>Ga0310810_10010912_pt1 | contig 10604 bp, 8 predicted proteins | sample NCmetagenome_FD_207641 | JGI IMG/M metagenome (GOLD analysis project Ga0310810, IMG submission 207641) | Soil microbial communities from experimental microcosm in Duke University, North Carolina, United States - NC | ecosystem: Engineered > Artificial ecosystem > Soil microcosm > Unclassified ... | reverse complement strand
TCGCGATCACCCGGCAATTGGCGGCGGCGTTGGCGTACGCGCACGCGCGCAACGTCATCCATCGCGACATCAAGCCCGAGAACATTCTGCTGTACGCGGGCGAGGCACTCCTCGCCGATTTCGGCATTGCGCTGGCGGTGAGCGACGCCGCGAGCCGACGCATCACCGGCACGGGCATGGTGGTCGGCACGCCGCAGTACATGAGTCCCGAGCAGGCGCTTTCGGAACCAACCGATGCGCGCAGCGATCTGTACAGCCTGGCCTGTGTCCTGTACGAGATGCTGGCGGGCGAACCCCCATACACGGGTCCCACCCCGCAGGCGATCATCACCAAACGGCTCGTCGATCCCGTGCCGTCGATCCGACGGCTGCGGCCGGCGGTGCCCGACAGCGTGGATCGCGCCCTGACGAAGGCGATGGCGAAGCTTCCGGCCGATCGGTTTCGATCGGTCGGGGAGTTCGTGGCGGCGCTCAGCGCGCCGCCCGTCGCCGCGACGCCGTCGGTGGCCGTGCTGCCGTTCCTCAATCTGAGCGCCGACCCCGAGAACGAGTATTTCGCGGACGGCATCACGGAGGACGTCATCGCCAGTCTGTCGAAGATTCGCGCGCTCAAGGTGATCTCGCGGGCGTCGGTCATGCGCTTCAAGAAGCGCGACCAGAGCCTCGAGCACATTGGCGGCGTGCTTGGCGCGACGACCTTGCTCGACGGGAGCGTGCGGCGCGCCGGCAATCGCGTGCGGATCGTCGCGCAGCTCATCGATGCGGCGACCGATCGGCATCTGTGGTCGGAGACGTACGACCGCGAGCTGCACGACATCTTCGCGATTCAGACCGACGTAGCGCTGCAGATCGCATCGGCGCTCAAAGCCGAATTGTCGGGCGATGAGCAGGCGCGCGTCAGTCGCGAGCCCACGCACGACTTGCAGGCCTATCAAGTGTTTCTGCAGGGAAAGCAGTGGTTCATCAAGTACACGCCGTCTAGCCTCCTGCAGGCCATCGAATACTTCCAGCGGGCGACGGCGCTCGATCCGAGCTTCGCGCTCGCCTACGCGAACATCGCCCTCGCGTACACCGAGCTCGTTGAACACGGCGCGATCGCGCCGGAGACCGCGTATTCGGGTGCCCGCGAAGCCGCGACGAACGCGCTCCGACTCGATCCCGAGCTCGACGCGGCGCACTGCACGATGGGCTACATCAAGACCGTCCACGAATTCGACTGGGCGGGCGCCGAGCGCGAGTTCAAGCGTGCGCTGGAGTTGAATCCCAATGCCGCAGATGCGTACGATCTGTATGGCAGGATGCTCGCCGCCGTCGGACGGTTCGACGAGGCGATAACGATGGTCGAGCGCGCGCAGGATCTCGACCCGCTGGCGCACCGGCTCGACGTGGCGACGACGCTTCTACGGGCGGGGCGATACGACGAGGCGGTCGCGAGCGCGGAGCATGCCGCTCGGCTCGACCCTGGGCACGATCGCGCCCGCGCCACACTCGGCTGGGCGTACTTCCTACGCGGCGAGCATGAGCGCGGGTTGCGCGAGCTCGAGCAGGCGGCGGCGTTCACCCGCGGCGACACATTGTGGCTTGGACAGCTCGGTGAGGCGTACGGCCTGGCCGGCGAGACGGACAAAGCGCACGACGTTCTACGCGAGCTCGAGGCGCGCGCGCGTGACGCGTTCGTTTCGCCCTACCATTTCGCGTACGTTCACACCGGGCTCGGTGAGGCCGACCGGGCGATCGACTGGCTCGAGCGCGCCGTGGCGGAGCGCACCGGACCCGCGTACGGCATCAAAGGGTCGTTTCTGTTCACGCCTCTCCGCGGTCACCCGCGATTCCGCGCTCTGCTCGGCCGAATGAATCTCGATTGAGCGGCGGCCCGACCATGCGCGTGCTCTACATCGGCGGAACCGGCGAGATCAGCTTCGAGTGCGTCCACGAATCCGTCCGACTGGGCCACGACGTGAGCGTGTTCAATCGGGGGCACAACAACGCCGGCCTGCCGAGCGCGTGCCGATGCATTCAGGGCGACATTGAGGACGACGCGGCGTACCGGCAGCTCGCGGCGAATGATTTCGACGCGGTGTGCCAGTTTCGTCTGTTCACGCCCGAAGCAATGGGGCGTGACTTGTCCGTCTTTGCCGGCCACTGCGGGCAGTATGTGTTCATCAGCTCGGCCTCGGCGTACCGCAAGCCCGTCCGCGGGCTGCCCATCACCGAGTCCACGCCGCTCGACAATCCATATTGGGCGTACTCGCGCGCCAAGGCGGCGATGGAGTCGATGCTTCAATCGCAGCGCGATATTCCCTACACCATCGTCCGGCCGAGTCACACGTATCGAACCCGGATGCCGACGCCCCTCGGCGGCGAAGTATCGCGCATGATGCGAGGCAAGCCCGTGGTGCTGCACGGTGACGGCGAATCGCTCTGGACGGTTACGCATGCGACGGACTTCGCCCGGCCGTTCACACGTCTGCTGGGGGAGTCACGTGCGCTCGGCGAAGCCTTTCACATCACGCACGACCGGCAATGGAGCTGGAACGAGATCTTCGAGGCGATCGCGGCGGCGACCGGCGTTCGCGACGTCGAGGTCGTGCACGTGGCGAGCGAAACGCTCGTCCACTATCGGCCCGAGTGGGAAGGACCGCTTCTGGGCGACAAGAGTGCCTCGGTCATCTTCGACAACTCGAAGATCAAACGTGTGGTTGGCGACTTCGATTGTCCGATCGATCCGTGGGAAGGCATGCGGCTCGTCGCGCAAAGCCATCCGCCGCGGGGCGATGGATACGACGCCGCGTTGGACGCATTGTACGATCGAATCATCGCCGACCAGCGGCGGCTCGGGCGGTAGGTACCGCTCCGAACGAACCCGCGAACACCGCGAGGATTAGTGCTCGTCGCCAAGAACTATTTGATTCCAGGCGTGCACTGACATATTCTAATGCCGAAAGTTTGAGCAGCAGGCGAGCCGACGCCGGCGACGCGCTGCCCCCCACCCCGCCTTCACCCACCGCTGATTCCCGTGTCAAACCGCCTATGCGCCCGCTTGCAGCGGGCGATCCCACGGTTCGTCAACGCCACCGGCCCGATGGTCGCCTTGGCGCTCGCGACGACGCTGCACGCGCAACAGCCGGCCACGTTCACCCACGGCTTCGTTGTCAACGGAGACTGGCTGCAGGCCAATGCCCTGCCGCTCGACCGCAACGCGCTGCACAGCGTCGACGGGAGCCTCTCGCTTCGCCGGGGCTCGTGGTCCGCCGACGTTGGCTGGCTTCGCGTGGCGCGCACGCTGAGCACCGTTCAGGGCGGCACCGTCTCGTTCGGCTGGCTGCTCCCGTGGAACCGTGTGTTGTTCGTGCCGACGATCGGCGGACTCGTCGGCCGAGCACAGCGCTCGGTCGACTCGACCGGCTACGATTGGGTCGATCCGACGACGGGTGCCAAGGGGCACACGGCGCGATACAGCTACTCGAGCGCGTCGAGCGCCGGCGGCGGCGTCGGACTCGTCGTCGAGGTGCCGGTCTATCGCGCGGTCGCGTTCCGCGGTGTGGTGTCGCAGTGGTACTTCGGTGGATCACCACTCGAGGGCGATCGGAACCGGACGCTGCTTGGCGCGGGCCTGTCGGTCCGGGTCGGGGGGGGCCGCTGAATGCGAACCATCCGTCTGTCTCGTGGAGCGACCGCCGGCCTGGTGTCGCTCGTCATCGCGGGGCTGGTCGTGAGCTGCAGCGAGAACCTGCCCAGTGGGCCCGAGCAATTCGTGGCGCAGCTCAAGATCGTGGTGCCGCACGATACGCTCATCGTGGGCGACTCGAGCACCGCGCAGGCGCAGGCGTTCGACGAAGCGGGCTTTCAGGTGTCGGGCCTGACGTTCAACTGGGCCTCGGCCAGCACGGCGATCCTCGGCCTCGCGTCCCCGTCTTCCGGCACCGCCGATGCGAGCAGCGGGCGAACGCAGGTCTTCATCGGCAGCAAGCCGGGGCAGTCGGTCGTCACGCTCTCGCTCCCTGATTCGCGGTTCACCACGACGAACGCAACGCGCGGGCAAACGGTCGTCGTGGCCGGGGTGCGCATATTGTCGACGCACGACTCCACCCTGACCGCGGTCAACGACACCGCGGTGGCCATCGCGACGTCACTGGTGCACGTGAACGGCGCGTCCGTCAACCGCGCGTCGCAAGGCATCCGCTGGGTGCACCTTGGCGCGCACACGACGGTGGTGGGTCAAGGCGACACGGTCCGCTACATCGCGCGCTCGAACGGCGCGGATACGCTCATCGCGACGCACGACTTCTGTCTTCGCGGCGCCAAATGCGCGGACACCGTCGTGGCGCGAGTCTCTCAGCAGCTCACGATGTCCCTGTCGTCGCACTCGTTCCTGTCGTGGAGCTTCGCCGACTCGCTCGGGCCGAGCGTCACGATCGCCGATCGCCGCGGCACGGGGCTCGCCGGGACGTCGGTGCGGTTCGTTCCGCTCACCGCGGCCGACTCGGTGGTCGTGAAGGTGTCGGCGGTGGTCGGCAGCAGCAATACGGCGACCGGGCTGGTGGCATCGCCGCGCCTCGTGTCGATCGGGAACGGCACGGCGCGCGCCCTGGTGGTTGGCCTCGCGCCCGACGGCAGCGTGATCGCCACCGATACGGTCACGGAGACCGTACGGCAGGTTGCCCGTCGCATCGCCGTCGAGCCGCTCCGGGCGCTCGTGTCGGTGATCGACTCGATTCCGATCGCGCCGGTGGCGCGCGACGCGAACGGCGCCATCATCGCCGACGCGACGGTGTCGGTGTTGTCAGCCTCGGGGATCGCCGTCCACGGCATCTGGGCGGGACCGGAAGCAGCCAACACGCCGTCGTCGCAGGGGACCATCACGCCGACGATCGTCGGGATCGCGCTACCGGACAGCAATCCGCTCGCGCCGCAGGTCCCGATCGTCACCGATCCCGCGGTCATCGATCTCGTCGCGGCAGACACCGTGGTGGCCGGCGCGACCTCGCGTCAGGTTTCGGTGACGGTGCTCGATTCACTCGGTCAGACGGTGAGTGGCGCGACGGTGCGCTTCGCGGCGCAGTTCGGCGTGATCCCGGCGGCCGTGCTCACCAACGCCGCCGGTGTCGCCACGACCACGTGGACGCCACCCGACATTGCCGGACCCTATACACTCACCGGTATCCACGAGACCGGGGCGACCCTCGCGACCCTCAGCGACTCGGCCGGACGGATCGTCATCCGGCGCAGCGTGGTCGTCAAAGCCGCGGCGCCCAGCGCGACGAAGACGTCGATCGGCATGAGCACGCTGACGATCGCCGCCGGGGCGACGGCAACGTTCACCGTCACCGTACGTGATGCGTTCAACAATCCGGTCAAGACCGCCACGTCGGCCGACTTCAGCGTCACGATCACTCGCGGGACGCTCGACGCGTTCACCTGTACGGACGGCGTGTGCACCGCCACGTATCACGCGCCGGCGACCACCGGCAGCGACGCCATCACGGTCAAGATCGGCACGACGAACGTCGTCAACAGCCCGCTCGGGCTCACGATCAGCCCCTGATCGCTGGACCGACTTTCGCACACCGCTGAGCGGGCACATATCGGCACGTGTCGATGTGTGCCCGTTCAGCCAGACAGGTGTTCGGGTTCCGAGGCCATGCCGGGACCCAGCCTCGAGCGCTCGATGTCCGAAGATTCGATGCTGGTGAGCGGCAGGTTCTCGCCGGTTCTCGCCGCCGGGGCCCCCGCGGCATCGCCTTTTCCTCGCGCATCGGCGGCGAGTCCGTGCAGGATTCGCCGTCAATCGCCCCGGGAGCATCCTCACACAGTTCGTGCGATCTGCCGACAGAGTCGTCGCCGCCACCGTACAACTATTCAACCGTAGCGGAATATGGTTCTTGCGCAAAACACGGAGCGGCACGATGACGGAGATCCTTGTTCTGGGCGCGGGCACAGCGGGCACCATCATGGCGAACCGCCTGCGGCGAATGTACGCGAGCGAGGTGCGCGACCGCCGAACTTCGATCACCGTCGTCGATCAAGACGACGAGCACGTCTACCAGCCTGGACTGCTCTTCATTCCATTCGGCAGCTACACGAGCGACGAGGTCACCCGGCCGCGCGGCGCGCAGCTGCACCCCGACGTGACCTATCTTCGCGGCAAGATCGATCGTGTGGAGATCGGCGAGAACGCCGTGTATCTCGCCGGCGACACGCGCCTCCGCTACGACGTGCTGATCGTTGCCAGCGGCGCGCGCGTGGTGCCGACCGAGACCGAAGGCCTCACGGGTCCCGGATGGCGCGAAACGATGTTCGACTTCTACACGCTCGACGGCGCGACCGCGCTTGCGCGCAAGCTGGCCGACTGGCCCGGCGGACGGCTGGTCATCGACATCGTCGATATGCCGATCAAGTGCCCCGTCGCGCCACTCGAATTCGCCTTTTTGGCCGACGCGTTCTTCACCAAGCGCGGCATTCGCGACGCCGTCAGCATCACCTACGTGACGCCGCTCGACAGCGCGTTCACGAAGCCGACGTGCTCCAGGGCGCTGGCACATCTTCTCACCGAAAAGCGCGTCAACCTCGTGACCGAGTTCAACGCCGGTCGCGCCGACGGCACGGCCGGTGTGCTGTCGTCGTGGGACGACCGCGAGATCCGATTCGATCTGCTCGTCGCGGTCCCCGTGCACATGGGCGCCGAGTTCGTCTCGCGCTCGCCACGGCTGGGCGACGACATGGGGTTCGTCGTCACCGACCCGCACACGCTCCAATCGACCGCGGCAGCCAACGTATTCGCCATCGGCGACGCCACGAATCTGCCGGTTTCAAAGGCCGGCTCCGTCGCCCACTTCGAGGCCGAGATCCTCGCCGACAACGTGCGCCGATTCCTCGGCGGCAAGGCCCTGCGTCCGGATTTCGACGGCCATGCCAACTGCTTCATCGAGACCGGACACGACAAGGCGCTCCTCATCGACTTCAATTACGAGGTCGAGCCGCTTCCGGGAAAGTTTCCGATCCCCGGGATCGGGCCCATGCCTCTCCTCGCCGAATCACGACTCAATCACATCGGCAAGCGCGCATTCCGCTGGGTCTACTGGAACGTGCTGCTGCCGGGACACGACATCCCGGGCGTCGGCCCGCGAATGTCGATGCACGGAAAACACCCTCTCTCGAACTGACGAAGGAGCACCCCCATGTCGACAACGGTCATCCCCTATCACGACCTCGAGCTCGACGCCGAGGGCTTTCTGCAGAAGCCCGAGCAGTGGAACGAAGCGCTCGCCAAAGAGATCGCCCACGAGAACGGCATCCCGGAGCTCACGGACAAGCATTGGATAGTCGTCCGCTTCATGCGCGACCGGTTCCTGCAGACCGGAAACGCACCGACGATCCGGACGCTCGGCAAGGAATCCGGCGTGCCGATCAAAGAACTGTATCAGCTCTTCCCGAAAGGACCGGCGAAGCTCGCCGCAAAGATCGGCGGCATTCCAAAACCGCACGGCTGCATTTGAGGACCTTGCCATGTCCGATACGATCGAGAAAGTCTCCATCATCATTTCCAAAGGCTCGCTCGAGGGCGTATACCCCGGCCTGATCATGGCCAATGGCGCGCGCATGGAAGGGATCGACGTGAACGTCTTCTTTACGTTTTTCGGGATGGACTCGATCAACGTGAAGCACTACGAGCACCTGAAGGTCGCCACCGTCGGCAACCCCGGGCTCCACATCCCCACGATGATCGGAGGTCTTCCAGGGATGTCGTCATTCGTGACCCATCAGATGGAGAAGCAAATCGCCAAGCTCGACATTCCGCCCGTTCCCGAGTTCATCCAGATGATCGCCGACTCGGGCGCAAAGCTCTACGCCTGCAAAGCCTCGGTCGACATGTTCGGGCTGAATCGCGATGACTTCATCGACGAGCTCGAAGGCATCATCACGGTCGGCGAGTTCTACGAGATGGCGGGCGGCGGCCACATCATCTTCACGTAAGTCTTCGCGCCCGGCGTTGTCGACCGCGCGCCGACGAGATCGTGGCGATCTCGTCGGCGCGCGTGCGTTCGGGCGTTCGGCGAGCGCGGCCCCGCCTTGGCACCATAGGTGCGAGTCGACGGGTCCATGCATTCGGACTCTGAGACTGACCTTTGGCCGTCGAGTCGGCGGAGGAGATGACGAGAACATGACCCCAGGCGCAATCATTGGAGTGATCATCGCCATAGCCGTGCTCGGCGGGATCACGTGGTATCTGGTCACACGACAGCGCCGCAGCGAGGCGCTGCGCGAGCAGTACGGGCCCGAGTACGCGCAAGCGGTGAGGCAAACGGGCAGCGCGCGTCGCGCCGAGGACGAGCTGATCAAACGCAAGGAGCGAGTCGAAGCGCTCGACATTCAACCGCTCAGCGCCGAACAGCGGTCGCAGTTCACGACCGAATGGCGTCGCGTTCAGGTGATGTTCGTCGACGATCCCGGCGGCGCGGTGAACGTCGCCGACCGGCTCGTCGAAGAAGTGATGAAGGTCCGCGGGTATCCGGTATCGGACTTCGATCAGCGCGCGGCCGATCTCTCGGTGCACCACGCGCGTGTCGTGGAGAACTATCGGGCCGCGCGAGACGTTGCGGAGCGGCATCGCCGGCGGGCCGCTACGACCGAGGATCTTCGCAAGGCGATGGTCTACTACCGCGCGCTGTTCGAGGATCTGCTGGAGGATCGTGAGCACGCCGTGGACCGGCCGGTCGACCGGGCGGTCGATCGCCAGATCGAACGCGACGTGGAAGCGAGGGATGAAGCACGTGCGTCGGAATCCGCAGCCACCACCAACCAGCGGCTTCGCCGCGGCGAGAGGGACGTGAGACCATGAGCGCAGACGAACTCCGGAACGACCGGCCCGGCATCGACCCGGCCGAGCTTCCACCCGACCGAACACGGCAGCTCGACCGCGACATCCAGCGCGACGCGCGCCAACCCGTTGCCGACCGCGAGGTCGCGCGCCCGCCTGCCGAGCGCGACATGGGCGATCTCGAGACCGCCGAGCGCACGGCGCTGTTCGAGCCGGCGCAACTGAACGAGTTCAAGGGCCGCTGGTCCGAGGTCCAGGCCGGCTTCGTCGACGAGCCGCGCCGGGCCGTGCAGCAGGCCGACGCGCTCGTATCCGACGTGATCTCGCGCATCGCCGACTCGTTCGGCCGCGAGCGCGCGCAGCTCGAGCAGCAGTGGGATCGCGGCGGCGACGTGTCGACCGAGGATCTTCGCCAGGCGCTGCAGCGCTACCGCTCGTTCTTCTCGCGCCTGCTGACGCTCTAGCATTTAGAGCTCTCTAATTGGGGGTCAGACTCGATTTAGCGGACGCTAAATCGAGTCTGACCCCCAATTGGCGTTTCGAGGGGGCGTATTGCGGTCCGCGTGACGAGCCGTTCGATTCAGGGCGCATGCGGCAGACCACCCCGAACGAACGGTTCAACATGCCCCAGCCCGCCACCCCCCGTCCCGTCCGCCTCCGCGCCTGCGCCGCCGTCGGCTTGACGGTCACCATCACCGCGTGCGCGGCGCGACCCTCCGCCCCGACTCTGGCCGGAGACTGGGACGCATACGTCGCGTCCGGGTCGACCGCCCTGCCCGGCTTCGAGGGCTGGCGGCGCATGGGCTTCGCGCACTTTGCCGGCGCCGACTCGGCCTTCGCGGGCTCGATCCGCCGACGCACGGGCGAGCCAATGGTCGTCGTGTCGCGGGTCACGAACCAACGCGACTCCGTGCTGCTGGACGGCGGCAGCGGCCAGTCCCTCGAGGGGACGTGGTCCGGCGACACCTTCACCGGTGTGCTGCTCGCCTCGGGGAAGCCGGCTGGCCGGCGCATTCGCCTCGTGCGCCGAACGACCCCGTTCACCGTCGAGCAACAATACCTGCTCTGGCCCGGCGCCGTGTCGGATTCGCAGTACGCCATCACCGAAGACACCGCCGTGTTCATGACGACGCGCGACGGCGCCCGCCTCGTGAGCTACATCGCGCGGCCCGCGGGTACAGGACCGTTCGGTGTGGTCCTCCAGCGGACGCCGTACACTCGCATTCTCCACCCGGCCGGCCGATACTGGGCATCGCGAGGCTACATCTTCGTCGCGCAGCACGTGCGCGGCCGCGACATCTCCAGCGGCGCGGACTTCGGCGATTACGATACCGACGTTCGAGACGGATACGACGCCGTCGAGTGGGCCGCGAAGCTGCCCGGCGCCAACGGGCGCGTCGGCTTGATCGGCCATTCGGACGAAGGCCGCCTCGCCTGGTACGCCGCCGTCAGTGCGCCGCCGCACCTCGCGGCGATCGCGCCGTCCGCGGCGACTGGTGATCCGTGGCGGATCGTGCCGTACGAAGACATGGTCTTCTCGCCGATCAACGTCGCGTGGGCGTGCCTCATGCGTGCGCGGACGCTGCAGAACATCAGCGACCTCGACATCGGCTCGGCGCTGACGCACTTGCCGCTGAGCGACCTGCCACAGCAACTCGGCTGCGGCGACGTGCCGCTCTGGGACCGGTGGATCGCCCATCCCACCCTCGACGCGTACTGGCGCGCGCACGCCGTCACGACGAACATCGCCAAGGTCCGCGCGCCGGTGCTGCAGATCTCGGGCTGG
>Ga0310810_10010910_pt1 | contig 10605 bp, 11 predicted proteins | sample NCmetagenome_FD_207641 | JGI IMG/M metagenome (GOLD analysis project Ga0310810, IMG submission 207641) | Soil microbial communities from experimental microcosm in Duke University, North Carolina, United States - NC | ecosystem: Engineered > Artificial ecosystem > Soil microcosm > Unclassified ... | reverse complement strand
GCATGATCCGTCTCCTCTGTTGAGACCAGACTACGCAAGCCCTATGACAGACTAGGTCAATGCCAGCTGTACGGGAGACGACGGCCGGGGACGAACTGTTCCGCCTTCCACTTTCCGAGTTCACGGCGGCTCGAAACACGCTCGCCGCCAAGCTGAAAAAGGACGGCGATTCCGAAGAAAGCGACCGGATCAAGGCGCTTTCCAAACCACCTCTCTCCGCATGGGTTGTCAATCAGCTCTACTGGAAGCACCGCAGTGCATTCGATCGACTGCTGATGGCGGGCGAGCAGTTCCGGAACGCCCAAGCTGCGCAGCTTGCGGGCAAGTCCGCGGATTTACGAGGGCCGCTCGACGCACGACGCGAGGCGCTTGGCGAGCTGACGAAGCTCGCGGCCGAGGTCCTGCGCGACGCGGGGCACCCGTCGTCTCCGGAAATGACGCGCCGCATCATGACAACGCTCGAGGCGGTCGCCACGTACGGCACTCATCCTGGTGCGCCGCCCGTGGGCCGTCTGACTGCCGATATCGATCCGCCAGGTTTCGAGGCGCTCGCAGCGCTCGTCCCGGGGGGCTCCCACCGCGCCGGCGCGACCAAGGGACACGCCACACCCCGTGTGATCCCGTTCAACCAACCAAAGCCACGGCAGGGGGCAGGTAAAGCTGCTGACGATCGCGAGGACTCGCGGCGCGCGGAACAAGAACGCCGTGAGCGCCAGAACGAGGCGCGAAAGACGCTGCGGGAGGCGGAGCGTGCGCTCGTTGAGACGCGGCGCGACGCGGAACGGGCGAGAGCGGAGATGAAGGAGGCTGCTGCACGCGCGAAGGCGGCCGAGAAGGAGAAAGCGGCACTCGAGGCGCGTCTCGAAAAGCTGTCAGCGACAGCCGACACGGCGCGTCAGGCGGCGCGGCAGGTCGCAAGCCGCGCCGAACAAGCTGCACAGGCGGTCGACGATGCCGAGCGCGCGGTCGCGGCGGCGCGCGAGCAGCTGCGCGAGGTCGAGAGCTGAATCAGTCGGACTTTCCGACTCCCATCTCCCCTGTCCAGCGGGGCGCGCCGGGAACTTCGATGTGAAACTGATCGAGCATTCGAAGCACCGTGTGATCAATCACTTCGTCGAGGGTTCGCGGGTTCATGTAAAAGGCGGGGACAGGCGGCAGAATCACGGCTCCCATTCGCGCGAGCTTCAGCATGTTGTCCAGGTGAATCTCGCTGAGCGGCGCTTCGCGCACCGAGAGCAGAAGGCGGCGTCGCTCTTTCAGCGTCACGTCGGCCGCCCGATGCACCAGGCTGTCGCCGTAGCCGTGGGCGATCGCGCCGAGCGTCTTGACACTGCACGGGGCGATAATCATCCCGTCCGAGTGAAACGACCCGCTCGCGATTGCGGCGCCCATGTCAGTGGGCGCATAGACCGCGGTTGCCAACGCCTCGACCTGTTCACGTGAGAACGGCGTCTCGTGCAGCAGCGTCCGGGCACCCCATTTGCTGACGACGAGATGCGTTTCGACGCCCGCTTCGCGCAGGCGCTGAAGCAGGCGCACTCCGTAAATCACGCCGGTCGCACCCGTGATGCCGACGATTAGTTTCATCAATCCCAAGTATTATCGACCGGATGCTTCGTCGTCAGCGGACCGGTTCCGTGATCTGCAGCTCGTGCGGCGTGCTCGTCGGCATCAACGATGACCGATGCTACAACTGCGGGAGGCGCAATCCGGGCATGTGGGGCTACGCGCCCATCCTCCGGTCGCTCGGCGCCGACCTGGGCTTCGTTCCGTTCGTCATCGGCACGTGCGGGATTGTGTACGTGCTCACCCTCATCGCGTCGGGTGGCGCGATCGGTCAGGGAGGCCTGCTGTCGTTTCTCGGACCGAGCACCCGCGCGCTGTTTCTATTCGGGGCAAGCGGCGCCGTGCCCGTGTTCGTCGCCGGACGATGGTGGACGGTGCTCAGCGCGGCGTGGCTGCACGCCGGGTTGCTGCACATCATGTTCAACATGTTCGCGGTCCGGCAGCTCGGACCACCGACGGCCGACTTCTATGGGCCGGCGCGCACGATCATCATCTATACCGCCGGCGCGATCGCGGGCTTCGCGTTGAGCTCGATCGCGGGCGCATATATCCCCCCGATACTTTTTCTGCGCGGCAGTCAGCTCACCGTTGGGGCATCGGCGCCGATTTCAGGCTTGATCGGCGCACTCCTGTATTACGGCCGCCGGACCGGCAGTCACATCGTCCGGACGGAAGCCAATCGATATGTGCTGATGCTCCTGTTTTACGGCTTTCTGTTCCCGACCATCGACAACTACGCGCATGCCGGCGGCTTTGGCGGTGGCTACCTCGCCGCGCGCCTGCTCGATCCGCTGAAGCCCGAACGCGGCGATCACGTCATCCTTGCGGTGTTCTGCCTCGCGTTGTCGATCTTATCGATCGTCGTGTCGGTCATTCACGGTGTTCGGGTCTTCTGATCGCAGAAACGAGGCCGACCCGCGATAGCATCGAGCTGTGGCTGTTGAACCCGCGTGGAGCGAGTACTACACCGATGAGATGGATGCCGCCTGGCTGTACCGCGCGCTCGCGCGCGTCGAGCGCAACGTGCAGCGTCGTACCATTTTCGAGAACCTCGCCAGGGTCGAGGATGCCCACGTGGAACGGTGGCGGTCGCTATTTCACGAGCATGGCGGCGAAGTGCCTCTCCATACGCCTTCAATTCGTTCGCGGATGCTTGCCGCGGTCGCTCGCATCCTCGGCTCCGGCGCCGTGCTGCCGCTCATCATCGCGGAAGAGTCACGCGAGGTCGGTTCGTACCTCAGGCTCGCTCGAAAGTCCACGGACAAGACGACGCACGACACGGCAGTCGCCATTGCCACAGAATCCGCCGAGCATGCCCAACACCTGTCGTCGTCAATCGGCCGCGAGGGCGAACCGTGGCATGGCCTCGCGGCCGGTGGCTATCTACGCAGCGTCGTCTACGGCTTCAACGACGGTCTGACGGCGAACTTCGGCCTCGTCGCCGGCGTGATCGGCGCCAGCATCGCACCACACCTCGTCGTGGTCACGGGCATCGCCGGTGCGCTCGCCGATGCCCTCTCGATGGGTTCGAGCGGCTACCTCGCGGCAAAGAGCGAGGCCGAAGTGGCGGCGCGGCAGGTGGCGATCGAGCGTGACGAATTGCGGCTGATGCCTGACCTCGAGGAAAAAGAACTGGCGCTGATTCTCGAAGCCAAAGGGTTGACGCCGGAACATGCGCGCGAGTCGGCGGAGGCGATGATGCGCGACCCGCAGCGGGCACTCGAGACGAAAGTACAGGAGGAGTTGCGGATTCAGCCGCCGTCAGTGACGCCGCTCGCGGATGGGGTGGTGACGGGGACGGCTACGGCTTTCGGCGCGGTGATCCCCTTGATCCCGTTTCTGACCCTTCCGCTAGGCGCGGCCATCTGGGCATCATTGACCATCAGCATGCTTGCCCATTTTGCGGTCGGCGCAGCCCGCAGCATCTTCACGGGCCGCAGCGTCTGGGCGAGCGGACGCGACATGTTTCTCGTCGGCTTCGGCGTCGCCGCTGCCGGTTATTTCATCGGGTCGCTGGTCATCAGACTGTGAGCCGGCGATGACTGTCCTCAGAGGCCTGATCGGCGTCCTCGTTGGTCTCGCCGTCTCCGTGGGCTTCGTGCAGTTCCTGGAGCTGCTGCTCGCCAACGCCATTGCGGGACGGCCACTTCAGTCGATGGAGGACTATGCGGTCGTCCTCAACGCCCTGCCCGTTCTCGGCATCCGGCTCGTGGTCACGTCATTTCTCGCGCTGCTCGGCGGGTATCTCTGCGCGAAACTCGCGGAAGCCGAGGAGATGAGATATACGTTAACCGCCGCAATCTTCCGGATCTTTGCGATTGCCGGTGGAAGCGCCGCGGGCTACATGCCACGAACGCCCGTGTGGGCACTTGCGGTGCTGTTGACCGTATCCACTGGAGCGATGCTCGCCGGCGGTGCCATCCGCACCGCAGCGGCGGCGGCGCAAAAGGCTACGAGCAGGGAGGAGAATCTCTCTTGAGGCTTGCGTATCAGGGGGAGCCAGGCGCGTACAGCGAAGCGGCGGCGCTTCTCTACGGCGGACCACAGGTGGAAACGATGCCGTGCAAGACCTTTGACGAAGTGTTCGAGGTCGTCGTCAAGAAGCGCGCAACGCACGGCGTGGTCCCGCTCGAGAACTCGATCGGCGGCACCATTCACCGCAACTACGATCTGCTGCTCGAGCACGAAATCATGATCACCGGCGAGGTGGAGCTCGACGTCGTCCACTGTTTGCAGGCGCTCCCCGGCACGAAGATTTCGGACGTGAAAGTCGTGTACTCGCATCCGCAGGCGCTCGCCCAGTGCGAGCGGTACCTGAAGGACCTCGGCGTCACCGTTGAAGCGGTATACGACACGGCTGGCGGCGCGAAGCTGGTTGCCGAACAGAAGATGAACAATGCCGCGGCACTCGCCTCGCGGCGGGCGGCCGAGGTGTTCGGCCTCGAAGTGCTGCAGGAAGCGGTGCAGGATTACGAATACAACATCACGCGTTTCGCGATCATCGGTGGGGTCGCCGGCGCTGACGCAGATAAAACGACGATCGTGTTCGCACTGCCCAGTACCCCCGGGGCACTCTTCAAGGCGCTCAGCGTGTTCGCCCTGCGTGATATCAATCTGACCAAGCTCGAAAGCCGACCCATTCGCGGCCGCCCGTGGGAATACCTCTTTTACGTCGAAGTCGACGCACGCCGCGACGACATGGCGTGCTCGCGCGCGCTGATGCACCTCGCCGAATTCGCGAAATGGACGCGGGTGCTCGGCACCTACAAGGGATGGCAGCGAGCGCGTGATTGACGTTGTCGGTGTAGGCGCGAATTCCGTCGACTTCGTCTATCGCCTTCCGTCATTTCCCTCGCCCGACAGCTCGTTTGCAAAACTCCGGATCAGCGAACACCTGATTTCCTGCGGCGGTCAGGTGACGACGGCGCTCGCGACGTGTGCGTCGATGGGATTGCGCACCTCGTACATCGGGACCATCGGCTCGGATCGCAACGGCGAAACGATGCGCGACGAGTTGAATCGCCGAGGTATCGACACCACCTGCGCGGTCGCCAGAAACGCTCCGAATCCATTCGCCGTCATCCTGCTCGACGATCGTCACGGCGAACGCGTGGTGCTATGGCATCGCGATCCCGCCATTGTGCTGTCATCTGCGGACGTGGATCGCAAGTTGGTCACAACCGCCCGGTTGCTCCACGTCGACGACGTGGACCTTGCGGCGAGCATCCAGTCGGCGAATCTGGCCGTAGCCGCGGGAAAGCCGGTCACGTGCGACATCGAGCGGGCAACAGATGATGTCAAGGCGCTCGTCGATGCGGTCACGATTCCGATCTTCGCGGAACACGTTCCGACGGAACTGACGGGGGAGACCAATCTGCCGCGTGCCCTGGAACGGCTGCGCCGATCTCATCACTCCATGCTCTGCGTCACGCTCGGGCCTCGTGGCGCGCTCCTCGTTGCCGGCCATGAAGTCATTCATGAACCCGGACTCAGCGTGCAGACCCAGGACACGACTGGCGCCGGCGACGTCTTCCGTGGTGCGTTCATTTATGCCTTGCTTCGCGGCGAGCCACCGCGGGAGATCATCCGATTCGCGAATGCGGCGGCGGCGCTGAGCTGCACGCGCATCGGGGCGATGAGCAGCATCCCTTCGCTGCAGGAAATTCCAGCCTGCTGAGTAGAGGCGGACTTTAAGTCCGCCGCTGCGACACCACCTCAAAAATCACGGCGCTCGACAATCGCCACCCCCGCAGACAACATCAGGAGACCCGTCGTCACCGCGAGTCCAAGTCCCACCCATGGAATCTGCCCCGCCCGGAAGTACGATTCGGCGCTCATGACGCGGAGCATCTCTGAGAACGGCAGGCCGGCAAGCGCACCGACAACCGTCTGCGACAACGCAATGGCGCACGTGATCAGCATCGGACGCCAGAAGTCGTCGAACACCGCCGAGAGCAGGAACGCGAGGCTGAAGAACAGACTGCCTCCCAGAAACAGAGACATGCTATGGACGGCCGTCTCACCGAGCCCATAGTGCTCGCCGACGGCAGGTGACAACAGCGGAATCATCAGCGACGGAATTACGGCGAGCGCGAGCAGCTCCATCAATGCCGTTGCGGCTCGTACGCCGGCGAGCCGCGTCCGCGACACGGGCATCGACAGCGCGAACAACGCACTGCCAGGCGAGGCTCCCATCAGGCCGCCAGATCCGAGCAGCACGGCGAGGATTGTCCAGGTCTGCACGAGGTTCTGCCGATACCACTGGAACCAGATGAAGCCGCGATAAGTGCGCTGCGCCGCGGCCGCCTCTCTGATGAGGCGGCCGAGATTTCCCGGCGCATCAATCGCGGACACCGAAGCGTTGAGCCTCGCAATCGCTGGATAGTCCAGGACCGCGCCGCACGCGAACACCATCAGCACTGCCAGGCCGATCAGAAATCTCCAGCGCGTTTCGAGCCACGCCTTGTACCAGAGCATGTCACCCCTCCACACCTGATGATTCGAGGAAGATCTCCTTCAGCGAGACTGGGACCACATCAACCGAAACAGGCCGGAGTGTCCGTCCTTCCTCGACGATTCCTTCCGCGCCTGCGCTGGCGAGCACTGTCAACACGCGGCCGTCGCGATACATGCGTTCCACGCCTTTGGCGCGGAACACCGGCGCCGGCGCGTCGTCGTCGAACACGAAATGGATGCGGCGATACTGCGCGCGCAGGTCGTCGAGCGCAGCCGTGATCGTGGTGCGGCCGCGATCGATGATGACGACCCGGTCAGCAACCTGCTCGACCTCGGCGATCTGGTGCGACGAGAAGAACACCGTCGTCCCTGCGGACGCGACGTGACGAACCAGCGCCTGCAGCACCTGTTCACTCATGGCGGGGTCGAGTCCGGACGTCGGCTCGTCCAGGATCAGTAACCGTGCATTCCGGCACAGCGCGAGCAACAGCGCCAGTCCAGTACGCATCCCGCGCGAAAGCGTCTTGACCTTCATCGCTGGAGACAGAGCAAACGTTGCCACGTAGTGCTGTTCGAGATCCTGGCGCCATCGCGGGTAGAACGCCGCGGTGAAGCGAATGACGTCCCGCACGGTCATGTCCTCGAACAGCGGCTTGTCTTCGCCGACAAACGCGGCGTCGCGCCGGATTTCGACACTTGCGACCGGGTCCGACACATGCCGGCCAAACACTCGCGCCTCTCCGCTCGTGGGACGCATCATCCCAAGCAGAATCTTGAGCGTTGTCGTTTTACCAGCGCCGTTGCGGCCAAGGAATCCGCAGAGCGAGCCTGCGTGGACCTCCAGCGAGAGACCGCGCAGCGCCTCGACGCCGCCGTAGGTCTTTCGGAGATTGGTTGCTTTAATAATCGCTTCAGGCACTGCGCTCTCCCTTTCCCGGAAGCCCCGCGAGCTGCGCCTCGAACAAGCGTCGAATCTCCTCTTCACCGAGGCCCCGCGCGCGCAATCGAGTGATCGCCGCCGCCACAATCGCCTGCCCCGCCCGGACGTTGGCCGTCATCTGGCTGGGCCTGACGTTGCCGCTGACAAACGCGCCGGCCCCATGGCGCAGCTCGATGACCCCTTCGTGCTCGAGTTCCCGGTACGCCTTGGCCACGGTGTTGGGATTGATGACGAGCCGCTCGGCGAGAGGCCGGATACCAGGCAGTTGCTCGCCGGCGCGCAGGGCGCCCGTTTCGATGGCGTGCTTCACCTGCTCGATTAATTGCAGGTAGATCGGCACGCCGGATGAGGGGTTGGGGCGGAGGTAGCTCGTTTCCAACTGTGCTACTGATCTAGCACAGTATCACTGTCGCACGCAAGCTCCATGTTCGTAGGGCCGCCTAAAGGCGGCCCCTACGTATCTCCTCTACGTACGTCTTCGCACGTAGAGGCCGGCTTCCGCCGGCCCATTAGCGTTTGAACAGGACGAACCCGAGTGGCGGCACCGTAACCGACATCGAATACTCGAAGCCGTGCATCGGGCGGTGCTCGGCGTTCGCACCGCCGCCGTTACCCATGTTGCTGCCGCTGTACCGCGCACTGTCGCTGTTGAGCAGTTCACGATACCAGCCGCCATCGGGAACGCCGATGCGGTAATCGAGGCGCGGCACGGGGGTGAAGTTCGTGACGATGACGGTGTAGTCGTCCGGATTCTTGGCGCGCCGGACAAACGACATCACGCTGTTCTCGTTGTCGCAGCAGTCGATCCACTGAAAACCGGCGTACTCGAAATCGACCTCGTGGAGCGAGGGTTCGTGTTGATAGGTGTGATTGAGGTCCTGCACCCACCGCCGCAATCCCTGATGTTCGGCGTACTGCAGCAGATGCCATTCGAGACTCGAATCGTAGTTCCACTCCGCCCACTGTCCGATCTCCGCGCCCATGAACATCAGCTTCTTGCCCGGATGCGCGAACATGTAGCCGTACAGCGCGCGCAGGGTCGCGTGCTTCTGCCACAGATCACCAGGCATCTTGTCGAGCATCGCACGCTTGCCGTGGACTACTTCGTCATGCGAGAAGGGCAGCACGAAGTTTTCGGTAAACGCGTAGAGCATCGAAAAGGTGACCTGATTGTGGTGCCACCGCCGATGGACCGGATCCTCCTTCATGTACTGCAGCATGTCGTGCATCCAGCCCATGTTCCATTTGTAGCTGAAGCCGAGTCCGCCGACGTACACGGGCCGGCTCACCGCCGGCCACGCTGTTGACTCCTCCGCAACGGTGATTGAACCTGGCACGCGTCCGTGTGTCAGGACGTTGAGCTGCTTGAGAAACTCGACCGCTTCGAGGTTTTCACGCCCACCGAACTGGTTTGGAATCCACTGCCCAGCGTTGCGCGAGTAATCGAGATAGAGCATCGATGCCACCGCATCCACGCGCAGACCGTCGACGTGAAACTCCTCGAGCCAGAAAAGCGCGTTGCTGAGGAGAAACGTCCGCACCTCGTTGCGGCCGTAGTTGAAGATCAACGTGCCCCAGTCCTGATGTTCGCCTTTGCGCGGATCCGCATGTTCGTAAAGCGCCGTGCCGTCGAACTCCGCGAGACCGTGGCGATCTTTGGGGAAGTGCCCGGGGACCCAGTCCAGGATCACGCCAAGCCCGTGGCGATGACACTCATCGATGAAGTAGCGGAAATCGTCAGGCGTGCCGTAGCGGCTGGTGGGCGCAAAAAAGCCGATGACCTGATACCCCCACGAGCCGCCAAAGGGATGCTCCATCACGGGCATCAGCTCGACGTGCGTATAGCCCATCTCGCGGATATACGGGACCAGCGTGTCGGCCAGCTCGCGATAGGTCAACGTCCGGTTCCCTTCTTCGGGAACGCGGCGCCATGAGCCGAGGTGCACCTCGTAGATCGACATCGGGCGCTCGCGCCAGCCATCAAACGACGGGCGGTCGCGCATCCATTCGTGGTCTCGCCACTGATATCGCTCTTCGAACACGAGCGAGGCCGTGTTCGGTGGGATCTCGAAGTAACGGCCGTAGGGATCGGCCTTGTGGAGCAAATGCCCGCCGGTCGACCGGATTTCGAACTTGTAGCAGCTCTGCTCGGGGAGTTCCGGGATGAAGATCTCCCACACGCCCGACGGCACCAGCTTGCGCATCGGGTTCACGCGGCCGTCCCACCGATTGAAGTCGCCGATCACGCTGACGCGCTGCGCGTTCGGCGCCCAGACCGCGAAGTGAACGCCGGTAAGGCCGTCGACGGTCATCCGCCGGCTGCCGAGTTTCTCCCACGCCCGATTGTGCGTCCCTTCGGAAAACAGATGCAGGTCGAAGTCCCCCAGCACCTGACCAAACCGGTACGGATCGATGACCTCGCGCGTCGTCCCGTCTTCGTGCACGCGCAGGCGGTAGAACAGATCTCGAGGAGACCGTCCCTCCGCGTCGATGAACAGCTCGAACAAGCCGTCGGGATGCCGACTTTCCATCGGCATGGCGCGATCCCCGATGACGAGTTCCACGGAGCTGGCCGATGGCTGCACGGTTCGGATGACAATCGCGGGGCGGCCATTGTGCATCGCCGCATGTGGTCCAAGGATTCCGAACGGATCCTCAGCGGTTCCAGTTGCGACCGCATCAAGCATGTCGTCTTCTGCGGTTCGAATGCCGCCGGTCATGGACGGAATTGTACCGCGCGGGAGTGATATCCTCTGGGACTCACATGTCCGAAACCTACGCGCACTTTGTCACCAGTGAAGGAAATTTCACCGTGCGGCTGTTCGATCAGCAGGCGCCGAGAACGGTCGAGAATTTTGCCGGGCTGGCGGAAGGCACCAAGGAGTGGAGCGATCCCCGCACGAATCAGAAAGTGCGCAAGCCCTACTACAACGGCACGATTTTTCATCGCGTGATCGACAAGTTCATGATTCAGGGCGGCGATCCGCTTGGCCAGGGTATCGGCGGCCCCGGCTATAACTTCGCGGACGAGTTTCACCCCCAGCTCCGCCACAACAAGGCCGGCATCCTCTCGATGGCGAACCGTGGTCCGAACACCAACGGCGGGCAGTTCTTCATCACGCTCGGGCCGACGCCGCACCTCG
>Ga0310810_10010909_pt1 | contig 10605 bp, 9 predicted proteins | sample NCmetagenome_FD_207641 | JGI IMG/M metagenome (GOLD analysis project Ga0310810, IMG submission 207641) | Soil microbial communities from experimental microcosm in Duke University, North Carolina, United States - NC | ecosystem: Engineered > Artificial ecosystem > Soil microcosm > Unclassified ... | reverse complement strand
CCTGAGTGCGCAAAAGAAGCGCACTCAGGATGACAGTCGTCTAGCTGGTCTCAATGATGGCCCCGAGTGACCTTCGTCACCCCGAATTACCTAAGTACCATTGTGGCAGGTGACTGACAGGCGGATCATGGCCTCGCTATGTTCCGAAGAAAGTTCAAACCCGGTGATATGGCTCCAGTAAACGGGATCTATCTGGTGACGCATCCCTCTCACGATTACGCCGGCGGTCCGGTTTCGGGCGAAACGGTGTTCTCCGAAGGGGATCGGTTCCCGGGCTGCCCCGAGTGCAGGATTGCTCCAAGCTACGAATACCTCGCACCTGTCGGTCAGCCGGTCGAAATACGCGTGTAGAGGCGCGGAGACACCAGCGGCATCGTGAGATAACCGCTGCTATTCCCGGCCGTCCTCCCGCTATTTCTGACGCAGGACCGTCGACTGCACGCCGAACTGCGAAGGCGGCGGGTTCATGCGATCCGCAGACTTTGGCCAGACCTTGTTGGCGTACGTGCAATCGGTTTCGCCGACCTGCACCATCGTATCGCCCAGCGGAAGCATTCCGTTCTTCGCTGTCGGCTCCACCGGTTCGAAGATGTACTTGCGGAGCTTGAAACAAGTATTCCCCGGCACATTCGCAATCATGACCCGGTTGCGGTCGAACTGCCGGTAATACGGATGTCCCTGGGCGGCGATCCAGTACCGCTGGAGCAGTTGGTTGGGCGAATGGTGCGGGAGTGTTCTGTTCGGTTCCAGCGGCGCCGTCTGCGCTCCGCAAGCCGCCGAGACCAGGAAGATGAGCGCGAGTTTGAGCAATCTCATAACTCTTCCTCCACTGCATATTCTACCGCCGCTGATTACGCCAGAAAACGCAAAGGCACGAAGAATCTTCGTGCCTTCGTGTCTTCGTGGTGAAACGCTCCTAGTCTTTCTTCCCCACATCTACCGGCGTGGGCGCGCCCTTGGGCGAGCTCAGGTAGCCGGTGACTCTGTCCTTCTCGATGCCGAATACGACGAGTTCGTAGAGCTGGCGATCGCGGCCGGAATAGAACTGAACCGGCTCGTTCATGTTCTTGTCCTTCTTCTCGATCGTCTTGTCGTCGGCGTAGACGTTCATCGTGTACTTGCCCTTCTTGGCGTCGACCTTCTTCAGTTCCAGGCTGATGGTCCCCACGGGCGCCTTGCGCGACTTTGACAGCGCAAACTCGTAGTAGTTGCGGTCGCCGCGATGCTTCAGATATTCGAGATCGTCGCGCGTCTTGGCGATCAGGCCGCTCTGCACACCGAGGTCGCCGATCGTCCGCTCGAGCTTCGCCTTCGTCTCGGTGAGCTCGGCCTTGGTCGAGGCCACGTCCGTCTTCACGGCGCCGACATCGGTCTTCACGCCGCTGACCTCGCCGCTGACCTGGGCGATACCCTTCTTCGACTCTTCGCTCAGCCGCGCCGCGGTCTCTTCCTGCTGCTTCTTCAAGGCGGCGGAGCGCGATTCGAGTTCCTTCTTCGTCAGGCCGACCTTGTCGGCGAGTGCGCCGGTGGTCGAATGCAGCTCGGCGATGGTTCCGCTGATACGTTTGCCGACTTCCTTCTGCAGTTCGACGTTGGCGGTCTCGGCCGCCGTGGCGCGGGCCTCCAGCTTGCCGACGCGGCCGTACATATCCGCGATCAGGTAGCCCGAAATCGCCACGTACACGATGGCGACGGCAATCAATACATACTGCATGGTCCGGCTGCCCCCGTCATGCATGGGCGCCGACTCTAATTCATCCGACATGCGTTCCTCTTTGGACTTCAGGTAAGTAGCTGCTTCCATTGTTCAGCAGATCGCTCAGGCCAGTCAAAGAAATAAACCGGCAGCATCCCTGCTCGCGGTGCCGCATCTAAATGGATGTGAGTACCGCGTTCTTCCTCAGAACGCAGTCCCGCCGCGGTACTTGCACGCGTTGGGTGCGATCCACCAAAAGCCGCACGGCAGGCGGTTTTTGGGTCTTGGATTGCTCCTGAGTCACTGACGTTCCCCAAACACCGGCCCCTGGAGCCGGGAGAGTTGTTTTTAAATGCGCCGATTTGCGCCACTTAGAGCGCACGGGCAAATGGGGCTTGTAATTGGCCGGACAGCATCAGCAAGCCGACTAGCTGCACGCGGGTGCTCAGAATCGGAATGCGTAATGTCCGCCGAATGAGAGAGATGATGATGAAATCGAAAAGCCTGTCCATCCTTCTGGCACTGATGGGTTTAGCAGGCTTGGCCGTGGGTCAGACGGCCGCCACCGCGACTTCGCCGGCCTCCGCAATCCGCATCCTCTCGCCTAACGCCGGCGAAAAACTGACCCAATCGGCGGTGACCGTTCAGTTCCAGCTCGAGAACCCAGGCTTGGCGTCGGGCGGATTCCCGAACTTTTCGCTCCAACTCGACAGCCGCGATCCGGTGGTGACCGCGCAGACGAGTCAAAACTTCACAGGCCTGGCGCCGGGAAGCCACACGGTAGTCGTGCAGCTACTCGACGCCAACGGTACCCCCATCTCGGGGACGAGAACTGAGCTTCAATTCTCCGTGGCCGCTCCTGCCGCCCCGCCACAGCCCGGCCGTCCGCCATCCAGCGTCAGTGCCGATTTGCCCCAGAATGACGCCGTCCTGACCGACCAGGGCGAGACGCTACCAGGCGCCTCCAGCGCGTTGCCCCTGCTGTCGGTGATCGGTTTTGGAGCGCTCGTCGGCGGGGTAATCTCCGCCCTGCGCACGCGGTAACCGCCAGCAGCTCTCGAAAAATCCAGGTGGCGCTCCGGTTGGGCGCATCCTAAGTGATTGGTTCCCTTTAGGGGGACGCGCCACGTCGGCCGCAACAGCGGCAAGATCAACCCCTGGAGTTTGCACGTGAGCCTTCTGCGCTTCACCCGCCAGAAATGGATCTCCATTTCCCTGATCGTCGCGGGCCTCTCACTTCTGATCTACGTCTCGGTGCAGTACGGCACGATGTATTACGAGCAGCGGCGGCTGGCGCAAGAGTGGCAACGCCAGCAGAACGAGGTGGCGGCGCAGCCCGACCCGCAGCCCGCAACAGACAGCCTGACGCGTCTGGTGATCCCCAAGATCAAACTTGACGTCGTCGTCGTTGAGGGAACCGCGCGTCGACAGTTGCTGATCGGGCCCGGACACATCGAGAACACCGCTGCTCCCGGCAATACCGGCAACAACGTCATCACCGGGCATCGCGATACGTTCTTCCGTCACATCTTCGAGTTGGACAAGGGAGACATCGTCGAACTCCAGCGCGGCGGCGCGACCTACCAGTACGAAGTCACGGCAAAGAAGATCGTCGATCCGTCCGATGTCTCCGTGATCCAACCGACGAAAGACGCGCAGCTCACGCTGATTACGTGCTATCCGACGTATTACATTGGCCCGGCGCCCGAGCGCCTGGTCGTCAGCTCGCGCCTGCTGAACACGGTCCCCTCTGCGACCAGCCTCAAGCGCACCAGCGCCGGCAGCACACCATAAAGCATTTGCCAGTTCTCAGTTCTCAGTTCTCGGTACCAGCCGCTTCTTACCCGAGTGTCATCCTGAGTTTCGGCCGGTTTTGCCGAAACTCAGGATCTCTGGGTTTCTTTGCGATTCGGCGCTCAGCCAACAACTGACAACTTCCGTAAAATGCTCTCGTGAAGACCTGGGACGCGATCATCGTCGGCGGCGGCATCATCGGGCTGTCCCTGGCGCTGGAGTTGCGCCGCCACGGTGCGCGCGTGCTGGTGGTCGATCGCGGCGAACCCGGCCACGAATCCTCCCACGCGGCTGCCGGCATGCTTGCGTTCTGCGATCCGGAGACGCCGCGGCCCATCCGCGACCTGTGCTTCGCCTCGGCGCGGCTCTTCCCCGAATTCGTTCATCAGATCGAGGATGAGTCCGGGCAGCGTGTCGACTTCCGCCGCGACGGCACCATCGACTTCGCTCCACCGACTCATCCCGATCCGCTCGGTGAGGGATGGCGAGAACTGTCGGACGACGAGGTCAAACAGCTCGAGCCGTTCGTCTCCACGCCCAGCGACATGCGGTCGACGTTTCTGCCGGAGCAGTCGGTCGACAATCGCGCGCTCGTCTCCGCCGCGCTGCGCGCGTGCAGGCACCGCGAAATCGAAGTCGCCACCGGCGCCGAAGTCACTGCCATCGAAATCGAAGACGGACGCGCCTGCGGCGTTCGCACCACGCGCACTCGCTTTGCCGCGCCGGCTGTCATCAATTGTGCCGGCTCCTGGGCGGGCAGGCTCTCTCCCATCCCTCTGCCCACTCGTCCGCGCAAAGGCCAGATGCTCTCGGTGGTCGATCCGGAGCATCAGCACCGGCGGCTGCTCACCCACGTTGTGCGCTCGCCCGAGATTTACCTTGTTCCGCGCACGGATGGTCGTCTGCTGATCGGCGCCACGGTGGAGGACGTGGGCTTCGACAAGCGCGTCGATCCCGCTGTCATCCAGCAGATGCACCAGACTGCCGCCAATCTCGTTCCCGAGATCGGCGAACTCAGAATGCACGAGGCATGGGCCGGCCTGCGTCCCGGCACACCCGACAACCTGCCTGTCCTCGGCGCGACGTCCATTCCCGGATACTTCGTGGCGACGGGCCACTATCGCAACGGCATCCTGCTCTCGGCCGTGACAGCACGCCTCATGGCGGCCATCGTCCGCGGGCAGGAACCCGGATTCGATCTGTCGCCATTCGCGGCCGGCCGTTTTGCCGGCTAATTCCTGCTCTCGCGCTTTATGGAACGATGTCCTTTATTCACGCGCCGGAACTGAACGGACGTTCAGCGCCGAGCGTATACTGAAGTGTTTTCTGCATTCATCTTTTGCAATCCGGAGCCGCTACGATGACCGCAGCCGCCGCAAGTCCTGCCGTTCAGTACGCCAACGACCCCAACAACAAGAAGCGCTTTCTCGAAGAACTCAAGAACCTGCTCCGCATCCCATCGATCAGCACTCTTCCCGAGCACAAGCCCGACATCGAGCGCGCCGCCAAGTTCGTCGCCGACGAGATGACGCGGCTCGGCCTCGAGAACGTCGAGATCATCAAGGGTGAAGGCCATCCGCTCGTCTACGCCGACTGGCTCCACGCCGGCTCCGGCAAGCCGACCGTTCTCTGCTACGCGCACTACGACGTCCAGCCGGCCGAGCCACTGAACGAGTGGGTCACGCCGCCATTCGAGCCGACCGAGCGCAACAACAACATCTACGCGCGCGGCGCCGTCGACGACAAAGGCCAACTCTGGATGCAACTCAAAGCCATCGAATCGCTGATGAAGTCCGGCGGCGGCAAGCTGCCGGTGAATGTGCGCTTCATCATCGAGGGCGAAGAAGAAGTCGGCGGCGAGAGCATCGCGAAGTTCGTGCGCGAGCAAAGGGCGAAACTCAAGGCCGACGTCGCCCTGATCAGCGACACCGAGCTCTTCGCGCCGGGCCTTCCCACGCTGTGCGTCGGCTTGCGCGGCATGGTGTACACCGAACTGGAATGCATCGGCGCTAAGACCGACCTTCACTCCGGCATCTACGGAGGCGTCGCGCCCAACCCGTTCTTCGCACTCATCGAAGTCATCTCGAAGATGAAAGACGCGAAGGGCAAGGTCCTGATCCCCGGCTTCTATAAAGATGTGCGCAAGCCCACCAAGGCCGAACTCAAAGCCTGGGACCGCCTGCCGTTCAACGAGAAGCACTACATCAAGACCGAAGTCGGCTCCAAGGTCCTGACCGGCGAACCCGGCTACAACGTGATGTACCGGACCTGGGCGAGGCCGACGCTCGAAGTGCACGGCATGCCCGGCGGATTCGTCGGCAGCGGCGCCAAGACGGTCATCCCGGCCAAGGCATATGCCAAGGTTTCCATGCGCCTGGTGCCGGACATGAAGCCCAACGACATCTGGAAGAAGTTCACTGCCTTCGTGAAGAAGAACACGCCGAAAGGTGTCACGATCAATGTCAAGCAGTGGAGCATCGCCGATCCGTGCGTGGTCTCGACCGACAACAAGTTCGTCACGGCGTCGGCGGAGGCGCAGCACGAAGTCTTCCACAAGGACACGGTTTACATCCGCTCGGGAGGCTCGATTCCGATCGTCGCTGACTTCGAGAAGGAGCTGAAGATTCCCAGCGTGATGATGGGCTTCGGCCTGCCCGACGATAACCTGCACGCGCCCAATGAGAAGTTCCACATCCCGAACTTTTATTGGGGCATCGAGTCGATCGTGCGCTGGTTCCAGATCATCGGGAAATAGGATTCACCGCAAGACGCAGAGGGCGCAAAGCAGATTCGGCTTTGCGCCTTCTTGTCTGTTCTTCAGTTCGGCAGTTCGGCAATTCGGCAGTTACTTTTGCCACGCTCCCAGCAATCTCCGCAACAACAGCAACTGCCCGACGTGATACGCGTTGTGGTCCATGAGCAGCAGCGCCTCGCGGACCAGCGTCTGCGACTGCGCGTGCGGCACGATCGCGCTCAGGTCGCGCTTGTTGTCGAGCACCAGCTTCTGCATGGCGCGTCGCTCGGCCTTGAAGCGCCGGACGCTGTCGTCCCAGGCTTTGTCGGACGGCGGCACCTCCGACTCCGGCCAATAACCTTCCGGCCACTTCGGCGACTTGTGGCGACCGTCGCGCGAGAACTCGAGGATGTCCCACTGCGCGATCCGCAGGTGCTCGAGTAACTGCCAGGCGGTGTGCGGCGCGCCCTCCGGCTTGCGCCCGCGCAGCTCCGGCGGGAAGTCTTTCACCGCCGCGTCGAATCCCGCGTGCGCGTGCGACTCTTCCAGGAACTGGGCGATCTGCTTGCGGACGATGGTGTCGCCCGGCGTCTTTCCTTGGCCAGACTTTGTCTTCTTCTTTTTCAGAGTCGCCATGGGACCTCCCGCTGCGAGGCATGGTACCCGTGTACGCTTCGTTCGTCTAAACAGGCACATCCGAGAAGCTGTTTCTTTCATTGTTTGGCGGCCGTTTTTTTGATTCAATGTCGCTCCACTTGCACCAAATACAGGGGGTCGGAAGGCTCAGGCAGGCCTGGTCGCCATATTTGTATGTCCACTGCTCCCGATCCTCGCGGATCGAACCTGGTCGAGATCGCCGAGATGGCGCGAGGCTCGATCTATCAGGCGTTTGCCACGTCGGTGCGGCGCCACGCCGGCCGCGTCGCCATCGTTGGTTTGTCGACGCTCACCTACAGGGACTTAGCTGACGCGTCGGCGGGCATCCATGCTCTGCTCGCGTCGCAGGGTACACGGCCGCGCGACGGCGTCGGCCTGATCTTCGCGCACCCCAGTCGGCAGATCGCGGCAATCCTCGGCGTGCTGCGTGCCGGCGCGTATTACGTCAGCCTCGATCCGGAATTCCCCGAAGGACGCCTCAAGCAGATTCTTGCCGACGGCGTCGTCAGCACTCTGCTCGTCGACCGCGAACATCTCGCTCTGGCCCAGTCTCTGGTCCCGGCAGAAATGCGAGTTGTCGTCTGTCCGGAGGATTTCGATCTCGACAAGGCTCCGCCGCCTGTCGCCGTCGAATCGCAGGACCTCGCGTACGTGGCGTACACGTCGGGCAGCACCGGCAGGCCGAAGGGCGTGATGCATCAGCATGCCAACGTACTGCATGAAGCGGCTGTGCATCGGATGACGCTGCAACTTCAGCCGGACGACCGCTCAACGCTGCTCTATTCGCTCGGCGTGACAGGCTCGGTGCGCGACGTCTTCCCCACGCTTTTCTCCGGTGCGAGACTCTGCCCGTTCCCGTTCAAGCAGCGCGGCTTCGCGGAACTGAAGAAATGGCTGATCGCGGAGCGCGTCACGCAATTCCACTCGGTTCCGAGCATCTTCCGCGAACTCATGCGCGTGATGGAATCCGGCGAGCGGTTCCCGTCGGTGCGAACCGTCTTCGTCGCCGGCGAGCGCGTGTCTCTCGAAGACCACAAGCAGTTCCGGCAGCACTTTCCCGAAACCGCGCGGTTCTATACCGGCATCGGCGCCACGGAGACGAGTTCGATCTACACGCATTGGTTCGTCGACGGCGAGACCTCGCCGCAGGATGGGCGTCTGCCCACCGGCTGGCCATTGCCGCATAAGGAGGTGCTGCTCGTCGGCGACGACCGGCGACCTTTGCCGCCTGGCGAAGAAGGCGAGATTGCGGTTTGCAGCCACTATCTCTCCCGCGGCTATTGGAATCAGCCCACTCTGACGACAGCGGCCTTCACGGATACGAACGACGGCTCCGGACGGCGCATTTATCACACGGGAGACTTCGGCTACTTCGATGCGGCAGGGCGGCTGATTCATCTCGGACGCCGCGACCGCCAGATCAAGATCAATGGCCAGCGCGTGGAACTCGGCGAGATCGAGTCTGCTCTTCTGGAACAGCCCGGGGTCGCGGCGGCCGCAACCCGCGTGTTCGAAGAAAACGGAAGCGCACGGCCGCGAATCGCGGCCTACGTTGTCGCTCCGGCAGTCGATGTCGACGATCTACGGACTCGCCTCGCGCAGAAGCTGCCGTCCGCTGCGGTCCCGGCTTTCATCGTGGCGCTCGAACGTTTGCCGCTGACAAGCAACGGCAAGCTCGATTACCAGGCGCTTCCCGCACCGAATTTCGGGAAGCCCGCGAACGGCAACGCTCAGGACGACTGGACGCCCGAGGAGCGGCGCGTTCTCGAAGTCTGGCGCGAGGCATTTCCCGGCTTGCCGGAATATCGCAAGCACGACACATTCGACGACCTCGGGGGAGACTCGCTCCAGGCCTTGTGTCTCGCCGAGTTGCTGAACCAGAAGCTGCATCTTGCGGCTTCGATCGGCGAGTTCCTGCCTTCTGAGAGCATCGCGACGCTGTCGCAGCGGCTGGCGGCCGTCTCGCACTCCGCGCCCGCCGATCCGATGCAGGACAAGATCGGCCGCATGATTTCGCTGGCGAGAACATGGAAACTCCCGAATCTCGCTCCCCCGGTGTCGGAAGGATGCCCTGTCTATCTGGCGGGCGCGGACCGGCCGGGAGTGCCACTCGTCTGGTTCGGCTACAAGGGTGTAGGACTGGAGATCGGCCTCGCGCTATCGAAGTACCGGCCTGTCTACCTGATTCCCACGGTCCCCGCCGCTTCGACCGCGGAGATGGATTCGGACTGCCGCTGGCTCGCCGATCTGGTGTTGCCGCACCTGCCCGAACGATTGATGTGCGGCGGCTATTGTTACAGCGGCGTGCGAGCGATGGTCCTGGCGCATGAGCTCAAGGCTCGTGGGAAGAAGATCGAGAGCCTGTTCCTGATCGAAGCCTTCGGGTCGACGCGCTCGCGCGCGATCTTCGCGCAGGTTGTCCGCGCGCAGCGGCACCTGCGACAGATTCGAGCGTGGTCGTGGTCGCAGTCGTTCGAGCACTATGTGCGCCGCATCAACCAGAAGGCGCAGCAGTGGATCGGCAGCGAACCTGCCGCGATCGAGTATCCATTCCCTAACGACTTCGAACCGTTCTGCTACGAAGGCGAGATCGTCCACATTCTCTCGTCGAGCACGGCCTGGATGCGATCGTTCCTGCCTCGTTTGGGATGGGGCGCGATCGAAAGCTCGCGCGCGCAGTTTCACACGGCACGCGGCGATCACTTCAGCCTCTGCCAGGAACCCGAGCGCGTCGAAACCATTCTCAAGGGATTGGCCGAGCAGGTCGACGCGCGGCAGCCGGTTGGCACGACATCGCCTCTCGACAACATTTCCGACACTGCGCGCTGGGTGGCCGTCTACCGGGGCTGGGAGTCCAAGCGTCCCGACGCCGTCTTCTCCGATCCGTTCGCGGAAAAGCTCGCGGGCGAACAAGGCGAATGCATCGTCCGGAAACTCGGCGCGAATTGGATGGAGTCGAGCATCGTCGTGAGGACGGTCGCGATCGACGATTTCGTTTCCGAGGCAGCGCGCGAAGGCATCGACACAGTCCTGAATCTTGCGGCCGGGCTCGATACGCGTCCCTATCGCATGAACTTGCCCACCACCATGCATTGGATCGAGGTCGACTTGCCGGAGATCCTGGCCTATAAGGAGGCTCGGCTGATCGGCGAGACGCCACGCTGTCGTCTGACGCGGATCGCCTCGGACCTGGCGAACGTCGCGACGCGGCGCGAACTGTTCGACCGCATCGCCGCCCAGGCCAGCAAGGTCCTTGTGATCACGGAAGGGCTGCTGGTGTACCTGCCTGAATCGGCAGTGCCGACGCTGGCTACCGACCTGGCCTCACTCAAGAACTTCGTCTATTGGGCGCAGGACTTCGTCTCCCCCGAGATGCTGGCCTCGTTGAACAAGAGCTGGGGATCGACGCTCGGTGAGGCCAAAGCTCGGATGATGTTCGCGCCGCCCGCGGGCGCCGAGTATTTTCTGCGATTCGGATGGAAGCCCCGCACGGTTCGATACTTCAGCGACGAAGCACGCAGGCTGAACCGCGACACGCATTCCCCTCAGGCCGCGCGCAACCGGAACGGAAATGGCTACGCATTGCTGGAACGCACCCTGTCACCCTCGTAGCCAGGGCTATTTGTCGAACGAGCAGAACGCGTCGACGACTTCGGGCGGCGTCTGATAGGGGATCACGCAACCCGCGGAGAGCATCAGCCGCGTTGTCCCGATACGCTCGACT
>Ga0310810_10010908_pt1 | contig 10606 bp, 3 predicted proteins | sample NCmetagenome_FD_207641 | JGI IMG/M metagenome (GOLD analysis project Ga0310810, IMG submission 207641) | Soil microbial communities from experimental microcosm in Duke University, North Carolina, United States - NC | ecosystem: Engineered > Artificial ecosystem > Soil microcosm > Unclassified ... | reverse complement strand
CATTTGTAAATCAGCTGATCGAGCACGCGGCAATCGCTGTGCTGCGGAGTGCAACTCAGACCGATCAACTCCATGCGCATTCGAGTGATTTCGTTGATCAACAAAGGATTATTCAAAAACCACCAGCAGCCGAAGATGTGCAGGTTGCGGAATTTGCGCGATGCGACACAGAGCGCATGCTGATCTTCGCGGGCGAGCATTGTGCAGAGAAATCGGTTTTGCGGGAATGCCGCGCAAAGCCGCTCGACCGCACCCACGTCCGCGGACCCGACGCTGTCGCCCGCGAGTTGCAACCCGGGATTCACGTTGCGTCGGACACCGATCATTAAGGCAAATGGCTGACCGTGCTCGCGCCCGTGCGGCATGATCGCCTCACTGATCAAACGAGCTTCCGCGGTCTCCGCGGGAAATGCGAAATCCGGTGGAAGCGAGACCATGCAGTAGCGGGCATCGATTTTTTTGGTCCAATCGGCGAGAAACCTGCGGACCTCATCGAACGTGCCGCCGGAAAAATCGGCGCGGACGTTGTATCCCCATCGGTGGAGAATGGGTGCCGTGTTGGGCCAGTCGAGCAGGAGCGGGTCGATGCGAAGCGCCGACACAAAACGCGGATCGCGGACGAATGACTGCTGCCAGACGCGATGTTCGATTGGATCAAACGGCGAATTGGTCATGCAAATCTGCCGGACGTGCGCGAGTTCCATGGCGCGACTGACAAACTCATCTACGTCCCATTGGGCATATTGCCGCCGCAACAAGGCGAGATCGCGCTTTCGCACATCGAATCCGAGCGCGTGCAACGTGGTGACCACGCCACGACAAGCTTCCGAGATCGGCGAATGCGCGATGAACAATTCATTCCAGATCAGCTCCGCCCGCGCAGATTTTTCGAGTGCCCAGAATTCTTCATAGGCGCACGGCAGCCAGCGAAATGCTTCTGCGATCAGGTAGTGATAAGTCAGGAGATCGTCGATCCCCCAGAGCAGCAGCTCACCGAACGCCGGATCGTAAAGATGCGTGTGGATGTCGAAGACCGGTGTCTGCTCGACAATCTCCCGAACCCGGCGCGCGACCACTCCCGCGCGCTCAGTCAAATGCGCCCCTTGTTCCATCATCATCATCTCACCATCCGCGCAGCTGGCTCGGCAGGAGGCACTCGCAACAGTCGCTCACATCCTGCATACAAAAATCTTCGTAGATCTGCAGCAAACCTTGCTGCATCGCTGCGCGCTGAAGCAGCTCGTCACGCAACGGACTGTCACCAAAAAGCCGGAGCGCCGCGATGGTGACGCGGCGATTCGTGCCGGCAGCGCGAAGCTCCGCGTACTCCTCCCAGCGGGCGGAATCGTCGGACACGGCCAGCGGATAAAAGACATTCGCCAGCATGTCGGTCACGCGGGCGTCGCCCACCAGCGCCATCGGCCGCGGGGACGCCTTCGATGAAACCGTGAAATGGTGCTCCCAGTAGGGATCGCGGAGTTCGCCGAAAAACTTCCGAATTTCTGCGGGGTGACATCGTTTGCGCAAGGCACGGACTTTCGGCCATTGCGTGACCACCTGCGCCAGCGCGGCGAGACGTCGCTGCGGATGATTCGCCGGCCGCTGTCCGCTTCGTTGCCAAAGATCGGGCGCGATTACCAGTCGTCCGAACTCCGCGCGGCGCGGCCACCATTTTTCCCAAAGCGCGCGCAGGTAACTTCGCGTGGTTCCTTCGAACGCGGCGAGATCCGTGGCGGCGAGAAAACCGCTCACCCCAAAAAGGAGCGCGCTGACCTCGTCCTTCGACGCGAGCAACGTTCGGAGCGGCAAACGTTGTGCGAGAACGGTGAACGGGAGCTTGTTGTTTTTGTATCCAAAGGTCGTGGCAATCGCCTGGTAAAGCGCTTCGTCCGGACCGTGCAGTTCGCGCATGACGCTGAGCCCGGCCGCTTTTCGCCGCAACCGAAACTGCGCCGCGTCCAATAAAACGTGGCAGACCTTTTCCTTCGGCAATTCGCGGAGCGGACTGACGCAACGTCCCGGCTTTGCCTCCGGCAACGGATTGGGCGGTTCGGGAAGGAGCTGGTCGAGATCGAGGAGCACCCGCGGAACGAGACGATGCTGCGCGGTTCGCGTGAAAAAATCCGCGGGGCCGCAATGCAGACAAACGTGGAGCACGACGTTCTCGTAATTTGGATTTTCGGCGTGGCCATGGCGTTCCCAGTCGCGCGCATCCATGTCGAGCTCGATGCATCCACTGCGCGGAGCCGCGCCGTTGATCGAAACGGCGGCCTCCGCAAAATCGGGTCCGGCTTCATGGTTCCAAACGCCGAATTGCACGACGCTTACCGGGTCGCCGTCGACGGTGTGAAAATCGCGACCGAAATCGCCGGCGAACCAATGCGCCTGGATCTCGAGTTCGGAATACCGCCGCGGCATCCGAAACAGCGGGCGTTCGCGCGCGACAGAGACGCGATCGTGCCACTCTGCATAGCGCGCGGGGGAGGCGATCACGGTTTCAGAATATCGTAACGGCGCGCGGGAGGGAAGCCGGTCTGCAGGTGTCAGTGCGGCGTCGCGCGACGTGCGCCGGGTCGAACATGGGTCGGCGTGTAATGCGCGCCGTCATGCCGGCTCCGACCCCCGGGCGGCGTGCGCTTCCACCACACCGAGCGCTCAACTGCGCGCGCCCGTCAAGGCGCGGCGACTTTGCCTGATGGATTCGGAGGCGTGGCCGCAGCCGCCGGTGGACTCAAATCGCGCCGGATGTTTCGCAGCACCTCGGCGGCAGGTTCGTTCCCATAGAGTTTGAGTTGCTTGTCGACAAACGCGAGCGCGTCGTCGCTGCGATTGAGCGCGCGCAGCCTGAGCGTTTCGTGAATGGCCACCCGCAGAATGTCGCCCGGATCTTTGTAAAACTGGCGTGCCTGCCCAAACGCGTCGAGAGCGCGCGCCGGCTGATTGATGGTCAATTCGAGCAATCCAAGTCCTTCCATGATCACGCCGCTCCGCATTTTTGTGCCTTGCTCCGAAAGCTTTTTCCGCGCGGCATCGGGATCCTCCGCCCACATCTTTGCTCCCGCGGCGTAGGCATCCCATTCGGACGGACGCGCGCGCGATTTCAAGTCGAGCTCGGATTTGTAGGGCCGATAAAGTGGATCTCCGATGCACGTCGTCATCCATGAAAGCACCCGTTGCGCGCTCCACGCGCTTTCCGCCAGGGTCAATCCCGCCCGCAAGCGTTCGTAGAAAACATCGAGGTTCGGCGTGTACGCGAGGTAGGGCTCGTAGACGTTGCCGAGGGTGGCGCTGGCGCCTGATTCGAGGAGCGGCGCAGCCCAATATCTGCGCGGTTCCCGCAGGGTCGACGCGCTAAAGGAATGAATGTGCACGGCGATGGCGCCCGGGACGAAACGAAAGCGCGGATCGGCCATCGGGCCGGTCACATTTTCCGAATACCATCCAAAATAGAGGGCGGCGTGCAGCATCGGGTAAGCGACCGGATACATGGCCTCGCCATCGTCGAGAATGACCGCCGTGCCTTTACGCCGCGCTTCCGCGGCGATGTTGAACAGCCATTTATCGCCCACGGCAAAACCGGGATCCTTAATTCCCCGCGCATCGATGTAAGCGAATCCGCGGAGCCCGTTTTGTTCGGCCGCCAGTCCATCGGTAATCATGCGCCGCACGGTTGCGGACGAGGCTGCGTCGAGACGCGCAACCAGCATCAAGCTCGGCATCTTTGCCTCGGCAAACCGCGCGAAACTCCGATAGTACGGGTTATTGATCGCACCGGAAATCTTGCGCGAGGCAAGGGCCAGGGTGACCAACTCCGAATCCACGGACGCTTCATTGCGTCCGGCCACCGGATCGGCGAGATTCGCCGCGTCACCGGCGTAATTCAAGGCGGCGCCGATCCGAAGCGGAATCCCCCGCATCACCGCGATAAATCGGATTCGATTTTGGACGACTCGCTCTGCGGAGTTCTCGTCTTCGTTGAGTTTCCACCAGCCATTGCGGTCAAACGCTTTTCGTAACGGGGCAGCAATTTCCCGGTCATACTCCTCGCGGTTGATTTCCTCGCGCGATGAACAGTCCAGTCCCAGGACGAGCTCTTTCGGGATGCCGCGTTTGGTCGCGTAAAAATGCGCGAGCTCCCGCGAATCGCGATCGGATTCGTTGTAGAGAACGAGCGTTGCCGCGGCGTCGGAATCGCGGATTCCTTGACCGGTTGACGGAGCCGACAAGGCGCCGCATGGCCGGAGGACTCCCCATGCGAGAGCAGCGAGGCTGACGATCTGCAGCGGCCGGATGAGAAAAATGGAATTCACGCGTCGATCTTCAAACCATCATACGCGACGCGAACCTCCGGAGGTAAAGTCGCTTCAATCTCGGCATGCATCAGATCGTGGCAAAGATGAGTCAACCACGCCTGTCTCGCGCCCGCGCGCCGCGCCACGCTCACTGCTTCATCAATCGTCATATGCGTCGGATGCGGTTTTCGCCGCAAGGCATCGACAATCAAATGTTGCACCCCGGAAATCCGCTCCACGATCTCATCGGAAACTTGCTTGCAGTCGGTGAGATATGCCGCGAGGCGTGCGCCGGCGCGGCTTAAAAGATAGCCGTTCACCATTGCCCGCCCATGCGGCAAAGGAAGCGCCTCGAGTTCAGTCGCGCCGAGCTGAAATTTTCCTTCGATGACATAAGGTTCCGGGTGAAGATAGCCAGGGAACCGGTGCTGGCCATCGAACGCAAATTGAAAGACCCGCGCCAAATCGGCGAGCGTCGCGGCCGAGGCGTAGATCGGCAGAGGTTTGTCATGACGCGCGAATGGACGCAAATCATCAAACCCCATGATGTGATCGGTATGCGAATGCGTGTAAACCACCGCGTCAATCCGCCGAATGTTTTCGCGGAGACATTGGGCACGGAAATCCGCGCCGGTATCGATCACCCAGGCACATTCCGGGGTCTGGACGTAAATGGAAGTGCGCGTCCGTTGATCGCGCGGATCGTCCGAGCGACAAACGGCGCAATCGCACGCGATCACCGGAACGCCCTGCGAGGTCCCCGTTCCGAGAAAGGTGATGGTAATTCCGGCCATGGGCGCGGCGGACGGTATGCCGGAGAGGCGCCGATGTCGACCGACCCGCCCACCACGCCCGCGGCCCGCGCAAATCTTGAGAGGTTGCCCGCAAGCAGGCATAAACGATCGGTGCTCGCGACGCTCAGCTCGCTTCGAATCCGCAACCTCGCGCTCGTCGAAGATCTCGCGTGGGAAATCGGACCGGGCTTCACCGCCGTCACCGGCGAGACTGGCTCCGGGAAATCGATCATCGTTGGCGCCCTCACCCTGGTGCTGGGTGAGCGTGCGGATAAAACGCTCGTGCGAACGGGCGCGGAGAGCTGCACGGTCGAAGCGACGTTTCATGTGCACGCGCACGCGTTTTTCAATGAGCGCCTCGCGGAAGACGGCATCGAACCATGCGAAGATGAGCAGCTGATCGTGAAACGTGTCTTCACGGCAAGCGGCACGAATCGCCAGTTCATCAACGGCAGCCCGACCACGCTCGCCGTTCTCAAGCGGCTGGGTGACATGCTCGTCGATCTTCACGGCCCGCACGACCACCAATCGTTGCTCGCCAGCGAGACCCAGCTCCAACTGCTCGACGCTTTCGCCGGCGCCCACCCACTCTACGAACGATACCGCGCAGAATTTGCCGCTTTGCAGCGACTCCGAACCGAACAGGCTGAATTGAGCGGCAACGACGGGGCGTTCGCACGCGAACTCGACCTTCTCCGGCATCAACTGCACGAGATCGAGAAGGCGCAGCTGCGCCCCGACGAAGAAGGCGAACTCCAGGCGCGTTTTCATGTTGCCTCCAACGCACGCCGCCTTTTCGAGCTTTCCATGCAAACCGTCTCTGCCCTCGCTGAGGCGGACGACGCCGTCACTGCCAGAGCGGTGCAACTTCGCAAGAGCTTGCGCGAGCTCGAACGCGTTGACCCGGCAGCGGCGCGCTTTCTGGAGAATTTAAATCGCGGAATTGCGGAATTCGAATCGCTCGCCGCCGACCTGCAGCGCTATGCGGAGAATCTGGACATCGAGCCGGCCCGGCTCGCGCAAATGGAGGAACGCGTCAACCTTCTCGAACAATTAAAACGCAAATACGGCGGTTCCATCCAGGCGGTCATCGCCTTTGGAGAGGATGTCAGCCAACGCCTCAGCACGATCGAATCACGCGGCGAACGCCTGCAATCCCTCGCGCACGAAATCAGCGCGGCAGAGAAGAAACTGCTGGCGACGGGACGCGATCTCTCCGCGCAACGCGCCACGGCCGCGCCGAAGCTCAGTGCCAGCGTCACGGCACATCTGCGCGATCTCGGCTTTGCGCGGTCCGAGCTTTTTGTGGCTTTGGAAAGTTCGTCCGTGCCGGGACCGCGCGGCCTCGAGGAGGTCAACTTTCTGTTCGCGCCGAATCCGGGGGAACCGCCCAACTCGCTCAAGGCGATTGCTTCCAGCGGCGAGATTTCGCGGGTCATGCTGGCGCTGAAATCCGCTCTGGCGGCGCAGGACACGATCTCACTTCTTGTCTTCGATGAGATCGATGCCAACGTCGGCGGCGAGATTGCCCACGCGGTCGGGGCGAAGATGAAATTTCTCGGCGCCGATCATCAGGTGCTCTGTATCACCCATCTTCCCCAGGTGGCAGCACAGGCCGGCGCGCAGTTTGTCGTCACGAAGTCGTTCGCGGCCAACCGGACCGTCTCCGAGCTCGCCCCGGTCAAAGGAAAGGCGCGCGTGGAAGAGATTGCACGAATGCTCGGCGGAGGCGGGCCGTCGGCGCTCGCCCATGCGCGAACTCTGCTTGGCAAGTGATCCCGTTGTCTTTTTTTCCCGTGCGTCGATAGTTGGCCGCCCCATTTGCGCCTTCGAAGAATCATGCCTGTTCGGTTTTGCTCCGTTCTGAGATCACTGGCGTGCGTTTCGGACCTGCCGACCTGGAGGCAGGCGCTTCAGGCAGGCGGCGCCGTGCTCGCCGCGATCATTATTCCGGTGACGGATGCGCACTCCGCGCCGGTGAATCCAAAGGTGCTCGAACGGTACGAGGAGATGCTTTCGATAAACCCAGCCGAGGGCGTCCCGCTTGACAGACTTTGGGAAGCAGCGGTCGAAGCCGCCCAGACCGCGTCCCTGCTCTCGCGTTACGAAGCGAAGGAAACGTTCGCAGGACGCATGGTTTATGGCCATTTGCTGAAACGGATCGGGCGTCTCGAAGAGGCGCAGGCCGCGTACGAACGCGCCGCGCACCTCGATGGCACCAATGCTTTGGCGGCACTCGCACTCGGCGAATTGCACTTGCAAAATGCCCACCCGCGTGAGGCGGCGGCCTGGCTCGAAAAAGCGGTTGGGCTGCTGCCACCAGCTGATCCGCGCACTGCGGAAACCGCGCTGCGCATCGGAACCGCCTGGCTCGCCGCTGGCGATGTGGAGGCAGCCGTCAGTTCGTGGGAAAAAACAATTTCCGCCGCGCCGACAAATCTCGAGCTGCGGTGGAAACTGATCGATACCTACGTGAGCCAGCAACTCGCGGCGCGTGCGCTTCCGCATCTCGAATATCTGGCAGCGCATGGGCCACCGGCGGAACGGACACGCGCCTGCGAACAACTCGCGCGCATTCACGAAGGTGCCGGCCGTCCTGATGAAGCGATCGCTGCGCTGGAACGGGGCCTGGCGCTGACGGGCGCGGGAAACTGGGTTCGCACCAATCTGCAATCGCAGCTCATCCGGATTCATCAACGGCATGGACGCGTCGATGAACTTGAAAAAAAATGGCGGGATGAGGCGGCGGCCAATCCGCGCAATGCCGCCGTCTGGCAACAACTGATCGAGCTGGATGAGCGAACCGGCGATCTCGCGGCGCAACGCTCCGCGCTGGAATCATTGATCGCGCTTACACCGCGCAATTTCGACCACCGTCTCCGGTATGCGCGGCTACTCGCGCGAATGGACGATCTCCCCGGCGCCGTCGTGCGATATGATGAGTTGCTCCAGGAACAGCCGAGCAATCCCGACCTGGTGTTTGAACGGGCACGTCTCGATGTGCTCCGCGACTCCGCGGCCAGCGCGCGCCCCCGCATTCTCGCCCTTCTCCGCATAAAACCCGGCGACGAAGCGCTGCAGGCTCGGGCGGTCGAGTTTTTCGAGGCGCATCACATGAATGACGCGCTCGAGGAGCGTCTCATCGCGGCGGCGGCCAAGGGTGGCGATGAACCGCTGCAGGCACTCGCGCGCTTTTACTTTGCACAGCGCCGCGAGAACGATGCACACAGCACGTTACAGCGAATGATTCCCCGGGGAGGAACAACGGCGGAGGCCGCCGCGCATCATCGCGTTGCCCAGGCGCTTCGCAGCCAGGGGGACATCGCGGGTGCCATCGAGAGTTTGCGCAGTGCCGCCCGGCTGGTTCCGGAAAACCGCGAGGTGCATTTGCTGTTGGGCGAATTGGAAAACGCACGCGGAAATGCCAGCGCGGCGCGCGCCGCCTTCGAAATCGCCTTTCGTAGCAGCCGGACAGAGGCCGAAGCTCTTGAAGCGGACCAGAAGCTTTTCGATACGTTGCGCAGCGAATCATCGGCCGACGCGATGCCGTTCGAAACGCGGGCGCTTCCGGTATTTCGAAGCGAACCAGGTGCGAGTATTTCCACGCCCGCTCTGCAGGATCAACTGCTCGCGCTGACCCGCGCCGCCGCCAGCGAAGGAACTGTTTCCGCGTGGCTGCGCGTCGCCCGCTGGCAATTGTGGACGCGGAATCCGCGTGTCGCACAGGAATGCACGCAGCAGGCGCTGGCCATCGAACCGCGCTCGGTGCCGGCACACGAGTTCATGGTGAAGCTCGCCACCGCCGATGGGCAGCCGCAAAACGCACTCCATCATTTGCAGGAGTTGATCGAGATCGACCCGGCAGAGGCCGCGAATTATCGCCGGCGGATGGCGCAGCTCGAAGCGCAGGGCAACCGCAATGAGGATGCGCTGCGGATTTTTCGAGATCTCGCGCAGGCCGATCCCGGAAACCTCGACGCTTTGAACGACGTCGCCCTCGCCGAGCAGCGCGCGGAACGCTGGAACGACGCGCTGGTGACCTCCCGGCAAATCTATGCGCGCAGTCCCGCCTCGCGAAAACGGGATGCCGCAGCGCAGCTCGTTCGCGTCTACGAACGTCTTCGTATGCCCAAGGAGGCAGCCTTCCTCTGGCTCGAACGCATCGACGCCGAACCGGACGACAAGGAGCGCGCCACACTTTTTCACGATCTCTTGAATCATTGCGCGAGGAACCAGCTTCTGCCGTGGTTGCGTGAAGAATTCGAGAAACGCCAGAAGGCGCGCGTCGATGATTATTTCACCGGCATCGCGCTCGGGCGCATCCTGAAAGCCCTCGGTGAAAAGGAAGCCGCGTTCGATCTTCTCGCGAGCGTCTGTTTCGCCGCGCCTGATCCGGCGGAATCATTGCCGGAACTCGTCCGCGAAGCCGAAGAGTTGCGGAAATTCGACGCCGCCGCGCGCCTCCAGGAGCAACTGATCAGAATCGTGCCCTCCCCTGGCATCGAAGCGTTTACGAATCTCGCGCAGTTGCAGGAACGGAATTTTGATATCGAGGCGGCGGCGCGCACATGGGAGAAAATCACGACCCTGTTTCCGCGACAGACGGAGGCACTGCTGCATGCCGTTGAATTTGAGCTCCAATGGGGAACCGGGACGCGCGCGCGCACGCTGCTCCAAAAAGTGTGTGCGCTCGAGCCGGCGAACGTGCGCGCGCTCAGCAGCCTCGTGGAGCTCGATCTCGAAGCCAATGCAACAGCCGAGGCTGAAAAACATCTCGAGGAGATTCTTCGATTTTCTCCGGCCGAACCTGGCGGCGCCATTCATTTTCCCGCGTGGCACCCGGAGGACGCCGGACGTTTGCAAAGCACTTATCTCGATACCGTTCGCTATCGTCGGGGACAACCGAGCCCGGAAGCAATGCGGGCTCTGCGCAGTTTCTGGGTTGACGATCAGCCTCATCTCAAGAGCGAAGGCGAGGCTCGGCTCGAGGCGATTCGTCAGCTCGGGCAAATGGTGCAAAGCCGTAGGGATAAGCAGAGCACCGCCGCGTGGATCGCCCGCTGGCGCAAAGGCAAGAGTTCACCTACCGAAACGCTCGCCGCGCTTTATTACGCCGGCGCCCACGACGCGCTCCTCGACGAACTCGAGGAGCTCATGACGCACGCGGAGGGTGACCTGCAGGCCCAGGCGAAGCAGGCCTTCCTCTGGCTCGGCTTGCAAACGCGCCAGTTCGACCGGTTGAGCAAATGGTTGCGCATGCGGCAGCGAACCGCCGCGGATCGCGATTTTCTTCTCGTGTCGCTCGGGCAATATCTTCAGTCCCAGGGCGCGCCGATTGATCTGCAGGCGATCGAACAACTCTTTCCGCGCGGCTTTCGTCTGCGCCTGTGGCAGGCCGCGCAGATGTTCGGACAACGCGGCCGATTTCGCGAGGCAGCCCAACTGGGGCAGCGGGTATTCGAAGGACTCTCGACCCAACGCGCTGCTTACGCAGTCGATCTCGCCAGTTGGCACCTTTAC
>Ga0310810_10010907_pt1 | contig 10606 bp, 9 predicted proteins | sample NCmetagenome_FD_207641 | JGI IMG/M metagenome (GOLD analysis project Ga0310810, IMG submission 207641) | Soil microbial communities from experimental microcosm in Duke University, North Carolina, United States - NC | ecosystem: Engineered > Artificial ecosystem > Soil microcosm > Unclassified ... | reverse complement strand
GAAGGCGCCGCTTCGGTGAATGTATAGATCTGTCCCTCTTCGATATTGAGTCCGACTGCCGAAAGGAGACCGCAGATCGTCGCGAATTCGGCGAAGTAGTCGTAGGCCACCACCGTCAGCTCGAAATGGCCGCCGCGAGGGTCCCCGACGGAGCATTCACACAGATGTTCCGGCGTCAACCTCGCCACCAATCGGATATGTTGTGCCATCGCCGGAAGGGGAATCCGCCGAAAATATTCGCCATCCATCCTGGTGACGAAATCACGGAGAATATCCGGAGGGACGTCCGGAGACAGCTGAGTGAGAGACTGCAGAAGACCTTCGCGGTCAGAGTTGGCCATGGGTCGTCAGTATATCGCAGGACTGTTCATTGTGCGTAACTGAACCTGACAGTATAATGCCGCGCCATGACTCGTCGGTCGCGGCGACAGGCCTCAAGAGCGAATCCACAGTCCTCAGCTCCGCAATCAGCAGGGCCCGATCCGACACCGCTATTGCTGGCGTCCGAACGCAATCCACAGGACGTGCGCGGCATCCTGAGCGCCTACGGTGTCGCAGACGTCGATCAGGCGGACCGCAATCTCCAATCCATGGCCGGCCAGCCGCATGAGCGCCGCCAGCTCGCTTTCATTCTGCCGATCCTCATGGAATCGATTGCGCGTACCGCCGATCCGGATCAGGCGTTGAATCATTGGGAGCGGCTGCTCGAGAGCGTCACGCGCTCCACGTTTCTCGCCTATCTGCGCAGCTCTCCACGGATGCTGGATCTCGTATCGACCATTTTTGGCAACAGCGATTCCTTGGCTTTCACGATCATCCGCGATCCCATGTTGGTCTACTGGCTCGCGGAAGAGGACGTGCTCTCGAAGGCGTCGACCAGGGCCGGGCTTGAGCAGGCGCTTCGGAAGCAATTGACCCGTCTCACGGTGACGGAACTCAAACTGGTGGTTCTCCGCCGGTTTCGCCGGCGAGAAATGCTTCGGATCGGCGTGCGGGACTTGCTGCGGCTGGCGGACGTGTCTGAGACGACAGATTCGCTGTCGGACTTGGCCGCGCTCTTGATCGATGCGGCCTATGAAATCGTCGATGCCGACCTGCGCCGGCAATACGGACGGCCGATGCACAAAAACCGGCAGGGGAGATGGGTCGAGACAGGGTTCGCCGTGATCGGGATGGGAAAGCTCGGAGGGCACGAGCTGAACTACAGTTCGGACGTGGACTTAATTTATGTCTATGCGTCGCACGAAGGTGAAACCCGAACGACGCCATCTTCCGCCAGGCCGGCGGCTGCCGGCATCTCAAACGAGGAATATTTTGAGATTCTCTCGCGCGAGTTGACGAAGGTCTTGAGCGAACCGACGAAGGAAGGCCATGTGTTTCGCGTCGACCTGCGACTCCGCGCCGAAGGATCGGTTGGACAACTGGCCCGCTCGCTGGAGGATTATCGAAACTATTACGCGATGCGGGGGCAAATCTGGGAGCGGCTGGCGCTGCTCAAGGCCTGGCCTGTCGCCGGATCTTCTGACGTGGGGCAGGCATTCTTGAGAACTGTCAGGCCCTTCATTCTGGGGAGCGGTCAGGCCAAATCAGGGCTCGGGGGCGCTATGACCGTCATCGAGGACGTGCGCACGGTCAAGGAAATGATCGATGCCAAAATGGCCGATCGGGGGCATGGGCAGCGCAACGTCAAGCTGGGGACGGGCGGCATCAGGGAAATCGAGTTCTTGGTGCAGACGATCCAAGTGTTGGCGGGAAAATCCGTTCCGGCGTTGATCGACCGCGGTACGCTCGGGTCGCTGAAGGCTTTTGCCGCCAGGAAGCTGTTGTCGGCCAAGGAACGCGAGACCCTCTCGGCTGCGTACTTATTTTTACGGGATGTCGAACACAAACTCCAGATGGTGCACGATCTGCAGACGCACTCGCTGCCGGATCAGGCCGAAGAACTCGCCCGCTGCGCCATTCGAATAGGATACGGCGCGGAAGATCGCGCGCATGGCGTCACTCGGTTTCTCGCCGACCATCGATCCCACACTGAGCTTGTCAATCGGACGTTTCGTGCCTTCTTTCATGAACCCAAGACATCGCCCCTTTTGAAAAAGGTTCTCCAATCGATGCAGGCCCGCCGCTGAATCAGATCAAGGGAGCGGCCTGAGTACCGGATCAACCGGGAGGATCAGTCGGCGCGATGTCGGCGTCGTAATCCACACGGACGAGGAAGAGGCCGTGCGGCGGCGCTGTTCTCCCGGCGGCGGTGCGGTCCTTTGCGGCGAGGATGTCGGCAAGAGCTTCGGGCGTCCGTTTGCCATGCCCCACCTCAACGAGCGTCCCAACGATGGCCCGGACCATGTGTTTCAAAAAGCGGTCAGCATAGGCGTGAAAGGTCATCATATCTCCGCGCTTCTCGATCGCGAGTTGCCGCAGGTCGCAGATTGGGTCTTCGTTATCGGTGAGCGTCCCTTCGAACGAAGAGAAGTCATGCGAGCCGATGAGATGCGTCGCCGCGTGCTTCATGGCGGATTCGTCCAATGGCTTATGGACGTGCCAAAGATGGGCGCGATCGATCGCCGGCCGGTCCCCACGATTCAAAATCCGGTATTCGTACAGCTTTCCTAGGGCGCTATATCGAGCGTGAAAGTCATCCGGCGCGATCGCCGCCGATCGCACGGCGATGTCTTCGGGAAGCCTGGCATTCAGTCCCCGCAGCCACTCGCGGGGCGTCCATTGGCGCTCGATGCGGAAGCTCGCCGCCTGACCGAGCGCGTGCACGCCAGAGTCGGTGCGACCCGCTCCAATCACAGACACGGTTTCCTGAGTCAATTGGAAGAGCGCGGTCTCGACGGCTTCCTGGATGGTGGGTTGATCCGGTTGGCGCTGCCATCCGGCATAACCCGAACCGTCGTATTCCAGGATCAGCTTCACGGTCGGCATAACGACGGGGCGGGCAGGGTGTCGCGCATTATCGCGCCGGCTGTTTCGAAGCGGCCAAAAAGGCGGTCACTCCCTCGTGAAGAGATTCAGCGACGCGTGTGGTAAACGCGCCGGTGCGCAACAGGTCCTCTTCGGCGACATTCGAGATGTAGGCGATTTCAGCCAGGATGCTCGGCATGCTGGTAAACCGGAGCACGTAGAACGGCGCAGTTTTCACGCCATGATCGACGAGCGCATACTGGCCGTTCAGGTGGGTGATCATGGCCTCTTTGGTCGTCCAGGCCAGCTCGAGAGACGCTTCGATCTTTTTGGTCGTCAGAAGATCGGCAACCAGATATTCCCATCCTACGCCGGTGCTGCTCAGTGGAGTGCCGTTTTCCCGGGCCGCCACCTCCAGCGCCCGCTGATCCTTAGCCTCTCCGAAATGATAGATTTCAATGCCTCGCACGGATCGTTGTGGGTGCGAATTGACGTGGATCGAGACAAAAAGATCCGCTTCGTTGCCATTGGCGAATCGCGCACGGTCTTCGAGCTCGACGAACAGGTCCCGGTCCCGCGTCATCAGCACACGCACGCCGGGGTCCCTTTTCAAGAGCTCCCGCAGCTTCAATCCGACCTTCAGGGTAATGTCCTTCTCCTCCGTTCCGCGATACCCATGAGCGCCGGGATCCCTACCGCCATGTCCCGGGTCGATGACAATGGTGGTGAAGGCCTTGGCCCGAGGGGGCAGCGGCTGCGGCGGCGGTATCATGGCGGGCTCAGTCACCTCCAGCTGTGGAGCGGAAGTCGGCATGCCTGAAGGAACCACGTCGACCACCAGTCGAGGTGGATTCGTGAGCGAAAATAGCGCATAGGTTTGAAAGGATCCGGTCGGCAGGGTGACCGTAACCGAATCGGTGGGTGTCTGTGTGACGATGAAGCGGCCGTCGAGCGATCCCTGCGCGATCTTCGTTTGCGCGGACTTGCTCAATGCCGCGTGGGGAATTTCGACGACCAGACCGTCTTCTCGAAAAGGGAGGTGCTTCTTGACCCGCGTCTTGCGGTCGAGATCAAGAACCAGTCGAAGCGATTCCGGCGAGAAGGCCGTCCTCAGATTCTGAATGATCGCGGGCGGGAGGGTAGTGGGCGCAAGGCTGACGTTCGAGCGGCGGGATCGTTTGGATGACGGCGATTCCTCCCGTCGCTGGTCCTGCGAAGCGGCCTCGATGGACGGAAGCGGCAGCACCGCTTCGAGACTGAACAGCCCCAGCAGTGCGACCAGAGAGACTGCACACCATCGAGCAGGGGACATGGGTTTCCAGGGGGACGGCAGAAGGATACATCTATCTCTCAGATGTTCCGAGGGTTGTCAAGGGGAGTGGCCTTTTGCGACGGTGCCTGTGGCCGGTTGACAGCATATGATGTCGCGCGTAGGGTTCTTTTTGCCATGCATGTGATCATCGATGGCTACAACCTGTTGGCTGTTACGGGCCGGTCGGGCGCGGGCCCGCATTCCGAGATGGCGCGTGAGTCCTTGCTGCGCCTGTTGTCGGCCTATCGACATCGGAAGGGGCACGCGCTGACCGTGGTTTTCGACGGCTGGCAACGAGGACAACCGATCGAGGGACGCGAGCATCGCTCGGGAGTGCAGGTCATCTATTCAAAGCGCGGCGAGAAGGCCGACCAAGTGATCGAGCGGCTTGCGAGGGAGTTTGGAGCAGAGTGCGCCGTCGTCTCGTCCGATCACGAAGTGATCCGCGCGGCGCAGTCACAAGGGGCGTTGACCATCAAGGCGCCGGAGTTTGCGGACAAACTCCGCGCACCGTCCTTTCCTGAACGACCGATGCCTCACAAGGAATTGGCCAAGGATGGAGAGCCTCCATCGCGCCGCGGACCGGAGAAGAAAGGCAATCCTCGAAAATTGCCCAAGGCGCTTCGACTCCGGAGCCGCCAACTCAAACGATTCTAGAGCGCGCGGAGGCTGTGCCGGCTACGAGGAACGTGCATGCAGCTTCGTGAACAATCGTTTGGCGTTTTCCGTGGTCGCTTCTTCGATCTGTTCCACCGTGAGATTGGAGTGGATTTCGGCGAGCTGTTTGGCGACGTGCGCGACGAAGGCCGGCTCGTTGCGTTTGCCACGGTGCGGGACCGGCGTAAGGTATGGGCAATCGGTCTCGATGAGTATGCGGTCCAGCGGCGCCTGTTTGGCGATCTCTCGAAGCATGGTTGCATTGTTGAATGTCAGAATACCGGAGAACGAAAGATAGAATCCCAAATCCAGGGCATCCTTCGCGAGCCACGCGTCACCCGAGAAGCAATGGAAGACCCCGCCGACCTCTGATGCGTGTTCCTCCCTCAGGATGTTGACGGTGTCCTCTTGCGCCTCTCTCGTGTGGATGATCACGGGGAGACGCAGTTCTCGGGCGAGTTGGAGCTGTTCGCGAAACCGCTCACGCTGTTCCTTGGGTGCCGAATGATTATAGTGATAATCGAGCCCGATCTCGCCGTAGGCCACCACCTTTTCCTCTCGTGCGAGACGGCGCAGTTCGTCGTACCACCCATCGCCGATGTTTCTCACCTCATGGGGATGGACGCCGATCGAGGCGTAGATGTCCGGATGGCGAGCGGCGAGCGCAACGGCCGACCGGCTGGTCGCGAGATCGCAGCCGATCGTCACGAACGCTTCCACTCCGGCCTGGCGCGCCCGCTCGATCGTGGCGTCCCGGTCGGCATCATATCGAGTGTCGTCCAGATGGGTATGGGTATCGATGAGCATGCAAATGGTTCAGAGCGCGGCTTCGGACGAGATCGTGAAATCGGTCAGGCAGGTCGGGTCACGATGCTTTCGGCCAATTCGTTCAAGAGCGCCGCGGTGTCCTTCCAACCGAGACAGGCGTCGGTGATGGAGACGCCATGGGAAAGCGCGACGCCCTGTTTCCAGGTTTGTTTGCCTGGATTGAGATTGCTTTCGAGCATCAGGCCCATGATCGAGTGACGGCCTTCCCGGAATTGCCGGAGCACTTCCCTGGCCACCACTCCTTGGCGCGTGTGGTCCTTGGAGGAGTTGTCGTGGGAGCAATCGATCATAATCGACCGCGCGATGCCTTCGCCGGAGACGGCGGCTTCGGCTTTAGCGACGTGTTCTTCCTCGTAATTCGTCTTGCCACCGCCTCCGCGCAGCACGATATGCCGGTCGGGATTTCCCATGGTCTTGATGATCGAAGTTTGTCCGTCGGCATTGATCCCGACGAAGTGATGGGGCGTACGAGCGGAGGTCATGGCATTCACCGCCACGTGCAGACTGCCTTCCGTGCCGTTCTTGAAGCCGACCGGCATGGAGACGCCGCTGGCCATTTCTCGATGGGTCTGGCTTTCCGTCGTTCTGGCGCCGATGGCGGTCCAGCTGACCAGGTCGGCGATATATTGCGGGCTGATCGGATCCAAGAGTTCGGTAGCGCAGGGCATGCCGATTTGATTGATCTTCAACAAGATCGTCCGGGCCAACTCCATGCCGGTGGCAATGTCGCAGGTGCCGTCGAGATGAGGGTCATTGATGAGGCCTTTCCATCCGACCGTCGTTCGGGGCTTTTCGAAATACGTCCGCATCACGATCAGCAACCGATCACGAACCGCATCGGCCAAAGGCTTGAGTCGACTCGCATACTCATAGGCGGCCTCAGGGTCGTGGATCGAACAGGGACCGACGATGACCAATAACCGTTCGCGGTCCTGACCGTGGAGGATCCGACGGATGGCCTCTCGTGTTTCCACGACGAGCGCCGCGGCTTCATCGGTAATGGGCAGTTTGGTCTTGATAGCCCGGGGAGACGGCAATGCCTTGATTTCTATGACGTGTTGGTTGTCGATCGGTCGATTCATGGCCCGCCTTTACAGGGTGAAGTCGCGAAGCATAACGAAATGCTCAATAAAAGTCTACCTGAGGTTTCATAACATATTGGAATGTCAAGGAATATGCACGGGCATTCGGCCATTTTGACAGCCTCAATAGGCTTGTGTTACTCAATGCCGCATTCGATGCGCACCACTCTTCCATCTTCCTGGCTTATGCGCGGGCTCTCGCTCGCCCTGATCGCACTATTGTTGGCGCTGGCTCCTTTTGCGGTCGCCCAGGACGTCCATCATGAGCTCGCCGCCGCCGATACGGACGGACACGAGCACTCTGAGACCGACCTCTGTCAATGGGTTCAACACCATACGTCCGGATCAATCGATCTAGGCGGGTCGCCCTGCTCCGCCTTCGAGCTCGTGAGTTCGTATCAATTCTTGCCGCCGGTTTCACTCCTTTCGGTTGATTTCCCGTCAATCGGTCCATCTCGCGCACCTCCTCGTCGCTGACCTCATCAGGTATCGCCGTGGTCACTGATCGAGCCGGTTTCGGCTCGACCATGATCTCTTTCATCCGGCCATTGCCGGCCGGTGAACGTTTGGGAGAAGGGGAATGCGGCGGGCAATATCGTGCTCATTGGGTGTCCTGTTGACGGCGGGTGTCTATTCGGCCGGCGGAATCGTTGCTTTCGCCGATGCGACGAATGGTGATCCCGCGCATACGATTGTCGGGATGGTTCAGCATCAAGATCTTCAACGCGCCGATCAGGCCGTGGTTCAGGTACGCGATGAAGAAGGCAATTTGATCGCCCAGACGGTCACCAATCAAGGGGGAGAATTTCGCATCGTCGTCTCGCAGGCCGGGACCTATTCGGTCAGTGCCGTTCAGGACGCGTCCCATACGGAGTATGTGGTCGTGAAGATCGGCGCGGTGCCGCTGCCGCCCGTGTCGCTTACGCTGGCGGTGAGCCGTGAAATTGCCCTCGAAATCCTCTCGCCACTACCGGCGATTCAATACAAGGCGTCCAGCGAAACCTACCAATTGAGCCGGAAAGAGATCGAAGCGCTGCCGCGTGGCAACAACAACGATGTCCATGACGTGTTATTGACGGTGCCGAGCGTCGTGTATGGAGGGCTGAAACAGACCCATATCCGGCAGGACCATGCCAATCAGCAATTCCGTATCGACGGCATCCCGATTCCGGATACGGTCACCGGCTCCTTTGCCGACATCGTTCCGCCGCGCGCGTGGGAACGGGCGGACATCATCCTCGGCGGTATGGAGGCGCAGTACGGAAACAAGACGGCGCTTGTGCTGGACATCACGAGCAAGAGCGGAACGTCTCCGGGATTCGGTTCCGCACAGGTATTCGGCGGGTCCAATCAAACGGTGAATCCGTCGCTTGAATACGGCGGAACCATTGGCGAAAAGGTCCGTTTTTACCTGTTGAATAGTTACGTCACGACGAATCGCGGACTCGAGCCGCCGACGCTTGGGAAGACCAACGATCACAATCAGAGCGAGAAGAACAACACCTATCTCAGAGGCGATTATCAGCACGACAACCACAATACCTTCAGCTGGATATTTTTGAATACCGTGGCAAAGCACCAGATTCCGACGATTCCCGATCTTGCGCCGAATCCGGACGTCCTGGCGCTGTTGCCCGGTTTTACTCCGAACGCTTCTCAATCCGTCGACCAATTCCAGAAGGAGGACAGCCAGTATTCACAGATGGTCTGGAGGCACGACCTCAATGCCAGCAATTACTTCGGCCTCGGACTGTATTTCCGTCGGGGGTATGCAAACTTCCAGACGGACCCTCTCAATGCACTGGCCTATGCCGACGACCTCAATACGGCTCAGACCGCCAACCAAAAGCGCATCGCCTATAGCGGCGGCGCGCGGTTCGATTACACATGGATTGCCGACAACCATCATCTAGTCAAGACCGGCTTTCAGTTCGACTACACACGGGCGAACAACGACGCGCAGATTTTTGCCTTCGATACGAGCACCGGCGTTCCCGGCGCGATCGTCAGCCGGGAAGCCTCCAACCAGAACATTCAAACGAGGCAGGAGATCTGGATTCAGGATCAGTGGAGTCTCAATGAGCATTGGACGTTCAATCTCGGCGTCCGGGGTGATGCGATCCAAGGGTTCTACAACGAAGGACAAATCAGTCCGCGGGCCGGTGTCACCTACAAGCACAATCAATCGAATGTCTTCCACGCGTATTACGGACGACTCTTTACCCCGCCGAACGTGGAACAGATCGCGGTCGCGCAGCTGAATACGCAAAATACGACGGCGGCACCTGACGATCCGACAGGATTTCGGCCGCGCGCCGAACGGTCCCACTATTTTGAAGTGGGAAGTTCTCATGCCTTGCACCGAAAGGTGACGCTCGAATTAACCGGCTATTACAAGCTGTCCCATTTTCTTTCCGATGCGGGCCAGTTCGGCAGCACGCCTCTCTTGAATTTTTTCGCTTTTGAACGGGGGTGGCAGAGGGGCATCGATGGTGCGTTGAAAGTGCAGTTTACCGACAACTTGACGGGCCGAGGCAACGTCGCCTGGGGACAATGCAAAGGGTATGGTCTCCAATCCGGCCAATACCTGCTTGATCAGTCCGTGATCAATGACATCACGTCGCCGGGCGGCATCTTCTGCGACCATTCGCAATTGATGACGAGCTCGGCCGTCTTGTCGTATCGGCTCTGGGAACGTACAGCCTTCAGCGGCCAAATGCTTTATGGGTCAGGTTTGCGGGCTGCAGACCCTGGAGCAAAAACGAATTCCTCCCATGAGAACTCCTATACTGTTTACAATGCCTCCATCACCCATACGATTCCACTGCCGTGGCATGGTCAAAAAATGCTGCTGGGTTTTGACGTGATCAACCTGTTCGATCAACAGTATTTTCTCAACCGCGGCGAAGGCAGCATCGGCTTGGGGATTGCCCATGCGGGGATGCCGAGATCCTTTTTCTTTCGTGCCCAATGGTTCTTTTAAGCAGATGTCCAACAAGGCCACCAGCATCCCCTGCGGCCGTGTCGGGGAAAGGCGCGTCTCAGAGCGCCGGGGCCGGGTGGCTGAGAATGAAGGTCGTTTTAAGCATCATCAAATGAACCGCTGCTGAGGCGCATGTGCCGATGAAGCCTGTGTTTCCATATGCCGCGCTTCTAATCACCACCCTCTCGCTCGTGGTCGGGTTGTTGCCAACTTCCGTCTTTGCGGCGGCGGGGGATGAGGCGACACATGAAAGCGACCATCAGGAAGACATCATCGAGCTGCCGGAGGTCCACGTTCATGGCCTGCCGCTTAACAAGGACCAGCAGCGAGGCCCGGTTCCAAGATCTACGCCCTGGCCCGGCATCCCGCCTGCGCTGGACGGCACCGTGATCGATGACTGGATGAAGGCGCGCATGTTGGTCTCGAAGGATGCTCAAGTGACGGTCGTCGTCCTCGAGCCTTGCCGCCGTCGAGAGTTGACCGCCTCCGGAATCGCCGCGCTCAAAAAATGGACGTTCGACCCCCAGATGCAGGGTGAGGTGCCGGTCGATGGCGAACTGACCGTGCGCATACATTTCCATACGAAGTAAACCCGCGACGCATCGCTCGTATTCATCCGTCGGTTGACGAACGAGCTCCGCCTCTATATCGTCATTGCCATGAACATGGATGCTGGCTTGACACAGTCGATTAGCGCGCTCGCCGGACGGTCATACTTCATGGACTGGTTGTTTCTGTTTGTGTCTGATCCCGACGTGTTGTGGCTTCCCGGAATTCTGCTAGGCATCTATTGGCTCTGGTTGTCTCCGCGGGAGGCGGTGATCGGTGGGGCCACTC
>Ga0310810_10010905_pt1 | contig 10607 bp, 8 predicted proteins | sample NCmetagenome_FD_207641 | JGI IMG/M metagenome (GOLD analysis project Ga0310810, IMG submission 207641) | Soil microbial communities from experimental microcosm in Duke University, North Carolina, United States - NC | ecosystem: Engineered > Artificial ecosystem > Soil microcosm > Unclassified ... | reverse complement strand
CCGCCCAGACCGACGCCCAACCATTCGCCGCGCCCAAACGCAATCAGGGCATGGCTCAATTGATATCCTTTGCCGTATGGGTCATCCCACGGGTCCAGGAATCCAAAAAAGCGCTGCACCCGATAAGGCTCAATCCATACGAGTGCCAACAGGCCGGCTACCACAAAGCCGATCAGCCCGATGAACGGCTTCAGTTTTATTCCGCCCAAAAACAGTATCGCCATGACGATGGCGGTAATCACGACAAATGAGCCGAAGTCCGGTTCAAGCAACAGCAGCAGGCCCACTATCAGCATGACGATCAGCATGGGCAGGAACCCTTTACGAAAGTTTCCCAGGTAAGCCGCCTTGCGAACGGTATAGTTTGCGGCGTAAATCACTACGAACAGTTTCATGAACTCGGACGGCTGAAAGTTCACGAACAGCAGCGAAATCCAGCGCCGGCTGCCGTTGACTTCGCGGCCAATACCGGGAATCAATACCAGCACCAGCAATATCACGCCCACCATGAAAAGGTGGAATGAGTATTTCTGCCACAACCGCATCGGTATCTGAAACGCGACCAAGCCCGCCACCAGGCCGGCTGCCAGGTAAGCGCCATGCCGGACAAGAAAATAGGCGGGATAACCATTCGTATTCCTTCCTGCTTCCGCAATGGAAATGGAAGCCGAATAAACCATCACAAGGCCGAGGCTCAGCAAGAATATTGCGGACCAGATCAATGATTGATCAAAAGAGGGCAGGTTGCGCGCATGACCGATATCTTGCTGATAGATCATCGATTGAGCGCACTGTGAAGGTCAGCCGAGTTTTCGGTTTCCACCTGCGACTTTTCGACCTGTTTTACCGCCGCGACGAATGCCTCCGCCCGGTGAATATAATTCCTGAACATATCGAAACTTGCACAGGCGGGCGACATCAATACCGCGTCTCCCGGCTGGGCAAGCGTAAAGCTCTCGCTCACCGCATCTTCCATTGTCGCCGCGTGATGCAGTGGCACTCCTCCGTGCTGTACCGCAGCCGCGATCTTTCCGGCATCCCGCCCGATCAGCACCACGGCCCGCGCGTGCTCGGCAATAGCTTTCGCCAAAGGCGAGAAATCCTGCCCCTTGCCATCGCCCCCGGCTATTAAAATCACCGGTTGCGCCATGCCATTCAATGCAGCGACGGTGGCACCGACGTTGGTGCCTTTGGAGTCGTCGTAGAAGGTGATCCCCCTGAATGTCGCCACCTTCTCCATCCGGTGCGGCAGGCTCCCGAATTCGCGTAAGGCCTGCAGCAGCGGTTCAAACGGCAGACCTACCGCCCGGCATAGCGCCAATGCCGCGAGCGCATTGGCCATGTTGTGTAGGCCGACAACGCGAAGCTCGCCTGTTCTTATCAGATGTGTCTGGCCCTGCGCCAACCAGATATTTTCACCGTGGCGCAGTAATCCAAAATCGCTATCGCCGACGGGCCGGTCGAAACCAAACGTTATCTGCTTTCTTCCCGGCAGCGCCATTTCAAGGACCCGAAAATCCTCCCGATTGAGAATCTGAACTTTATCGGAAGCGTGATTGCCGCCATCAGTCCCGGTCAAAAAAATTCTTGCCTTCGCTGCGGCATAGCCCGCCATCCCGGCGTAACGGTCCAGATGATCTTCGCTCAGGTTGAGCACCACGGCCGCATCCGGCTGAAGGCTGTACGTAGTTTCCAACTGAAAGCTGGAAACCTCCAATATCCACGCCTGGGGAAGCTTGCCTGAATCCTGCCGCCGCATCAGCGCGTCCAGAACCGCGGGTCCGATATTGCCTGCCACCTCGGCGTCCCATCCGGCGTTCTTTACCATCGCCCCTGCCATCGCCGTTACGGTGGTTTTGCCATTGGAACCGGTAATAGCGACGATCTTTGGCCTCAGAGCACGACGTTGCCCTTGTTGCCCTTTTTTCCATCCTTCCGCTTGTTCGGATTGTTCCGATTGCTCCTTTATGGCCCAGGCAAAAAGCTCCATATCTCCCACTATGGGCATACCCCGGTCCGCCGCCTGCCGCACCAGGCGCTCGGCCAACGGCACACCGGGGCTGATAGCGATAAGGTCTATGCCTGCGAACGCTTCTGGCCTGAACCCCCCGGTAAAGACACTGCCGTCCGGAAGAACCCGCATCAGGGTGTCAAGGCAGGGCGGAGTGGTACGGCTGTCTGCGGCGCGTACGTTCGCCTCATTGCGTAACAGCCACCGGACGATGGACAGGCCTGTCTCCCCCATCCCGAGCACCAATACGTTTTTACCGCGCAAATTCATGATTAAGGAGCACTATCATTCAGGCGTTTTATCTCAACTTCAACGTGGATAAGCCGAACAGCACCAGCATCATGGTGATGATCCAGAACCGTACGACCACCTGGTTCTCCTTCCAGCCCTTCAATTCGAAGTGATGATGCAGCGGCGCCATGCGAAAAACGCGTTTACCGACCAACTTGAATGAAGCCACCTGCAGCATTACGGATAATGTCTCCACCACGAATACGCCGCCCATGATGAGCAACACGATCTCCTGGCGGACGATCACTGTTACGATGCCGAGCGCGGCGCCCAGCGCAAGTGCGCCTACGTCACCCATGAACACTTCCGCCGGATAAGCGTTGAACCAGAGAAAGGCCAGTCCCGCGCCCGCCAGCGCGCCACAAAAAACGGCAAGCTCGGCCGCCTGGGGGATATGCGGTATGCCCAGATATTTTGAAAATACGGCGTGGCCCGCGACATAGGCGAAAATGGCCAGAGCGCTGCTTATCATTACCGTTGGCATGATGGCGAGGCCATCCAGGCCGTCGGTCAGATTTACCGCGTTGCTGGTGCCGACTATGACGAAATAGGCCAGCGCGACAAATCCACCCAGGCCCAGCGGTATTGCCACCTGTTTGAAGAATGGAACGATCATGGTTGTCTGCGCGGGCAGTTCCGCCGTCAAACCCAGGTATAGCGCTACCGAAATCGCAATGACGGACTGCCAGAAGAGCTTGGCTCTGGCGGACAGCCCTTTTGGATTGCGATACACTACTTTGCGGTAATCATCGACCCATCCGATGATGCCGAAGCCCAGTGTGGTCACCAGCACGACCCAGACATAGCGATTGCTCAAATCCGCCCACAGCAGCGTTGTGATGGCGATGGACACCAGTATGAGCGCTCCCCCCATGGTGGGCGTCCCCGCCTTTACAAGATGAGTCTGCGGTCCGTCGTCGCGCACGGATTGTCCTATCTTGTATGCCGTAAGCTTGCGTATCATCGTCGGGCCAACGATAAATGAAATCACGAGTGCGGTGAGCGCCGCGAGCACTGTCCGCAGGGTGATATAACTGAATACGTTGAATACCCGTATATCCTTCGCAAGCCATTGAGCGAGCTCTAGCAGCATGAAAACCGCCGGGCTGAGACTTTATTTTTCATAGGTCAATTCGATACTCTTGACCAGCCGCTCCATCTTCATGAAACGCGATCCCTTTATCAGCAACGTAACATCCGGAGCCAACAGCTCTCGCACTTCAGGCAGCAATTCCTCCATTCGCCCAAAATGCCGAGCCCCGGTACCGAAACTTGCGGCTGTATGTGCACTCAGTTCGCCCAGCGTAAGTATTTTGTCGATCCCGGCGAGGCGGCTTTCAACCCCGACGCGCTCGTGGAAAACCTGCGCGCTGTCGCCCAACTCACCCATGTCCCCAAGCACCAGGATTTTTTTGCCGGCGGCTTTTGCCAGCACGGACAGCGCAGCTCTTACAGACTCAGGATTGGCGTTATAACTATCGTCCAGCAAGATTGCGCCGTTCAAGCCTGGCTTTTTCTGCATGCGCCCCTTCACTCCGCCAAACTCGCCCAATCCTGAGACAATTGCTCTTGTATCGACTCCCATGGCGAGCGCTACGGCTGCCGCAGCCAAGGCATTGCACACGTTGTGTCTGCCGGGGACCTGCAGCACCACGTCCCGGGGCCCATCCGGTAAAATCAGTGTCATCGTCGTGTTTAAAAAATCGAGCTCGTAGCGGGCGGTTACGGTTGGATCACCTTCGAAACCGAACTCGATGATCTTTCTGTTACCGGCCAGCTCGCGCCATAGGGGAGCATGAGGATCATCGGAATTGATGATGGCGGTTCCGCCTGGACTCAGCCCTTCAAAAATCTCACCCTTGGCGCGAGCTACCGCTTCTACCGAAACCAGGCCCTCGACATGCGCCGCCCCCGCATTGGTAATCAATGCGACATCCGGCCTGGCCAGTTTTGTCAGGTAGGAGATTTCTCCAGCATGATTCATGCCCATCTCTATCACCGCATAGCGATGCTCTTTGCGCAGTCCCAATAACATGAGCGGCATGCCGATATCGTTATTGAAATTGCCTTCCGTCGCCAATACCTTCCCGGCATCGTCTGTATGCGGTGCAATGACGGCAGCGTGGCGCAAGATGGATGCGATCATTTCCTTGACGGTGGTTTTGCCGTTGCTGCCCGTTACCGCAATCAATGGAATATTGAAGCGTTGGCGCCAATAAGCGGCCAATTGCCCCAATCCCAGCCGGGTGTTCTCCACCTGTATCAGGGGAATCTGCAGCTCGGGCGCTTTGGCATGAAACCCATGGCATACCACTGCCGCCACAGCGCCCTTCTCTTTCACTTCTGCAATAAAGTCGTGTCCATCGAATTTATCCCCGACCAATGCGATGAATAGATCGCCCCGCCCCACGATACGGCTATCGGTACTGACGCCGTAAAAGTCGGTATCCTCACCCGACCAGTCACCCTGCACAGCACGAGCCGCCTCCCGCACGCTCATCATAGTTATGCCGGCGCCCTCCCCATGAGCGCACGGCGAGCTACCTCACGGTCGCTGAACGGGAGCTTTTGACCATCTATTTCCTGATACGCTTCATGCCCCTTTCCTGCTATTACGATCACATCACTTTTGCGCGCACTCTGGATTGCACGAAAAATCGCCGCCGCCCGATCTTCCTCGACATGATGGTTGGGCCCTGCGCCTTCCGCGATTTCGCCGATAATGGCGCGGCGATCCTCCCCCCTGGGGTTGTCGCTGGTAATGATGACTTCGTCAGCCAGCCTGGTTGCGACTGCGCCCATAAGCGGCCGCTTGCCGCGGTCGCGCTCTCCGCCGCAACCAAACACACAGATCAATTCCGGACGCAAGTTTTCCAGATCCGCCGTAAATTCTGCTGCGTTTGAGCCGGTAGGAAGCATTTCGCGCGCTGCGGCGAGCACTTTTTCCAGGGCATCCGGCGTATGCGCGTAATCGATCACGATGAGAGGCAGATCGCCGCCGCCTATTTGCTCCATTCTGCCTGTTACGGGCCGTAGCTCCTGCACCGCTTTTACTGCGTCGGCCAACCGAACGCCGCTTGCCACCAAAGTGGCCAGCACCCCCAGCAAATTTGAAGCATTGAATCTGCCTATTACTTCGGTTTTAAATTTCATATGCTCGGATTCAAATTCAATCTCGAACACCATCCCCTGCGGACTTGACTTGAGATTCCACCCACGCATTACCCTGAATTTTTTGGAACGAGACATTCCAAAATGAGGCGCTGCGGAACGAGGCATTCTAGCGGGCAGTTCGGTAAACCCATACCCGATTATCTCGACTCCCGCGTCTTCAATTCCCTGTGCCAGCCCGATGCCAAACGGCTCATCGAGATTGAGAACGGCATACTTGAGTCCGGGCCAATGGAATAGCCGCGCCTTGGCGGCAGCGTATGCCTCCATGCTGCCGTGATAATCGAGATGATCGCGCGAGAGATTGGTGAGCAAGGCGACCGCAAATGTCGCCCCATTAATACGCTCTTGCACGATCCCATGTGAAGAGACTTCCATCGCCACGGCGCTCGCTCCGAGCCGAAAAAAGTCCGCCAGCTTGCGTTGCAACAACACGGCATCCGGAGTCGTGTTAGGAGTTAATTCGAGCTCACCGGGAAATCCGATACCCAGGGTGCCGATAGTTGCGGTTTTTTTCCCCACCGCCGTCATGGCTTGGGCTATCCAGTGACTGCAGGAAGTTTTGCCGTTCGTTCCGGTGATACCGATGAGCCATAGCTTCTGCGACGGATGACCATATACGTAATCGGCAATGACGCCGGCTTTGCCTCGCAGCTCAGCTACTGGAAGATTTGGCGTGCGCCATGCGGAGTCCCATGCAAAACCCTGGCAATCCCACAATACTGCGTTTGCACCCGCCGCGATGGCTCGGGAGATGAATTCGCGGCCATCGGACTTTTCCCCGGGATATGCCAGGAACGTGTCTCCCGGCATCACGGCACGGCTATCTGTAACCAGATTGGTAATCCTCGCTCCCAGACTGTCGAGGGCGCGAAAGTCAAACTTCGGCTGATCCGACTGTTTTAAATTTTCCATGTCAGGCATTGCGCTCATACACCGCCGGCATCGATGCTTGAAGCAGGAGCTGCCATAAACGACATCACCTTCTTGCCTGCCGGTGCATCATGCGGTACATTATGCATGCGCAAGGCACCAGCCATGACTCGGTTGAATACCGGTGCCGCTACGGCGCCACCAAAGTATTTCCCTGCGGATGGCTCATCCAGCATGACCGCAATAACAAAGCGCGGACTGGAAGCCGGCGCATAGCCGACAAATGTGGAAAGATAGCGGTTCTTTGCATAACCGTTGCCTTCCGGCTTGTGCGCGGTCCCTGTCTTGCCGGCTACCCGGTAACCCTCTATATGGGCTTGGGGCGCGGTTCCGCCTGGTTGCGCCACCGTCTCCAGCATGCCGCTCACAGCGCGGGCAGTTTCCTGTGACAATACGCGCTTGCCCTCCACCGCCCCATCAAGCTTCAATAGCGATACGGGCTTCAGCTCACCCCCCGACGAAAATAACGTATAAGCGCGCGCCAATTGCAGCAGACTCACTGCAATACCATGACCATACGACATTGTTGCTTGCTCGATAGGGCGCCAGGTACGATAGGGGCGGAGCTTGCCGCCGACTTCGCCCGGAAACCCTGAACCAGTTGGGGCGCCGAACCCTGCATCGCTCAGCATTTCCCACAACGTCCTGGGCGACAGCGATAGTGCAATCTTCGCAGAGCCGATATTGCTCGATTTCTGGATCACCTGCGCTACGGTCAGCGCGTCTTCCTTATGCGCGTCGCGTATAGTTGCCCTCCCTATGGAAAACGTTCCTGGCGCTGTCTGGAAAACCGTGTCCGGCTTTATTCCCCCAGCTTCAAGGCCAGCCGCTATTGTAAACGGCTTCAGGGTCGAACCCGGCTCGAACACATCGGTGAACGCCCTGTTACGGGAGCGGCTGCCACTCATTCCTGCACGGTTATTGGGATTGTATGCGGGCAGATTGACGAGCGCCATAACCTCGCCTGTCTGAGCATCCAGCACCACGATTCCCCCGGCTTTGGCTTTATTGGCCTCCACTGCCTGCTTCAATTCACGGTAGGCAAGGTATTGAATCCTGTTGTCGATTGACAGCGCAACATCGCGCCCCGACCTTGGCGGGCGGATATTTTCAACATCCTCGACAATATGGCCTTTGCGATCCTTTATGACACGGCGGCTGCCGGGTTGGCCCGCAAGATCATTCTGCCAGGCCAGCTCGATCCCCTCCTGGCCGTTGTCATCCACATCCGTAAAGCCGAGCATGTGTGCGGTCAATTCGCCGGCAGGATAATAACGCCGATACTCGCGTTTAAGAAATATACCTGGAATGTTGAGCTCGACCACCTTGGCCGCCACCTCCGGCGACAAATGACGCTTCAAATATACAAAATCTCGCCCGGATCCACGCTGGGATCCCCCAAGGCGCGTGCGAAGTTCGCCAACATCAAGCCCGACCAGGGCCGCCAATTTTTTCAGTTGCTCCGGAGTCGCGTTCACATCTTGAGGGCTCGACCAGACTGACTCGACAGGCGTACTGATAGCGAGCGGCTCACCGTGCCGATCCGTAATCATTCCGCGATGTGCGCTCATTTCGAGTATCCGGCTATGGCGCGACTCGCCCTTTTGTTGCAGGAATCCATTATGCATTCCCTGCAAATAAACAGCGCGCGCTGTTAGCCCCGCCAATCCCAGTAGCAGCAGGACGGCCAGCAGCCTGGCCCGGCCTGCGGCCAGCACAATACACGGTAAGCGATCGGATGTCATGGTTTCGGCGTTTTGACAGAATCGGCTGGATTCGAGCCGGCCAAGGGAATAACTCGTGTGGGAATAATCTGTATGGGAATAGTCTGTATGCGGGATGGGTCCGGCAGCCGCATGTGCAATTGGTTTACCGCAATTTTTTCCACCCGGCTATGCATGGCCCAGGTACTTTGTTCAAGTTGCAGTTGGCCCCATTCAACCGCCAACTGTCTCGCCAGCTCCTGCTCTTTTTCCAGCTCGATAAGAAGCTTGCGTGCCTTATGCTGCGAAGACACCATACTCAGCGCGCAGGCGACGAGAAATAAGGTCAATAGAATATTTATCCTGATCACATCAGTACTCGACCATCAGCCATTGGGTTGAGGAAACCGCATGGTTGTTTTCGCTATGCTCTGCCCTATGCTGTATCGGTTCGTTCCGCAACTCGCATTACTGCACTCCTGGCCCGCGGATTGGTCGTGACCTCGCTTGCACTGGGGCGTATTGTTTTCCCCACGAGCCGCAGTGTCGGACGGCTCAGGCGCTGCACTTCTTTTGCCCGCAAAGGCAGTCCTCTGGGCATCAGGTCAGGATTTGCATGCTCGCGCATGAAACGCTTCACGATTCGATCCTCCAGCGAATGAAAGCTGATCACCACAAGCCGTCCACCCGGATTCAGCATTTCCACGCATTGCGGCAAGACCAGCGATAAATTTTCAAGCTCCTGATTGAGATAAATCCGTATGGCCTGAAACGTTCGGGTCGCCGGGTTCTGCTTATTTTCGCGCCCGCGCGGATGCACAACCGTTGCCACGAGCGCGGCGAGCTGATGCGTAGTTGCAAGAGGCTGCCGCGCTCTAGCCGCAACAATCGCCCTTGCAATCTGTTTAGCAAACCGCTCTTCGCCATAATTTCTTATCACCTCTTCCAGATGTGCTTCTGAAGTGGAAGCCAGCCATTCTGCCGCCGTTTGACCCCGGCTCATGTCCATGCGCATGTCGAGCGGCCCTTCCAGACGAAAACTGAAGCCACGCAATGCCTCTTCGAGCTGCGGCGACGATACCCCCAGATCGAGTAATATTCCATCAACCCGGTCTACAGCAAGTTGTCGCAAAACTTCCCGTATTTTCGAAAAACTATTATGAACCGCACAAAACCGCCGGTCGTTGATAGCCCGGGCTGCAACCAGCGCTGTCGGGTCCCTGTCCAATGCAATCAGCCTGCCCGACTCTCCGAGCCGCTCCAATATCAGCCGGCTGTGTCCCCCGCGACCAAATGTGCCATCTACATAAATTCCGTCAAGCTTGACTGCCAGCGCATCAACCGCCTCCTGCAACAAAACAGTAGTATGCGCATCCAGGTCCGCCACATCATTACAGTGAAAAACCATCGAGTTCGGGTGGAATTCCTTCTTTGAAGGCCAATGCGTTTTCCATCTGGAGGTTCCACTTTTCGTCATCCCACAGTTCGAATTTTGCCCCCTGCCCCACCAGCACCACATCCTTGTCCAGGCCGGCAAACTGGCGCAAGGGGGGTGGCACCAGAATGCGCCCAGCGCCATCCATTTCCACATCGCAGGCATTGCCGACGAGAAGACGCTGCAGGCTCCGGGTTTGTGGATTGAAGCTGGAAAGACTATTGAGTTTTTTTTCGATCGGCTCCCATACCGTCTGGGGATAAACCAATAAACACTTTGAGGGATCGGCGGTAATGACCAGATGACCCGCACACAGCGACGCCAGACCTTCCCGGTACTTGGCGGGTACCGCGAGCCTACCCTTATTGTCCAGGCTTATGGGGGTGCCACCGCGAAACATTGAATCCCCTTTTTTATTTTTTTGCTGTAGAGGAAGATATACCGATCTCCCCCACTTTTACCCACCTTTTCCCACTTTAGTAAAAAAATATATCAAAGTCAAGGAAAGCAGAAGGGTTTTTGGGCTATACGATAAAGGCTTAAATAACAGCGTTGCTTAAAGGTAAGTCATTAAATTTAGATAAAAAAAGGGAATCAGGCGCAGAAAATAAATAAAATGGGGATGGGTTATGCCCCTGATTTAACTAGGCATCTTAAGTGAAGGCGAAAGAGAGGATAAAAACGTGCAACGCCTTTGGATGGATATCGTTATCCCCGCAAATCGAGTATCAGCGACCTGATGTGTCGACCTGTAATCCAGGAGCGGATAGATTGATCGCCTATAAAAACAGGGGAGTGGCTGAGGTTTCTGGTAGGGTAGGAAGAGAACAAGCTAATCTCTAGAAAATGCTGCTGGCGCCTCTACGCTACCTGATCCCGTTTTGGGCAAGAGACTGTCATAAATGCACCTAGCAGCCTGTCGGGCTTCCCGAATTAAAAGGTTGCAAGCACCTAACAAATCACTATTGCAGGATGATATAGCTTCAATGATTAATCAATAAGTTGGATATATTTCCATGAGCCGCTTCAAGCCCATCAGACGTGACATGAACTACCTGTTTGC
>Ga0310810_10010904_pt1 | contig 10607 bp, 8 predicted proteins | sample NCmetagenome_FD_207641 | JGI IMG/M metagenome (GOLD analysis project Ga0310810, IMG submission 207641) | Soil microbial communities from experimental microcosm in Duke University, North Carolina, United States - NC | ecosystem: Engineered > Artificial ecosystem > Soil microcosm > Unclassified ... | reverse complement strand
CTTCTTTCACCGTCCACGGCTTGGTGTACGCCTTGGGATCGTCGATGGTCAGCAAAATATCCATGTGCCCGAAATCGCGGCGCTGGAATCTCTCGATCAGATGCAGCGCGTCGCTGTGCGGCCGCCCCGCGTTGTCCATCCACGTGGATTCCTTGATACCGATGGTGTTGACCACCCAATCGTCGCCTTCCCACTTTCCGACCGAGTATCCGAACCAGGCGGGATTCGGATCCTTGGGAAGCTCGCGGCCATCCGTGAAAATCTGGCGGAAAGTGGTGAAGCCCTCGAACAGCATCATCACCATGCCAGGAGATTCGATGATCTTGAACGGGTAAGGCAGCGCATCCAGCTTGGGCATGCCCGGAATACACCTGGCCGCCGGATCGTTTCTGCCTCCAGCCCCATTCCGCCGTGAGTTAAAAAGCTGCTCCGCCCACGGTTGATACGGGACGTCCCCGGGCTTCATATCGGCGGCGATGTCCTGCAGATACTTGCCGTTCATCTGCCAGATGCCGCCCAGCAGCGGTTTGCCGTCCGGGCCCCGCGGCGCCGGCGCGGAAAGATTCGGCCGCCCGTCGGCCGTGCGGGGGATTCCCGGGGTCGTGATCTTAAACCACTGCGCGGACACGGGAGCCGCCGCGAACACAACCGACGCGATGATGATCCGGCCGAACACTTGTTCCCCCTTATTTCTTAGTGACCATGTGCTTGATGTCTTGTTCGTTCTCGGCACAGATGAATTCCAGCAGCTCGGTATCCACCAGCAGCGTGGGTGTTTCCGTCACTGTCCAGGGCTTGGTATACGCGCCCGGATCGTCGATGGTGATTTCGATCTCCATGTGCCCGAAATCTTTGCGCCGGAATTTCTCGGTCACTCGCAATTTCTCGGTGGCCGGATGCCCCTGCTGATCGAGCCAGGCTTTGCCGTTGAAGCCGTTGCTCTCGACCACCAGCGTGTCTCCGTCCCAGTGCCCCACCGAATAACCCAGCCAAATCGGATTAGGATCCTTGGGAAGCTCGCGGCCGTCCATGAAGATCTGGCGGAATTGCGTGAACGCTTCGTACAGGATCACCACCTGTCCCGGAACCTGCACCAGCTTCCACGGAACCGGCGCGGCGTCGATCTTGGGAACGCCCTGCGGCAGGCAATTCGCGTCGGGCTCTTCGTGCGCGTGCAGGCCGGCTGCGCGTTCCTTGAAGACGGCCTCGGCCCACGGCTGCATCGGAACCTCTCCCGGCTTCAGGTCCGCGGCGAGATTCACCAAATACTTGGGATTGGGATTCCAGATCCCGGAGAGATCCGGCTTGCCGTCCGCAAGCTTCGGCGCGGGCGCGGTCAGGCTCGGCTTGCCGTCCGCTGTCCGCGGCACGTTGGGAGTCTTGTTGGTCAGCCACTGCGCGGAGGCTGCACCGGTCAAAAGTGCGGCCCAGGCGATCACTCGAAAACTATTCATTGTGCTCCCCGCAAATCAATGTCAACCGGGATTATACACCCATCGGCGTCTGGATCGTCTTGCAGTCCGGCCGGCTAATGCAGAGCGCTGTTAATTAGACTCGCGAGCCGATAGCCGGCCAGAAGAAGTTGTTGCTCGCCGGCCTCGTGTGCATGGAGGCGATAGGCAGCGCTGGTGACCGACGGACTGCCGTCTGCCTTGATCGGCGCGGCGTAAACACGAGCCTTGGCCAGCTTGAACCCTTCTTCAATCCAGGTGGAAGGGTCCAGAATGCTCGCGCTCGAGGGGGGCCCGGATGCCTCTCCCAGCAGGGCCTGGCCGAGCGCGATCGCGGCGTCCGGATATAGATCCGTTCCGAATAGCCCGTCCCAGAAACTATGCAGATTCTGATTGCAGCCGGGCTGGGAACATAGCTTAACGTCGTTGCCCCCGCTGTCACCCTCCGGCTGCGTGGCCGCGAATCGTTGCGCCGCATGAAGGGGCTGATGAATGTCGCCGACCAAATGGATCAGCCACACCAGATCGTAGGACTGGAGGTCTTCGTTTCCGCTCCCTAATCCCTGGCGCATCTTGGGAATCTGTGTCAAGGCACTGGGCGTGAGTGCCGGCTGTGTCGGTGTGTTGTCGGTCGAAAAGGGGGTGTCGTGAAAATGCCAATATTGATGCCTGAATTTGTCCGCGTAGCCGATGTTCTGGCCGGCTTGCGGGGTGTTGGGCGGCCGGAAGATGTTGAGTCGTCCGTGGATCATGCCGCCGTCGTCGGTGTAACCGGACTCACCTTTGATATCGTCCGCCCAAAGCGACGCCCGAAGGAATGCAATGAGCGCGCGCCGATCTCGATTCGCGGGCGTGTCGGGGATCGCCATTACCCAGGTGCTGTAGTCTGGGTTCCTCGTCAACAGCGCGTCCACTCTTGCTTTAGAAGTGGAGCTGAGCCTCTGGTAGGCGATGTAGGCAACCGTCATGTGCCCACCTCGGCTCCACGGCCATGCTGGCACAGCGGCGCCCACAAAAACACTCGCACAAGCCAGAAAACGCAGCATGCCTTAATGATTACAACTTTTGTGCGCGGAAGCCGCCTCTGCCATAAGAAGCCCGGTCATACAACCAGATGGCTCCGAACACGATCAGCAGGACCGCGGGCAGAATCGCTACCGCCCGGAAAGACGCCTGTGCGGCCTGGCCCAGGATGTTCTCCAGTGTCGACCCGGGTTGCAGAGCATTGAAAGCAGCCTCGCCGCCAGCGACTTCGATCTTCTTGCGATCGTAGATGGTCCCCATGATGGGCAGCACGAATTGGATCGATAGCGTTCCCGCCGTGCCCATGAGCCCCATTAGGAGTGCCCCGCCGCGCGGGAAACGCTCGGACGCGGTGGCGAGCATAGTCGGCCACATGTAGCAAACTCCTGTGCCCCACAACGTTGCTGCCAGCAGACCCATCGCGGGCGAATTCGCGAAGCTGAGCGCCACCAGTCCCAGCGACGCCCCCAGACACGAGCACCACAGCACCCCTATCGGCGAGAGCCTGTGGACCAGCGGCCCTGCGAAGTGCCGCATCACGAACATCAGCCCGTTGACGTAGACCAGCAGCAGGATGCCTTGCATCCCCACTGTGCGGGTCAGCGCCAGGTCCACCCACTGCCCCGGAGCCAGTTCGGACGCCGCGGTCAGAAACATCGAGCAGAACAGCACGAAAAACAGCGGCTTCAGCAGCTCCTTGAACATGTCCCCGGCCGAAACTCCGGCCGCCTTGCGCTCCGTCGGCGGAAACTTGACGCCCATGGTGAGAAACACGCACACGATCGCCGGCAGCAGAACCACCGTGAGCTTGGCCTGCCATCCCAGGTCGATGTGCGACATCCCCACGCCCAACAGCCCGCCCGCCACCACTCCGCCGGGCCACCAGGCGTGCGCCGCATTCAGCTTTGCGGTTTTGTTGTCGGGATACAGCGACGCGATCAGCGGATTGATCACGGTCTCCGCTAATCCCCAACCGATTCCGGCAACCAGTGCCCCCGACCACAGCGCCCAGTAGACATTAGGACCCGATACGACGTTCCCCGCGAACGCTATCATCAGCATCCCGATTGACAGCAGGATCGGAGACAACGGCAGAAGTATGCGCATCCCGATCACGTCCAGCAGCGGACTCCCGATCGCGATGGTGATGGCGAACGCCAGGAACGGCACGCCCAGGATGGTCGCGATCATCCCGGCCGAATGCGCCCGGTCGATCGGATCGAGAAACACGCGCTGCAGGTCGGCGGCGGTGTTGGCGCGAAGGGAATACGCCACGCCCGCGCTGGCCAGTGCCAGGGTGCTCACCAGGAACAGGCGGGCTTTGTCGTACTTCACTGGGGAACCTCCATCCAGCCGTGGCGCTGATGACTTCCCAGCTCCGCCTCCAGGATCCTCAACTGCCGGAGTCCGTCGGCGAATTCCGGATATTCCGGTTCGGCGTCCGGGTTTTCGATCGACGCGTAGAAGCGGCGAAAGACCTGCTTAAACGTATCGTCGTAACCCTCGCTGTGTCCGCCGGGCAGATCGGCGTAAGAACGCGCGCCTTCCTTTAACAGCGCCGGATCTTTGATGATCACCTGATTATTGGTGTTGCGGTTGCCGATCCACAATTCGTCGGGCCGCTCCTGGTCCCACGCGACGCCGGACTTGGTCCCGTAAATCTCGATGCTGAGCCGGTTCTTACGGCCTGCCGAAACCTGGCTCGCAGTAAATGTCCCGCGGGCGCGTTCTCCCATGCGAAACACCACGGCGCCGAAGTCTTCCGAATCCACCGCGACGGTTTCATAATCCCCGCTGGTTCGGGAAAATGTTCGGGGAAAGGTGTCCGCCGCGCCTTTCGGTTTCTTGCGCGTCTTGTGAAACGTCTGGAGGTCGGCGCACAGCGATGTGATCCGCTGCCCGGTGAGGTGCTCCGCCATATCGCACCAGTGCGACCCGATATCGGCCAGCGCTCGGGACGGCCCCCCGTCTGTTGACGTGACGCGCCAGTTCCAGTCGGTGTCGTACAGCAGCCAGTCTTGAGAATAGGTGCCCTGGATAACCAGGATCTCTCCCAGGTCACCGTCTTCCCGCATGCGCCGGATGTGCTGAACCATCGGATAGTAACGCAGATTGTGACAAGTGCAGTTGCGGCGCTTCCGCGCCTTGGCTAGCTCGACCAGCGCCAATGCATCGCGGGCCGAGGTTGCCAGCGGCTTCTCGCACAACACATGTTTATCGGCTTCCAGGGCCGCCTTGGCCATCGGGAAATGGATCGCGTTGGGCGTGCATATATGCACGGCCTGGATTCCGGGGTTCGCCAGCGCCGCGCGGAACGCGGCCTGATCGTGTCCGCTGACCCGAATGGCTTCCACCGATCCCAGGCGCCGCACGGCCTCGGTGTGCACGCGGCCCATGAAGCCTCCGCCCACGATCGCGGTCTTCATACCCACCAGGCCGCTCCCGGCTTCTCCCGTGGCACAATCTGGTGGAGAAACGCCGCGGCCCGCGTGAGTCCCTCTTCGGCGGAAAGCAGGCTGTCTTCGTGTTCGATCGACAGAACATAGTCGTACCCGAACATCCGCAGCGTCGAGACGAACTCCCGCCACCACTCCTCGCCGTGTCCGTAGCCGCAGGTACGAAAAATCCAGGCGCGATTGCGCTCGTCGGTGTATGGTTTCGTATCCAGCACGCCGGTGAGCGGCAGATTCCGTCCGTAAATCTGCGTATCTTTGGCGTGCACGTGAAAAATCGCGTCGCCCATCAGGCGAATCGCGGCAATCGGATCGATCGATTGCCAGAACATGTGACTTGGATCGTAGTTGCAGCCCACTTGCGGTCCCGCGATCGTCCGCAGCTTCAGCATCGTCTCGGGACTATAGACCACGAACCCCGGATGCATCTCGATGGCGATCTTCACGCCGTGATCGGCCGCGAACTTGGCGTGCTTGGCCCAGTACGGCGCGACCACTTCGTCCCACTGCCACTGCAGCGTTTTCAGATACTCCGGCGGCCACGGGCAGGTCACCCAGTTGGGCTGCTTGGCGTGGCGAGAATCGCCCGGGCAGCCCGAAAAATCGACCACCACGGACACGCCCAGCTTTTCCGCCAGCAGAATCGTGCTCCGGCTCGTCTCCTGATCGTGCTTGGCCCGGTCGCGATCCGGATGCAGCGGATTCCCGTGGCAGCTTAGGGCGCTGATCGAAAAGCCGTGATCGTCGATGGTCTTCCTGAACGCCGCGAGCGCCGCGCGGTCTTTCAGCATTGCAAGCTTGCAGTGCGCGTCGCCGGGATAGTTCCCGGTCCCCAGTTCGACCGTGCCGATCCCGTTGGCCTTGAGCTTCCTCAAAACCTCGGGCAGGGGGAGCTGCGACAGCAGGGGGGTAAAAACGCCGACTCTCATCCGATTCGGGACAAGACTAGCACAGCCGCATAGAGGCGGGCGGCCTCCTCGAATTCAAGAAACTGCCGTTCGCCTTCGTTGTGCGGCTGTTACTCAGAAGAGTGATATCGTTTGAGGAATGCGGACGCTATCGATCTCAGGTATCTGTATTGCTTTTACCGTCGCCATCGCCTTGTGGGCGCAGGACGCTATTCCGCGCACCCAAGTGATTCCCGCCGCGCGCCGGACCATCCAGACCACCGATGGGCAGACGCTCCAGGGGCAGGTCCTCTCCGAGGGCATGAGCGACCTGCAAATCCGAACAGATGATAAGAAGATCCGTTTGCTGCGCAAGGCCGACGGTAACCGCTACCGCCTGGTGACGTCGCAGACCGATTGGCCGACCTACCACGGGGACCCTAGCGGCAATCGCTACAGCAGGCTCACGCAGATCGACAAGAATAACGTTGCGCGCCTCTCGCCCCGCTGGATTTTCCCGATGCCTGGCGCGACCACCATCGAAAACACGCCGCTGGTCGTGGACGGCGTGATGTTTGTTTCGGCCGCGAACGAATGCTGGGCGCTCGACGCCGGCACCGGACGCGTCATCTGGCGCTACCGGCGCGAGCGGACGCGCGGCATCGCCGGAAATGCCGCGGGCGGATTCAATCGCGGCGTGGCAGTCGCAGGCGAGCGCGTGTTCATGCTGACCGACAACGCCCACATGATCTCGCTCAGCCGCGCCGATGGCGAGCTGCTGTGGGAATCGGAAATGGCCGATTGGCACCAGAACTACAACGGGACATCCGCGCCGCTCACTGTGGGGAATCTGGTTATTTCGGGCACGGCGGGCGGCGACGAAGGTGTCCGCGGCTTCGTCGCGGCCTTCGATCAGACCACCGGCAAGGAAGTCTGGCGATTCTGGACCGTGCCCCTGCCCGGTGAACCGGGCTCGGAAACCTGGAAGGGAAAAGACATCGAGCATCGCTCCGGCGCAACCTGGATGACCGGCACCTACGATGCAGCGCTCGATACCGTGTTCTGGCCGGTCGGCAATCCCGGTCCCGATTTCGATGGCAGCGAGCGCGATGGCGATAATCTTTACACCGATTCCATCCTGGCGCTCGAAGCCAGGACCGGCAAGCTCAAGTGGTATTACCAGTTCACGCCGCACGACGTCCATGATTGGGATGCGCAGGAGCCGCCCGTGCTGGTCGACACCAACTGGCAAGGTCAGCCTCGAAAGCTCCTGCTGCAGGCCAACCGCAACGGATTCTTCTATGTGCTCGATCGGACCAACGGCCAGGTGCTGCTCGCCAAGCCGTTCTTGAGAAAACTCAACTGGGCCGACGGGATCGGCAAGGACGGCCGTCCGATCCTCAAGAACCTGCCCAAGGACGCGAACGGCGACACCTACGTGTGCCCCGGATTTCAGGGCGGAGCCAACTGGTATTCCACTTCGTTCAATCCGGCCACCGGCTTCTACTATTTCAGCGCGCTCGAGCGCTGCAACAACTTTTCGCCGAAGCACGGCGAATGGCAGGCCGGCAAAGGCTACATGGGCGGCGCGGCGCGGCCGGCGCCGGGCGAGACTTTCGAAAAATTCTTGCGTGCGATCAACATCCAGACCGGCGAAATCGCTTTTGACGTTCCTCAGGTCACCACTGCGCAGACCGCGTCGGCGGGCGTCATGTCCACCGCCTCCGGACTGGTGTTCTACGGCGAAAATAGCGGATCGTTCATGGGGGTCGACGCAGCTAACGGCAAGATCCTGTGGCAGTTTCCGACCAACCAGGTGTGGAAGGCCTCGCCCATGACCTACATGTTCGATAACAAGCAATACGTCGCGATCGCCGTGGGTACGGACATCGTGTCATTTGGATTGCCGGACTGAGGAACTTTTGCGCGGCTGGCCGCGTAAGACAATTTCAGGGAGGCTTCCATGTACTGCACCAGTTGCGGCACCCAACTCCAGGACACCGCAAATTATTGCGCCGAGTGCGGCCGGGAGACCGGCCGGTCGACGCCGCGGGCTCAGCAGGCCCCCCGGCGGCTCTACCGGCTGGCTTACGACAAGAAGTGGGCCGGTGTGTGCGCCGGCCTCGCTAAGTACCTCGATGTCGACGTGACGCTCATCCGCATTGCCGCGGTGGCAGCGTTTTTCTGTAGCGGCGGCCTGGTGTTTCTTGCGTACATCGTGGCAATTTTCATCATGCCGGTCGATTACGGCCTGCCCGTTCACGTCTCCACCGAAGCCCGCGCCACCAGTTAGTCCTACAAGTTAGCATGAAAGGATGATTCGCCTAGCGGCCCTGTTCGCGGCGTCCGCGCTCGCGCTTTTCTGCCAGACTGCCGACACCGTTCTGATCAACGGCAAGATTCTCACCGTCGACAGCCAGTCCTCCGTTCGCGAAGCCATCGCGATTCGTGGTGGCAGGATTCTCGCCGTCGGCACCACCGCCGATATCCGTAAGCTTGCTGGCCCGTCGACTCGGTCGATCGATCTCCAGGGTGACACGGTGATCCCCGGCCTCATCGATTCCCACCTGCACGCGATCCGCGCCGCACTGAGCTTCAGCACCGAGGTGAACTGGATCGGCGCGCGTTCGCTCCCCGAGGCTCTGAGTCGCGTCCACCAAGCCGCGCAAACCATGAAGCCCGGATCCTGGCTGATCGTCGCGGGCGGTTGGAACGTCGATCAGTTTCAGGAGCGCCGCCGGCCGACCCAGGCCGAACTGGTGGCCGCAGCGCCCGATAATCCCGTCTACGTGCAACTCGGCTACGGCTGGGCCGTCCTCACACCAGCCGGCCTGAAAGCGCTCAACATCTCGACGGACGCCGACCTTCCCTCCGGCGGCAAGCTTGAAAAGGACCCATCCGGCAAGCTAACCGGCGGGATCACCGGGGGCCAGGCCGCCATCATCGCCCTGTTCGACCGGCTCCCCAAGCCGACGTTCGATCAGCAGGTCGAAGGCACCCGGAAATTCTTCCGCGAGCTGAACCGGTTGGGCATGACCGGCGTCGTCGATCCCGGCGGGAATAACCTGCTGCCCTCGGACTATCAGGCTCTCTTCCGGGTCTGGCAGCAGGGCCAGCTAACCCTGCGCGTCGCCTACGCGCTGTGCAGTAACAACACCGGGGCCGAGTTCGATGAATTCAAGAATCTCACCCAGCTTCTGCCCATGGGCTTCGGCGACGATCTGCTCAAGTTCAACGGCCTGGGCGAGCGCATCACCGCCGCCATGAACAACAACAATCGCCCCAGCGCCACGGATAAGGAGAAGTACGCGCAGATCGCGAAATGGGCCGCCGAGCGCGGCATGTCGCTCACCATGCACTGGGGCAACGACGCTTCCGTCAACCAGCTTCTCGATATCTTCGAGGCGGTGAACAAAGAGGTCCCGATTAAGGACCTGCGCTGGTCCATCGCCCATTTGAACGACGCTTCCGAGCAAAGCCTGCGCCGCATGCAAGCCCTGGGTGTCGGCTGGACCGTGCAGGACGCCATGTATTTCGGCGGCGACCAGTTCCGTCAGACTTCCGGAGCGGAGGCGGCCCGGCGCGCGCCGCCCGTGGTCACCGGCGCCAAGCTGGGCGTGGCGATCGGAGCGGGCACCGATGCGCACCGCGTCGCGTCCTACAATCCGTTCACTGCGCTGCAGTGGTTCCTGGATGGGAAAACCGTCGCCGGCGTGGCCATCCGCGGACCCGAGGAAACCCCCAGCCGGGCCGAAGCGCTGCGCCTGTACACGCTCGGCAGCGCCTGGTTTTCCTTCGACGAAACCCGGCGCGGATCTCTTGAAATCGGCAAGCTGGCCGATCTCGCGGTTCTTTCCAAGGACTACATGACCGTGCCGGTGGACCAGATCGGCGGCATCGAATCGCTGCTGACCATGGTCGGCGGCAAGATCGTCTATGCCGCCGGGCCGTATCGGCAGTAGCTGCATTTGTACTACCTTGTCTTGTGGTGCACTCATTCAAGGGAATCCCGGTATTGGTCACCGGTGCGGGCCGCGGGATCGGAAAACGCCTGGCCATCGGTTTTGCCGGAAAAGGCGCCCGCGTGGGGCTGCTGGCGCGCAGCAAGGCCGAGCTCGACCTGTGCCACCTGGAGATCGAACACGGGGGTGGCGCCGCGCTCCGCATCCGCGCCGACGTCTGCGATTACGAGCAGGTATCCGCCGCCCTGGAACGAATGCGCGTCCAGTTCGGGAGCCCCGTGCAGGTTCTGGTCTGCGCCGCCGCGATCCTGGGGCCCATCGGGCCGTTCGTCGAAACCTCTCCGAAGTCCTGGCATGAGATCGTCCAGACCAATCTGATCGGCGTCATGAACGCCTGCCGCGCCGTGCTGCCCCAGATGCTCGAACGGCGCAACGGCAAGATTATCGTGATCGCCGGTGTGGGAGGCGTCCTGCCCGCCCGCCCGAATTTCGCCGTCCACAGCGCCACCAAGACCGCGGTGGTGCGGTTCGTCGAAAGCCTCGCGGAGGAAGTCGCCGAGCATAACGTCCAGGTCAACTGCCTCTCGCCCGGCGAGACCTACACGCATATGACCGACCAGGTCCTGGCGGCGGGCGACCGCGCGGGCTGGCGCGAGATCGATGCCGCGCGCCAGGTGCGGATGACCGGCGGCGTTCCGGCGGAGAGGCAGATCGAGCTGGCGCTGTTCCTGGCTTCGCCGCAATCCAACCACGTGACCGGCCGGATGATCCATGTCGCCGACGACTGGAAGAAGCTGAAGGAGAAGTCGATTACCGCCGAACTGTACCGGC
>Ga0310810_10010903_pt1 | contig 10607 bp, 8 predicted proteins | sample NCmetagenome_FD_207641 | JGI IMG/M metagenome (GOLD analysis project Ga0310810, IMG submission 207641) | Soil microbial communities from experimental microcosm in Duke University, North Carolina, United States - NC | ecosystem: Engineered > Artificial ecosystem > Soil microcosm > Unclassified ... | reverse complement strand
CGCGAGTTGCTGGCGCCACTGGCGTGGAATCGGTCTGGCCCCTTTATCCGCCGCCACGCCGACGGCGGGACCACGGCGGCGTGGCGGCGCGCATCGATCGCAGCGCACGTCCGTGGGGGCCGTCAGCTGGAGCTCGTGCGCGAGGCGACCATGGCTCTCGCGACCGTCGGAGTGGATGCCGTCGTACTGAAGGGACTGCCGTTAGGCCATGGACTTTACGGCGACCCCTTCGTGCGGCCCATGTCCGACATTGACCTCCACGTTCCGGCCGCGCAACGGGGTCACGCCGCGGCGACACTCCGCGGCCTCGGATGGCAGAGTGTCGACGGAGCCGCACCCTGGCACGAGACCTGGTCGAGCATGGCTGACGGGTCCGAGTATCATCTCGAGCTGCACTCGTTGCTCGTCTCTGACCATCTGGCACACCTCCGGGCGCCGGCGCCACTTTCCGCCCGTGCGGACGTAGCAGGTGTCGAGCTGCCGGTTCACGCGGGTGATTTCGTCGCGCCGTATCTCGCGGCCCATCTCGCCACCCACCAGCTCCCACCGTTGCTCTGGCTCGTCGACTTCGCGACACTCTGGGCGACGATGTCCGGCGCCGCGCGCGGTCGCGCGCGGGACGCCGCGAACCGTGCGGGTCTCGGGCGCTACATCGAGTGGGCGGTGCAGCGCGGCATGCTGGTCGAGCGCGTCGCGAGGGGCGACTGGCAGGCGTTAGGCGCGCTGGGGATCGATGCGCGGGGGAGACGCGACACGCATTCGATCTGGCGTCATGTCGCGCTGGCGGCTTCCAACATGGATCGGGTCCGTCTGCTCGGCGCGTTCGTCGTCCCGCGCCGCGTGCGCGGCAACATCCGCGCGCTCGCGACGTATACGCTGGCACGGCTTCGCCGGCGGGTCGGCTCCCTGGGCGGCGCGACTCGCGCGTACGCCACACGGCCCAGCGCCGGGCCACCGACTGGAGTGAGTAGGCCCAACTGGCGACCGTGGACGCTGGGGCGCGACGAAATGGTGGGCCTAACGCGAGACATTGTCGGCGCGGGCGGCGCGCTTCACGTTCGCGCCCCTGGTGGCAGTATGGTGCCGACGATCCCGCGCGGCGCGCTCGTGCGCATCGGTCCGGTGCCGAGCGGCGGCGTGCGGGCAGGCGATGTCGTACTCGCGCTGACTGGCGACGGCGAGCCGGTGCTGCATCGGGCGATCGTGGTGGGTCCCGACAGTCTCCTCATGCGAGGCGACGCGTCCATCAACGTTGATCCGCCGGTGCCACTGCAACGCGTGATCGGCGTGGCGACGCACGTACGGACGAACGGCGAAGACCGAGCGCTAGGGCGTCGCCCCCCGCGTTCCCTGTCCGTGTCGGCGCTCAAGGTGCGACGCCGGCTCGCCCGAATGGTGCGCCGTGCTCGCTGAGTCCACGTTGACGCGTGTGCCGCCGGTCGCGGGCATCGCCATCACACACGAGCTCACGGACGGCATCGAGCTCGAGGGTGCCACGACGGTGGAGTGGCGGGGTACGAAGGAGTCGGGTCGGCCGCTCGTCATTCGCCACGAAGTGGGCGACGTGTCGACACGTCGAATGACCCGGGTTCTGGATGTTCCACCGTGGTGCACGTTCCACGTCGACGAGCGAGGAGAGCCATCGTCGCGGTTCCATCCGGTGTTTGGCGAGGTGGATCGGCTCCTCTCGTGCGAGACGCCGGGCTTGCGGTACGTGGTTCGCTACGGCGAAGCACCCCGCGCCCCGGTCGTCGCGCTCCAGTCGGAGCTCACGGCGTTCTCGTTCGCGCTGGCGGCGCGGGGGTCGGGCCTGATCGCTCACTCGTGTGCGTTCATCCTGCCGGAAGGGGCCGGGGTGCTGTGCCCGGGAATGTCCGGGGCGGGGAAGACGACGCTCGCACGGCTCCTGCGCGACAACGCGCCGGCCATCGAGCTTCTCACAGACGATCGCGCCATCGTCACGCTCGAGGACCGCATAACGCTGTGGGGATCACCGTGGCCAGGGTCCGCTCGCGTGACCGGTTCGGGGACGGCGGCGTTGTCGGCCCTGATGTTCATTCGTCACGGCAACGCGGTGGCGCTGCGTCAGGTATCGCCCGGCGAGGCGTTCCGTCGCATGGTGAACGCACTGTCGATGCCCTTGTGGGAGCCGGCTCGGTGCGGCCGAGCACTCGAGATCGTCGACGCCATCGTCTCACAGGCCGCTCTCGTCGAAGCGGCATATCCGCCCACGGCTGAAGCCGCACGCCGCGTGACGCGCGAGCTGGCGCGCGTGCTTCGTTAGGCGCATGTTCGCCTCGGACAAGCCGCGCGCCACTCGCTGGCGGCGCGCCACCTCCGTGATCGCCCGGCGGGTCGCCGGCGAGACGGTGCTCGTCCCGCTCGCCCCTCGCGCCTCGGACCCCGAGTTCAAGGGCGCGCGCCTCTTCGTGCTCAACGAGACTGGCGAATACCTCTGGTCGCTTCTTGACTCCCCTCGATCGAGCCGGGAGCTGGCGCAGAACTTGACACTCGAGTTCGAAACTGCGCCGGAACACGCGCAGGCGGACGTGGAGGTCTTCCTCGTGGCGCTGCGCGACATCGGTGCCGTCCGCGAGCTAACCGAGGGTCAAGCCGAGTGAGCCACGCGCGTGTGTCGATGGATCGATTCGAGGAGAAGCTGGGCACGCGCGCGCGACGCGAGCGTCAACCGCTGTCGTGCCTCTTCGAGATTACACCGCGGTGCAATCTGCGATGCCGCTTCTGCTACGTCGCGCTCGACCCGTATCAGGGGCCCTACCTCGACACGATGCAGTCGCGCCAGGTCCTGGACATCGTCGAGCGCGCCGGCGTGCTCTGGCTGACACTCACTGGTGGCGAAATCTTCTCCCGCCGTGACTTCGCCGCGATCTATGAACACGCGCTGGCGAAGGGTTTTCTGGTCACGCTCTACACCAACGCCACGATGGTGACGGAGCCCATCGCCCGGCTTCTCGCCGAGCGCCCGCCGTTCTCCGTCGAAGTCAGCATCTACGGTGCGGACGCGGCGCACTACGAGTCGACGACGCAGGTGGCCGGCTCGTTCGAACGCTTCGAGCGCGGGGTCGACCGGCTTCGCGCCGCTGGCGTTCCGCTCCTCATGAAGTGCCCGATCAGCACCTTGTCGTCCGAACACGTGGATGCGTTGGTGCAATGGTGCACGGCACGATCTCTCCCGTTCAAAGCCGATCCCGTGATCGACGCGCGCCACGACGGCGGGCAGCAACCCACGCTGTACCGGATCGAGCCGCGTCGCGTCCTCGAGCTTCGGGATCACCTTTACGAGCTCCGCCATGGCCAGCCGAGGACCACCGGCCCGCTGCCCGAGTGCTCGGTCCGCGGTGAGGGCAACGAGATCGAGGAGCTGTATACGTGCGGCGCGGGGCGCGTTGCGTTTTTTGTGGATGCGCTCGGAAACGCCAGTCATTGCGTCATCGATCGCGAACCATCGTTCCCGATTCTCGAGACTCCGTGGGACGAGCTCTGGTCCGAGATGGGTGCCTGGGTAACGCAGCCCTTACCCCAGCACGCGCCGTGCGGAGGGTGCTCGCTCCGCGGCGGGTGCAGCAATTGCCCCGCGCGCGCGCGACTGTCCACCGGGAGTCCGTTCCTGAAAGACCAGTATCAGTGCGATATTACGCACGCGATCCATGGGTTGCCCCCCTCACGGCCGGCCGCCCGCCCGCTCGCGGGCTGTACCGCCTAACGTGCGGAGCTGACACGAGGCAGAGTCATGACACCTGAGCAGCATCCGGCCCTAGGGCAGGGCAATCCGCCCCGGAGGCCGTACGAGCCACCCGCCGTGATCGAAGTCTTCGTCGATCCCGCGAAAGACATGCTGGTCGCGTGCGCTCCCGGAAAGTTGCCGAGCAGCGGCACTCAGGCGTGTAACGCCGTCCAATTCACGTAACCGCGAGACCAGCGAATAGACGCTTCCGCGACGTACGGGCACCGCCTCGCGATCTTCCTTTTCGCCCAGCACGCATTCCGCGACCGCACGGTGCCCTCGGTCGTCCTCACTCAGCCTGCGGCAGGACCGTTGCGGCGACACGCGTTGCCCGGATAAGCTTGTGCGGCCTCTCAACTTCAACGAACTGGAGCACGCGTGAAGATTGCCGTCATTGGCGCGGGCTACGTCGGCCTGGTAGTCGGCGCTTGCCTGTCGGAAACGGGGAACGATGTGACCTGCGCTGACGTCGATCAGGGAAAGATCGACGGATTGAAGCAGAACATCCTGCCCATCTACGAACCCGGCCTCGACTCGCTCGTCGAGCGCAATCAGCAACAGGGCCGCCTCCATTTCACGGCTGATGTCAGCTCGGCGGTGTCGACGGCGGAGGTGATCTTCATCGCCGTTGGCACACCGCCCGACGAAGACGGTTCGGCCGACCTGCGCCACGTGCTGAGCGTTGCCGAAACGATCGGCGAGCACATGGGCCGCGAGCTGGTGGTGGTGACGAAGTCCACCGTGCCCGTTGGAACGGCAGCGAAGGTCGCCGCGGCGGTCGGCAAACGCGCGCGCTATCCGTTCCACATGTGCAGTAACCCGGAGTTCTTGAAGGAGGGTGCGGCGCTCGAAGACTTCATGAAACCGGATCGCGTCGTGCTGGGCGTCGATAGCGACCACGCGCGCAGCGTTATGGCCGAGTTGTACGCGCCGTTCGTGCGAACCGGGAAGCCGATCATCTTCATGGACATCCCGTCGGCGGAGATGACGAAATACGCGGCGAACGCCATGCTCGCGACGCGGATCTCGTTCATGAACGAGATCGCGAATCTCTGTGAAAAGGTCGGGGCCAACGTCGATCTCGTCAGAAAGGGCATCGGGAGTGACGCCCGCATCGGACCGTCGTTCCTGTTCCCCGGGCCCGGCTACGGCGGCTCCTGCTTCCCCAAGGATGTAAAAGCGCTCGTCCGCACCGCTGGCGAAGCCGGATCGCGGCTCGGCGTCCTGGAGGCCGTCGAGCATGCGAACGAGCGCCAGAAGCATCGTCTCTTCGAGAAGTTGCAATGCGCGCTCGGCGACTCGATCCGCGGTGCCCACATCGCTATCTGGGGCTTGGCGTTCAAGCCGCAGACAGACGACATGCGTGAGGCGCCAGCGCTCACGTTGATCGACGATGTCCTGGCTGCGGGTGCGACGATCACGGCCCACGACCCAGCCGCCCTCCACGAGGCGAAGCGACGTCTCGGCGATCGGGTCAAGTTCGCGGAGTCGAACTACGACGCGCTCACCGGAGCGGACGCCCTCGTGGTCGTGACCGACTGGAACGAGTACCGACATCCCGACTTCCCGCGCATCAAGGCGACCCTCCGGCAACCAGTCCTCGTCGATGGCCGCAATCTCTATGATGTCCAGAAAATGCAGTCACTCGGGTTCGCGTATTATTCGCTGGGTCGCGGGAGGGACCGGGCATGAGGGTCCTCATCACCGGCGCCGCCGGCTTCCTGGGATCGCACTTGTGCGACCGCTTTCTGGCCGACGGGCACTCCGTGATCGGCCTCGACAACTTCATCACCGGAAACCCGGAAAACATCGCCCACTTGGTCGGCGACCCCCGGTTCGACTTCGTGCGCCACAATATTTCCACGTACACGTACGTCGCGGGTCCGCTCGATGGTGTGCTGCATTTTGCCTCGCCCGCGAGCCCGGTGGACTATCTCGAATACCCAATCGCGACGCTCAAGGTCGGCGCGCTGGGAACGCATAACGCGCTCGGTCTCGCGCTGGCGAAGAAAGCACGCTTCTTCCTGGCGTCGACGTCGGAGATCTACGGCGATCCCCTCGAGCACCCGCAGACGGAATCGTATTGGGGCAATGTGAACCCCATCGGCCCGCGCGGGGTGTACGATGAGGCAAAGCGCTTCGCCGAGGCGATGACGATGGCGTACCATCGCTACCACGGCATGGACACCCGGATCGTGCGGATCTTCAACACGTACGGGCCGCGCATGCGACCTAACGATGGACGGGTGGTGTCCAACTTCATCGTCCAGGCGCTGTCCGACCAGCCGCTGACGATCTATGGGGATGGGTCGCAGACACGCAGCTTTTGTTACGTCGCGGACGAGGTGGAAGGGATCTACCGCCTCTTCATGCACGGCGACAACAACCCGACGAACATCGGCAACCCCAAAGAGTTCACGGTTCGGCAGCTCGCCGAGCTCGTCATTGAGCTGACCGGGACGAAATCGACGATCGTCGAGCGGGAGCTGCCGGTGGACGACCCGAAAGTTCGGCAGCCGGACATAAGCAGGGCGCGTGAAATGCTCGGATGGGAGCCGGCCGTGACTCTCCGGGAGGGTGTCACCCGCACCATCGAGTACTTTCGCTCAATTCTAGCGAAGGAAGCGGTCCCGGCCCGCGCGTAGCGCGTCTCCGCGTGGTTATGTTACGGGCTTTGCTGCCTCGAGGGTCGACGGAGCCGGGTGGCTTCGCGGTCGCGGTTTCGGGGCGAACCCGAATCACCTTGCCGGGTAACCTACCCGTTATGTACCTGTCCACTCGGCTACGAATCGCCCGGGGAACATGGGTTGCGCTTGTCGCGGTCGCAGCGTGCGCTCCGGCGTTCAAGCTCAGCAAGTTCAAAGGCAACGCGGAGCTGTACGCCGCGGCCTCGCGTGAATACAAGAAGGGGCACTGGGACAACGCGATCCAGGCATTCGAGCGTCTCACCCTCGACCTGCCGGCTCGCGATACGCTGTTGCCGCTATCGTACTGGTATCTCGCGACGGCGCACGCGCAAAAGGGCGAGCACTTGCTCGCCGCTCAAGGCTATTCCCGGCTGAACCAGACCTTTCCGGACGATTCCATCGCCGATGACGCCATGCTGGCCGAGGCGACGCAGTACACGAAAATGTGGCGCAAGCCGACACTCGACTCTCAATACGGTCAGACGGCGTTGGCGACGTATCGGTCGATGCTCGAGCTCTACCCCGATTCGCCGCTCGCACCGCAGGCCGAGAAGGGTGTTCAGCACATGCTGGAGTGGCTGGCGACCAAGGATTATCTGACCGGCGTCCATTACGTGCGTCGTAAGGCGCCGGACTCGGCGATCCTGTACTTCAAGGACGTCATCAAGAATTATCCCGAGACTGAGCACGCTCGTGAGTCGTACCTCCGGCTCGTCGAGGTCTACCGATCGATCAACTACCGTGACGATGCGCGGGACGCGTGCACGACACTCCACCAGAAGTATCCGGGCGATGGCGAGGTCCGATCGATTTGCGGGCCGCCGCCGCCCGCGACGGTCGCGAAGCCAGCAACCCCCTGACTGCTCGGTGCGGCTTGGGATCTTCGGCGGGACGTTCGATCCGCCCCACGTTGGTCATCTGCTCGCCGCCACCGACGCTTACGAGCACTTGGCGCTCGACCGACTCGTGTTGGTCCCCGCGGGTGCACAACCGCTGAAGGCGGGCCGAACGACCGCACCGGCTGAGGACCGTTTGGCGATGGTACGGTTGACGGCGGGGCGTGACCCACGCCTCGAAACCGATTCAGTCGAAGTCGACCGGCAGGGGTTATCTTACACGGTCGATACGCTCGAGGAATTTTCGCGGCGTTTTCCGTCGGCGGAACTGTTTCTCCTGGTAGGGGCGGACGTGCTGTCGACGTTCGGGCAGTGGCGACAACCGCGCACCATCCTCGAGCTCGCGACTTTGGGTGTGCTGCGCCGCGTTGATTCAGAGGGAGCAGAGATGGATGCCGAGCTTGCGCGACGCGCCGCCTTCATCCCAACGCGTCGTATCGACATTTCATCGACCGAGATTCGGGACCGTGTGCGGTCTGGGCGGTCGATCCACGGGTTCGTTACCGACTCCGTAGCCGAGTACATCGGCTCGCACGGGCTGTATCGATAGAGGAACGCATGCTGAAAGGCGTATTGGGCAAGGTCTTCGGGACCCGCCACGAACGCGAACGGCGACGCATTCAGCCGATCGTCGACGAGATCAACGAACACTACGCGCGGCTGCAGGGCGTCTCCGAGGAGGAGCTCCGCGGGCAGACCGCGAAGTTCCGGTCGATCATCCGCGAACGCACCCACGAGCTCGAGGAAGAAGTCGCGCGCCTCAAGCTCGCGAAGCGGACGACGTCCGACCCGGCGGAGCGCGAGCGCGTCGACAACGAGCTGAGTGGCGCGGACGGCCGCGGAGGTGTCGAGGCGAAGCTGCGCGAGGCGATCGCCGAAGTCCTCGATGAGATTCTGCCGGAGGCCTTCGCCACGGTGCGTGAGGGCGCCCGCCGGCTGGTCGGAACGAAGGTGCTGGTCACCGGGCAAGAGCTCGAGTGGAACATGATCCACTACGACGTCCAGCTGATGGGCGGTATCGAGCTGCACCTCGGCAAGATCGCGGAGATGGCGACGGGCGAAGGCAAGACGCTCGTCGCGACGCTGCCGTTGTACCTCAACGGGCTTCCCGGGCGCGGCGCCCACCTGGTGACGGTCAACTCGTACCTGGCTCGCCGAGACTCGCAGTGGATGGGGCACCTGTACAGTTACCTCGGCCTCACGGTCGGGTGCATCGACGACACGGAGCCCGGCACGCAGGCGCGTCGTGCGGCGTACGAGTGCGACATCACGTACGGCACGAACAACGAGTTCGGGTTCGACTACCTGCGCGACAACATGGTGGTCGCGCTCGATCAGCGGGTGCAGCGGCAGCACATCTTCGCGATCGTGGACGAAGTCGACTCGGTGCTGATCGACGAGGCGCGCACGCCGCTCATTATCTCCGGGCCTGTCGGCAACGACACCGACGCCGAGTACGCGCAACACAACCCGGGGGTATCGCGCCTCGTGCGCCGACAGACGGATCTCGCGAACCAGCTCGTGGGCGAGGGCGAGCGCGCGCTCGAGGCGGGCGACACCGACCGCGCGGCTCTGCTGCTCTACCAGGCACAGCTCGGCGCGCCGAAGAACAAGCGGCTCATGAAATCTATGCAGGAGCCGGGCGTGAAGCAGCTCGTGCAGAAAATGGAGCTCGAACACCTCGCCGACCGGAAGCTGCCGCCCGCCAAGCAGCAGTATCGCGAGCTCGAGGAAGAGCTGCTGTTCGTGCTCGACGAGAAGGGGCACACCGTGCACCTCACGGATCGGGGCGTGGACGAGATGTCGCCTAACGATCACGAGGCGTTCGTCCTGCCGGACATCTCGAGCGAGGTCCACCGGATCGAGCACGACCAGGAGATGGACCCGCAGGCGAAGATCGAGGCGCGCCAGGCGATTGAGCGGGAGTACGCGATGAAGAGCGAGCGGCTGCACATCGTGCATCAGCTGCTCCGCGCCCACGCGCTGTACGAGAAGGACGTCAACTACGTCATTCAGGACGGGCAGGTCCTCATCGTCGACGAGTTCACCGGCCGCACCATGCCGGGCCGTCGGTGGTCCGAAGGGCTCCACCAGGCCGTCGAGGCGAAGGAAGGCGTTCAGGTGAAGGGCGAGACGCAGACGCTCGCGACGATCACCATCCAGAACTACTTCCGCATGTACGAGAAGCTCTCGGGCATGACCGGTACGGCAGAGACCGAGGAGTCCGAGTTCCATCAGATCTACGGTCTCGAGGTCGCGGTCATTCCGACGAACAAGCCGATGATCCGCGACGATCGGCACGACCTCGTCTACAAGACGCGGCGCGAGAAGTACAACGCGATCCTCGAGGAGACCGAGCGGCTCCACAAGCTCGGGTACCCGGTGCTCGTGGGTACGGTGAGCGTCGACGTGTCGGAGACGCTGTCGCGCATGTTCAAGCGCGCCGGGATCACGCACAACGTGCTGAACGCGAAGTACCACCAGCGCGAGGCGGAGATCGTCGCCGGCGCGGGCCAGCCCGGCGGGGTCACGATCGCGACGAACATGGCCGGCCGGGGTACCGACATCAAGCTCGGACCTGGCGTGACGGAACCCAAGCCGTCGCAGGTCAAGGATCCGGATGGGAAGCTGGTCGACGTCATCGAGGATGGCGGCCTGCACATCATCGGTTCGGAACGCCACGAGTCGCGCCGTATCGACCGGCAGCTGCGCGGGCGCGCCGGTCGTCAGGGAGATCCAGGTGCGTCCCAGTTCTTCCTGTCGCTCGAAGATGACCTCATGCGACTGTTCGGGTCCGAGCGCATCGCGAAGCTGATGGACCGCATGGGCGCGCAGGAAGGCGAAGTGCTCACGCACCCGCTCATCACGCGATCGATAGGACAGGCACAGAAGCGCGTCGAGCTGCAGAACTTCCAGTCTCGGAAACGCCTGCTCGATTTCGATGACGTGATGAACCAGCAGCGCGAAGTCGTGTACTCGCTCCGGTCGTTCGCGCTCGAGGGCGGCGAGGAGCTGAAGGGTGAAGCGCTGAAGATGGTCGACAAGGCGCTGACGAAGCGCGTCGACGACCGCCTGGGCGCCCTGGAGTCCGAGGAGGCGTGGGACCTGTCGTTGCTCAAGCAGGAAATGCTGATGCACTACCTGCTCACGGTTCCGGAGTTCGAGGGGAGCGATCCGCCGACTACACTCGACGGTGCGCGCAGCGCGTCGATCGAGGCGGGGCGGCGCCAGTTCGCCGCCAAGCTCGAAGAGCTGGATCGCGTGAAGGACGAAGAGGGC
>Ga0310810_10010902_pt1 | contig 10608 bp, 10 predicted proteins | sample NCmetagenome_FD_207641 | JGI IMG/M metagenome (GOLD analysis project Ga0310810, IMG submission 207641) | Soil microbial communities from experimental microcosm in Duke University, North Carolina, United States - NC | ecosystem: Engineered > Artificial ecosystem > Soil microcosm > Unclassified ... | reverse complement strand
CGCCGGCCGTAGCAGTTCACCTGGAAGGCGACGACCGGGAACGGGAACCCCACGCGGTCGTAGTCGAGATAGAAGATCGTGTTCAGGAACGCGTGGGCCAGCCCCTGGTGGTGCAGGGGCTTGTAGGCGTATGCGGTGTCGACCCCCTGCTCCAGCAGCTTGCTCGCGAGGTGCTTGCCGGCTGCGCGGTGGCCCTTGATGCGGAAGGTCTTGTCCGCACTCTCGTTCCAGACGTTGGCGGCCGCGGTGTCGCGCTGGCGATGGCGGGCCTCGACCTCGTCGTAGGCCAGCACGCAGAACGGCGGGATGACGTCCTCGGTGAAGTTCTCGTGCTGGTCGTCGCCCCACATCACGACGACGTCCGGATTGAACTCGTCGAGCAGCTTGCGCGCGTGGCGGAAATGACGAACCAGCTCGGCGCGGTGGGCGGCCGCCGAGGCCGTGCCCCCGTCGTTGCCGTACTCGCGACGCATGGCCTCCGGCCAGCTCGCGGGATCGCGGTAGCGTTCGGGCAACCCCGGGTCCTTGAGCACGGCGCGCAGGATGTTGGCCATGTTCGCGTCCGTGCCGATGAGTGGCGGATAGTGCGTCATGCCCAGGCCGAGGATCTCGCCCATCTCTGTCCCTCCTGGCGGAGCCGACAATCGCGAGGGTATCGTACTCCGGTCGGCACGGATCGGCCAATCACCCGGGCCCGGCGCCGGACACGGTCCTCGTGCTACATGAGATGCTCGGGGGCGGATATGCGCCTGGCGGGTCTCGATCACGTGGGGCTGAACGTCGCGGACATGGACCGGACCCTGGACTTCTACCGGCGGCTGGGGTTCACGATCCTGCGCACATCCGGCCCGGGCGCCGACGGCGTGCGCACCGCGGTACTCCAGGTGGGCGGCCAGGAGCTCAACGTGTTCTCGCGGGTTGGCGCCGCGGGCCACCGCGTGGAGAGTCCGATCGGCATGGACCACTTCTGCCTCGCCGTCGAGGCGACGTCGATCGACGAGGTGGTCGCACACCTGCGGGAAGCCGGGATCGACGTCGCCCGCGGACCGGTCAAGCGGCGCGACGGCACCGCCCTGTTCGTTCACGACCCCGACGGCGTGCGCGTGGAGCTGCAGCTCAGGAATCCGGCGTGACAGCCGTCAGTCGCACCGCCGGCGCCACCACGCTCTGGCGCGCTCGCGAATCCGCGCGCCCCTCCGGCCGCCGGCTCTTCGATGACCCGCTCGCCGACGCCTTTCTCGACTGGCGCCTCCGCTGGGCGGTGCGGCTGTCTCGCCTGCCCCTGGTCGGCGCGGCGATGCCGTGGACGCTCATCGACGGCCACTGGGCAGGCTCGCGGGGCACGGTCGTGGCCCGCACGCGCTACATCGACGACGTGCTCCGGGATGCGCTGCGGCAGGGCGCCGAGCAGGTCGTCATCCTGGGCGCCGGCTTCGACAGCCGCGCCTATCGCATCCCCGGCATCGATCGCGTCCGCGTCTTCGAGGTGGATCTGCCGGTCACGCAGGCCAGCAAGCGCAGCCTCGTGCTCCGCCGGCTCGGCGCGCTGCCGCCTCACGTCACCTTGATCCCGGCGGATCTCACCGCGCCCGGGCTCGACGCGGTGATGGGCGGCGCCGGCTTCCGGGCCGAGGCCGTGACGTTCTTCATCTGCGAAGGCGTCACCCACTATCTGTCGGCTCGGGCGGTCGACGCACTCTTCGCTCACGTCGCTCGCGCCGCCGCCGGGAGCCGGATGGTCTTCACGTACATCCACCGCGCCATCCTCGACGGCGAGCCGGCGTTCGCAGGAGCCGGCCGGACGCTCGCCACCGTGCGTGGGTCGGGAGAGCCGTACACCTCTGGCTTCGATCCGGTGGAGCTACCCCGATACGTCACCGAGCGCGGGCTCGTGCTGATGGAGGACGTCGGCGCCGCGGAATATCGTGAGCGCTACCTGGCGCCGGTCGGCCGCGGCCACGAGCCGCTGTCCGAGTTCCAGCGCGCCGCGCTGGTGGAGAGGCCTCCGGCACGGCGGTGAGCGGGTGAACTACGCTCTGCGCGACGCCGACCTCACGGTCGTCCTCGCCGAGGCGTCCCTGCTCGCGCGCGAGACGCGGCGTCGCTTCGGTTCCCTGTCCGCCGAGCAGGTGAACTGGAAGCCGGCACCGGAGGAGTGGAGCGTCGGCCAGTGCTTCGACCACCTGGTCATCTCCAACGGCCCATACCTGCCGATCTTCGAGGCGGCGCTGTCGGGCCCGCGCCCGCGTCGACTCCGCGAGCGCGTGCCGCTGTTGCCTCACCTCTTCGGCACGCTGCTCATCAACTCTCTGCGTCCGGACTCGGGACGGAAGATCAAGGCGCGCCCGGCCTTCCTGCCGTCGAGCAGCCGGATCGATCCGGCCATCGTCACGACGTTCCTCGAGCAGCACGAGCGGCTTCAGAGGCTGATGGACGCGAGCCGCTCCCTCGACCTGGCGCGGATCGTGATCACCTCGCCCGTGCTCGGCGCGGTGACGTACAGCCTGATGGACGCGTGCCGGATCATCGTCGCCCACGAGCAGAACCACTTCGTGCAGGCGATGCGCGTCACGGCATCGGCCGGGTTCCCGAGCTGACGCTCGCGTCCGGGGGGGCTGGCCGCCCGAGGGCCGACATCGGAGCGCCCGCCGCGACTACCCGCCGATGATGTAGCGCTTGCCCACCGCCGACGGCACCAGCGCGTCGGGGAACTCGCGGGCCAGGTGGCTCATCGCACGCCAGCCGGTGCAGTGGCCGGCGGCCAGCATGCTCAGCCCGAACCGCTTCAGGTCGCCGACGGTGTCCGGGATGACCTTCTCCGTCGAGCCGGACAGGTGGAGTCCCCCCATCACGCCGTACAGCGGCAGCGAGCCGAACGACGACTGCGCGTGGGTGAGCACGTTGACGATGCCGGCGTGCGAGCACGCGGAGAAGACGAACAGTCCCTTGCCCTTCACGCGAACGGCCACGAAGCGCTCGTCCATGATCAGCGGGTCGGGCTCCCACGAGCCGTCCGCGCCGCGCTGCACGTGACCAGGCAGGCCGACCTCGTAGGAGGTCACGCGGGGGATCTCACCGCTGACGTAGAAGACGCCGCCGACGGCGGTCTGCGCCTGCCGCGTGTTGACGACGTTGGCGCCGGCCTTGGCCAGGCGCTCGGGCTCGGGCAGGCGCTCCTGCACGAGCATCACGCCGTCCGGCCGCTGGGAGCCGCGCTGGCGGAACATGCCGGGATGCACGAAGCAGTCGAGCTGGCCGGGGCTGCGATGGCGGGCGATCGTCTCGATGGCCGCCAGCAGGCCGCCGCCGTGGTCCCAGTGCCCGTGCGAGAGCACGACGGCCTCGATCTCGCCCCACGGCACGCCGAGAATCGAGGCGTTCATCGCCAACGTGGAGGCGGCCGGGCCCGCGTCGAACAGCAGCGTGTGGCGCGTCTCGCCCACGTGGGCGACGAGCAGCAGCGACAGGCCGTGGTGCGCGCGGCAGATGGCCTCGCCCGAGAGCACCGGCAGCCGCCCGGCTCGCGCCAGCCCCGCCCATTCCGCCACCACGTTGTCGGGCGTGGTCGAGAGGCTGTCGGTCGTGTTGTCGACGAGCACCAGGACCTCGAGGCGATCGACCTCGCGGATCATGCCTCACCTCGCACCAGCGCCGCGCGCACGCGCTCCGGCGTGAGCGGCAAGGTCGTGATGGCCAGCTCCGGCCGTCCGAGCGCGTCCGCCACCGCGTTGGCGATGGCGCCGCCCAGCCCCGGGTTGCCGCACTCGCCGAGCCCGCGCAGGCCAAGCGGGTTGGTCTTCGCGCGCACCTCCTGATAGAAGCCGTCCACCACCGGGACGTCGCCGGCCAGCGGCAGCGCGTAGTCCATCAGGGTGCCGGAAACGAGCTGGCCCTCGGCGTCGTACACGAGCCCCTCGTGCAAGGTGTTGCCGATACCGAAGGCCACGCCGCCGGTGAGCTGGGCCTGCACGAGCGCCGGGTTCACCGCTCGACCGACGTCGGCGCCGACGACCACGCGGCGGAGCGCGATCACGCCGGTCTCCGGATCGACGTCGAGCACGACCGCGCAGGCGCAGCCCGCGTAGGTCACCTTCGGGACCTCGAACGAGGCGCCGGCGGCCAGGCGCTTCTCGGCGGCCAGCTCGGCGAGCGTCACGCGGCGGCCGCCAGCTTCCAGCGCACCGCCCGCGTAGGTCACCCGCGCCTCGTCCACGCCCAGGCGCGCGGCGGCGCGCGAGCGGGCCTCGGCGATGAGCTTGGCCGCGGCCAGCGCCGCCGCGTTGCCCGCGGTGACGGTGCCACGCGAGCCGTACGTGCCCACGCCGCTCTCCACGGCCGCGGTGTCGGCGTGACGGACGTGGAAGCGGGACGGCGACAGCCCGAGCGCCTCGCCCAGGATCTGCGCGAGCACGGTCTCCAGCCCCGGCCCCATCGACGAGGCGCCGGTGTCGACGACCAGCGTGCCGTCAGGCCGCGCCTCGACCGCCGTGGTCTCGAACGGCCCGAGGCCGGTCTTCTCGACGTAGACCGCCAGCCCAATGCCGCGGCGCCACCGACTCGCGGTGCGCGACTCGCGCGGGGCCGGCCCGGCGCTTCCGTTGATCGTCGCCTGCTCCGTGCGCGCGGCATCGTAGTCGAGCCGGCGCAGCAGCTCGTCGAACAGCGCGGGAAAGTCGCCGGAGTCGTACACGGTGCTCACGCCGAACGACCTGGTACCGCAGTCGTACGGCATGTCCTCGGCGCGGATCAGGTTGCGCCGGCGCAGCTCGGCCGGGTCCAGGCCCAGGCGCGCGGCGCCGCGGTCGAGCAGGCGCTCGCGCACGAAGTTGCACTCCGGACGCCCCGGCGAGCGCAAGGTGCCGGCCGGCGTCTTGTTGGTCACGACCGACCAGAGATCGCAGGCGTAGCTCGGCACGCGGTACGGCCCGGGCAGCAGGGCGGCGCCGAACTCCGCGGGCACCAGCGCGGCCGTGCGCACGTAGGCGCCGATGTCGGCGTGGATGACCGTGCGGATGCCGAGGATCCGGCCGTCGGCGGCGAAGCCGATCTCGATCTCGTAGGCGACCTCGCGGGCGTGGTTGGCCGCCATGAGGTTCTCGCGCCGGCTCTCGATCCACTTCACCGGGCGCCCGAGCTTGAGCGCGGCCAGCGGCACCAGGACGTCCTCCGGGTACAGCTCGCCCCGCACGCCGAAGCCGCCGCCCACGTCCACCTCGGTGAGCCGCAGCGCCCCGGGCGGCAGGCCGAAGATGCGCGCCAGGATCGTGCGGTTGATGTGGATGCACTTCGTCGAGCCGATCAGGTGCAGCTCGCCGCCGCGCGGATCCGGCGGCACCGCGACGAGCCCGCGCGTCTCCAGCGCGGCCGCGGTCTGGCGGGGATAGTGGAAGCGATCGCGGATGACGACGGCCGCGCCGGCCAGCGCCGCGTCGACGTCGCCCACCCGCATGGTGATGGTCGCGACGTTGTTCGAGTCGGTCCCGGCGAAGAGCCTCGGCGCGCCCGGCCCGAGCGCGGCGGTCACCGAGGGACAGGCCGGCAGCGTCGCGTACACCGCGTCGATCGCCTCGGCGGCATCGCGCGCGAGATACGGATCGTCGGCCACCACGAGCGCGACCGGCTCGCCGACGTAGCGCACCACGGTACGGGCGATGGCCGGCTGCAGGTAGCGATCGGTGCCGGCCGGCGCGGGCACGCGGTTGGGAATGATCGCGGCCGCCGGCACGTCGGCGGCGGTGAGCACGGCGCGGACGCCGGGCAGATCGAGCGCGCGCTTGGCGTCGATGGAGACCAGACGCGCGTGGGCGTGCGGCGAGCGCACGACGGCCGCGTGCAGCAGACCGGGCACCTGCACGTCCTCGACGAACCGGCCCCGGCCCGTCACCAGCGGCTCGCCGCCGAGCCGGGGATGCGAGTCGCCGATCATCGGCCGGTGGCCTTCACCTGGCCCGCGCCGTCCCAGTGCCGCGTGAGCAAGGTCGCCACGTCGGCGGGCCGCTGCAGCGGCCACCAGTGCGAGCAGCCGGGGAGCACGACGAGCCGGGCTCCCGTGCGGGCGGCGAGCCGCTCGCCCCACACCGGCGGCGCAAACGGATCGAGCTCACCCCACAGGATCAGGCCGGGCGCCGTCAGTCGCGTGAGATCGGGCGTCCACTGCTCGCCGACCTTGATCGCCGAGCGGTAGAGACGCAGGATGCAGCGCTTCATCGTCTCGTCCACGTGCGCCGCCGCCCCGCGCGCGTCGTCGGCCGGCACGCCGGCCGCGGTCAGCGCCTTCTCCATGGCCTCGGGCGTGGTCCGCGCCATCGCCTGCTCGCCGACGTCCGGCGTCTGCCAGGTCTGCGCGGCCTTGTGCCAGACGTATTCGGGATCGAGTGGACCGGCGCCCATCGTCCAGCTCCGGATGAGCTCCGGTCGCAGGCAGGCGGCGCGGAGCACGAGGATGGCACCCCAGTCGTGGCCGACGAGATCGACCGGACCGTCCTGGGCCTCGATCCGCTCGACGAGCCAGGCGGCATACGCGTCCTTGGTGGGATCGAAGCCGTCGGGCAGGGGCGCGCCGAAGCCCGGCAGTCGCAAGGTCACGATGTTTCCCGTGCCGAGCCGCGGGATGACGGCGTGCCACACGCGTTCGGTGTCGGGAACGCCGTGGACGAAGACGGCCGTCATCGCATCCTCAGCGGGCGCCGAGCTGCACGACGGCGCCGCCCGCGCAGATGATCGCGATGCCGACCCACGTCGAGAGCGGCACCACCTCCTGGAAGACGAACCGGCCGAACAGCACGCTGACCAGCGCGAACGCCGCGACGTACGCGCCGAGCAGGCGCGAGAAGTCCCACGGCACGCGATTCACGACCAGGCCGTAGCCGGCCAGCATGGCGCAGCCCGCGACGATCGGCAGCAGGCGGCCACCGCGCAGCCCGGTGCGGATCGTCGCGTCGCCACCCACCTCGAGCACCGCGACGCCGAGGAAGACGATCCAGGCCAGCGCCGGCAGGGCCGTCACGCGCGCTCCTTGGCCGCCATCTTGGCCTTCAGCTCGGCGGGCGTGAGCCGCACGATGTCCTCGTTCTGGTGGGCATAGAGCCGGTAGGTGTCGGCGTCCTCGCCGGTGAGCCGGATGCGGCCCGCCAGCACCTCGGCCTTCCAGCGCGCATGCTCGGGCTCGCGGGCGTGGAACTCCGGCATCACCTCGCGCGCGAACAGCTCGAGGCTCCGGCAGATGTCCTCGTGCGCGGTGCGGCCGGCCTGGGCGAGCAGGATGACCTGATCGACGCCCGTGGCCTCGAACTCACGGAGCCGGCGGCGGATCGTCTCCGGCGAGCCGATGAGCCCGCTGCGCAGGGTCTCCTGCGCCTTGTCGGTGTGGCGCCACTCCTGGTACGCCTCCCACATGTTCCCCTCGCCCGGGTTGGGGATGCCGTGGCGGCCGTAGTGGCTCAGGCAGAAGACGAAGAACGTCCAGCCCGAGGCCTTGCCCAGCGCCTCCTCGTCCGTCGGCGCGCACATGAAGCCACTCACCATCGCGATGTTGGGGTTCGGCGGATAGTCGGCGAGGCGCTCCTGGTTCTGCGTCAGCTCGAGATAGTAGCGATTCACCCAGGCCCGCGCGGCGTCCGGCGAGACGAACTGGAAGCCGAGCGCGCCCATGCCCCAGCGGCCGGCGCTGGCGATGGTCTGGATGTTCGAGCACGCCACCCACAGCGGCGGATGCGGCTTCTGCATCGGCTTGGGCAACACGTTGCGCGCGGGGAACCTGAAGTGCTGGCCCTCCCACTGCCACGAGCTCCTCGTGAACGCCGGAACGAGCGCCTGTACGGCTTCTTCCCAGACCTCGCGCTTGTCGCGCACGCGGGCGCCGAACGGGTGCAGCTCCACCGGGCCCTGGCCCTCACCCAGCCCGAGCTCGACGCGTCCGCCCGACAGAAGATCGAGCGTGGACACGCGCTCGGCGACGCGCAGCGGATGGTTCGTGGGCAGCTGCACGATGCCGTGGCCCAGGCGAATGCGGCGAGTGCGCTGGGTGGCCGCGCCGAGAAAGACCTCGGGCGCAGAGCAGTGCGAGTACTCCTCGAGGAAGTGGTGCTCGACGCACCAGGCGTAGTCGAAGCCGAGCTGATCGGCGAGCTCGATCTGGCCGAGGGCGTCCTGGAGAAGCTGGTACTCGCTGCGCTCACCCCACGGACGGGGCAGCTGCAGCTCGTAGAAGATGCCGACTTTCACCGAGGCCTCCTCGTCCCGGACGCGTCGGGCGACCGGCACCCGGAGCGTACGGGACGAGAAGCCTCAGGACAAGCGGTGGCTCAGTGCGTCGCCGAGACCTTGCCGGTCTTCTCGTACTGCTCGACGGCGCGCTTGAGGTCGCGATACTCCGAGCAGCCGAGCATGCACAGCGAGTCCAGCCTGGCGAGATGCTCCTTGGCCTTGGCCAGGTTGCCGAGCACCAGGTACGCCTCGCCCATGTACTCGTGGGCGCCGCGGTGCTTGGGGTTGATGGCCAGCGCCTTCTCGTAGAGCGGCAGCGCCGCGGCCGCGTCGCCGTTGCGGCGAGTGGCATAGGCCAGCCAGTTGTATGCGTCGGCATTCTGGCTGTCGCGCTCGACCACGCGCTGCAGCATCGGGATGGCCTCGGCAAACCGGTTGGCCTTGATGGCGCGTACGCCGGCTGCGTAGTCGGGATCTTCCGGCTTGCCGCGCGGCAGGTTGGCGCGCTCGTCGCCGCCACCGCCGCCGTCAGCGAGGATCGTGGCCGGGAGTCCGGTTCCGAGCAGGAGCATCACGATCGCGGTCAGGATGGTGCGGCGCCGCCACTGCATGCTCATCGCGTCCTCCTCTTGATCGGCCGGGCCGATTGCGCGCGCTACCCCGGAGCAACGCGCCGGGGAGTCCCGGCGTTCCCCGCCCGCGAGAGTACCGTATGATGCCCGGTCATGAGCGAAGACACCCTCCGGAAGCTCGTGATGCAGGTGCGCAACTGGGGCAAGTGGGGTCCCGACGACGAGATCGGGACCCTGAATTACATCACGCCCGACGCGATCGCGGCGGCGGCCCGGCTGGCCACGACCGGCAAGGTCTTCGCGCTGGGTATCCCGCTCGGGCGGGAGGGACCGCAGAGCGGCACCCGGGCGCGTTTCAATCCCATCCACGCGATGTTCCGTGACGGCGGCGATGCGCCGAAGACGCCGGCCGAGGTGCGGGAGATGCAAGGATACGGCGGCTCCGACGACTGGATCGTCATGCCGCTGCAGTGCGTGACGCAGTGGGACAGCCTCGCCCACATCTTCTACGAGGGCAAGATGTGGAACGGCTACGACGCCGCCCTCGTGACGAGCAGCGGGGCCGCGAAGAACAGTATCGACAAGACGACGAACAAGATCGTCGGGCGCGGCGTGCTGCTGGACGTGGCGCGCTACAAGGGGGTGAAGGCGCTCGAGCCGGGCTACGCCATCACCATCGCCGATCTGGAGGGGACGGCGGCCGCCGGCAAGGTCGAGATCACGCGCGGCGACATCCTGCTCGTGCGCACCGGTCACATGAGCCGCTACCTCGACCGGAAGGACTGGCGGCACTTCGACCTGGACGATTTCCCGGGCGTGTCGAGCTATACCGCGCCGTGGCTGCACGCCAGGGAGATCGCCGCCATCGCCAGCGACAACTACGCGGTGGAGGTGCGGCCGTCCGAGATCGCGGGCTTCCGTAATCCGTTCCACGTGCTGGCCATCCCGAACATGGGGCTGACCCTGGGCGAGATCTTCTACCTGGAGGATCTGGCGGCGGACTGCGCCGCCGACGGGCGGTACGCGTTCTTGCTGGTGGCGCCGCCACTACCGGTGACGCGTGGGGTCGGGACACCCATCAACCCGTACGCCATCAAGTGACCCGAGGGGTGGCCGGCGCTCGCCGCCGGCCCCCATTTTTGGCTACGGGCGGGGTGGCCCGGTCCTGTAATGATAGACGGGCCATGCGGATTCTCGTCGTGGACGACTCCTCGCCTCACCGGCGGATGCTCACGGCGCTGTTCGGGCGGGCCGGCCACGAGGTACTGACCGCGGGCGACGGCGCGCGGGCGCTGGAGATCCTGGAAAAGGAGCCGATCGACGCGATCGTCTCCGACGTGAAGATGCCCACGATGGACGGCTTCCAGCTCTGCCGCGCCATCCGCCAGGACGCCCGCCACAAGCGGCTGCCGTTCATCTTCTACAGCAGCATCTTCATCGGCGACGTCTCGCACGACTTCGGCCGCGACATCGGCGCGACGGCCTATCTGGACGCCAAGGAGATCGCGCCCAACCAGGTGGCCGCCGAGCTCGAGAAGCTCGTGGCCCGTCACGTCCGCGCCGAGTACGAGGAGACCGTCGGCCAGCTGCTCGGCGACGTGGAGTTCGCGCGCCGCTATCACCAGGTGGTGCTGGACTCGCTGGCCCACGGCGGCGCCGAGGACGTGCGCGAGCTGGTCGCCTCCAGCGCCAAGGCGCTGGACAAGGTCGTGGCCCGGCTCGACGCCGAGCGCCAGGCGATGACCGTCGAGCAGGAGCGCACCGTGCAGGGCGCCGAGCTGGCGCTGCTGAAGGAGCTCGGCGAGTACCTCGGCGATCGCATCAACAATCC
>Ga0310810_10010901_pt1 | contig 10609 bp, 20 predicted proteins | sample NCmetagenome_FD_207641 | JGI IMG/M metagenome (GOLD analysis project Ga0310810, IMG submission 207641) | Soil microbial communities from experimental microcosm in Duke University, North Carolina, United States - NC | ecosystem: Engineered > Artificial ecosystem > Soil microcosm > Unclassified ... | reverse complement strand
CTCTCGGGCGGGGACGCGCCGTCCACGAAGACCGCGGTCTCCCTGATCAGCCAGATCAGCGACCGCAAGCACGTCCTCGTCGTGGCCGAGCGCACCGACGCCGTGAGCTGGAAGTCGCTGCGCAACGCGGAGACGGTGCACCTGCTGTCGCCCGGCCAGCTCAACACCTACGACGTCCTCGTCAGCGACGACGTCGTGTTCACCGAGGGCGCGCTCGCCGCCTTCCTGGCCGGCCCGTCCAAGGGCAAGTCGGTGAAGGCCGTCGCGTCCAGCAGCGAGGCAGCTCCTGCTGACGAGACGGAGGCCTCGGCATGACCGACCTGACCGACCCCCGCGACATCCTGCTCGCGCCGGTCATCTCCGAGAAGAGCTACGGCCTGCTCGACGACAACAAGTACACGTTCATCGTGCGGCCGGACGCCAACAAGACCCAGATCAAGATCGCGGTCGAGAAGGCGTTCGACGTGAAGGTCAAGGACGTGAACACCCTCAACCGCCAGGGCAAGCGCAAGCGCACCCGTGCCGGCTTCGGCAAGCGTGCCGACAGCAAGCGCGCGATCGTGACGCTGCGCGAGGGCCGCATCGAGATCTTCGGGGGCCCGGTCGCCTAGCGGCCGGACCCACGAGACGAAGAGAGAACCGACATGGGCATCCGCAAGTACAAGCCGACCACCCCGGGCCGTCGTGGCTCGAGCGTGGCCGACTTCGTCGAGATCACCCGCGACACCCCCGAGAAGTCGCTGGTCCGTCCGCTGCACAGCAAGGGCGGGCGCAACGCGACCGGTCGCATCACGACGCGGCACCAGGGTGGCGGCCACAAGCGCGCCTACCGCGTGATCGACTTCCGTCGTCACGACAAGGACGGCGTGCCGGCCAAGGTCGCGCACATCGAGTACGACCCCAACCGCACCGCGCGCATCGCGCTGCTGCACTACGCCGACGGCGAGAAGCGCTACATCGTCGCGCCGCGCGGCCTGAAGCAGGGCGACGTCGTCGAGAGCGGCCCGAACGCCGACATCAAGCCCGGCAACGCGCTCCCGCTGCGCAACATCCCGACCGGTACGACGGTGCACAACATCGAGCTCCGTCCCGGCGGCGGCGCCAAGATCGCCCGCTCCGCCGGCACCAGCGTCCAGCTGGTCGCCAAGGAGGGCACCTACGCGCAGCTGCGCATGCCCTCCGGCGAGGTGCGCAACGTCGACATCCGCTGCCGCGCGACGGTCGGCGAGGTCGGCAACGCCGAGCAGAGCAACATCAACTGGGGCAAGGCCGGCCGCATGCGGTGGAAGGGCAAGCGCCCGACCGTCCGCGGTGTGGCCATGAACCCGGTCGACCACCCGCACGGCGGTGGCGAGGGCAAGACCAGCGGTGGTCGCCACCCGGTCAACCCCGCCGGCAAGCCCGAGGGCCGCACGCGTCGCCGCAAGGCCAGCGACGCCCTCATCGTCCGCCGTCGCAAGACCAACAAGAAGCGCTAGGGGATACGACGTGCCGCGCAGCCTGAAGAAGGGGCCCTTCGTCGACGACCACCTGCTCAAGAAGGTGGACGCTCAGAACGAGAAGGGCACCAAGAACGTGATCAAGACCTGGTCACGCCGCTCCACGATCATCCCCGACATGCTCGGCCACACGCTGGCCGTGCACGACGGCCGCAAGCACGTCCCGGTCTTCGTGACCGAGGCGATGGTCGGCCACAAGCTCGGCGAGTTCGCGCCCACCCGCACCTTCCGCGGGCACGTGAAGGACGATCGGCGGGCGCGTCGTGGCTGAGAACAAGACCCGGCACCTGCCGCCGAACGCGGCGCTGGCGCAGGCCAAGTACGTGCGCATGACGCCGATGAAGTGCCGTCGCGTCATCGACCTCGTCCGCGGCCTGCCCGTGCAGGACGCGCTGGACATCCTGCGCTTCGACGTGCACGCGGCCTCGGAGCCGATCTACAAGGTCGTGGCCTCCGCCATCGCCAACGCCGAGAACAACAAGGACCTGGACCGGCGCGACCTGGTCGTCGCCCAGGCCTACGTGGACGAGGGCCCGACCCTCAAGCGCTTCCGCCCCCGCGCGCAGGGGCGGGCGTACCGCATCCGCAAGCGCACCAGCCACATCACGGTCGTCGTACAGGCGCAGCTCGCCGAGACGGCCGGCAACACGAAGGGCGGGTCCCGCTAGTGGGGCAGAAGGTCAACCCGCACGGCTTCCGACTGGGGATCACCTCGGACTGGACGTCGCGCTGGTACGCGGACAAGAACTACGCGGAGTACGTCAAGGAAGACGTGGCGATCCGCAAGATGATGAGCAAGGGCATGGAGCGCGCCGGCATCTCCAAGGTCGAGATCGAGCGCACCCGTGACCGCGTGCGGGTGGACATCCACACCGCGCGCCCCGGCATCGTCATCGGCCGTCGTGGCGCCGAGGCCGACCGCATCCGCGGCGACCTCGAGAAGCTCACGGGCAAGCAGGTGCAGCTGAACATCCTCGAGGTGAAGAACCCCGAGAGCGACGCGCAGCTGGTCGCCCAGGGCGTCGCCGAGCAGCTCTCCAGCCGCGTCAGCTTCCGCCGCGCCATGCGCAAGGCGATGCAGAGCGCGCTGAAGAGCCCCGGCGTCAAGGGCATCCGGGTGCAGTGCTCGGGCCGCCTCGGTGGCGCCGAGATGAGCCGCTCGGAGTTCTACCGCGAGGGTCGCGTCCCGCTGCACACGCTGCGCGCGGACATCGACTACGGCGTCTACGAGGCCCGCACGACCTTCGGCCGCATCGGCGTGAAGGTCTGGATCTACAAGGGCGACAAGGTCATGTCCCGTGCCGAGCGCGAGGCGCAGGAGGCCGCGCTGCGGCAGCAGCGCCGCGAGCGCCCGGCGCGTCGTGGCCCGCGCTCCGGCTCCACGGGCACGACGGCCGGCGGGACCGAGGCCGGTCGCGCGGCCGAGGGCGGCGAGCCCGTGGTCGACGAGGCACCGGCCGTCGAGGCGATCGAGACCCCCGTGGTCGAGACCGCCGTCGAGACGCCCGCCGTCGAGACCGCTGTCGAGGCGCCCGCTGCCGAGGCGCCCGTCGCCGAGGCCGCTCCCGAGGCGACCGCCGAGCCGACCGAGACGGAGGCCTGAGCATGCTCATCCCCCGCAGGGTCAAGCACCGCAAGCAGCACCACCCCGACCGCAGCGGTGCGGCCAAGGGCGGCACCGAGCTGGCGTTCGGCACGTACGGCATCCAGGCCCTGGAGCCGGCGTACGTGACCAACCGCCAGATCGAGTCCGCGCGTATCGCGATGACTCGCCACATCCGCCGTGGCGGGAAGGTCTGGATCAACATCTACCCGGACCGCCCGCTCACCAAGAAGCCCGCCGAGACCCGCATGGGCTCCGGCAAGGGCTCGCCGGAGTGGTGGGTCGCCAACGTGAAGCCGGGCCGCATCCTGTTCGAGCTCGCCGGTCCGCCGGAGCCGCTCGCCCGGGAGGCCATGCGCCGCGCCATGCACAAGCTGCCGATGAAGTGCCGCTTCGTCGTCCGGGAGGAGGGTCACTGATGGCCGACAGCCGGACCAACGCCCTGCGCGAGCTCGGTGACGAGGAGCTCGTCACCAACCTGCGCGAGGCCAAGGAGGAGCTCTTCAACCTCCGCTTCCAGGTGGCCACCGGCCAGCTGGACAACAACCGTCGCCTGCAGACCGTGCGGCGCGACATCGCTCGCATCTACACCGTGATGCGCGAGCGCGAGCTCGGCATCGTCCGCACGGGCGGTGCCGCATGACAGAAGGCAAGGGCGTGACCACTCAGCAGGAGCGGGGCTTCCGCAAGACCCGCGAGGGCCTGGTCGTCAGCGACAAGATGGACAAGACCGTCGTCGTGGCCGTCGAGGACCGGGTGCAGCACCCGCTGTACAAGAAGACGCTGCGCCGCACGAACAAGCTCAAGGCGCACGACGAGCAGAACAGCTGCGGCATCGGCGACCGCGTCCTCCTCATGGAGACGCGTCCGCTGTCGGCCACCAAGCGCTGGCGCGTCGTCGAGATCCTCGAGAAGGCCAAGTAGTTCCATTCGCGAGCTCGCGTCCCCGGTGACGGGGATACGGGGTTCACACCAGGAGACACAGTGATTCAGCAGGAGTCGCGACTGCGCGTCGCCGACAACACGGGTGCGAAGGAAGTCCTCTGCATCCGGGTTCTCGGCGGCTCGAGCCGTCGCTACGCCGGCATCGGCGACGTCATCGTCTGCACCGTCAAGGACGCGATCCCCGGTGCAGGCGTGAAGAAGGGCGACGTCGTCAAGGCGGTCGTCGTCCGGACAGTCAAGGAGCGCCGCCGTCCCGATGGCAGCTACATCCGCTTCGACGAGAACGCGGCGGTGCTCATCAAGGACGGTGGGGACCCGCGCGGCACGCGCATCTTCGGCCCCGTCGGCCGTGAGCTCCGCGACAAGCGCTTCATGAAGATCATCTCGCTCGCCCCGGAGGTGCTCTAGCCATGGCCGGACTGTTCGTGAAGAAGGGCGACACCGTCCAGGTCATCGCCGGCAAGGACAAGGGCCTCACCGGCAAGGTGATCGTGGCCGACCCCGGCACCAGCCGGATCCTCGTCGAGGGTGCCAACCGCATCAAGAAGCACACCAAGATCACGCAGTCTGCGCGCGGCTCCCAGCAGGGCGGCATCGTCACGCAGGAGGCGCCGATCCACGTGAGCAACGTGCAGGTCGTGTGCCCGAGCTGCGGCAAGCCCAGCCGCATCGGCCACCGGCGCAGCGAGCCCGACGCCAACGGCAAGACCCACAGCGTGCGCATCTGCCGCCGCTGCAACGGAGACATCTGATGACGACGACCAGCACCCGTGAGCTCCCGCGCCTGAAGGTGCGCTACCGCGCGGAGATCAAGCCGGCCCTGGCCGAGCAGTTCTCCTACGGCAACGCCATGCAGATCCCGGCCGTCGTCAAGGTCGTGGTGAACATGGGCGTCGGCGAGGCCGCCAAGGACTCCAAGCTCATCGACGGCGCGATGCGCGACCTGACGGCCATCACCGGCCAGAAGCCGCAGCTGCGCCGGGCGACGAAGTCCATCGCGCAGTTCAAGCTCCGCGAGGGCATGCCGATCGGCGCGAAGGTCACCCTCCGCGGCGACCGGATGTGGGAGTTCCTCGACCGCCTCGTGACGCTCGCGCTCCCGCGCATCCGCGACTTCCGCGGCCTGTCGCCGAAGCAGTTCGACGGCAACGGCAACTACACGTTCGGCCTCAACGAGCAGTCCATGTTCCACGAGATCGACGTCGACAAGGTCGACCGCACCCGCGGCATGGACATCACCGTCGTCACGACGGCCACCAACGACGAGGAGGGTCGTGCGCTCCTGCGGGCGCTCGGCTTCCCCTTCAAGGAGCAGTAGAGATGGCGAAGAAGGCGCTCGTCGAGAAGGCGAACCGCAAGCCGAAGTTCAAGGTGCGCGGGTACACGCGGTGCAACCGCTGCGGCCGTCCGCGCGCCGTGTTCCGCACGTTCGGGCTCTGCCGCATCTGCCTGCGCGAGATGGCGCACGCGGGCGAGCTGCCCGGCATCACCAAGTCCTCCTGGTAGTAACCCACCTCTTCGTCGCAGGCCCCGCACCGCGGGGGACCACGACGGGAAAGGCCACCGGCCTGACATGACCATGACCGACCCCATCGCGGACATGCTGACCCGCGTGCGCAACGCCAACTCGGCGTACCACGAGACCGTCAGCATGCCGCACAGCAAGATCAAGACCGGCATCGCCGAGATCCTCCAGCAGGAGGGCTACATCGCCGGCTGGCGCGTCGAGGAGGGCGAGAAGGGCAAGCAGCTCGTCATCGACCTCAAGTACGGGCCGAACCGCGAGCGCAGCCTCGCCGGCGTGCGGCGGGTCTCCAAGCCGGGCCTCCGCGTGTACGCGAAGGCCGGCAACCTGCCCAAGGTCCTCGGCGGCCTCGGCGTCGCGATCATCTCGACGTCGAACGGCCTCCTCACGGACCGCCAGGCCAACAAGAAGGGCGTGGGTGGGGAAGTCCTCGCCTACGTCTACTAAGGAGGCCCGCAGATGTCCCGCATCGGCCGCCTGCCCATCACCGTCCCGTCCGGCGTCGAGGTCACCCTCGACGGCCAGACCGTCGTCGTGAAGGGCCCCAAGGGCACGCTGTCCCACGTCATCACGGACCCGATCCGCATCGAGCGCAACGAGGACGGCACGCTCGTCGTCACGCGCCCGAACGACGAGCGCGAGAGCCGCAGCCTGCACGGGCTGACCCGCACGCTCGTCAACAACATGGTCGTCGGCGTGACCGAGGGCTACGCCAAGGCCATGGAGATCCGCGGCGTCGGCTACCGCGTCGCCGCCAAGGGCTCCGACCTGGAGTTCGCGCTCGGCTTCAGCCACCCGGTGCCCGTCCAGGCGCCGGAGGGCATCAGCTTCGAGGTCGAGTCCCCGACCAAGTTCACGGTCAAGGGCATCGACAAGCAGAAGGTCGGCGAGGTCGCCGCCAACATCCGGAAGCTGCGCAAGCCCGACCCGTACAAGGGCAAGGGCGTCCGCTACGCGGGCGAGCAGATCAAGCTCAAGGTCGGGAAGACGGGTAAGTGATGGCAGACATCTCGACGCAGCGGCGTCTTGGCCGGGCACGCCGGCACTTCCGCATCCGCAAGCGGGTCACCGGTACGGCGAGCCGTCCGCGGCTCGTGGTCACCCGGTCCGCGCGGCACATCACCGCGCAGGTCGTGGACGACCTCGTGGGCCACACGCTGGCCTCCGCGTCCACCCTGGACGCGAGCATCCGCAGCACCACCGACAAGGGCGACAAGACCGAGCAGGCCCGCAAGGTCGGGGCGCTCGTGGCCAGCCGTGCCAAGGACAAGGGCATCGAGAAGGTGGTGTTCGACCGTGGCGGCAACGCCTACAGCGGTCGCATCGCGGCCCTCGCCGACGCCGCCCGCGAGAACGGCCTGGACTTCTGATGACCTGCACCAGCACTGAGAAGAGGAACGTCTGATGCCCGGACAGCAGCGCCGAGGCGGCAACGCCCAGGGCGGCGGCCCCGCGGCCGGCGGTGACCGCCGTGACGGCGGTCGTGGCGGTCGTGGCGGGGCGGCTCCCGAGAAGAGCCCGCACATCGAGCGCGTCGTCGCGATCAACCGCGTCGCCAAGGTCGTGAAGGGCGGTCGTCGCTTCAGCTTCACCGCCCTCGTGGTCGTGGGCGACGGCGACGGCCAGGTCGGCGTCGGCTACGGCAAGGCCAAGGAGGTGCCCGCCGCGATCGCCAAGGGCGTCGAGGAGGCCAAGAAGCACTTCTTCCGCGTCCCCCGGATCGGTGCCACCATCCCGCACCCGATCCAGGGCGAGGCGGCGGCCGGTGTCGTGCTGCTCAAGCCGGCCAGCCCGGGTACCGGCGTCATCGCCGGCGGCCCGGTGCGCGCCGTGCTCGAGTGCGCCGGCATCCACGACGTGCTGAGCAAGTCGCTCGGCTCGTCCAACCCCATCAACATCGTCCACGCGACCGTGGCGGCGCTGCAGGGCCTGGTGCGTCCCGAGGAGATCGCGGCGCGCCGCGGCCTGCCCCTCGAGGACGTCGCGCCTGCGGCGATGCTGCGGGCCCGCGCGGCCGCCGCGGCGGCTCCGGTCGCCCCGGTCGTGGCAGGGAGCTGACCATGGCACGCCTGAAGGTCACCCAGACCCGGTCCGGGATCGGCGGCAAGCAGAACCAGCGCGACACCCTGCGCTCGCTCGGCTTGAAGCGGATCAACGACACGGTCGTCAAGGAGGACCGTCCCGAGATCCGCGGGATGGTCGCCACCGTCACGCACCTCGTGACGGTCGAGGAGGTCGAGTAAGTCATGAGCAGCCCCCTCAAGGTCCACCACCTCCGTCCGGCTCCTGGCGCGAAGACCGCCAAGACCCGCGTCGGCCGTGGTGAGGCCAGCAAGGGCAAGACCGCGGGACGCGGCACCAAGGGCACCAAGGCCCGCTACCAGGTGCCGGCCGCCTTCGAGGGCGGGCAGATGCCGCTGCACATGCGGCTGCCCAAGCTCAAGGGCTTCAAGAACCGCTTCCGCACCGAGTACCAGGTCGTCAACCTCGACCGCCTGGCCGAGCTGTTCCCGCAGGGCGGCACCGTCGGCGTCGAGGACCTGGTCGCCAAGGGCGCCGTCCGCGACAACTGCCTGGTGAAGGTCCTGGGCGACGGCGACGTCGCCGTCAAGCTCGACGTCACCGCGCACGCCTTCTCGGCCTCGGCCAAGGAGAAGCTCGCCGCGGCCGGAGGCTCCGCCACCGCGCTGTAGCGCGCCCCCAGCACGCCCGCAGGGCCGCCGTACCACACCCGGTACGGCGGCCCTGCGCGTACGGGAACGCGCTCGGCGCGGCGTTTCTACGGCTCTCCCCGACTGTTAGAGTCCTGCGAACGGCCACACCCCGGCCTGACGCCCTCACCCCGACCCGTCCCGTCCTCGGGACGTGCCACAGGAGGATTCGTGCTCAGCGCCTTCGCCAGGGCCTTCCGGACGCCTGACCTGCGCCGGAAGCTGCTGTTCACGCTGGCGATGATCGGCGTCTACCGGCTCGGCTCGGTCGTCCCGGGCCCGGGCGTGTCCTACGTCGCCATCCAGACCTGCCTGGACCAGGTGAAGGACAACAGCCTCTACGGCCTCGTCAACCTGTTCAGCGGCGGCGCGCTGCTGCAGCTGAGCGTGTTCGCGCTCGGGATCATGCCGTACATCACGAGCTCGATCATCATCCAGCTCCTCATCGTCGTCATCCCGCGCCTGGAGACGCTGAAGGAGGAGGGCCAGTCCGGTCAGGCCAAGCTCACGCAGTACACGCGCTACCTCACCGTGGCGCTGGCGATCCTGCAGTCCACGGGCATCGTGGCGCTGGCCCGCTCCGGCAACCTCATCCAGGGCTGCCAGGAGAAGATCATCCCGAACGACAGCCTGTTCCGGATCTCGGTGCTCGTCGTGACGCTCACCGCCGGTACGGCGGTCATCATGTGGCTCGGCGAGCTGGTCACCGACCGCGGCATCGGCAACGGCATGTCGGTGCTGATCTTCACCTCGATCATCTCGTCGATGCCCTCGCAGGGCGCCAACATCCTGCGCGGCAACAACGGCGGGTTCGTGCTCACCGCCGTGCTCATGCTCGCGCTCGTGGTCATCACCTGCGTGGTGTTCGTCGAGCAGGCCCAGCGGCGCATCCCGGTGCAGTACGCCAAGCGCATGATCGGCCGCCGCATGTACGGCGGGACGAGCACCTACATCCCGCTCAAGGTGAACCAGGCGGGCGTCATCCCGGTCATCTTCGCCAGCTCGCTGCTGTACCTGCCGAGCCTGCTGCGCAACGTCTGGAGCAACGAGGCGCTGCAGAAGTTCGTGGACCGCTACCTCGTCAAGGGCGACCACCCGCTCTACCTCGGCCTGTACTTCGGGCTGATCATCTTCTTCACGTACTTCTACGTCGCGATCACGTTCAACCCCGTCGAGGTCGCCGACAACATGAAGAAGTACGGCGGGTTCGTCCCCGGCATCCGCCCCGGCCGGGCGACCGCGGAGTACCTCGACTACATCCTGTCCCGCGTCACCAGCTTCGGCGCGCTCTACCTCGGCGTCGTCGCGGTGCTGCCGCTGGTGCTCTTCAACCTCACCGCCGGGGCGAACCGCCTGCCCTTCGGCGGGACCGCTGTGCTCATCGTCGTCGGCGTCGGCCTGGAGACCGTCAAGCAGATCGAGAGCCAGCTGATGCTGCGCAACTACGAAGGCTTCTTGAGGTAGTGCGCCTCGTCCTGGTCGGGCCCCCCGGAGCCGGGAAGGGGACGCAGGCCCAGTACATCGCGGAGACCCTCGGCGTCCCCCAGATCTCGACGGGGGACATCTTCCGCAGCCACGTGAGCCAGGGGACGCCCCTCGGCCTGGAGGCCAAGGCCTTCATGGACCGCGGCGACCTGGTCCCCGACGACGTCACCGTGAACATGGTCCGCGAGCGGCTCCGCGAGGAGGACGCCCGCGAGGGCTTCCTGCTCGACGGCTTCCCGCGCACCGTCCCGCAGGCGCAGACGCTCGACGACATCCTCGCCGAGACCGACCACAAGCTCGACGTCGTGCTCGAGCTGGTGGTCGACGACGACGAGGTGATCCGCCGGCTCTCCGGCCGCCGTACCTGCCGGACCTGCAACCACATCTGGCACGTCGACTTCGACCCCCCGGCGGTCGACGGGGTCTGCGACATCGACGGCGGCGAGCTGTACCAGCGCGACGACGACCAGGCCGAGACGATCGCCAACCGGCTGCAGGTGTACGCCGACTCCACGGCGCCGCTGGTGAACTACTACGCCGGCCGCGGCCTGCTGGTCGGCATCGACGCCACCGGCCCGGTCGACGACATCACGCACCGCGCGATCGACGCGCTCCGCCCGCTCCAGCACCGGCAGTGAGGCGCCGGGCGCGGGGCGTGACGGTGAAGAGCCCCGAGCAGGTGCAGCTCATGCGCCGCGCCGGGCTCGTCGTGGCCGAGGCGCTGGAGCGGATGACCGAGGCGGTCCGGCCGGGCGTCACCACCGCCGCGCTCGAGCAGGTCGCCCGGGACGTGCTCGACCGGCACGGGGCGACGTCCAACTTCCTCGGCTACGGCCACCCG
>Ga0310810_10010900_pt1 | contig 10609 bp, 7 predicted proteins | sample NCmetagenome_FD_207641 | JGI IMG/M metagenome (GOLD analysis project Ga0310810, IMG submission 207641) | Soil microbial communities from experimental microcosm in Duke University, North Carolina, United States - NC | ecosystem: Engineered > Artificial ecosystem > Soil microcosm > Unclassified ... | reverse complement strand
GCGGTCACCTCGATCGTGACGGTCGTGTCGCTGATCCAGGGCATGAACGCGTACGTCTCGAACGCCATCGTCAGCGACGTCGGCGCGGATTCCTTCACCATCCAGCGGCTGCCGCCGATCCGCACCGAGGAAGACGAGGAACACGTCCGCGCCAATCCCCTGATCACCATCGCCGAAGCGCAGGCGATCAAACGGACCGGCGTCGACACGATCACCGCGGTCATGGCGCAGGCGTCGCGCAGCGCGACGGTGTCGTACCGCGATCAGGAGATCGACAACGTTCAGATTCAGGGTGTGACCAGCGAGTACACCGACTTCGGGACGTTCAATGCCGACCAACGCGGCCGCATGATCAGCCCGGCGGAAATCGCTCGCAGCCAGCCGGTGACGATCATCGGCTACGACGTCGCCGACAAGCTGTTCGGCGAGCTCAATCCGCTGGACAAGGACATCAAGATCGCCGGCATTCCATTCCGCGTGGTCGGCGTCAGCGAGAAGAAGGGGTCGGTCTTCGGCAATTCACAGGACAACTTCTGCGTCATCGCGATGGGATCGTACGAGAAATTATTCGGCGCGCGTCAATCGCTCACGCTGACGGTCAAACCGAAAACGCCGGAGGTGATGGACGCCGCGAAGGAGGACGCGGTCCTCGCGCTGCGCGTCGCCCGCAAACTCAAGCCGAAACAGGACGACAACTTCGGGTTGTTCACTTCCGACACGATTCTCGACTTCTATCACCAGGCGACCAACGGCATCTTCGCCGTGCTCGTCGGCGTCGTCGCCCTGTCGCTGGTGGTCGGCGGGATCGTCATCATGAACATCATGCTGATGGTCGTGACCGAGCGGACGCGCGAGATCGGACTCCGCAAGGCGCTCGGCGCCAAGCGGCGCGACATCATGTCGCAGGTGTTGACCGAGTCGGTGACGCTGTCGACGTTCGGCGGCGTGGTCGGCATCGCGCTTGGCTTCTTCGCCGCGCAGGGCATCTCGCACTTCTCGCCGCTGCCGGCCCGGCTGGAGGCCTGGTCCGTGTTTCTTGGCATCGGCATTACCGCCGGCGTCGGCCTGTTCTTCGGGGCGTATCCGGCCGCGCGCGCCGCCCGGCTGGACCCGATCGAGGCACTGCGTCGTGAATAAAGGACTCATCGGCGAAGTCTGGCGCATGGCGCTCGACACCCTGCGCGGCAACAAGATGCGGTCGGGCCTGACCGTGCTCGGCGTGGTGATCGGCATCACGTCGATCGTCGGGATGACCTCACTCATCCGCGGCTTCGATTCCTCGCTCCGGGACATGATTCGTTCGCTCGGACCGAGCACGATCTTCGTGGCCAAGATCAGCGGCGTCAGCCTCTCGTCGGGCGCCGACATCAACGTGCTGCTTCGCCGGCCGAACATCACCGTCGCCGATGCCAAGGCGATCGAGAAGCTGGCGCCGTCGGTCGAGAGCGTGGACGTCTGGCTTGGCGGCAACGGTGAGACCAGTGAACGCGTCTTCTACCGCAGCGAGAAAACGCGCCAGCTCGCCGTCATCGGGGCCACCGAGAAGTTCGGCGATGTCAATTTCGTGCCGGTCGCCTACGGCCGCTTCTTCACCGCGGCAGAGGTCGAGCACCGCCGTCGCGTCGTTGTCCTCGGGAACAATCCGTACGAAGCGCTGTTCCAGAAAATGGGCCTCGATCCAATCGGCAAGAAGGTCCGCGTCGGCGCCATCGAATTCACGGTCGTCGGCGTGCTGAAGAAGCGCCCGTCCGTGATCGGCGATCAGGACGACTTCGTCGTCATTCCGCAGACGACCCATCAGGTCATCTACGGCGGCATCGCCAACACCCGCCGCGGCTTCCCCGGGGGCCAGAGTGCGACGGTCGTCGTCGTTCCGCGGAAGGATGTCCCACGCGATCAGGCGCTGAACGAGGTCGAAGAAATCATGCGGATTCGCCACGGCCTCAAGCTGGACGAGGAAGACGACTTCGACCTCGCGACGCAGGATGCCATCCTGAAGATCTGGGATCGGATCAGCAGCGGCGTCTTCCTGGTGCTGGTCGTAATCTCCTCGATCGCCTTGATGGTCGGCGGCATCGGCGTCATGGCCATCATGATGATTTCCGTGACCGAGCGGACGCGTGAAATCGGCGTGCGCAAGGCGCTCGGTGCCCGACGGCAGGAGGTGCTGTTTCAGTTCCTCGCCGAGGCGATGGTGCTGACGTCGGTGGGCGGCGTGCTCGGCATCCTGCTGGGCAGCGGCATCGGCATCGCCATCCACTTTGTGTCCGGCTTCCCCATCTCCCTGCCGTGGTGGTCGTTCGCGATCGGAATCGGCTTCTCCGCGACCGTCGGCATCTTCTTCGGCATGGTGCCGGCCTATCGCGCCGCCGGACTCGATCCGATCGAAGCACTCCGTTACGAATAGAAGGGCTACTCTTCTTTGCGCGATTGATACGGCCGGCGGCGGATGTACTCCGCCGCCTGCATCACACGCTCGGTCGGGGCACCCGATCGCAGCAGCGCCAGCCGCGTCATCTCGATCGCGCCTTCGATCTCCGGCGACGTCACGTCGTCGATCCCGAATTCGCGCAGGGACGCCATCCCTTCCGGATCCGGCGCGCGCGCGGCGATCGCGATATCCGGTCTGACCATTCGCGCCGCACTGACGATATTCCGCACGTCGTCGAATGAAGGAACGGTGACGATGATGGCGCGTGCGCGTTCGACCGCGGCGGCGCGCAGGATCGTCATCTGCCCGGCATCTCCGAAGATTGCGGGGAACCCCGCTTCGCGCGCATGTTCGAACCGCCGCGCGTCGAACTCGATGACGACGAACGGCACGTCGACCGACGCCAGTCCTCCGGCAACCGTCCGTCCGACGCGGCCTGCACCGGCGATGACCAGGTGATCGGACAACAACGCGGGCAGGTTGATGGTCAGCGGTGCCTCGGCGGCATGACGCCTTCTCAACCTCCGATACAGCCAGGGGGCGGCCCCGGAGACAACCGGTGTGAGCGCCATGGTCGCGATCGCGGTATTCACCAGCACCGTGTACTGGCTGTCGTTCAGTGCCCCGATCGTACGGCCCGTCCCGGCGAGAACGAACCCGAACTCCCCTGCCTGGAACAAGGTCAGCGCGGTCGCAACCGGTACGATTCGTCGATAGCCGAACGCACGGACCACACCGCCGACGATGAGCGCCTTGGCTGCAGCGACGGCGGCGACGCTGATGCCGATCGCGCCGAGTTGCTCCCAGACCACACCCGGATCGAGCAGCATCCCGGCCGACACGAAGAACAGCATGCCGAACAGGTCCCGGAGCGGAATGACGTCGCTGAGCGCCTGATGCGCGTATGCCGACTCGTTGACCACGAGTCCGGCGATGAACGCGCCGAGCGCCATCGACAAGCCGAAGCGCCAGGCCGCGAACCCGACACCGAGCGCCACGGCCGTCGTCGTCAGGAGAAACAACTCTCGTGAGTTGCCACGCGCAACGATGCCGAGCACCGGCGGGACCAGCCGCGTTGCCACGAACACGATGGCCGCGATGAGCAGTGCCGCTCGCCCGCTGGCCAGCAAAATGGCTACGGGATTGATGCTGCCACCTCCGAGCTCAGGCAGCAGAATCATCATCGGCACGACCGCGAGATCCTGCGCGACGAGAATCCCGAGCATCACCCGGCTCGACAGCGTTCCGAGCCGGCCCTGTGCCTGGAGCGTCTTCAGCACGACCATCGTGCTCGACAACGAGACTGCGGCACCGAACCACATCGCCGGCTCGCGCGGCCAACCCAGGCCCGCGGCGACGCCGAATCCCACCAGCGCCGTTACCACGATCTGAATCAGGGTGCCTGCGATCGCGACGCGGCGAACGGGAACGAGATCGCGGAAGGAGACCTCGAGGCCGAGTGAGAACAGCAGCAGTGCGACGCCGATCTCCGCCAGCCGCTCGAGTTCGTGCGGATTATCGACCGTCAGGCCTCCGGTGAACGGACCGATCGCCACGCCCGCGAGCAGATAGCCGACCAACGGCGGCTGGCGCAGCCGCTGCGCCGCAAACCCGCCGACGACGGCGGCAATGACGACCAGGGTGAGGTCGGCGATGAGTTCCATGGCAACTCGCGCATCGTACGCGAAGTTCCGTGGACCATCTCAGCGGGACGCGAGCGCCGGCACTGGCACTCCACTCATTCTTCATGGCTGGGCAATGGTTGTCGCGATCTTTCGCGGCAACCGGCGGCCTTGATGGTCTCGTCGCTAATGTTGAAGAAGGCGGGGAGCCCGCTTGCTCGACTGGCCCTCCCCCGTTCCATCGCTCGACCCGGCGACTGGAGATCCTCCGGGCTGTCAGATGGAATTGTGGTGCGGCGCTAGTTAGATGGGTGACTTTATTGGTGCCACCACCCGGATCGGCAAGTGAGGTCTTCAGTCGTCGACACAATGCGGATACAACCATTCCAGTCTCCTTGGGGCAATCGGCACATTGGAGCAAGCAGTCGGCACACGCATGCCTGGGCCAGGCACACAACGGCCTTGAGTGACGCGGGTGTACGAGCGGGGTATTACAGGCGGAGCGGGAGCGGAGCCGTGCGCACCACGTCATGCACCGGCGCGGTGCAGGCGACCGCGTCGATGACCGCCGCGGGGGCCGCCATCGCATACGGCGTCGCCAGGACGCAGACGTGGTTGTCGCTCTCCATCGTCACCACCGGCGAGAGCGCGGTGTCGTCGGACTTCACGGAGACGAGCGACGGCGTGTCGGCGTGCGGCGCGGGCGCAGCGAGCATCGTGGCGAGATCGCACGTCGAGAACGGCGCCGTGAACGGCAGCGCGATCAGGACCACGAGGAACGCAGCGCAGATGCGCGAGATCGACACGATGCCGTGGACACTTCAACGCACGTGCCACCGCGGCCGGCGCGGGAATCGTGCGGTTTCCTCGACATTCAGCACAATCACGCGAGCCGCGCGATCGATTGATCAGACGAAAGAGTGGCGGCCTCACGCGCGCCCTCATCGTCTTCGTTCTCGTCCGGCGCGACCGAGGCGAGGACGAAAGTGTCCGTTCCAGTTGTTCGGAAGCACTTTCGTAGGAATCAACCGGAGGTGCGAGACGGAGGTGCGAAACGAGGGTGCGAAACGAGGGTGCGAGACGGAGGTGCAGCGACGACGGCACACAGGGCCGCCACCTGCTCACGCCGGCCAAAGCACCCAGCCTCGGGGCGCGAGCAGGAACTACTGGAGCCGTAGGAGCGGCTGCTTACAGCTCCATCTCGCCGGTGCGGATGCGATAGGTCTCGCTCACCGGCATCACGAACACGCGGCCGTCGCCGATCTCACCGGTTCGCGCCGCGCCGATAATGGCCTTGATTGCGTCTTCGGCCAGGTTCTCGGGCACGACCACTTCGACTTCCATCTTCGGGAGCAGGCTGACGTTGTATTCCTTGCCGCGGTAGATCGCCGTGTGTCCCTTCTGCTTGCCGTGGCCACGCACCTCGGTCACCGTCATGCCGGCGATATTCAGCTTCGCCAATGCGTCCTTCACGTCGTCGACCTTGTTCGGCCGGATGATGGCCTTCAGCATCTTCATAACGTCTCCTCCAGTGTCCGTTGCAGGTCCGAAGTCAGCGCCTGCTGCTCCGGATCGGTCAGTTTGGCTCCAGCCTTCGTGATGTGAAATACGTCGATCGCTTTCTCGCCCTCGGTAGCGATCAGGACCAGGTCGACTTCGCAACCATGCTGCGAGATCACGCGGCTGATCCGGTAGAGCAGCCCGAGCGCGTTACTCGCAACGATGTCGACGATGGTGTAGCGGGCCGAGGCGTTGTTGTCGGCGCGGACGACCGGCGAGAAGCGCGCCACCCCCTTGAGCACGCCGCGCTCGCGGCCCCGCAGCCGCTGCGTGACATCGGCCCGTGCCGACACGACGTCCTCGAGCACCTGCAGCATCTGCGATGACCCATCGGGGTTCAGTTGCAGGAACTGCTCGTCGTCGGTGAACTGGAAGACGTCGAGCACGAGGCCGTTGGGATTCGTCAGTGCATGGCCGCGCAGGATGTTCATGCCGAACGACGAGAGCACGCCGCAGATGTTCGAGAACAGGAACGGCTTGTCGAGCGTCACGACGACCAGTTGCCAGATGCCGTCGGCCGCTTCGACCGACAGATGGACCTGGTCCGGCTTGATGTCGCGCGCCAGGCGAACGTGACGATAGACCGCCTCGCGGCTGAACAACTGCAGGTAGCGCTGCGGCAACCCCTCGAGGAACTGCGTGATTTCGGCTTCGGACAGATTGTCCGGCCGCCCGCGAAGGACCTGATCGAGCTCCGCCTGGCTGCGATGAATCAGCTCGTCGCCGTAGCGTTGCGTGAGATGGTTGTAGGTGTCGACATAGAGCCGCCAGAGCAGCTCCTCTTTCCACGATGTCAGCGTCTCCGGACTGACCGCCTCGACGTCGACAAGCGTCATCAGGCAGAGCATCTTCAGCCGATCTTCGGTCCCGATGAAGCCGGCGAAGTTCCTGACGATCTCCGGATCCTCGGTGTCACGCCGGAACGCGACGAGCGACATCCGCAGGTGATGACGAATCAGGAACAGCACCAGGTCGCGCTGGTCGGGAGCCAGCTGCAGGCGTTCCACCACTTCAGCCGCCATCCGCTCACTCTCGATCGCATGGTCGTCGTCGCGCCACTTGCCGACGTCGTGCAGCAACAAGGCGAGCACGAGGAGTTCGGGCTCGGCGAGGCCTGAGAGGATCGACTGGAACCGGCGGCGTGATCCTTCGGTGGCGGCTCCGGTACGCTCGAGATTACGAATGGTCAGCAGCGTGTGCTCGTCGACCGTGTACTTGTGGTAGAAGTCGCGCACCACGCGCCAGGAAATCGCCTGGAACTCAGGAAACACGCGACCGAGCAGCCCGCAGTCGTGCATCTCGCTCAGGCGCTCGTAGATCCCGGGCACCGGCTTCAACAGCCGCAGCACCGCGCGGCGATCGTCGGCCTGCGGAAAGAAATCGTCCGCCCGGTACCGGTCGACGTGCTGCTGGATACAGGACAGCGCTTCTTCACTGACCTCGGTGCCATGGTCGATCGCGGCCTGAAACGCGCCGAGCCAGGATGCCGGATTCCGCGCCGCCTGTACCTGGTCGAGAAACCGGATACCTTCGCGCGACAGACCGATATTGGGTCCGACCGGGACCGGCGCGGTCTTGCGTGCCCACTCGAGCGACCGGTTGACGATCCGCGCGTGACGGAAGTAGTCGCTCATCAGCCGCTCGACGCGGATGCGCGTTTCAGTCCCCGGATACCCGAGCATCTCCGACACGCGTTCCTGCAGTTCGTGACTGAGGACGTTGTGATTGCGTTCAGCCACCAGGTGGAGCGTCGTCCGCACGCGCAGCAGGAAATCTTCGGCGGCGTCGACGCGGGCCGGGTCCGCCGGGCCGCGCCGCAGCAGCAGAGGATCGGTCAGCATCGCGATCGTCCGGGTGGCGGCGAGGTCGCGGAGCGCTCCAGGCGACTCCTTCACGTCCGGCTCGAGCTGATAGAGCGTCGAGTTGAACCCGGCGTGCCGCGTCTCCATCAATTGCAGGAGCGACTTGAGGATGAAGGCGTGCGTCGAGGCAGTGTGAAAAGCGTCGGCAAAGCGATCGAACAGCTCGCGCGCGCCGGCCACCGCCCGGGCGTCGAGCAGTGCCAGCAGAAATTCCGGGTTGTCTTCTTCGAGCGTCGCGAAATCGGCGAGCTCGCGCACCTGATGGCCAATGACGACGCCGAGGTCCCACAGCGGATGCAGGAAGGCGCGCAGGAACCGCTCGGCTTCCACATCGATCGTGCTGCCGAAGAGCACCAGCAGATCGATGTCCGAATGCAGACAGAGGTGACGCCGGCCATAACCGCCCAATGCGAGGATCGCGACCGGACTGGCCGGCGGATGGGCGTCGGCGTAAATCTGCCGGATCAACCCGTCGACGCGATCGGAATAGCGTTCGAGCGCGGCACGGCCACCGGCGCCGCGCGCGACGTCGACGCGCAGTTCGGTCCGCGCGGCATCGAAGATCGCTCGCGGAGCGCTGCCAGGATGAGGCGCGTCGGCGCCGCTCGCGGAAGATGACAGGGACATGTCTGAGGGAGACGTAACCACCGCGAGTATACCCGCGCGACAGCACCGCCGCGGGCCACCGCGGCCTGATGCCGTGGCCCGCAGCGAGCGCTGCGCAGGACTAGTGCGTGAACGAGTATCCGAGTCCGACCGACGCGATCCCGTCCCAGGCGCGATCGCCGTTGTCGCCGAACGCATTCACGGCCTTCAGCCGATCACCGTAGGCCTGCAGCTCGAGACCGCCGTGCACGTTCCACCCGCTCGCAATCGGCACCGTGACGACACCGGCCGCGCTGAAGTAACCGAACTTCGCGTCCGTGCCGGTGCCGAACTCGTAGTAGTCCTTCGCACTGAGGCCAACCTTGATGGGCACGCTGACCGAGACCTTCTTCCCCGAGTAGCCAGGTGCGACGCCGAGCTCGACGTAGGTGCCACGCTTGCCGATACCGTCCGCGCCGTTGTCATCGAGCTCGAAGGCGATCAGGGCGTAGGGCTTCACCGAGGCCTTGCCCAACCTGCCGCTGTCGTCGTACGACCCTTTGAATGCGAGCTCCTTGATGTGTGCCCAGTAGTTGCCGGGGCTGGTATACGAGGTGTAGGTCGTGCCAAGCGTGAAGCCGCCGCCGAAGCCGAGGCCAACGGTACCGAAATAGTCCGCCTCGTACCACTTGTTATTGCTGACATTGCCGTCGAGATTGATGAAGGCGTTGTCCTTGATCTCCGTGTGGAACGCGTTCCACATACCGACGTCGAGCGACACGGTCTTGATCGCGCCCATGCCCTTGAAAGCAGTGCCGCCGACATCGAAGTAGGGCCAAATCGACGCGCCCGAGTGGTTCTGGCGAATCCCGCGGAAGTTGTACTGGTTACTGACATCGACAGCGGCGTTCACGGTCACCTGCGCCGCTGCCGGAGCGGCCAGGCACGCCAACAGGCCAGCCGCGGAAAGAAGGGACACACCAACACGCCTCACAGCACTCTTCGACGACATCAAGTTGCCTCCGTTAAATGACGCGGCCGAGCAGTCCGGATCGGCCGCGTCCTTCCCTGGTTCTCTGCGGAGTGCGCCGCAGCCCGCCTCAGGCCTCGCTGCGCGCCGTCGAGAACACCGGCGCTCCGCTTGCCTTCGTGTCCGAGAGCATCATCGCGCCTGCGGAGCCCACGTTGAGGTACGCCTCCTCGCCATGCTGTGTGATGTCGAGCCCCTCGTCTTCGTCCGTCGCCGTGGCGCGCAGCGGCATGACCAGGCCGATCAGCTTCAGCAGCACGAAGCTCATCACGCCGCTGTAGACGATCGCGGCGAGCACGGCCGCGCCTTGAATCGCCAACTGTCCGGGATTGCCGTAGAGCGCGCCGTCCGCCACCCCGTTCAGCGCCTTCTCGGCGAACACGCCGGTCAGGAGCGCGCCGACCGTACCGCCGACGCCATGCGCAGCGACCACGTCGAGCGAATCGTCGAGCGACGTCTTCGCCCTGATGATCAAGCCGAAGTAGCTCGGCACCGCGGCGATTGCTCCGAGGAAGATCGCGTTCATCGGGCTGATAAATCCGGCCGCCGGCGTGATCGCCACGAGACCGACAACGATTGCCGTGGCCGCCCCGACCGCGGTCGGCTTCCCGGAGCGCATCACGTCAAGAATCGTCCAGACCAGCAACGTCGCCGCCGGCGCCATCATCGTCGCCACGAAGGCGAGACCGGCAATCGGACTCGCCGCCAGCGCGCTGCCGGCGTTGAATCCAAACCAGCCGAACCACAGCAGGCCGGCGCCGAGGAGGACGAACGGCACGTTGTGCGGCACGATCGCCGACGATCCATAGTCCTTTCGCCGGCCGAGCACCATTGCCGCGACGAGCGCGGCTACAGCCGCATTGACGTGCACGACGGTGCCTCCCGCGAAATCAAGAGCGCCCCACTTCGCCAGCCAGCCGCCGCCCCACACCCAGTGCGCAATCGGACTGTAGACGACGATGGCCCACAACGAGATGAAGACGACGTAGGCAGAGAAACGCATCCGCTCGACGATCGCGCCGGAAATCAGGGCCGCGGTGATGATGGCGAACGTGCCCTGGTACGACATGAAGAGCGCCGCGGGAATCGTCCCTTTCGCCTGCAACCCGACGCCCTTCAGCAACGCATTCGAGAGATCTCCCACCCAGTCGTTGCCGGTGCTGAACGCCAGCGAATAGCCCACAACCGCCCACAGCACGCCGACGAACCCCAGCGAGATGAAACTCATCATCATGGTGTTCAGGGCATTCTTCGAGCGGACGAGGCCGCCGTAAAAGAACGCCAGGGCCGGCGTCATGAGCAACACAAGCGCGGTCGAGACCAGCATCCACGCGGTATCCGCCTGATTCATCGTCTTCTCTCCAGTCCTTTTGGTGCACCCAGGTCGCACAGCCGGTCGAGCGAGCCGGCTGCGGACGATCTGCGCGGGAACGGCGACGGAGCAACGTCGCCGCGCTCAGTTGAGCAAGACGAACGCCACGCACGCCAGGGCGCGAGCGTCATGACAAGATGAATGAAT
>Ga0310810_10010899_pt1 | contig 10610 bp, 7 predicted proteins | sample NCmetagenome_FD_207641 | JGI IMG/M metagenome (GOLD analysis project Ga0310810, IMG submission 207641) | Soil microbial communities from experimental microcosm in Duke University, North Carolina, United States - NC | ecosystem: Engineered > Artificial ecosystem > Soil microcosm > Unclassified ... | reverse complement strand
GCCCGACGGTGTAAGGCAGCAGCTCCATTCCTCGCGGACGCTCACCGATCTTGATGCCTTCGAGATGTCCATAGCGCTGCGGTCCGCCGACTTCATTGTTCGGCCACCACGCAAAGTGAGTGCGCTCATTGAGGCGGTGAACGAAGCGGATGACCTGAATGCCCCAGGTCTGATCGATGTCTCTCGAGAAGTTCAGCTGATTGAACGGGATGCGAATCTCGGCAGTCCATCCCGCGGAATCGATTTGCGCTTTCCCTTCCCAGACAGGATCCCACGTCGGGTCGCCTGTGCCGTCGCGCTTCGAGCCCGAGGGATTCAGCCAGAAGATGTATCGCGAGCTGTGGTCGTGATAACTGTCGAACGTAAGCTGAAGAATGTCGCTGTCATTTTCGCTGAGCGCATCGCGGCGCAGCAGGCGCGTGACGACTCCCTTCCCTCCCATCGAGTCGTACATCCGCGCGCCGACGTAAATCGCCTGGTCATCGTAGGCGAATCGCACTTCGGTCTTTTGCGTCGCCGGTTTTCCTTCGTCCGGCTGCGACTGGCGGAATTCTGTTATCGCCGGTGCAGTTCTCCAGACTTCTTCGTCGAGCTTTCCGTCCACTGAGACCGCCGACGTCAGTCGAACGGCATTGGCAACAGGCGCTGCTTGCGGGTGGACGCCTCTGGACTGAGCATGCGCCGGTGGCGGCGGTGATATGAATGACGCGATGACTATGAGAGTCAACGCCTGCGCCGTGGGAGAACGAAAAGGAGTGCGCATCGTAATTCCTGGTTCAGGGGCGTGGCACCGCTCCCCGTGATTTTCCTGACAGACCAAGAACTTTGACGAGGCATACGTCAAAAGGGTTTGGTCGCGATTTCAGCACAACATTCTTAACTCGTGACTGAAGGGGACGCTGTCGGGTTTTGTGAAGGCTGTTGTCAGAGATTTGTAAAGCAGACGCGGTATCAGGCGAACGTCCTGATGACGGCGAGCGCGCGGTCGATGTCGCAGTCATTGGTCGCAATGCCCATCGACGCCCTCACTGCGCCAACCGGCGTGTCGTCTCCAAGACATTGAGCGAATGCGTCGATGCTGAATCCATCCACATCAGCGCGTGCAAAACAGCGCGCTGTCTTGTCGAACGGGAACCTGAACGCCGCCTCGGATGCTCCCGGATTGCAGAAGCAGCCGCCTCGCAATGACACACCTTCATTGCGCGCGCGCTCGACCACTCTCGCAAATGGAATTGGTCTGCCGTCTCGCGCGACGAGATTGAACGCAACGGTTGCACCGCACCCGTGTGACGTGCGAGGTCCGTAAACAATCGCCAGCGGACGACCGTGCGCGTTCCTGATGCATGCGAGCTCACCCGCGAACCTGCTGCGATGCTTCGCAACGTGTGCATTGATGCGCTCAATCCCGATCTCCTCGACAAAAGCGAGACCGTCTGCAACAGCTGCTATGTCGATGAATGCAGGTGTCCCGTCTTCGAACCCTTCGCCATTCCGGCCGATCAGCAAGTGCGTCTGATGCTGCACCGATGCATACTCGACAGTTCCTCCGGCAAACCACGGCCGTGTGAGCCGCGCGAGACTGTCACGCTTTGCGACGAGAGCACCGACGCCGGTCGGATAGCCGGCGATCTTGTACAATGACAGCGCAACAAAGTCTGCAGGATGTCTCGCAAGACTCAATCGATTTGTCGGCAGGAATGCCGCTGCATCGAGAAGCACCGTGTAGCCGAGCCGCTGAGCATCGGATATCAGCGAAAGAGGATGCTTTACACCGGAGAAGTTGGACTGCGCCGGAAAACCGAACAGTCCGCCTGCTGCGAAGCCACGAAGCACCGAGACGGGAGAAGCGAGTCTCAGCTCATCGTCGAGCGGGAGATATCGAATCGGCGCGCCTTTCCTGCGCGCGAACTCGCGAATGCCGTTCATCGAGTTGTGATTGTCTGTCGACAGCGCAAGTCCTTCAGTCGCACTGAACGAGTAGCTCTCGGCAACCAGTCTTATCGCCGCACTGGTGTTTGCGGTGAAGATGACGACGTACTCGTCGGGTGATGCGTCGAGAAACCGGAGAAGCCTCGCCTTTGCATCGTTGATGATCGCGGTGCTCATCAGCGACGGTCCATTCTCCGAGTGAGGATTGCCGAAAACGGATTGTCTCAGCCTCTCTGCGTGACCGGTTATCTGCCGTTCGGCGTAAAGTGCGGTCCCCGTGAAATCGAGATAGGCCTGATTGTCAGCATCGAGGCGCGCAAATTCCTTTTCGCGAAGATCATCGAAGATCGTTCGCTCATCATAGGCAATCGATCGAAGCGCAGTCATCATTCCGCTCTCACGCTCGTCAGCATCCGCGGCCGCGCACGCGCGCGACAGTTGCTTTGAACGCGGGGACTGGCACTGCTGAATCGACTCGTCGCGGAACGCCGCCAAAATACCTGCTCAGCGCGCCAACACTGTCAGCATCAACCCTGGCTTCGCGCGAAAGATTCGCTGGTATCTGCGGATTCATCACTTCATCCAGCCATTCAGCGACTCCGCCGCGCAAAAAGAACACATGCCGCTCGCCTCGCGCTCGGAGAATCACCCATGCCTGCGCAGCATGAGCGCCACCGCCCGAATACATCACGATCGTTTCTGAAGGTTTGAAGGCGGCCTTCACGACTGATTTGACGGGCATCCGCTCAGCCCCGGGGATGTGATAATCCTCGAATTCCGCAGAATCGCGCACATCGATGATCCTGAGACCAGGCTTGCGGTCGCGAATCCACCGAGCGAGCTCGATAGCCGTGACATGGTCCTGCTCTGTCTCCACATCGCGCGCGAGCGCTGCCACGTCTACTCCGCTGCCGTTCGCGCGCGGAGATCCGACAACCGCTGCCAGTGCGCCGAGCACGATGGCAGCAAGAGCGAGCCCGCGAAGCACGCTGCTTCTCTTCATTGTGAAACCGGCCCCGCCGCTCGGCTTTCGATCATGTCGGCCACCTTGAATCCAGCGAGGGCGACGAGAACAATCACGAAGACGAGGATACCCTGGCTCACGTTCAAAAGCTGAGTCAGTGTGTACGTTCCGCGGGGCGTGCTCAGGTAGAATCCCTGCAGCTTCGAGTAGAGAAGCCCGGTTCCAAGCACACCCGCGAACATTCCGGCAACGACACTGACGCCGTCTATCCGTCCAGTTGCCGCCGCAACGCACGACGTTCCGGGACAGAGTCCCGAGATCGCGAAACCAGCGCCGAACACGAGCCCGCCAACGAGCTGCGGAACGAGCCACGTTTCAGGTACGAAGATCCGGTCGACATCCAGAACACCAAAACGGCCCAGCCAGAATACACCGAGCATCGCGGTGATGATGGCGGTGAACATCACCTTGAAAACGGTGAGATCACGCAGGTAGAACTGTCCGGCAAGCTTTCTCGCGCTTCCCATTCCGCTGCGCTCGAGGAACCAGCCGAATGCAATACCGATTACCAGCGCGACGCCAATTGACGCGGTCTCGCTGAATGCGCCGCTGTCGAAGAAAGGCGCGATCATATCCACGCTCGCCTTACGAGCGGCGCCACCACATACGCGGCTCCGAACGCGGCGCCGATGAAAATCCAGCTTCCGACACTGAGGAGCGCTCCGCCAGTCAGCGCCTGTCCGCTGGTGCAACCGCGCGCGAGTACCGCGCCGACACCCATCACTGCGCCACCACCGAACGCAAGGCGAAGTCGCGCTGAATTGGAAATCCGCGGTCCCCTCTCGATTTCCCGGCGAAGGCGGCCTGCCAGCCAGGCCGACACGAATCCACCCACCATCACGCCGATCAGCTCAACTACGAGCCAGTCGATGCGAGGCGAGCCTGATGCTGAGAGGTAGCGCGAGAAGTAGTCGTTCGCGCTTGCGCTCTCCGGAGCTGCGGTCGCGACGGTCGCGGCCGCCGCGCTCGCGAATGCACCCGATGCACCAAGACCTCTGCCCATGATCACGAACGCCGAAAGCAGCACGAGACCCAGGCCAACGCCCGCGAGGTACGGATTCGAGTACGGCTTCGCACTCATTGCTTTGCCGGCGTTGTTTCGACGGGATAATCAGTGTGCGCGGACCAATCCTCGAATGATCCGTCGTAGAGAAGCACCTTGTGTCCAAGCGAGCGCGCGGCGAACAGCATTCCTGTCGCCTGCTGGCCGATGTGACAGTAGCCGACAACGGTGTCTCCCGGTTTCACGCCCGCTTTCTCAAAAATCGCCGCAAGCTCGGCAGGAGACTTCAGCCGAAGCTGATCATCGGTGACTTCAGTGAATGGAACACTTTTCGCGCCTGCTATGTGCCCTGTGCGATGCTTCACTCCGCGCATTCCACCGCCCGTCTGCACGCCATCGTAGAAGGACGCGGAGCGTCCGTCGACCACTGAGATTCCAGACTTTCCAATGTTCGACTTCACCCAGTCCGCATCGACTACGATCGGCTTGACCTTGAGCGCGGAGAGAGAGCCCTTCTTCGGTTCTGCGACTGCTGTGGTCAGCGGCCGGCCCTCCTTCTTCCACGCCTGCATGCCACCATCGAGCAGCGAGCTCTGGTTGCCGAGTCCGGCATAGTCGAGCGTGAAGATCACGCGGGTTGACGGTGTGACCCAGTCATTCCCGTAGTAGACGATCACGCGGGAATCATCGGAGATCCCGAGATTTGCGAGCTTCTCGCGAAGCTTGTCGGCCGCTGGAACCTGGAGCATCAGCCCGCCGGGTTTCTCATGATCCGAGTCTGCGATGTCATCGAGCTTGACGAACCTGGCACCGGCCAGGTGCTCCTTGTTGTACTCGGCCTCTTCACCGACGTGAAGCAGCACCAGGTTGCGATCGTTGAGATGTTTGGCGAGCCAGTCGGTAGTGACGAGAATTTTCGCGCGTGTGTCTGCCGCCTGTGCGCGTGCCTTGACAGGAATGAGCGCGGAAATGACAACGGCGCATGCTGCCACCAGCGCGCGCCGATTTCCTGAGAGGTGATAATCCATTCGAGACTCCGTGAGTGAGCGTTTCTGGAACACTACGCTCGCGCGCTCCGGAATGGATTACGGTTGAGTGCTGAGAGTGTGCGAGAATTGTGAACAGTAAGACTGAAGGCACTTCGTACTTCGTACTAAGGGCACTGCTTACTGCTTGCCGAAAAGCACTGCGTGCTGCGTACAGTGTTGTACGGAGTACGTAGTGCTGTTTAGTAAGCAGTAAGCAGTGCTGTTAGTACGAAGTACGAAGTACGCAGTGTATTCCTATCGGGCAAATCGATACCCCACTTTCCAGACCGTGACGATGTGCCGCGGCTCGGCGGGATTCGTCTCGAGTTTGCGCCTCAGCTCGGCGATGTGCGTATCGACGGTGCGGGTCATTATGAACGCGCCGTAGCCCCAGACTTCCTTGAGCAGCTCGTTGCGCCCTGCGACTGCGCCTTCCCGCTTCACAAGTGCGAGTAACAGCTCGTAGGCTTTCGGTGTGAGCGCGCACTGTTCGCCGTTGCGAGTAACAATGCGGGCTGCCATGTCGATGTCGACATCACCGAACGTCACGCGCGACACTGCCGGCTCCGCCTGCGGTCTTGCGCTGCGGCGCAGCAGGGCGGCAATCCGCTCGAGAAGCTCGACGATGCTGAACGGCTTGGTGACATACTGATCGGCGTCGAGCTTGAATCCCCGCACCTTGTCCGCCTCTTCTCCCCGCGCGGAGAGAATGATCACCGGCACATGACGATCACCCTGACGGATGTGCTTGAGTACCTGATATCCGTCCATCTCCGGAAGCATGAGATCCAGCAGCACGAGGTCGGGCTTCCAACGCTTTGCCTCTTCGACCGCGACGCGCCCGTTCTCGGCAACGCGAACGTCGTAGTCTTCGAGACGGAGATTGTATTCGATCCCCTCAGCGAGATCGGCGTTGTCTTCGACGAGCAGTATGCGCGCGCCCATCAGCCTACCGTGGCGTGTTCCTTCTCTTCCTGCGGCACATCGGCAGGCACGACTCCCGCTGCCGGGACCGAGACGACAAACCGCGCTCCGCCTCCATCCGCGGTCTCAACCCACGCTTTCCCACCGTTCTGGGCAACCACGTCGCGGACAATCGTCAGTCCAATGCCACTTCCCGCTGCGTCGGTCGCGCTCTTCGCCCGCGCAAACGCACGCCATATCGACTCGCGATCTCCAGCGGGTACGCCACTCCCTTCATCCGACACGGCAATCTCTGCGTTCGACCCAGTCATGCGAACCGTTACGATGACCGTCTGCCCGAGAGGACCGTATTTCACCGCATTGTCGAGCAGGTTCACCACCACGTGCCTGACACCTTCGGGTTTGATCAGCGCGAGAGGCCGATCTTCGATCTTCAGGTCGATCGACGCCTTGCGGGACGCAGCGAGCGGCCTGAACTCCTCCACGATCCTCTCTGTTTCCTCTGCAAGATCGATCGACCTTGAAGAAGCAGCGTCACCTCTGCCGAGCCGCGAGAACCTCAGGACGTTTTCGACGAGATTGCCAAGTCGCGTTGTCTCCCTGTCGATATGGGAAAGCGACCAATCGCGCTGCTCGGCCGTTGATGCGCGGCCGGTGCGGAGCGTCTCCAGATAGAGCTTGATCTGCGCGAGAGGAGTTCTCAGCTCGTGTGAGATACTCGACACAAAATCTGCGCGCATGCCCGCGATTTCTGTCTCACGCCTGATCTGCACGACCGCGACGACAGACATCATCGCGGCGAGAGCGAGCAATCCAAGCAGGAACGGAAGCTTCGAGCGGGGAACGCCGCCGATGATGAGATTGCTTGCCTGTTCCGGGCGGACCATCACGTGAAGCTTGAGTGATCCGTACGACGCCGGCAGAGTGATCTCTGTAAATGCAGGAGATCTTACGCCGGGCAACGACTCGTACACCACTTCACCGGCGGGGTCCATCACTCGAATCGCGACAACGTCCCTGTTGCGCGCCCCTTTTGTGAATGTTGCCGGCAGCAATCCCTTTCCGTCGAGCACGCCCGCCAGCATTTCCTTGAACGCGTCAGGCGTGTACTCCACGCCGTAAACCATCGTGTCTCCCCACTCCGTCGGCATGAGAGTGAAGGTGATGGGAATTGTGCGGCCGTCATGTTTCGCGAGAAAAATTCCGTAACCGTGTTCGTCGCGGTCGATCGATCGCGCGCGATTGTTGAGGGTATCGGCAATCCAGCTGTCGGCGTCGGTGTGGCGATCCATGACCATCATTGCCTGGGTCATCCGGCTGTCGCCCATTGGAAGCACGCGCCACCCCTCGTTCGGCACGGAGTATTGATTCTCGGCCACTCCCACATCGCGAGTGCCGAGCTTGAATCCGAAGAATGCGGCCGGTGTGGGTCCGGCCTGAGCACGATGACAATCGCACTGCAGGTCATTGGGCAGGTAGTGCACCAGCTCATTAGCCGCCGGGACACGCGGATTGGTGTGCATGTTCCCGCCATGATTCACGGCGCCGACGACTTCTCTCGCCGATCCCGAAAGCTGCTGTGTGAGATGCTCGCTGTAGCTCCACGCCGCGAAGCTGGAGAATTCGCGCACAGCCCGGTCAACAACGGCACTCTGCCCTCGCACGGCGCGCTGCGCATCGAACGCGGCGACAGCCGTCAACCCGATGCTCGCCATGAGCACCAACAGTGGCCACCTTAGATGAAAGGGCGATCTGCGGGTCGTCATCGTCATTACAAGTTCCGGCAGGTAAGGCCGGAGAACAACCCGGATTCTGTGAGGAAAGTGTGAATCCTTACCGGGCTGTGCCGTTGATTGCCGCAAGCTCGCGGCGAACGGAATCCACCTGCGGCATGACCGACGGTTCCGCCGTAGCGCGCATGCCGAGGTAGTGTTCATAGGCACGGACCGCACGCTTCCTGTCGCCAGTCCGAGCCGCAATTCGACCCTGCTCTCTCAGCTGCAGGCCAAGGTAGGGCATCGCCTCATTCGACCAGACTGCGTATCGCCCCACGAGTGAAAGCGCGCGCGGCAAGTCGCCAACCTTCTCCCACATCCGCGCGCCAACGATTGTCTGCTGCGCGAGTCTCGATGGCGGGGCGGCCGCAACATCGAGCTGCAAAATGAGCGAATCGAGTCTTTCGACGGACCTTCGAAGTGAAGGTGACCTGGCAGCATCGGCATGCAGCATCTCGACGAACGCAATCTCGAGCTCGGCGTTGATCTGATCGTTGCGCGCGTCTCGCGCGAAGAGTCGAAGCCGCTGCAGCGACCGACGAGTCTGGCTCGTGTCACCATGAGCGATGCGCCAGGGTTCCATCACTCTCACGATCGCACGTTGTACCGCGCGTCCTGCCGAATCAGCAGCGTCGGGTTTCGATTCGTACTGCGACAGCACTCTTACCGCTTCGGACGCCTGCTGCTCGGGTACCTGCCCAAGCTCGGCGTCGCGCACCGTGATGATGAAGGCGTTGAAATCCAGTGCGCTGTCTTTTGAGGCGGCAAGGTACCGCGTTGCGTCAGCAGGTCTTCCAAGGTCGAGCATCACGTCGTGCGCGTATCGCGAGCGGCCGCGCCTGTCCGCGTCGGTCGGCGCAAGCGGGATGAACATGTCGACTGCGGGCTTCACGTACCTCGCACCGGTGCCGTCGAAAAGCATGTGACGGATGATTCCGCTCAGGTTGTTCTCCGGCCGTGCGCCCTTGTATTGAAAGATCTTCGCCGCTTCCGCTTCATCACCGCGGCGGGCTGCGAGGTACCAGTCGGTCTGCGCTCGCCAGAAAGACGAGGTATCTGCCGCCGATCTCAGCCGGAACGCGCGTGCGAAGAACGCAGTGTCACCCATCGACGGCGCGAGCGGCATCGCGTGCGTGTACCCCGGCAGGTATGTGGAGTCGAGCTCCATCGCTTTCTTGAATCCGGCAAGCGCTCGATCCTCCCAGTCAGGGATGCCCATCGCGGAGCCATAGTGAAAGATCTGGTCGGCGAGCAGATACCATGCTTCGGCGTTGTCCGGCACCATCGACAGGTACTGCTCACGCGCTTTGTAAACGTCGACGTTCGACGACAGCGCCGGATACCGCGGTCCTGCGAGCGCGACGAGCAGTGCCTGATCGCGCGGGCTGAGCCGCGCCTTCTCACGCCACGCAATGTCGATCCCGCGGTTGCCGAGCGGCTGGTCACCATACCACGCGGCTGCGAGTCGCAGTCCCAGTCCCGCGAGAGCGAAAGTTGAATCTTCCTTGAGTGCGCGGTCAAAATCCTTTGCCGCGTTGACCGCATCTCCCCGGCGCAACCGCCCTTGCCCATCGAGATAGGCACGCAGCGCCGGCAGTGACGTGCTGCTCAGGTTCGTCATGCGCGCCGCCGCTTCACCCGACGTCTGCGTGAGGAGCTGTGTTGCGATCTGATTTACGAGAGATGCAAGACTGTCGGGTGGCCCTTCGACACTGACTCGCGTTATCTGGTCCCCGTTCTTCACACCGAGCAGTGAGACAGTGAGCACCAGTCGATTCGGCGTTCCGACTACGTCGCCGAGCAATGCTTTCCCTGCCTTGAGGTCGCGTGCAAGCTTGAGCGATGCATCGCGCGAGAGGTCGTTGGAATCAGTACCACCCGCCTGGCGCCATGCATCGAGCATTGTCCGGGGCTCGAGCGCGCGAAGGTCTTCGCCGGAAAGCTTCGCAGCGATGAGGTCTACCATTCCCTCGCGCAGATAGTGATGTGACGGATCTGCCGACGCCACGCGGAATGGAAGGACCGCGAGCGATTGTTCATCGAGATCCCCGCCGCCCGTCGCCTTCAACATCCGGAAACCTGTGAACGCGATTGCTGCCACCGCGACAACCGCCAATCCCGCAATGATGGCGCGCGACCGGGATCCTGGTTTCCTCGATTGAATCGCAGGAGTGTCCATCAACACAGTGCCGTCTGCATACGCGTGCGGGCCCGTGTCGATGCGCGTTTCCGCAACCGACTTCGCATACTCTGCGGTCCGCACTGCGTTCGGCCCCGATCGCACCCGCTGTCCCGACAAGTCGATGTCTTCGAGATCCTCGAGTATCTCCTTCGCGGACTGAGGGCGATCAGCTGGATTCTTCGACAGGCATCGCATCACGAGGTGCGCGAGTGGCGACGGCACCGATGGAACAAGACGTTCGATCGGCTCCGGCGGCTCGGCGATGTGCGCCATGATCAACGCATGCGGAGCTCGATCATGAAATGGAGTTCTGCCCGCAATCATCTCGTACGCCATCACGCCGAACGAGTAGAAGTCCGATCTCGAGTCAGCGTTCGGGTCGCCGGCGGCCTGCTCGGGCGACATGTATGCGGGCGTTCCAAGTGAGGTGCCGACCTGAGTGAGCGTTCCGCCTGGTGCGGCAACCGCAGCAGAGCTTATCGCTTTCGCAATTCCGAAATCCGTGACCACCGCGGATCCGCCGGCAAGCAGCACATTGTCCGGTTTGATGTCACGGTGAACCACGCCCTGCGCATGCGCGAACGCCAGCGCCTTTGCAACATCGCGCAGAACAGAAACTGTTTCCGAAAGTGGAAGTCCTGTTTCGCCGATGAGGCGGTTGCGCAGCGACTCGCCGACCACGAAGGGCATCACGAAATACGGATTTTCGTCGGCTATTCCCGCCGCGAGCACCGGGACGATGTGC
>Ga0310810_10010897_pt1 | contig 10610 bp, 9 predicted proteins | sample NCmetagenome_FD_207641 | JGI IMG/M metagenome (GOLD analysis project Ga0310810, IMG submission 207641) | Soil microbial communities from experimental microcosm in Duke University, North Carolina, United States - NC | ecosystem: Engineered > Artificial ecosystem > Soil microcosm > Unclassified ... | reverse complement strand
ACGAGCTGCCCTCGTGGCGCCCGGCGGCGCCACTGGCGCCATGGCGAGCGGAGGCTTGGCGAGACGTGGTCGTGGACCCCGATCGTGGGACCGTCCGGCTGCCGCTCGGGTACCGGCTCGATCTCGGAGGCATCGCGAAGGGCATGGCCGTCGATGCAGCGCTCGACGCGGTCGTGGCCGCCGGTCTGCCGTTTGCCGCAGTCAGTGCCGGCGGAGACCTGGCGGTGAGCGGGCTCCCGCCGGGCCAGACGTCTTGGCCGATCTCGATCGACGGCCTCGATCGGACCACCGTCGCGCTCCGTCGCGGCGCCCTGGCTACTTCATCGGTCCTGCGCCGGCGATGGCGCACCGCCGCCGGCGAATCGCATCATCTCCTCGACCCACGGTCGGGCCTCCCTGCCGCGGGGCCGATCGTCCAGGCGTCGGTTGCGGCGGCGACGTGCGGCCAGGCCGAGGTGGCCGCAAAGATGGCGATTCTGTCTGACCTCGCCGGTGCGATTGCCCGCCTCGAGCACAACCGGCTGGCGGGATTGCTGATCACCGACCAGGGCGAGGCAATCCAGGTGGGCACCTGGCAATGACCATCGATCACACTTTTTCCTGGGAGGTCGCCCGCGTCGGGGGCCTGCTCGCGTACGCCTTGCTCACCTGCTCGGTGGTGATCGGACTGCTGCTGTCCCTCAAGGCCGCCTCGTCCAGCTGGCCGCGGTTCATCACGAACGAGCTGCACCGGTACGTGACGGCGCTCTCGTTGGTGTTCATCGCCGTTCACTCCCTTGCCGTGCTGCTCGATCCGTTCACCGGCTTCGGCCTGGGGGAGGTGCTGCTGCCGATGGCGACCCACTATCGGCCGCTCTGGATCGCGTTCGGGATCGTGGGCGCCTACCTGGCGATCGCGATCTGGCTGTCCGAGTACGTCCGTGGCTTCATCGGCTACGCCTGGTGGCATCGCTTCCACATGCTCGCGTTCGTGGTCTTCCTGCTCGGTGCGGTGCATGGCCTCGGCGCCGGGAGCGATTCCTCAGAGGGATGGGCGGTGGCCATGTACGGCGGATCCGTCCTGACCGTGGCGGCACTGGTGCTGGTGCGGGCGGGGCGAGCGCTGCCCAGTCCGGCGCGCGGCGGCCTCGCGACCTTCGTCATGGCCTTCGTGCTTGCCCTCGCGGTGTTCACGGTCGCAGGCCCGATGCAGGCCGGATGGAACGCCGTCGCGAACAACGGGAACGGCACCGGTGCCTCGCAAGCGTGGCTGGCGTCACACCCAACGACGGTGGCAGGCCCGCCCCGGGCCTTTGCCACCGACCTTCGGCTGCGGATGATCCGCGCCGACCTCCTCGATGCCCATTTCGATGGAGGCACGCCCGGCGAGCTCCAACTCCTCCTCAATCGCTCGGCGTCGCTGCTCGCGATCCTCTTTGCGGATGGCTGGTCCTGCCAGGGGAACCTGACCCTCAGCGGTGAGAACTCTGTGACATCACGCTGCGTCGGCGCCGATGGGGTCGCCCTGGGCGTGCGGCTCACCGGTCTGGAGGAGGCCGATGAGGCCCTCACCGGCCATCTGACGGTGACCCGCGGCTGAACGCGCTCAGGCCGCCGCGAGGTTCCCGGTAAAGAAGTCGCGCATCCAGGCGCCGAAGTCGTCGTGGCACACCACCACCGGCATGCCGGCGGGGGCGTTATGCCCCGCTCCCTGGCACCAGTGCAGCTCGATGGTGACCCCCGCGGCGACGGCGTCGTCGTAGAAGGCCTGGGTGCGCGCCGGCAGGTCCTCGGTATCGCCGGTTCCGTGGCTGAGGAGGATCGGCCGGCCCGCGAAGGAACCGATCTCGTCGGCCGCGTCGATCGATCCGACGTCCACACCGGTTCGGATGCGAATGCCCAGGAAGATCGCCCACGTCCCGGGGTAGGCGGGGTGGCCGCCGTGCTGGAGACGGGCCTCGATCTGGTAGACGAAGCGGGTGTGCATCGAGTCGAGGGCGAGCGCCTCCACCCGGGCATCGTCGCGCGCTTCGGCCATCGCGGTGGCGGCGCCGAGCGAGTTGCCGAGCACGCCCAGGTGAGCAGGATGCTTCTCGCGCTCGACCCAGTCGATGATCGCGCGCAGGTCCTTCTGCTCGAGCACGCCGGCGGTCGTCTGCGTCCCGGTGCTGCGGCCGCGGTTGCGCATGTCGAAGGCGACGAGGTTGAAGTGTTCGTGCAGTCCCTCGCCGTAGGGAAGGATGTTCGCCTTCGTGTTGTTGAAGCCGTGGACCAGCACCACCGTCGGCGCGGTCGGGCCCGAGCCATCGCCAGCGGGGATGTACCAGCCGGCGATCCGGATGCCGTCATCGGTGACGACAGCGTCGCCTGCCGGGGTGCCCTGCTCGGTGCATCGGGTCATGTCGGCGTTGGCGCTCTTGAGCGCCGCATCTTCGGAGATGTCGTAGTTGATCGCCTCGTAGGCCCAGCCCAACTGCAGGTCCGGCGTGCGGCAGTCCGCCGGGTCGGTGGACGCCTCGACCAGCTGCCGGGAGCCCTCGTATCCGACGTATCCGGTGTACGCCAGGGCCGCGACAACGACGAGGGTGAGCAGCCACGAGATGAGGCGGCGCATGGCTATCGCACGTCCAGGGTGGCGTTGGCGCGGGCCGATCGCTCGAGGTAGACGAAGAGGGCGAAAGCGGCCACGGCGTATGCGATCCCGATAAGGGCCTCGATCCCGATCAACCCCCCGACCTGTGCCAGCCCCGCGCCATCGGCCGCCTGGCGGACCGCCTCCAGCCCATGGGTGAACGGCAGCAGGTTGCCGATCACCTGCATCCAGCCGGGGAGCTCGCGAAGGGGGATGTTGACGCCGCAGAAGAGGAGGATCGACATCGTGACGAGGTTCGCGCCGAAGAGCCCATCGCGGAGGCGGAGCGAGATGGCGCCCTGCAGCGCGCCGATGGCGGTGCAGGCGAAGACGGTGACGAGCAGCGCCAAGCCGACGACAGCCAGCGATCCGGGGGCCAGGCGCACGCCCAGGAAGACGAACCCGAGCGCAAACGCGTACAGCGAGACGAGGAGGCCGTTCAGCACGAAGGGCATGAAGCGCCCCGCGAAGAGCGCCACCCGGTTCGCGGGCGTGGCCAGGATGGCGGGGAGGGTGCCGAACCAGCGCTCGTTGGCGATCGCCATGGTCATCCCGAAGACGCCGGCGATGGCGGAGACCTGGACGGCGTTGCCGATCGCGAAATAGGCGGGTGATCGGTTCGTCGCGTAGGAGCCGAGGGCGGCGAAGAAGAGGAGCTGGAAGGTCGGGCCGCCGATGAGGGTGGGGATGTAGATGGACGGCCGGGCCCAGTTGAAGAGCATCCCGTAGCTCATCCGGCCGCCGTACCAGAAGACGCGCCACGCCGATCTCAGGCGTTCAGGGGCGATCCGTGTGATCGGAGTGGAGAGGGCCGTCACTGGAGGGAGAGAGTCGCGTCGCGGCGCGCCTTGGCCAGCACGAAGACGAGGGTGACGCGGGCGGCGACGTAATAGGCGACGGCGAGAATGAAGCACATCGCGATGGCTAGGATCGGTGGATCCGCGCCGATGGTCGCGCCGCGGATCGCCTCCATCCCCCAGGTCGGCGCCAGCAGCCAGCTGATCGGCCGGACCCAGAACGGCAGCGTCGCCACGGGGACGAGGAGCCCGGCCACGAGCCAGATCGGGTACTCGAGCAGGTTGCCGAGCGCGTTGGCGTGGCGGTAGAGGACGAAGGTGGTGGCGATGAGCATCCCCAACGCGCCGAGCGACACGATTGCCGCCAGCAGCGAGAGCGGCAGGAGCAGCGGGAAGGTCGCCTCGAGCGGCATCCCGAAGAGGAGCACGCCCCAGGCGAGCGTGGCCACGATCCCGTAGAAGCCGAACACGACCGCCCCGAAGGTCTGCCCGACCAGGATGTAGTCGTACCGGGAGGGAGCGTTCACGAGCAGCTCCAGGGTGCCTTCCCAGCGCTGCCAGGCGATCGCCCCGCCGCAGCCGAAGAGGGTCGTGCTCCAGACCCCCATCATCCCCGCGCCCAGCGCGACGTAGAGCAGCGTCTGGCCGGCGGTGCCCCCGCCCGACCTGAACAGGAAGAAGGCGAGCGTCGCGAAGATGAGCGGCGAGATGAAGGTCAGGAGGATGAAGAACTCGCTGGAGAGCAGCATCTTCACGTTGAACCAGGTGACGAAGGAGATGAGTCGCAGGGTCCGGGAGCTGCTCACGAGACCACCCTACTGCACCGATGCGGCTCGCGCCGACCGGGCCTCGTCGTCGCCGGTCGTGGCAATGAGGTGGACGTAGGCGTCCTCGAGGGTCGGCTCGCGGGCAACGACCTTGCCGACCCGCGTGTCGCCGAGGAGCGAGAGGAGGCGCTGCGTGATGTGCGCGCCGCGGTCGCTCTGGACGAGGAGAATCTGGCTCTGGTCGCGCTCCTCCATGTTGATGGCGCTCACGTCGGCGTCGCCCCGCAGGCGCTCGACCGCCTCGTCGGTCACCCCGAAGGTCTCGATCTCGACGATCGTGCGCTCCGCTATCGCGTCCTTCAGGTCGGAGCCGGTCCCGAGCGCCACGATGCGGCCCGCGTTGATCACCGCGATCCGGTCGCAGAGGGCATCGGCCTCGAACATGTAGTGGGTGGTGAGGAGGACCGTCTTGCCGGCGTCGACGAGTGAGCGGACCGTGTGCCGCAGCTCCCGGGCCCCGACCGGATCGAGACCTATCGACGGCTCGTCCATGAAGATCACCTGCGGGTCGTGGAGCAGGCCGCGCGCGATGTGCAGCCGCTGCCGCATGCCGCGGCTGTAGCCCTCGACCTTCTCGTTCTCTCGCCCGGTCAGCCCGACGAGCTCGAGGAGGGCACCGATCCGCCGCTTCTGCTCCGAGGGCTCGACGCCGTAGAGCTCGGCGAAGTAGCGGAGGTTGTCGACGCCGCTCACCCGGTCGTAGAGGCCGCGATCACCGCCGAAGACGTACCCGATGCGCTGCCGCACCGCGGTGGTGTCCCGTACCACGTCGAATCCCATCACCCGGGCCGAACCCGAGGTGGGGAGCAGCAGGGTGATCAGCATCTTGATCGTCGTGGTCTTCCCCGCTCCGTTCGGCCCCAGGAGGCCGAACAGCTCGCCCGCCCGGACGTCGAAGCTGATCCCGCGCACCGCGTCGACCGTCATCGGTCGCCGCCGGAGCACCCCCGTGTGGGTCTGGTAGGTCCGCACCAGGTCGACCGCCTCGATCGCCGGCACGTTCGCCGCAGCGCTGGCCATCAGAACCAGTCCTTGCGCTTGAAGAAGACGGCAGCGCCAACCATCGATACCGCCATCACCCCCAGGGCGATCGGATAGCCGAGCTGCGAGCTGAGCTCGGGCATGAAGTGGAAGTTCATGCCGTAGATGCCGGCGATCAGCGTCGGGACCATCAGGATCACCGTGAAGGCCGTGAGGCGCTTCATCACCGCGTTCAGGTTATTGCTGGTGACCGACAGATTGGCTTCGAGGGCCGATGCCAGCAGGTCCCGCTGCAAGTCCAGCTGGTCGAGGACCCGGATCAGGTGGTCGTAGAGGTCCTGGAAGTACGGCGCCGAGAGGTCGTCGACCAGGGGCAGGTCGCGACGCAGCAGCGCGTTGGCCACGTCGCGCTGCGGTGAGAGGGTCCGCCGCAGCTCGAGAAGCTCGCGCTTCATGTCCAGGATCGGGCGCAGCGTGGCGGCGCCGGTCTGCTTGGCCGCGAGGATCTGGTCCTCGAGCTCCTCGATCCGCTCCGAGATCCGGTCGAGCAGCGGGAAGTAGCCGTCGACGGCGGCGTCGAGGATGGTGTAGAGGAGCGTGCCGGGCGTTCGGGCCACGGCATCCGGGCGCTCGCGGAAACGCCGCCCGACTTCCTCGATGGTCGGGGAGGCCTCCCAGCGCACGCTGACGATATAGCCGGTCCCCGCGAACAGGTGGAGCTCGCCTAGCTCGTAGGAGTGGTCCTTCTGCGTGGGCTCGAGCACCTCGTAGGTCACGAGCATCTGCTGCTCCGCGTAGGTGTCGAGCTTGGCTCGCTGCCGACGCTTCTCGAGGTCCTCCAGGGCGAGCGGATGCACGGAGAACTCGTCGCGCAGCAGCGCCAGGTCATCGGCGTTGGGCGAGGTGATGTCGAGCCAGACGAGGTGCTCCGGCTTGGACCGCATCACGTCGATCTTGTGCAGGTCCTTGGGTCCCAGGACCTGCAGCTCGCCGCCGGGGAGGCGCGCCAGGCAGGTGCGATTCGTGGTTTTGGCCATCGGTCTGGTGAGTCTACCTGCCCAGGTCGTCGCGCCCGGGTGCAGGGTCGTGGCTCAGCCGGTCTCCCGGATCATCGCGTTCGCGTCATCCCGCGTCGTGGCGTCCTCGAAGACGAGGAGCAGGTTGCTGCCAAACCAGTCGACCTTCAGGGCGGGGCGAACCGACGTCACGGTCAGGACATCGCCGAGCTCGGTCCCGCCAAGCCCGCCCAGGTCTCGCGGGATCAGGAACTCGCGCCGCTCCCCGTCGATTTCGAGGCTCAGCGATGTGCCGCGCGGCGGTTCGGCCCGCAGCGTGGCGGGGAGGTCCGTGATCTCGAAGGGGGAGGCGTCGGGAGGTGTGATCCGGCCGGTTGCCCGCGCCATCACCGGGGAGGCGTTGGGGGGACCGACGGTGCGCGCGATCCGTGCCCAGCGCGGCCGGAACCGCGGGTAGGGGAGCCGGCGGCCGAAGAGGAGGATGGCGGCCGCCGCCGTGAAGAGGATCGGCCCCAGCCAGAGGTGGTCGATCGGCAGGCCCAGGTCGTGCTCGACGTGCGCCGCCTGGAGAACGTGGCCCCAGCCAAGGAGGCCGCGGACGAGCGGAAGGGCGAGGAGCCGCCCGACCGTCTCCCGGTCCTGGGCGTGGTGGCCGACGCCGTGGAATGGCGCGACCGATGGCGGATAGATCGTGCGCACGACGACCGTGTCGCCGCGCTCGTCATGTGCGAGGTTGTCCCAGGAGCCGATCCCCCCCGCGAGCGTCCGGGCGTTGCAGTCGCCGCGGCCCACGCAGGTCGCGATGCCGTCTTCGAACGTGATCCGGATGCGTACGACCTCGCCGATCGCGTCACCCAGGTTGGCGAGGGTGTCGAGGTCCCTGACCGATTGCGTCCCCTGCTCCTCCTCGATCAGCAGGACCGGCGCCACGGTCTCGGCCCCGGGCGCGCCGCGCGTAGCCAGGCCCGCGGTCGTGCGACTCACGGCAGCCACATCGTCCACGACCCGCGCCACGACGCTGCGGGTGCGCAGCGCCTCGGGGGTGACGATCGAGCGGACGAGGACGAGGCGCAGCTCCTGGAGGGTGTCGCGGACGGGGTACCAGTGGTACACGTACGGCGAGCCCGATGCATCGGGCGGTGGGTCGGCGTCGAGTGGGACAAGCAGTGCGAACCCGTCCACCGACACGAGCCGGGTCGACAGCCCGACATTGCGATCCACCAGCTCGGCGACGGTGACCGGCCGGACGATGATCTCGACCAGAGCCTGGCCGACCGGGATGATCGTCAGCACGGCGAGGATGACCAGCAGGGTCGGGACGACCCGCAGCCGTTGCCAGGCCCACGGACCGGTGGCAGTTTGCACGAGGCGCTCGACGCCGATCGGCAGGGAACCGAGGAGCGTCAGCAGACGGTCGATCGGGAAGCTCCTCAGCGACCGGTGAAGGACCAGCCGCCGCCGGCCCACCAGCCGTGCAGCAGCTCGCCGTCGTCCGAGCGGAAGAAGAGGTCGATCCGGTCACGTCCCCAGCTGCAGGCCGCGGGGTCACCGCCGATTGGGACGCCCAGCGACTCCCATGGCTGCCAGCCGGAGGGCTCGTACCAGCGGTGCTGGAGCGTCCCGTCGCGACCACGCGCGAAGACATCGATCCGATCCGCCCCCCAGCTGCAGGCGGCGGGACTCCCAACCAGCTCGCCGCCGTGGGGGTGTCGCTCATGCCACGCCTCGCCGTCCCAGTAGGTATCCCACAGCTGCCCATCGGGGCCGATGAAGAAGACCTGCATCTCGTTCGCCGCCCAGCTCACGACGGCGGGCCGGGATCCGACGTCGACGCCCAATGACTCCCAGTCCTGCATCGGCTCTCCTATCGCTGGATTCGCTCGGGAAGCGACATGATGGCCCGCCCGGGCCACGCCCGCTCCGGCCCAGCGCCTATGCTCCGTCCCGTGGACCCCTGGACGACGATCATCGAGCCGTTCCGGATCAAGAGCGTCGAGCCGATCCGGATGACGACCGTCGCCGAGCGCGAGGGACACCTCCGCGAGGCGGGTTACAACCTCTTCAACCTGCACGCCGCCGACGTGATCATCGACCTCCTCACCGATTCCGGCACGGGAGCAATGTCCGCGGAGCAGTGGGCCGGGATCCAGCGCGGTGACGAGTCGTACGCGGGCTCGCCATCGTGGTTCCGCTTCCTCGAGAGTGTCCAGAACCTCTTCCCGTTCAAGCACGTGATCCCCACCCACCAGGGGCGTGCCGCGGAGAAGATCCTCTTCTCGGTGGTCGGCGGTCCCGGAAAGGCGATTCCCAGCAACACGCACTTCGATACCACGCGGGCCAATGTCGAGTTCAGCGGCGCCGAGGCAGTGGACCTCGTGATCGAGGAGGGGCGTCATCCATCGGTCATCCATCCCTTCAAGGGGAACATGGACCTCGCCGCGCTCGACTCGTTCATCCGCGACCGCGGCGCAGACACGATCCCGCTGGTGATGGTCACCGTCACGAACAACTCCGGCGGCGGGCAGCCGGTCAGCCTCGAGAACCTGCATGGCGTCCGCGAGGTCTGCGACCGCTACCACCTCCCCCTCTTCCTCGATGCCTGCCGCTTCGCAGAGAACGCGTGGTTCATCAAGCAGCGCGAACCCGGACAGGCAGACCGGTCGATCCCCGACATCGTGCGCGAGATGGCGTCGCTGGCCGATGGGATGACGATGTCGGCCAAGAAGGACGCGATTGCCAACATCGGCGGCTGGCTGGCGCTCAACGACGACCAGTGGGCCGATTCGGCCCGCAACCTGCTGATCCTCACCGAGGGATTCCCAACCTATGGCGGCCTGGCGGGGAGGGACCTGGAGGCGATCGCCCAGGGGCTGCGCGAGGTGGTCGATGAGGATTACCTGCGCTACCGGATCCGCTCCACCGCCTACCTCGGGGAGGCGCTCGTCGAGTCGGGGATCCCCTGCGTGCAGCCGATCGGCGGCCACGCCGTCTACCTCGACGCGGCGGCCCTGCTGCCGCACATCCCGCCGCTGGAATACCCGGGACAGGCGCTGGCGATTGCCCTCTACCGCGATGGCGGGATTCGCGGCTGCGAGATCGGCACGGTGATGTTCGGGATGCATCCCGACGGGACCGAGACTCCCGGACCGATGGAGCTGGTGCGCCTCGCCATCCCGCGGCGGGTCTATACCCAGTCGCACATCGACTACGTGATCGAGGTCGTCCGCGCCGTCGCCGCCGACTCACCCCGGCTCCGCGGCTACCGGATTGCCGAGCAGCCCGCCCAGCTGCGCCACTTCACCGCCCGCTTCGAGCCCCTGACCACCGCATGAGCCGTCGCAGCTGGACCCTCGTGGCGGTCGTCCTGGGATCGTCGATCGTCTTCCTCGACTCGACGATCGTGAACGTCGCCCTCAAGGCGATCGGCGAGCAGCTTCCCAGCACCGTCGTCGGCGTGCTCGAGGGCGAGTCATACGTCGTCAACGGCTATCTCCTGACGGTCTCCGCCCTCCTGATCCTGGCCGGCGCTCTGGCGGATGCGCTCGGACGCCGCCGCCTCTTCGTCATCGGCCTGGTGGGCTTCGGCGCCAGCTCCGTCCTGTGCGGGATCGCCCCGAACATGGAGCTGCTGATCGCCGGCCGGGTGGTGCAGGGGATCTTCGGCGCCTTCCTGGTGCCGAGCTCGCTGGCCATCATCACCGCCACCTTCGACGACGGTGCCGAACGGGGACGGGCGTTCGGCATCTGGGCGGCCGCCTCCAGCGCCACGACGGTGCTGGGCCCGCCGGTCGGCGGTTTCCTGGTCGATGCCCTGAGCTGGCGCATCGCGTTCCTCATCAACGTGCCGCTGGTTGCGGCGGCGGTCTTCATCGCGCTGCGCTGGGTCGAGGAGAGCCGCAACGAATCCTCGCCCAAGCGGTTCGACTGGCTCGGCGCCGCGGTGGTCGCATTCGCGGTGGGCGGGCTCGCGTTCGGCGCGATTCGCGGCCAGCAGCAGAACTGGGCCGATCCGGTCGCGTGGTTGGCGCTCGCCGTGGGCGCCGTCGCCGCGGTCGCCCTCGCCCCCCTGATGATCCTGCGTCGCGACCCCTTGATCCCGCCCGACCTCTTCCGCTCGCGGAACTTCACGGTTACCAATATCTCGACCTTCCTGATCTATGGGGCGCTCTACGTCGTCTTCGCCTACCAGGCGCTCTTCCTCCAGGGGACACTCGGCTATTCCGCCCTCGCCTCCGGGCTGGCGGGGATGCCGATCAGCCTCGCGCTCGCCTTCCTCTCGACGACCTTCGGGCAGCTGGCCGGGAAGCGGGGACCGCGCTGGTTCATGGCCATCGGCCCCGCCTTGATGACCATCGGTCTGCTGTGGCTGACGAGGGTC
>Ga0310810_10010896_pt1 | contig 10610 bp, 12 predicted proteins | sample NCmetagenome_FD_207641 | JGI IMG/M metagenome (GOLD analysis project Ga0310810, IMG submission 207641) | Soil microbial communities from experimental microcosm in Duke University, North Carolina, United States - NC | ecosystem: Engineered > Artificial ecosystem > Soil microcosm > Unclassified ... | reverse complement strand
TGAGTTTCACGAGAGTGGACTTGCCCTGAAGGTACGTCGCAGCGGAGTCGTCAGTCACGTGCTGATGCTCAGCGATGGCTTGCAGCAATTCAGACTGCGCAGCGACGGTCACACAGGCGCGTGGACTCTTATGTCTATCAGCGCATAGCGTGATCGATCCTGCAGTAAAATCGCCTCAGCTATATAGTTGAGGCGATTTTGGTATACGTGATTTATACGCCCATGTCAGGACGATCAAGATCATCGTCGTGGTACGGCGCGCCACGTACTTCCCACGTGGGCGTAAGACGCGTGGCGGTTTCAAGTAGCCACATTGCGGCGTTCGATGCCGCGATACCAATTTCCTGCACGAACGAGAGCTGCTCGGCGCGACTTTCGTGCGAGGTCTGCGTTTGTATCGTCGAAGGTCTATCGATACTGGTACTCATACTCACACTATACGCTCCACGAATTGTCTGTCAATTTAGCAGACGATAACCTCATCAAGCCGTATGTCGTGCGGTTCGACTGGAATCACTGCCAACTCTTGTTCACGAAATGCTAGCCCGACGGTTCGAGCATGCGTCTGGGCAGATAAAAAACGGTCGTACCAGCCGGCACCGCGGCCAAGTCGATGATTGTCCCTGTCAAACCCGAGTAACGGCACGGTGATAAGATCGTACTGCACCGAAAGTATTGGCTGCGCGGCATCATCGCTGACGATCGTTAGGTCAATGTGCGGTAGGTTTTTGAGTTGCTCGAGCAGGTACTGCGTATCGACTTCGCGAAACCGCGGTGTGCGCCGATAACAGCACACCCGATTGATACGACTCCAGTCAGTTACTTTGATTAGCTCCTCGCAACCTTGTATGCTTCGTGCTGCAATATCGTCATCGCTCAATAGCGCGAGTTTGTGACGAAGCTCAGTGCGCAATGCTTGTTTATCCATGTTCTTATAGTAGCAGTGCTACAATAATCTGGTGATACGTAAACATGAATACGACCAACATTTCCTTCGCAGTCCTCGCCTCGTGGCAGAGCTTATCGGGCACAGCAATATTCGCAAGAATGATACGGTTTATGATTTCGGAGCCGGCAGCGGTGTCATAAGTTCCGTACTAGCGCATCGCGCGCGACGTGTCGTGGCTGTCGAAAACGAGCCAGCCACGTTTCAAGCACTCACAAAGAATATGGCGGCACACGAAAATGTGCATTGCATTCGCGCTGACGCATTGACGGTATCGTTACCGAACGATTCATACAAAGTGTTTGCAAATCCGCCGTTTTCAATCATATCTGATTTAGTCCGCCGTCTAATGGAGGCGCCTCAGCCGCCAAAAAGTATTTACCTGATTGCGCAGAAACAGTTCGCTCGTAAAATTGTGCCCAGCGATGCGCACTTTACCAGCGCCCTTGGCATCGAAATAGCGCCGCTTTATGCTGCGCGAATCCGCAAGCCGCTTCGCAAAACCGACTTTACCCCACCGCCAGCCGTCGATACGGTACTGCTAGAATTGCGACTGCGCGATGCGCCTCTTATTGAGTCGCGCGATTTGCCGCGTTATCGCAGCTTCGTGCGTGAATGTTTTGCGAGTTCACGCACGTTTAATGCCCTCGATCGATCGGCCGTTGGTATTTCACCGGAACGTAAACCCTCGGAACTCACGGTTGCACAGTGGATTTCGCTATTCACCGCTCACTCGACTCGTCGAGCACAGAAATAACTTGCATCGACCGACGCAGATACGTATACTGTAGCCATGGCTACAACGAAAAAAACCTCGACGAAATCAAAAACGACTAAGAAGACGACAACTGTTCGTCGCGCACCAGCGAAACGCGCTACCACACGTAGCGTCACTCGCGTTGACTACTACCCGAACCGTGTGCCTTTTATTGTTGCGGCACTCGCAGTTGTGCTCTTGCTCCTGCTTGCTTTTATTACAACCACCCCTTGGTAATCAAAACTGTAGTATACTAAGCCCATGAAGCTCCACATCGAAATCGACACAAAAACATTTGTTCGTTTTTGGCTGGTCGTGATCGGGTTCGTGTTTGCGATCTATCTGATCTATCTGTCGTGGGCCGCAATCGTTATATTGGCGAGTTCGGCGTTTCTTGCACTCGCTCTGAGTGGTCCAGTTGGTATCTTGAGTCGCCACATTCCCGGCAAGAGTCGGCTATTGGCTACCGCCATCGCGTTTTTGGCGGTGATTATTTCGCTCGGCGCACTGTTGTTTATCGTGGCGCCACCGATTGCGCAGCAAACGATCAAACTTATTAATAATGCGCCACAACTAGTCCAGTCATTTTCATCACAGTGGAGTGGCGTAGCTGACTTTATCGACAAATATCAGTTGCAGCCGCAAATCGATAGCGCTCTGGCGACCATAAAGGCCGATTCAACGAACTGGCTCTCGCATCTGAGCTCAGGCGTGTTATCGCAGGTCGGCTCATTCGTGGCACTTCTTGGCGCAATTGTTCTGACGATTGTATTGTCGTTTTTGATGTTGCTCGAAGGTCCTGAGTGGATGAAGCGTATCTGGCGACTATATGATGACCAGGAGACGATGGAGGCTCACCGCAAGGTCGTGACCCGCATGCACCGTGTTGTGACAGGATACGTTACGGGGCAGCTTACCGTATCGGGTATCGGCGCCCTGGCGAGTGGCTCGGCTGTGTTTGCAATCAGTATGTTTATCGAGGCAATCGACACTAGTTTAGCGCCACCTGCGATCGCGATCGCGTTCCTGTTTTCGCTGATTCCGATGTTCGGTGCGACGATTGGCGGTACGTTGATTACCTTGCTGCTTTTGGTCAATAGCCTGCCTGCCGCGATTATCTTCGCCATATTCTTCATCGTGTATCAGCAGGTCGAAAATAATTTTATCTCGCCTGCGATTCAGTCAAAGTATGTCGAACTCTCGCCGCTTACGGTTCTTGGTTCGGTAACGATCGGTCTGTATTTATTCGGGCTAGCCGGCGGTATTATTTCAATTCCTATCGCTGGATGCGTGAAAGTACTGCTCGAAGACTATCTTGAGCGTAGCAAAACAAAACGTGAACACTCTAAGCAGCCAATTCATAAATTGATGAAAAAGCTGCAAGGCGAAGACTAACCGGCAACTACTAGCTAGTCAGTGTATGACCAAATGGTACCGTGCGCGGTGTCGTTGAGCGCGATGCCTTCTACTGACAGTTCGTCACGGAGCTCATCACTGCGCTGCCAATTCTTTTCTTCGCGGACGCGTGTGCGCTGCAAAATCAGTTGTTTCTGCTCGTCTGAAATATCTGGCGTACTTTGCATAAGATGCAAACCTAGAAGGCCGTCTATCGATTCAAGTAGTTCAACGAGCGACTGACGGTGAATCATCTCGCTGTGCGCATGCTCAAGCCGTGAAAACGCTTCATCGATGAGCGCTAATGCGCCTGGCGTATCGAGATCATCAGATAGCCGTTCAAGGATAGCGTGTGGTGTCGCAAGGAGCGTCAGAGAGTCTGAATCCCCTGCTTTTTCGTCGTCGTCTCGAAGCGTATCGTGTATTTGATGCCTGAGTGCGGCAATACCGCGCCAATTTCGGAGTCGATTTTGCGAGGCCGCTAAAATATCCCAAGTAAAGTTTCCTTCGGTTCGGTAATGCTTGCTCAGCACCATCAGCTTGTACGCATCAATCTCAAAGCCTTTGTCGATAATGTCTTGGAGCGTATACGTGTTGTGTAGCGACTTGGCCATCTTCTGTGAGTCGACTTTTATATGATTATTGTGCACCCATATACTGGCAAATGGCTGTCCGGTGAGGCTTTCGGTCTGAGCGATTTCGTTGGTGTGGTGTACTGGGATGTGGTCGATTCCACCGGTGTGTATATCGATGCGGTCGCCGAGTGTGGTGCGGGCGATAACGCTACACTCTAGGTGCCAACCTGGAAACCCAACGCCCCACGGACTATCCCATTCCATGTCGCGCTTGGCGTCTGTTGGCGAAAACTTCCATACCGCAAAGTCTGTCGGATTCTTTTTTTCTGCCATGTCTACGCGTGCGCCAGCCTGTAGCTCGACTGCATCGAGGCGCGCTAATTTGCCGTAGTCTGAAAGTTTACCCGTGTCGAAGTACATGCCGTCACTTGTTCGGTATAAGTAGCCTTTTTCCTCGAGCTCACGTGCAAAAGCAATCTGCTCGTCGATACAGCTCGTGGCGGCGACAAGATGGTCGGGCCGTATGAGATCGAGGAGCTCATAGGCTTCGTGTTCGGCTACCGCACTATATTTTTTCGCGATATCCCAGGCGCTCACACCTTCGCGTCGTGCGCCCTTTTCCATCTTATCTTCGCCGTTATCATCATCACTAACTAAGTGACCGACATCGGTGATATTCTGCGTACGTTCGACGGTGTAGCCTTCTGCTCTGAGTGAGCGTACTAGTACATCCCAGTAAATATAGCCAAGCCAATTTCCGATATGAGGCTGGCTGTATACGGTTAGTCCACAGGTATAGAGTGATACGCGATCTGCGACGAGCGGCTGTAGCTGCTCGACTTTGCGGCTCATCGTATTGTGGAGCTTCACGCCGATGCCTCGTGTGACGCAATTGCTTTGTCGGTTGCTTCGACTAACTCGTGAATGACGGTGTCGTATGATTCGTAAACGCGAAAGCCTGCAGCATGTGCATGACCACCACCACCGAAGTAACCAGAGATCGTTTCAGATACTGGTAGCCTTGAGCGTAGGCGTGCGGTTAGCTTACCGTCTGGATATGTCTTAATGACACAGCTGACTTCGACGCCCTGAACAAGCCGTAGTTCATCGCCAATCAGCGCACCTGGATTGTATTGGTCTGAGTACTGCTCGATTTCTTCGAATGGTACGTGAACGAGCGCTAATTTGCCATCGAGCATATACTCGACGCGTTCGATGAGCTTGCCTTTGTAGGCTAGAATTTCAGGTGATTTTTTCATGAATTCGCGGCGACGTTCTTCGATTGCGGCGTTTGACGCACCAAGCTCGGTAAGCTTGCCAGCGACGAAAAATGAATTAGCAGTCGTGCCTGGTGTCGTAAGCCCCAAGCTATCGCTCATCATGGCCGCTAACATGTCTTCGGCCGCAAGTGAATTAATACTCCAGCCACATGCTGCTGCGAGGTTATAGATCAGTTCTCCCGTAGCCACGACCGGCATATTGACCATATCGTGCTCAAAACTGAGCGTGCTATCCGTCGCGTGATGATCGAGCACGAGCACAGGATGCGTTTCCAAATAGTGTCGTACGCCCCGACTCTCGAGCACCTTGCCAAGTAGTACATCGGCTGAGGTATCGACGATAATCGCAAGATCCGAGCGTGTGTCGAACTCGTTAACGATACGATCCCAACCTGAAAAATACCGAAGGTATTTCGGTACGTCGACTGGGCAGTACATCGTAACGTCTTTGCCTAAATCGCTCAGAATTTCTTCAAGCGCCAGACTCGAGCCGATACTGTCACCGTCTGGATTTTCGGCCTGGATGATAATAATGTGTTTTGCAGCTTCAATGCGCTGTTTTGCGGTCTCAAACATAGCTCTATTGTAACAGATATAGAGCAAACACTTTTGTGCCTGCGTAAAGATTGCCGGACGCAGACCGTGACGCTATACTAAAGAGCTATGTGGCGAGAACAACCTATAGAGAACACCATGCGCTTTATCGGCGAGACAGCTGATAGTACCGAAGCGCAGCGTGCAACCGAGCGGTTGATCGAATTGATTCGAGTGCGCATTCATATGGACAGTTCGGCACTATCGCATCTTCACGAAGCTATTGGTTGGGACGTATACGCAGAGCCCATCATCGTCGGCACAGCCCGACGTGCGCTCGAACAGGGTTTACTCGAAGCTGTCATGAGCGACGATCCTGCGGTGATTCAGGTGCTCGGCCAACGTCTCGATGAAATTATCGAAGACGTCTTTATGCAACCGTATCGGGAAGCGATCGAATACTTCAAGGCCGATTCACGAGCCGGCGAGTATTAGTTTAGCTTTCGGCGTCCTTCGAGCGCGTGCGACAGCGTGATTTGATCGGCATACTCAAGATCGACGCCGACCGGTATGCCGCGCGCAAGCCGAGAGACCTGGGTGTCAATTCCGGCATCGCTGATTTGACGCTGAATAAACAGCGCTGTCGATTCTCCCTCGACGCTAGCATTTGTCGCAATAATCACCTCTTCGACTGCATCGTCTTTAAGGCGCGCTAACAGCTCGGGAATATGGAGTTGTTCGGGACCGATACCGTCGATTGGCGAAATGACACCGCCAAGTACATGATAGGTGCCGGTGAACTTATTTGTGCGCTCAAGCGCGACGACGTCAAGTGGCTCCTCCACGATAGCGACCATTTTCTTGTTGCGATCGCGATTGCTGTATAGCGGCGAAACATCCTCGTCGGGATTAATCAGCGCAAAGGTGCGCGGACACACTTTTACGCCAGACTGTAGCTGCTCGATGGCGCGTGCAAGTTCAGCAGCGGTCTGTGGTTTGGCGCGCAGTAAAAAATACGCATATCGCTCTGCGGTACGTGCGCCAACGCCTGGCAGGCGGCCAAACGCATCAATAACTTCGAGAAGTGCACTCGGAAGAAGCTGCGCCATGCTACGGTGTGTCCTATAGACCTAGGTTGCCGAGGCCACCCATGAGCGGCTTCATTTTTTCGGCTGCAATTTCTTGTGCTTTTGCCATGCCGTCACGAATTGCGATTTCGAGCCAGTGCTCGAGCTCTTCGATGTCTTCAAGATCAACATACGCTGGGTCGATTTTGATTGACTTTACTTTCAACTCGCCGGTAATCTGTACGAGTACCGCACCGTCACCTGCTTCAACTTCAACGATCTCTTTCGCGAGGGATTTTTGTGCCTTACGTAGGTCGTTGAGCATTTTCATTTGGTCAAGGGCCATATATTCCTCCTATAATTTGCTCGTCTTATTGTACGTGATTATTACAGAGATGTATAGAGGTAGAAGCGATCGCTTCGTTCTTGCAGGCGGCTCGTAAAGACTTCGGTCGGCGCCTTCTGGATACGGCTTCGGCCCGCATAGTCGCCACTGACGACGACAGGCGTCGGTACGTCGAGTGAGGTAGTTGGCTTGAAGTGTCCATTATAGCGAGCTAGTAGCAGGTAGTATGGCATGTCTGGCTGGTTGACGACGACAGAAACGGTATTGTCACCTACCCTATCTGCAGCAGCTACTGCCTTAGGCAATAACTGCGTGTCGTTATCGAAATCGGTAGCGGTCGACGGCGTGTAGTTGTAGGCGATTTCGTAGCGAGCGATACCTGAGAGTACCAGACCGACGACAATCACGCTGAGCGGCAATAATCCAACCACGCGCGCGTAGGGATTGTGCGGGAACATACGGTACCACTCACGGATCAGCGTATTGATTCCCATAGCAAGCATCAATACGACCAACGGCAGCAAATAACTGACATACTGCTGATTCAGCACTACGAGAGGAATGAGTGTCAGCGCCCAGAACCAAATGATATAACTGCGCGCCGTGTGTTTAATCATAAGAAAACGAATAATACCGATGATTACCACCGCAGTAGTACCGAGTGAGAGTAGCTGCGGTGCAACCACTTCTTTGCCCGGTGCATACGAGCCGAATATCAGCGCAGCAAAGGACACCAGCGCAGCTTTCAGGCTGCCGATGTTCTCGGGTATACCTAAGAGCTGTTCGCCGACTTCTGGCTTGGATGTCAAGCTATATACTAGGGGCGCCATGACAATCAGACTCAGCCCAATGGCGATAAGAATGTGATGAATATTCATGCGCCGCATCACCAGCCGGATGTGCGGGTGGAAGATCATGGTGGTGAGGACGGCGAGGTTAAGATAGATGCCCAGAGGAATATACATGTTCAGGCTCAGTAGTACCACGGCAAGCAGTTTCCATACCAGTTCAGGCTTATGTCGCCTTGTCACGTGTGTGGCACTCAGCAAAAGCCAGACAGACACCGCTAGCATGAATATCGTCGGCGTACCGTCTTGGGCTGCGAATATCATCGCGGGTATAGTAGTCGTGATGATACCGGTAATAATGGCGACATTGGGCTTGAACCATTGGCGAAGCAACAAAAACACACCATAAATCGTTACCACGCCGAGAATAATTGACGGTAGCTTAATCGTAAAGGTCGATACATCGAGTAGCGCGAATGACGTACGTTGCAGCAAATGGTACGGAAGGTTGGCGACGAGATCGGGATTGAACGTGCCGTACGTAAATGAACCACTAGCGACCGCGGTCGCTTTTTCCTCGGCACGTAGACCGTCAGGCAGCAAAAAGGCGGCGAATACGAAAATCGCCGTAACCAGGATTGCTGCAAGTGTATAGCCAATGATGTAACGCCAACGATATAGGACGTATTCGGTGACATTCTTTTTCATATACTGCCCACCATTTTACCACAGCTACTCGTGCTTGCGGTCGAGCGACATGAAGCGCAGGCGCTCCGGGTGGAAGTAAAGTTGGACTTTTCCGACGGGGCCGTTACGGTGCTTAGCAATGATTAAGTCGGTAATATTCTGCACTTCGGGGTTATCAGGTTCGTAATAGCCGGGACGATAAATAAAGCTGACGATGTCGGCATCTTGCTCGATTGAACCCGATTCTCGCAAGTCTGAAAGCTGTGGAATCGGCGGCGTACGAGTTTCAACAGAACGTGAGAGCTGGCTGAGGGCAATTAACGGCACATTGAGCTCACGAGCGATAAGCTTAAGGCCACGCGAAATTTCTGACACTTCCTGCACGCGGTTTCCCTGGTGATTGCCGGCTGCCTGCATAAGCTGCAGGTAGTCGACGATGATAAGTCCCAGTGGCTGCTCGTGGTGTTTGCGGCGCGCTTTCGTGCGCATTTCGAGCACACTCAGGCCTGGCGTATCGTCGATATAAATCGGCGCTTCAGCCATTTCGCCCATTGCTTCAGACAATTTTCCAAAATCTTCATCGCTCAAATTTCCGGTACGAATATTCCAACTATCGACACCTGATGCGTCGGCAAGCATACGGTCGACCAGCTGCTCCTTGCTCATCTCCAGAGAAAAGAATAGCACAGGTTGTTTTGCGATCGTCGCGACGTTGTATGCCAAGTTGGTCACCAGAGTGGTCTTACCCATGGCAGGTCGGGCCGCTAGAATGATAAGGTCGCTTCGCTGCAGGCCCGCCGTCATGTTATCGAGGTCACGGTAGCCGGTACGAATACCGCGAAGCTCGCCTTTGTTACGGTGAAGCTCTTCGATGCGGTCGAAGCTCTCGGTCAAGATACTTTCCAGGCTGACCAAATCTTGCTTGAGCGACTGGTCGCTGACGCTAAATAGTTCTGCTTCGGCTTTTTCAAGCAATTCCTGGGTCGTCGTGTCGTCATCGAAGCCAAGTTCGGAAATATCAGCGCTTGCCTTGATAAGTCGTCGGCGTACGGCGTTTGATGCAACGATCTCGGCATAACTACGAGCATGTGCAGCTGACGGCACATAGTTCGTCAGCTCCGTCAAAAATGCTGAACCGCCTACGGCGTCGATTTCATCCTTCTTTTTGAGTTCGTCTGTCAGTGTCAGCAGGTCGACCGGCTTGTGCTTTTCATATAGGCGCATCATGCCGCCATAGACCAAGCCGTGTTGTTTGTCATAAAAGTCATCAGAACGTACGAGTTCAGCAATATCGGCAATCGCGTCTTCGTCAATTAAACATGCGCCGAGCAAACTTTTCTCAGCATCAAGATTTTGTGGCGGAATTTTGCCAGCAGCGACGTCTTTTTTAGCCATTGAACTCTACTTCTTCTCCTCCACCCATGATAGCAGCAATTTCGGCCAGGCGCGAATCGCGTGGCGGCTCCTGTTCGGGTCGAATATCGATTTCGAGGTTGCCATGACCAAGTGCTTCGAGCGCAGCGCTGAGCTTTGGGAGCTGCTTCGGGTCTTTGAGCTTACCGGCGTTGAATTTGTTGCCGGCAAAAATAACCAGCGTGTCGCCCTCAACCAAGTGCGAAGATTTCTTGAGCAAGCTTCGAAGTGCTACCTCAGACTTCAGCTGCTCGAGAAATGCCGGCCACTCTAGTTCGCCATCGGCGATTACTGCTTGTTTAGCAGGAGTAGGCTTGGGAGTCTCATCAGTTTTTTCGGTCTGTGTTGCGGCTGGCGTAGCCACTGGCTTTTCAGGCGATTTTTTAGCTTGTTTTGCCGGCGGCGCTACCTTCGATTGTGCCGCGGGCTGCGCCTTGGTAGGTCGAGGCGTCGTCGGCGCGGCGTTTTTGGCCAGTACGCTCAATAATTTTATATATGGATACGGGCTCACCGGCACGTCAAGCAATGCGTCAAGTAATGCGAGGTCTTCGGGGTGTTCGGTGATAGTCGATTCAAGCGATACAACTAACTGCTTCGTAAGGATAGAAGGCTGCATGCCGCTTTGCTCAAGTTCTTTCATGCGCACCGACAGTGTGGCGAGATCACCGCTACGGTACGCTGCGATGAGCGCCTGTAGTGATGACTCGTCGCTAATGCCGAGTGCCTGCTGGACATGTTCCGCTTCGATGCGACTATCGCTCGCGTGACGGAGCTGGTCAAGTAGACCAATACTATCTCGGAAACTGCCGCCGCCATGTTCGG
>Ga0310810_10010895_pt1 | contig 10610 bp, 7 predicted proteins | sample NCmetagenome_FD_207641 | JGI IMG/M metagenome (GOLD analysis project Ga0310810, IMG submission 207641) | Soil microbial communities from experimental microcosm in Duke University, North Carolina, United States - NC | ecosystem: Engineered > Artificial ecosystem > Soil microcosm > Unclassified ... | reverse complement strand
TAACGCTTTGCACTTAAAGAGTGACTTGGTTGCAAGTTTATCCAAATTCAGTACCCATTTCCAGCGCGATCCCGAATCAGATATAGCAACAGAGGTCAGCCATTACTACAACAGAGTAAATATAGACCTCCTCACCATGTTACCTGCCGATGCCGAGCTGATTGTTGAGGTTGGTTGTGGGACTGGATCGTTAGGATCACAATACAAGCGGATTAATCCTCAAGCTAAATACATTGGCATTGAATTAAACCCAAAAGCGGCAGAAATTGCCGCAAAAACTCTTGATCAAGTTGTTATCGGTGATGTCGAACAGATCAATTCAGCAGCAATGCCGTTTGTTGAGGGTACTGTGGACTGCTTGGTTTACGGAGATGTACTAGAGCATCTAGTTGATCCGTGGAAAGTCCTGCGGCAACAAATAGCATGGCTGCGGGATGGAGGCCAAGTCCTCGCCTGCATTCCCAACGTACAGCATTGGAGTTTAATTTTGCAACTGTTGAGTGGTCGATGGAAATATCAAGAAGAAGGGTTGTTGGATCGCACCCATTTACGCTTCTTCACCCTAGAGAGCATTGAACAAATGTTATCGGAGTGTGCGTTACAAATATGTGATATAAAAGCTCGTTGTATTATCCAACCTCCAGAGCAATTTATTTCCGTTTTTACTCCACTTTTAGAAAGTTTAGAGATTGAGCTAGACAGCTTCAGTTTGCAAACCCATGCGTATCAGTATTTGGTGCGTTCGGTGAGAGCAACTGACCCTATCTCAAAACTGCTAATTTATACCAGAGTCACGCACAGTATTTGTAGCTTAGTGCGGGTAGTACAACCAGACCGATTGAGTGCTACCATTCCAGGTGTGCGGACGGTGCAAACTGTCGATGCGATCGACCCAAACATTGCTAATCCTGATGAGGCTAAAGTTTTCATTTGGCAACGTCCATTTCTCGATTATCCTCTGGATACTGAGGAATTAATGGCAACACAGAAAGCCTTGTTAAAGGCGGGTTATTTAGTGTTGGTGGAGGTAGACGATTTGCCGTCTATTTGGCCAGAAACAGTACAAAATTGCTTCCTAGACTTGCTTCGTTCCTGTCATGGAGTCCAGACTTCTACTCAAACTCTGGCAGATTATTTGCGATCGTTTAACCCCAATGTTGTTGTCTTCCCGAATCACCTAGCTTTCTTACCTCCACCGCGCACACCCGCCACTGATGCTCCAGTTACCTTGTTCTTCGGCGCTCAAAATCGAGAGCAGGACTGGGAACCAATTATGCCTGCTTTGAATCGAATATTATCAGTTCGTGGCGATCGGGTGCAGGTGCAAGTCATTCACGATCAACGCTTTTTTGCGGCACTAGAAACAGACCAAAAGCAGTTTGAGCCTTGGTGTTCTTATTCGCGCTATCAAGAAATCCTCTGGTCTTGCGACATTGGCTTACTACCCCTGAGATCCACTGAATTTAATGCTATGAAATCTGACCTTAAGCTCCTTGAATGTGCGGCACATGGGGTTGTTGCCTTAGCCAGTCCAACGGTGTACGCTGCATCAATTGTGGAGGGTGAAACTGGACTAATTTATCACTCAGTTGAGGACTTTGCCGCTAAGCTAGACGAACTTATTATTAACCGCGAACTGCGTTATCGAATTGCTACTCAAGCTTATGAATGGGTGAAAGACAATCGCCTCCTGTCTCAACACTTTCGTCAACGACCGGATTGGTACCTAGAAATGTGCAATAGGCTGCCGGAACTTAATCAGGCGCTGTGTGAGGTGTCGGGACAGTAAAATGTAGAGAATTTTTGCTTTGTAGTTGCGCTTTAGCACTAAAGCGCAACTACGAACTTTTATTGTGGCTAATGACGCAGACTTGATATGATCAGCTGTTCCATATCCAAATTATGCCAGTTAGATGCGGAACAGCTTATCACGTGTTTAATTTTGATTTTTCACCGAGTATTCCTCAACCACACGTTGATAAAATTCTTCCAGTACTGTTATACAGGTTTGGTCATTATATAGATAGGAATGGCGCTGTTTCATTTTTTGAATAATGCTATCTCGCAACTGTGGATTTAGACCCAATCTTGCAGCAATTTCAATATAGTCGGCTTCATTTTTAGCAATAGTTTCAGTGACATCCAGGATTTTCAAAAAGGCGTATGACTGACGTCCCCGCATCAATTCCCCTGGACAAGTGACAATCGGTAAATCGCAGGCGATCGCGTCTAGAGTAGTAAAGCCACCAGAATAACTCATGGTATCTAGAAAGATATCTGAGGCTAACATCAGGTTAAAATAACCGATAGCTGTCTGTCGAGGCACAATTACACAATAGTCTTCCATCTTCAATCCAAATTTAGCAAAAGCTTTTTGAAGACGTTGCTGGAACTGTTCGGTGATGTGGGGACTTCGATGAGACGATACAAAGGCAAACTGAGCTGAAGCAACCCTGAGAGCAATTTCTGGAAATATATGATCATATCGTGGGAGATATTTAGATAAAGATTGACAGGATAAATAAATGACAGCATCCTCACGTAACTTAAAATCTGAGCGAGTTTTAGTGATATCAGGAATGATCGGTTTGGCAGAGGAAATAGTCTATAGTTGGTAATCCTGACGTGACTGGATGTGCCCATGTGGTACATTGAATAGGAGCAAGCCGTAAGCCTGCCATTTGCATAATCAATGAGGTCATTCCAATAGCTGGAAAAATGAGAATATGTAGCTGATCAGCCAGAACTTTTCTACAGGCAGCCTCTAAATCATTAGGAATATGATAAAATACGTTACTATAAAGCTGGAATTGACGAGTTAGTTGATCCCGGCTTGGGTAAGTGTAATAACAATACACTTCAAACTTTTGTTTATTGTAATTTTCAAGCCAGCCAAGGTAAAGTTTGCCAGCCCCATCTGATCGCATACTATCACAGATATAACCAACTCGAATTTTACCGTTTTTGCTGAGGGAAGGCATAGGCAAACCCTCTGTCCATTCAGGATATTTCGCCTTCATAATTCGATGAACAAACTGACCATATTTTTTTTGTAACTCTACGTCATTCTTACATTGATACTGAAGGTAAAAATTTGTATGGCGACCTATCCCGATTAATGCGCTAGATCTAGCTTGAGGAGTATTTAATTGAGTTAACTGAATTACTTCTTCCAAGCCTTGAGAAAATCGACTACGGTAAAAATTAACTTCTTCTTGAGTTTCATAGAGGATTGGGAGGGTTAAGCACTTGGCTAGCCTCAATGATAAATCATCGGGTAGCGCTAGGGAGGCTTCGGTTGCAACCTCTATAGCTTTTTGAGTACATCCAGAACCTTGCAAGAGCGATACGAGGCGATTACACAGCCCAACCTCAGTAGGATAAATGAAAAGAGCATTTCTACAAACTTTTATAGCTTCTTCATAACGATTCAGATATTGGTAACAATCAGCTACGCGAAAATATAATAAAGTATTACCTATTTCATTCTCTAAAAATTTCTGGTATTCAATAATAGAATCTTCATATTTCTCCTGATAATAAAAAGCATCTCCAAAATACAAAAAAGCTTGTAATTGATCGTTTTTTATCTGATAAGCAACACCTAAATTATAAAGAATATCCGGATTAGTAGGGTTAAGTTTAAGGGCGGTTTCATAGGTAGAGATCGCCTTTTCTACTTCCTGTTGTAATAAAAAAATATTTCCTAAATTTAAATAACTACCAAAATGATTGGGATTACAGGATACAGCTTGACGATAGACTAATTTAGCTTGATCAAGTTGATCAGATTTCAATAAAAGATTACCGAAGTTATTATAAGCATCCACCAAGTGTGGGTTCAGCGCTATTGCTTCTTGATAAGCACGAATCGCTTGATCATTATTACCCATTTTTTCAAACGCCGCTCCAATAAGATAATGCTGAATAGAGCCTAATGGATCAAGATTTAACGACTTGATCAACATTTCTATCGACTCTTGATACCGACCTAAAACATAGTAAAGTCTCCCCAGTCTCAGCCAAACATCTACGTTATCCTGCTCCCACTGTAAAATTTCTTTATATTTTTGTTCTGCTTTCAGTAAATCTTTTTTAATTTGTCCTAAAAATTCTGGACTATATGTTTTTCCAGCTACTATTCCAGCTTCTAAAACTTCCGAACAATCCAGTTGAATAGCTTCTTGATAAAGGGGTTGCGTTAATTGTTTTAATTCAGTTTGTAAATTATAGATAGATTTGATAAAAGTAATATTTTGCTGATTTATGGAATAATTTTTAGAAGGCTGGATTGAGCCGTTATCTTGATGCCAAACAATAATCTGCAATTCAAGGCATAACTGTTCTTGAGTCGATTGAGGTTGAAAGAAATATTTGTAAGATTTAGCACTGGGATTTAAAGCTAAAAAATCACGATTTGCTTGTTGAATGGCTTGCCAATTACTGTTAACGGTAACAATTAAAGATTTTTGAGCTAAAAAGGGACGGACACAAAGTAAACCCATGAGATGAGATCTATAATCATGAGAGCCATCATAAAAATACACACCAATTTTATGGTTTACTTCTATTTCTCGAAGATTTAAGAAAAATTCTTCAAAGTCTTGAGAGCAAAAACATACTTGTTCATTTAGCTCAAAATTGGCTAAATTTTGCAGTAAAATCTCATCATTGTTTCCCCAGGGATTGAATTCAGAAAAATTATCAACAGCAAAAGCAAATTTGTCGTAATGATCCAGTAAGGCTCCAATTAAACTCCCTCCTTGGAAACAACCAATTTCGCAGTAAATCTCTTCTGGCTCCATACATCTCACCGCAAAGTTCAGTAACTGCATGATATTGGCTGTTGTCATACTTTGAACTTGATCGATAATTTTTTGGAAACGATTACTTTTAGGACGGCATCCTCGTTGCTCCCAATTCTCATAAAATGTAGGTATTTGTTCTAAAAAATGTTGATAATTCATAAGTCTTATATTCTTTGCTATGATTTGCCTTTAGGTAAATGAATATAGTAACCGCTAATGACTCCAACTCGACTACGGTTTCGCCAATGTTTAAGATCCTCTGAACGCCCAAGCCTCTCAATGCAGTTGATGGTAATGGGATTGATCATTACTGTGTTTTTTGTATCTATCGCTATTATGGCTCCCACCTTTCAATCTTGGGGATGGCTGCAAAACCCTATAGAATCATTATCTAACCCAATTCACGATCCGCCTGGAGCAAAGTACTGGTTCGGAACAACTAATCAGGGTTATGATGTCTTCTCCCGCACGATATTCAGTTCTCAGGCTGCTTTGCAAGTCGTGATTCTCGCCACAACTCTTAGCCTAATTATCGGTGTGCCTTTAGGTTTGGTCAGTGGTTATCTGGGTGGCAAACTAGATCGGGTGTTGTTGTTTTTTATGGATACCATCTATACCCTACCAGGACTACTATTATCAGTAACGCTAGCTTTTGTGGTTGGACGAGGGATATTAAATGCTGCGATCGCACTCAGTATTTCCTACATACCCCAGTACTATAGGGTCGTCCGCAACCATACGGCTAGTGTTAAAAACGAACTTTTCATCGAAGCGGCTCAAGCTATGGGCGCTTCCACCAAGCGAGTTTTGTCTCGTTACCTGTTTCTAAATGTAATTCAAAGCGTACCCGTCTTATTTACCCTCAACGCGGCTGATGCCATTTTAATCTTAGGCGGCTTGGGATTTTTAGGACTAGGACTGCCAGAACAGACACCAGAATGGGGCCAAGACTTACGTCTAGCACTGAGTGCTCTCCCCACTGGAATTTGGTGGACAGCTCTTTTTCCGGGTTTAGCCATGACATTGATGGTGGTGGGATTGTCACTTTTAGGAGAGGGCTTGAGTGAGTTTCTCAACCCCAGGTGGCGTCGTTAAAATTGGAATAGATATTATCTGTTGGAAATTGGGGATAGTAACAAGTATTACTATTCCCCAAGGCTCAAGTGTCTATTGCATTAATGAAGCCGATTGTATTAAGTCATGAACTATCAAAATTTTATAGAGAAACTTTCCTCTTTTTATGAGAACTGGGAGAAGGATTCAGTATGTCCAAAATCTAAGCGATTTGAACCGATAATCAAGCAATTTAAGGGCATGACTACAGCCAGCGTGATGCAGTTGCTCAACTTTGCTGTAGAATGCTTGGAACCCAATGAAGTTTACTGTGAAATAGGTTGCGCTCAAGGCGCAACTTTAATTGGGGCTTTGCTAGATAATCCCGAAAAAACAGCTTATGCTGTCGATACTTTTTTGGGATTTGATTTATTGGAGGATAACTTCAATAAATTAATAGAAAATCTATCTAATTTTGATTTAGAAGAACAAGTTATATTGTGCAATCAGGAGATTGAGGACTTTTTTTTTGAATTTAATTCCAGCCAGATAGAAGAGAAAATTGGATTGTATTTTTATAAGGGATCGCAAGATTACCGTTCCTGTTTAATGGGACTCCTTTTAGTTAAGCCTTTCCTGGCAAACCAATCTATTATTGTTTTAAATCAGTGTAATTGGGAAGCCTCTTATCAGGCAAGTCTGGACTTTATAGCCTCTCATCCTCAAAGCCGATTAGTGCTGGATTTCTCAACAGAACAAACTAAAAGCTCTACAAGTTGGAATGGTTTACAAGTCATTAGTTGGGATGTCAATGCTAATCATAAAATGGATTGGTCGATCTTTCAAGAATCCCGAAAACCCGCTTTGATTAGCGCCATTTACGAACTTCATGTTAACTCCCGCCAAAAAGTCATAAATACTTGCTATAAAGAAGCACTCGAACTGTACCTTTCCGGCAAACCTGAAAAAGCAGAACAGAAATATAAACAAATCTTAAGTTTTGATGTGAGCCAAGCAGAGGCTTGGTACAACCTGGGTAAGCTCTATTACCAAACTCAACGCTATCAAGATGCGTTGGAGTCTTTACTTAGGGCTTTAGAACTAGATTCATCAAAAGCAATCTGGCACTACGAGCTAGGGGTGATACTGGAGAAACTGGGCGCTATTCCCCAAGCTATGCGGGCATATCAAGAAGCGATCGCGCTCGATCCACAATGGATTTCTGCTTATAACAGCTTGGGGAATATTTGGTTTGAAGCTGGAGAGTTAGAGCAGGCAGAATCCATGTACCGTCAAGTTCTTTCTGCCTGTCCCGATCATTGTGCTGGCTATATTAACCTAGGGAACATCTTGATGGCTAAACATCAAGTTGAGGAAGCAATAGAAGCTTATGAACAAGCCCTGTTCTTAAAACCTCGTGACCCTGATATCCTTCATAACCTGGGGATAGCATTTGAGGTAAAAAATGACCAAGCCGAAGCATACAGCTACTTTGGGTATTCTTGTTATCGCCAGGGAAACTACCAAGAAGCGATTAATTACTATCAAAAATTTCTAGAGACTAAAACAGGAGATGTGGCTTTCTATGTAGATCTTGCGGATTGTTATAAGAATCTTCATCAATATACAGAAGCAATAAATATTTACCAAGAAGCCATTAGGTTATATCCCAAATCAGACTGGCTTTACTTTAGCTTGGGATTGACTTATCAAGATTTTGGCGATACAGAGAAATCAATCGCTGTTTTAACAGAAGCATTGCAAGAATCACCTAATAATTTAAGTTTACAAATTTATCAGCAGTTAATGCTTCCGATTATTTATGAAAATCCTGAAGAAATTGAGTTTTACAGGCAGCGGTTTACTCAAGGTCTAATAGCTCTAGTACAGCAGACGAGATTCGATACCCCGGAAGAGATAAATAATGCTTTAAAGAGCATAATTTTTAGGACAAATTTTTATTTACAATATCAAGGCAAAAATGATTTAAATCTCCAAATTAAATATGGAGAATTCGTTCACCAAATTATGGCAGCTAATTATCAAGACTGGTCAAAAGCCTTGCCGATGTTGCCAATCGAGGAGAATGAAAAGATTCGCGTTGGCTATGTATCAGCACACTTAAGAAATCATAATGGAGCTAAATGGGCGCTAGGCTGGATTAAGAATTATAATAAAGAAGAATTTGAGATTTATTGCTACTATACAGGTTATAAAGTAGATCAAAAAACTAGACAATTCCAACTTTTTAGTAATGTCTTTCATCATATTCCTGATGACATAGAAGCCGTCTGTCAGCAGATAGTAGATGACAAATTGCATATACTGGTTTTCACTGATATCGGTATGGATGCTCCAGTCAGTATCATGGCTGGCTTACGTCTCGCTCCCGTACAATGTACCGCATGGGGCCATCCTATAACCTCTGGTTTGCCAACGATTGACTACTACTTATCGAGTGAGTTGATGGAGCCAGAAAAAGCTCAAGAGCATTATTCAGAAACGTTAATTAATTTGCCTAATATTGGGCTTTGTTATGAAAAGCCAGAGATTCCTGAGTCGCCAAAAACTCGCTCTGAGTTTCAGTTGCGAGATGATGCAATTTTGTATTTATCTTGCCAATCTCTCTTTAAATATCTACCGCAATATGATTATATTTTTCCAGCGATCGCGCAACAGGTTCCTCAAGCTCAATTTGCCTTCCTCTCTCACCACTTGAGTTTGCCGATTACGGAAAAATTTCGGCAGCGTCTCAAACGAGCCTTTGCTCGTTTTAACTTGAATAGTGAAGACTACTGCGTAATACTACCGCGTCAGGATTGGTTGGGGTATGCAAGTCTAAATTTAGTTTCGGATATTTATTTAGATACGTTGAGTTGGTCAGGTGGGAATTCCACATTAGAAGCGATCGCATGTAATTTGCCCATTGTTACTTGTCCCGGTGAGTTTATGCGGGGTCGTCATTCTTACGGGATTTTAAAAATGTTAGGAGTGACTGAAACGATTGCTCAAACTGAAGCGGAATATATTGATATTGCTGTAAAATTAGGGCGTGAGCCAGAATGGCGAAACAGCATCATACAACGAATGATAGAGCGCCATTCTTATCTTTATGAAGACAAAACTTGTGTAAAAGCGCTTGAAGATTTTTACCTTCGTGTGGTTCAGGAAGGTCAGTCAGCGTCAGATTAGCGTTGAGGGTGAAAAATTGATTCACACTAAGACACAAAGGCGCTAAGATGCTGTATTTAGCAATAAATTGGGGAATGGTAGAGCGTGGTTGAGTCCGAGGTCATTGGCATCGATTTAGGGGGAACTGCCATCAAGTTGGGACGATTTCACAAAGATGGGACTTGCTTCCAGTCTTTAACTGTGGCAACACCTCAACCCGCAACACCAAAGGCGGTTGTGGAGGCGATCGCACAAGCGATTACTCAACTTAATGCTCATCACCCCCTGATTGCAGCGATCGGTGTTGGTACTCCTGGCCCCACTGATGCAGCCGGTCGAATTGCCAGAGTGGCGATTAACCTGTCAGGCTGGCAAGATGTCCCCCTGGCGGATATGTTAGAAGCCAAGACAGGTTGCTCTACCGTAATTGCTAATGATGCCAACTGTGCCGGGTTGGGAGAAGCTTGGTTAGGTGCGGGGCGTCAGTTTCGCAATTTGATTTTGCTGACGTTAGGCACCGGAGTTGGCGGCGCGATCATTTTGGAGGGCAAACTCTTTACCGGTCATCAGGGGGCTGCCGCTGAGTTGGGATTAATTACGTTAAACCCGGATGGCCCAATTTGTAATAGCGGGAATCGAGGTTCTTTGGAGCAATATGTCTCGGTTCAAGCCATTCGACGCCGCACTGGAAAAGAACCCGCTGAACTTGGTGCTATGGCGAAAGCGGGTGATCAGTCTGCTTTGGAATTTTGGCAAAGCTATGGACGCGACTTAGGAATTGGGTTAGCTAGTCTCATCTATGTTCTGACTCCGGAAGCGATTGTAATTGGCGGTGGGGTTAGTGCGAGTGCAGAATTTTTCTTCCCTGCGGCTTTAGCTGAAATTGAGCAACGAGTGTTGCCGAGTTCTCGCGCTGGGTTAGAGTTACTGGTGGCTGAGTTGGGCAATCAGGCTGGAATGGTGGGTGCGGCAAAATTGGCTTGGCAAATGGTGGAAATTGGCGGTTAGGGATTAGTTGTTCTCTCTTGAGTCGTGACTCTTATTTTTAAGCTGGGGATACAGATTTTGATACCGCTTCCAAGCCTCCAAGAGTGCTGGTTCATCCGGGTTAGGAGTTGCCGCTAACGTTGGCATCGGTGTTAGATTCCCTATTGCCTTCGCATCCTTATATATCCCAATTCCAATCCCCGCCAGTAAGGCAGCACCTCGTGCCGAAGCGGCTACAACCGTCGTGGTGTACAGGGGAACTCTCAATACATCAGCGAGTAACTGTTGCCAATCCCTCTCTAAGGTTCCGCCACCTGCCAATCGCAGTTCTGTCACGGTTACACCTGTTGCCTCAAGGGCTTGAATTCCTTGCTTTAAGGAAAACGCTACCCCCTCTAATGCGGCACGCATGAGATGCGCCCTAGTATGATATAACCCCAATCCCACCCAGGCACCTCGTACATCGGAAGTTCCCCCGTACAAATGAACTACAAAGGGAGAAAAAGCTTGAGTAACGGGAACTAGAGCCATTTACTCCCAGAAAGCCGTACCCATGTTTTTAAGGATTTCTTAAGATTTTGACGGGTCAAC
>Ga0310810_10010894_pt1 | contig 10611 bp, 7 predicted proteins | sample NCmetagenome_FD_207641 | JGI IMG/M metagenome (GOLD analysis project Ga0310810, IMG submission 207641) | Soil microbial communities from experimental microcosm in Duke University, North Carolina, United States - NC | ecosystem: Engineered > Artificial ecosystem > Soil microcosm > Unclassified ... | reverse complement strand
CCATTTGAAGTTTGGCGCCATAGTGAACCCAAAGCGGTTTGAACGGACGCCGACGTCTTTAAGCCAAACGATATGTTCCATGGGAATGGTATATAAGTAAAATGGATGGCCATTAAGTCCGGTCAGGTTCGCAGGGATTTCGCTCGGGGCGGTGAGCACTACCTGGAAGAGGATCGACTCTCCCGTATGCGAATCCGTAGCCGCTCTGGCTTGGGACCAGGAAGCACCGGATTGATAAGACCAGACACGGATTTGCGCCGTGATGGTACTGTCCGGAGGAACGGGGAGCGTGCGAACGCCACCCAGGAAGTACCCTGAACCGAGGGTGTCGAAGGTCGCAGGGGTTCCCAACGAAGACAGAATGCCTGAGTCGGTCACTATGCCCGGTGCCCACCAAAGATCTGCGGCCCACTGATTACCACTCAATCCGGTGGTCCAGTCCGTATCCTTGATGATTGCGTCGACGCCAGGAGCGTAATTCGCGAAGTTGAGCGTCCCCTGTGCGAAACTGGAAACACATACAAACCAGAGAGCAACTGTGGAAAGTCTTTTCGTAGCAAACCCTTTGCCCTATATCTTTATCTCCTCCGCTTGCTCCAAATGCAAGCTTAATTTTGAGTGACTAAAAGGCATGTCTCACGTTCGAGCTTAACCGTCGAGATAGTCTGGCCTGCTGGAGGTGGACCCGCCTGCCCTTTAGAAAAGGTTTCGGAACATTTAATTCCCAGCGATTTCCACGCAGCGATGTGGTGTGGAGCAGGCTTGGGTGGGCTCCATTGGGGCGTGGTTGTTCGCTCAAGAGACCTGCCAGACGCGGTTCATGTACCAGTCATAGAAGCGGTAGGCGGCGGGGACATTCTGACAGAAGAGGACAAGCGGGGCGTAGGCAATGGCGAAGACTTGTACCGCGGGACGGTTGTTGGGTATGAGCTTTATGCACTTTCCGACGGGACCTGGGCTGAGGGCGTAGACAATTACTGTGATGGCGAAGGAGAGCAGGTAGGTGTTGAAGCTGAAACCCTGGGAGCGATTGGACTGGATCGGTGCGGACGGGGTGGTTGTGGTTGGGTTGGGTTCCATTGCAGGGCGGTGGCGCGCTCAAGAGAGGTGCCAAACGTTTTTGAAGTACCAGTCGTAGAAGCGGTGGACGGCAGCCGAATTGTCGTAGGCATAGCCGAGGGGAGCGAAGGTGATTCTGAAAGCTTGTGTTGTCACAGGGCGTTTGCCAAGGACAAGGAATTTGGCGATGGGGCCGGGGCTGAGGGCGTAGATGATAACGGCGGCAGCGAAGGAGAGGAGGTAGGTGTTGAAGTTGAAGCCCTCGGACGGACTGGACTGGGTCGGCGTTGGTTCGGCCGCAGTGGTGGTCGTAGCGTCCATGGTGGGAATGTAGTCCCCTTTTGGGGATGTGGAAAGGGGGTGGGGTGATTGACCCTCGGCAGGTTGCGGAGTGACGCATGAATGCGGCGTTGCGGGGCAGTGTCCGGTCGCATCCGCTATAGTCTGGGCGAGATTTTGTAATGGCACATCGGACAGAAACGTGTAACACGATTTAGGCGACTGGCCGGCATAGCCCGATCGAGAATCCCCCGGCGGTCGAGATTAAAGTATAACAGGAAACCGCAGATCCACCAACAACTATGAAACTGGCAGGCTTGATCGTGCCCACATTGATCGGTTCTTCTCTCATCCTCACATTGCCCGCGGCGGCGGACGCCCCGACGGTCGATTCCATTTTGGCCAAGCACATCGAGGCCGTGGGCGGCAAGGAGGCAATCGAAAAGGTCCATTCGCGCCGGGTTCAATTCAAAACGGAATCCGAAACGATGGGCAGCGGCGAAGGCGAGATCTTTGCCCAAACCCCGGACCGGCAGAGGTCGCACATTGATTTGGGAACAACCGGCGTTATCGACGAAGGGTTCGATGGGACCGTAGCGTGGGCGAAAAACCCCTGGCAAGGTCTGCGACTTAAGACCGGGGACGAATTGGCGAAGGTAAAACGAGATGCGCAGTTTCATCGCGAGTTAAACTATAAAAAGATCTACCCGGACTTGGCCTACAAAGGCGTTGAGAGAGTGGGTGACGAAGAGGCATGGTTGCTGGAGTCCAAGCCAACGACCTCAAGCAAAGAAAAGTTCTGGTTCAGCACCAAGACCGCTTTGCTGCTTCGGCAGGAGTCGCAATACGAAGGGCCCGACGGTTTGCTTGATATCGACGCTTTTGCCCACGATTACAAGACCTTTGACGGGCTGAAGTTCCCTGGCGCGTTGAAGATGAAGATCTCGGCCGGCGGCCAGGGATTTGAATTCCGGTTAAAATTCCTTGATGTGAAGCTCAATGTGGAGATCGACTCGGCGAAGTTCGCGAAGCCGGCGAATTAATTCCGGGTTAGCTGAGAAGGGGCGAAACGTGGTTCGCGAACTTGTAGTTGTCAGGAATTAAACCCAGCTTCGCCAGGTCAGTTTCAGAGTGTAGCCCCCTCGCCATGAATCGAGGTGCGAAATTCCCCTCACCCTAGCCCTCTCCCGGAGGGAGCGGGAGAGGCAATCGCACGCGTTGAGTCATTCGAGAGCTCGGTTACAGTTCAACTTAAATCGCCTTAGCGTTCCTTGTATTTGGCGACTGCCTCCGTCTGTGCACTGCAACTCAGCGCGCCTATAAGAGTGGATGCTTCGCCTGCTCGCTAAAGTCTCGTTTTGATGCCGCATGCGCGCATGAGGCACCAGCCGCGCCCGGCTTCATAAAGGCAAAAGACGCCACCGGCGACCGACGATAACAGAAAACAATTTAGAAACCATCTCATAAATGGTGGGGCCCGCTCGCCGAGCGGGCCGAGCCCGTTTTCGCAGGAAAGCGGACGGCTCGGCGAGCCGTCCCTACCGCGCAGGCAAAGCGAATTGTCCCTGCGAACACGATTTTCGGCTTAATGGCTCTTTTCCTGGACTGCCCGGATGCTGTAATATTCGATCACAACGAAAGACAGAACCCTCGTATGAACTCCTGGACTCGACGTGAATTCACCAAAACCCTCGTGCTGGCCGGCGCGACTACGGCTCTGGGAGCCGCACGGGCAGCGAATGCGAACGAACGTGTCCGCTTAGGTTTCATCGGACTCGGCAATCGTGGCGACCAGGTGCTCGATGCCTTTTTAAAACATTCCGATGCCGAGGTCACGGCGGTTTGCGATTTGTCCCAGGCGTATATGGATTTTGCCGCCGAGAAGGCGGGCGGATCGCCTAAGCAGTACAAGGATTACCGTCGACTGCTGGAGGCCAAGGATGTTGATGCGGTCGTCATTGCGACACCCGATCATTGGCACGCCATCCAAACCATTCATGCCTGCGAGGCAGGCAGGGATGTGTATGTGGAAAAACCACTCTCTTTGTGTGTGTCTGAGGGGCGGCGAATGGTCGACGCTGTGAGAAAGCACGGGCGGGTCAGCCAGGTTGGAATTCACCGGCGCTCGGTTGCGGTTTGCAAGGAGGCAACGGATTTGGTGCGCCAGGGCGGGCTGGGCAAAATCACTGCGGCCCGCGCTTTTCACATCCAAAACGAATGGCCCGCAGGGATCGGCAATCCGCCCGACGGTAACGCGCCGGCCAATTTTGACTGGAACACCTGGCTCGGACCAGCTCCGCAGCGGCCCTATAACAAGAACCGCACGTTTTACCGTTTCCGCTGGTTTTACGATTACAGTGGCGGCCAGGTCACGAATTTTGGTGTGCACTACGTTGATTTTATCCAATGGGCATTAGGCGAGGATGCGCCCGCCTCCGTCATGGCGATGGGAGCCAAGGTTTCGGGCATGAAAGACAATCGTGAAATTCCTGATACGCTCGAAGCCGTCTGGAGATACCCGGGCGGCGCGCTGGTGACGTTTTCACAAATCAATGCCAATGGGGGTCAGTGGAGTTTGCCGGGATGCGAGTTGGAACTACGTGGCACGCTCGGTACGCTTTATTTGTTCGGCAATGGTTACGAAGTTGTTCCTGACCCGATCTCGGAAGACGAATTTCCTGCGCGGACGCCCCTGACACGCGAGGGTGATTCCCAATACCGAAGGAATGCCAAGGCTCGGATCGCTCCCGTAAAAAATCGCGGCACCTCAACCGCTGACACGGCGCCGCACGCGCGCAATTTCCTGGATTGTGTAAAAAGCCGGGCGCGCTGCAATTGCGACATCGAAATTGGGCACCGCAGCACGAGCACAACGCTGCTGGCTAATATTGCGCTAAAAACGCACGCTGTGCTGGATTGGGATCCCAAAGCGGAGCGATTTGCTCATCATGCGGAGGCTAATAAAATGCTCGGCTATAAGTATCGGGAGGGATTTAGTGGGTAAAATTGTAAGGAGATTTTAGAAAGGATCTTTCATGAAAGACTCAACGTATTGTGAAGACGCTAAAGTGTCTGAATCGTCCTCGTCCTCGAAAGGGGCAGACTTAGATCGAGGACGACGACGACGGACTGACCTCAGGCTTATGGCGCGCCTCCCATGTTTGCTCGCTACGTTCTTGCCCCTAACTACGACGGCAATGCCGGGTGAGAATTCTCCAGCGGGTGTTAACGGAGCGCCCGCTGGGTGGTCGACAGCATCGCCGCGGGACGAAATCCGGCCGGAGTTCGCGTTTGAGCCGGACTCAGGCATTGCTGGGAAGGGCTGCTTTATCATCCGCACAGACGGGCGGGAAGGGCTGGATGGTTGTTGGCGGAAGAGTTTTGCCGTCGTTGGCGGGAAGGCTTATTGTGTTTCAGCTTTTTACAAAGCCGCGTCGGTTGTCCTCCCCCGTCGGAGTGTGCTGGCCAAGCTGGATTGGCGCGATGCTGACGGGAAAAGCGTCCCGCTCGATGAACCTACGGTTGCCGGCTATTTGCGGGGTTCAATCGGCGCAGCCGAAACTGAATATATCGCGACTCGCGGGGCGAATGCACAAGGTTGGACGCAGGTCTCCGATGTCCTTCGGGCCCCGACCCGTGCGACCGAGGCGGTCGTTTCGCTGCATCTGCAATGGGCGACGCATGCCGAAGTCCGCTGGAGCGATATTTCCCTCGTCGAATCAGAGCTGCCTTCGACGCGCACAGTTCGCCTGGCTGCGGTGCATTTTCGGCCTTCCGGGGGCAAATCACCTGCCGACAACTGCCGCCAATACGAGCGGCTCGTCGCCGAGGCGGCTCGCCAAAAAGCCGATCTGGTTGTGCTGGGGGAAACACTAACTGTTGTTGCCCTTGGCAAGCCATTCTCTGAGGTCGCCGAATCGATCCCCGGACCGTCGACAGAGTACTTCAGCGCTTTGGCTCGGAAACATCATTTGTATTTGGTGGCCGGTTTAGTTGAGCGTGACGGCCACCTGGTTTACAACACGGCGGTGTTGCTGGGGCCGGACGGGGCGTTGGTAGGTAAATATCGCAAGACCTCTTTGCCTCGCGATGAAGTGAAGGCGGGCGTCTGCCCCGGAGACGAATATCCTGTATTCGAAACGAGTCTTGGCAAGGTCGGACTTATGATCTGCTACGACGGCTTCTTTCCCGAGGTTGCTCGGGAATTGGCCAATCGCGGCGCGGAAGTAATCGCCTGGCCTGTATGGGGCTGTAATCCGCTCCTGGCTCGCGCTCGCGCGTGTGAAAATCATGTGTACCTGGTGAGCAGCACCTATGAGGACGTTTCACACAATTGGATGATTTCCGGCGTTTTCGATCAGACCGGAGAGGTCATCGCGCAAGCAAAAGAATGGGGAACAGTAGCTGTAGCCGAAGTTGATCTAAACCGTCGCACGCAATGGGTGAGTCTCGGAGATTTCAAGGCCGAAATCCCTCGTCACCGTCCGGTAATAAAGGATCTGGTTCAATGAAGGTTTTTCCGGACTTTCGTCTTCGTTCCCAGGCCTTCGGATTCGATTAGCTCGATGTCATCACTGGGGTTGCCATTCGTTGGTCCAACCAGGCTTTTCCCAGTTCGGTTAAAGTCCGCTCGTTAAGAACGCGTTCGGCGAGCGGAAACACAATGCGTTCCTCGCGATCGAAATGTCGCCTCGAATGCGCTACTGCCCCCAGCAGCAGATCCAGGGCTTCTTTGGCCCGAGTTGCCTTCTGCACCATTTGAAGATTAGTGTCCATCTCGAGGTGTTCTTCGACTAAGGAATCCCGCTGTCCGATTTGCTCAAAGCAGTGCTCCAAGGGCCCAAAGAACAGCGCGTCTTCGGCGTCGGCGTGGAATTTTAACATCGGTTCCAATATCGCCGCAATGGCTTTGATTTCCCCTAGAGTTTTCAAGGACGGCGCTGCCGCTTCGATGTGATCGAACATGCTGTGGAAGACCAGATGTTCTGCCAACAGCGCTTCGGTGATTTTCATGGCGATTAGAAATTAGGTTTCACGACGGGTTTGCTTTAGCATAAATCGGGCCGCGGCACTACCCCAAAATCCGAGATCCGAAGGTCGAAATCCGTGCTAAACGGCAGATCGAAGCCTAGGCAAAAATGGGGGCAAAAAGATGAAGATACGCCTGTTGAAGGGCGCTTTCTGGCAGCTTCCGCTTTTCTCGCGTCTTACGCGGTTTTGCGTCTGCTTAGTTTCGTTCTGGCCATACCGAGCTCGAATTTCGGACCTCGAATTTCGGATCTACTCTCATTTCCCGCTCGGATCGGCAAAGGCTTCCATACCAACGCAGGAGCAGACCAGGTGACGGTCACCAAATACGTTATCGATGCGGCCGACCGCCGGCCAGAATTTGTAATCGCGCAGCCACGGGGCCGGGAAGGCCGCTTGCTCACGTGAATACGGGTGAGACCAGGTTTCGGCGGCAATTATGCCCGCGGTGTGCGGGGCATTTTTCAACAAGTTATCTTGGCGATCGACTTGTCCTGTTTCGATCGCGACGATCTCGGAGTGGATGCTGATCAACGCATCGCAAAATCGATCTAACTCCGCTTTCGATTCGCTTTCGGTGGGCTCGACCATCATTGTGCCAGGCACCGGCCACGAAATCGTCGGCGCGTGGAAGCCATAATCCATTAACCGTTTCGCGACGTCTTCGACGGTGACATTTTTGAACTGACGCAGATCGAGAATACATTCATGCGCTACCAGGTCGCCGTGCCCCCGATATAAGACGGGGAAATAATTCGCCAATCGCTTCGCAATGTAATTGGCGTTGAGTATGGCGAATTGAGTGGCTTCACGAAGTCCATCAGGTCCCATCGTGGCGATGTAAACCCATGAAATCGGCAAAATGCTCGCGCTGCCCCAAGGCGCTGCAGATACCGCGCCGACCGGGTTCTCGCCGCCAAGATTGACCACTCCGTGGCCGGGTAAAAACTCCACCAGGTGCTCCGCGACGCCAATCGGGCCCATGCCCGGTCCGCCGCCGCCGTGGGGGATACAAAATGTCTTGTGTAAATTGAGATGGCAGACGTCAGCGCCGATATCGCCCGGCCGGCACAAGCCGACTTGGGCGTTGAGGTTGGCTCCATCCATGTAAACCTGCCCGCCATGGGCGTGAATGATGTCACAAATCTGTTTAATGCTTTCCTCGAATACACCATGGGTGGAAGGATAAGTCACCATCAGCGCGGCCAAATCGTTTTTGTATGCTGAGGCTTTCTCCTGCAAATCGCGCAAGTCGATATTGCCTTCTTTGTCGCACGCGACGGCGACGACTTTCATGCCGGCCATGACTGCGCTGGCGGGATTGGTTCCATGCGCCGAGGTCGGAATCAAACAGACATTCCGGTTCGCTTCACCGCGGCTGGCGTGATAACTGCGGATGACCAGCAAGCCTGCGTATTCGCCTTGCGAGCCGGCGTTGGGTTGCAAAGAAATCCCTGCAAAACCGGTGATCTCCGCCAACCAATCCTCCAGCTGCTGGAACAAGACCTGGTAGCCCCGTGCCTGGCGCAACGGCGCAAAAGGATGGATGCGGTTGAACTCCGGCCAGGTGACGGGGAACATCTCCGTGGCTGAGTTCAATTTCATGGTGCAGGAACCCAGCGGGATCATCGACGTCGTTAAAGAGAGATCGCGCGCTTCCAGCCGTTTGAGGTAGCGCAGCATTTCTGTTTCTGAATGATACTGACTAAAAACAGCATGCCGCAGGTAAGCGCTGTTACGCGCCAGCGGAGTGTCATATTCCGCCGTAGTTTCCGCAGCTAGCTCCTCCGGCTTGAGGTTAGAAGGGACGTCACCGTTGAAAGCCTCGACGATGCGGGCCAGATCTTCGCCAGTCGTCGTTTCATCCAGAGAAATCCCGATTGACTGCTCGTCGATCTGTCGAAAGTTCATGCCCCGGGCTTCTGCTCGCCGCAGAACATCACTGGCACTCCGTTTGCCAGGCCGTACGCGCAATGTGTCGAAAAAAGGGCCGGGCTCGATTTTGCATCCAACCATTTCGAGCGCTCGAGCCAGGACGGTTGTCAGCAAATGAACGCGTTCTGCGATTTTTCGCAACCCGTTCGGTCCGTGATAGCACGCGTACATCGCAGCCATATTGGCGAGGAGTGCCTGAGCCGTGCAAATGTTGCTCGTAGCCTTTTCGCGCCGGATGTGCTGCTCGCGAGTCTGGAGCGACAATCGCAACGCCGGACGACCCTGGGTGTCTTTCGATACGCCGACGATGCGGCCGGGCATATGCCGCTTTAATGCGTCGCGCGTCGCAAAAAACGCCGCGTGCGGTCCGCCATAACCCAGCGGGACACCAAACCTCTGACTGCTGCCGAGGGCGATGTCGGCGCCGAATTCGCCCGGGGGGCGGATCAGGGTCAGGCTCAGCAAATCGGTTGCAACGGCAACCAATGCGCCAGCCGCGTGCGCTCGCTCGACCAAACCACTGTAATCATTGATCCGGCCAAAGGTGTCCGGGTACTGCACGAGCGCGCCGCAGACGCGATCGTTGAACGAAAAGGTTTCAGCGTCGTCCACCACCACTTCAACCCCAAGTGCCCGCGCGCGCGTTTTTACTACCTCAAGGGTTTGAGGATGGCATGTGGCCGACACGAAAAACACCGGGCGCCCCTCTTTCAATCCATGGCACATCGTCATCGCTTCCGCGGCTGCGGTGGCTTCGTCGAGCAGCGAAGCATTGGCGACTTCCAGGCTGGTCAGGTCCATCACCACGGTTTGAAAAGTGAGCAGCGCTTCGAGCCGGCCTTGCGAGATTTCAGCTTGATAGGGCGTGTATTGGGTGTACCAGCCGGGGTTTTCGAGCATCGCGCGCTGAATCACTCCGGGCAGAATGCAATCGTAATAGCCCATCCCGATGAAAGAGCGGAAGACCTGGTTTTGCGCGGCGATCTCCTTCAAGGCCCTTAGCACTTCATATTCGCTGCGGGCGTGCGGTAATTGTAAGGCTTTGTTTAACCTGATTTGAGGCGGGACCGCCTGCTCGGCCAGGGCTTCGAGACTGGAAAAGCCAAGGAAACTGAGCATTTGCTTCGCATCAGTTTCGCTGGGGCCAATGTGACGGTGTGCGAAAGTGGCGGGCTGCGCCAGGAGTTCCCCACGATTAATATTCACCGGCGCAGAGGCTTCTGCAGGGGACCGGTTCACTGGGTGATTTGTTAACGGCGCTTCCGTAGCTGCTAGCATCCAAGGAAAGTAAGGACAGCCGGGCTCAAATCAAGTGGAATTCGCCGGCGCTTCCGCTTCGGCGATTTTTGTCGTTGAGCCGTCCAACACCGTCACCGTGTCAAAGCCTGCAGTTGCTTCCTAACGGTCTTTGGTCCAAGGACTACGGGGCAGTGGTTCCCCGGTCTATCGGTCGACTGCCAGGGAAACAATTCCAACCTCTTTTGCGATGCCCTTTCTACTTGCGCGTCACTGTTTGAAAAGCAAAAATGTGTGATGCGCCCGTTTAGTTTGCGGCATGTGCCGCTAGTTGCTGTGACCGTCCTGACTGTTTGTTTGTTCTGCCTCGAAACTTTTGCGGAAACTCGTGCAAGATCTCCTCACGTCCCGCCGGCTGTTGCGCATGCGCAGGCAGTCGGCCGGCTGGCTGGATCGACGCACCTGAAGTTGGCGATTGGTCTTCCGCTACGCGATCCCGAAGGGCTCAATCAGTTCCTGGCCCAGGTTTACGACCCCGCGAGTCCTCTCTATCGTCGATTCTTGACACCAGAGCAGTTCACGGCGCGTTTTGGCCCGACGAAAACTGATTATCAACGAGTTCTGGATTATGCGCGCGCCCGTCGCTTCCAGATTACGCATACACACCCCAATCGGATGCTGGTGGATGTCGAGGCTTCGGTAGCGGATATCGAAGCTGCGTTTCACCTAAATCTCGGCCTCTACTCCCACCCGATTGATTTCTATGCGCCGGATGTGGAACCACAATTCGAGGCTAATGTGCCGGTTTTGCATGTGACTGGATTGGATAATTTTACGATTCCCCGTCCTGCGAGCCTTCATTCTCAACCTCCACCGGACGATGGTTCTACACCCAAGCCTGCGGGTGGCTCCGGGCCCGGCGGGACTTATCGCGGAAAGGATTTCCGCGGTGCTTACGCGCGAAGTGTTACTTTGGACGGGACTGGTCAGGCGGTGGGATTGCTCGAATTCGACGGTTTTTACCAGGCTGACATCACCAAATACGAATTAGATGCGGCACTTCCTACGGTAGCT
>Ga0310810_10010893_pt1 | contig 10611 bp, 9 predicted proteins | sample NCmetagenome_FD_207641 | JGI IMG/M metagenome (GOLD analysis project Ga0310810, IMG submission 207641) | Soil microbial communities from experimental microcosm in Duke University, North Carolina, United States - NC | ecosystem: Engineered > Artificial ecosystem > Soil microcosm > Unclassified ... | reverse complement strand
CCGGCATCTCGAGCGCTTTCGCGAGCGCACGATGCAGGTAATGAGGTGTCTGCGTGCTCGAATAGACGACCAGCTTGCCGTCTGGATCCTTCAGCGCCACCGTGGCGTGCTGCTCGATCGGCAGGTGCGTGCTTCCCTCGAAAAAGAACACGTCGTCGAACACATGATCCGCTCCGGCGATCGCGGCGTCGACATCGCCGAACTGGAGCGCCACCGCTTTGTGCACGTTGCCGTGGTCACCGTAATCGTGAATGCGCGGCTCGTCGTGAGCCAGACTGTCGGCCGGAGATGCAAACGTGCGCAGCGGGTCGTAGTTCACATCAATCTGTTGGGCCGCGTACCCCGCCGTCACTTCATCGCGCGCAATGACGGCGGCGACCGGATCGCCGACGAATCTGACCTTGTCGGGGCACAGTGCGTGCTCGTCATTACTGACGGGCAGGATGCCGTAGGGAACGGGCAAGTCTTTGCCGGTCAGTACCAGGTGGACCCCCTCGACCGCGGTCGCTTTAGATACGTCAAGCCCCACGATCTGCGCATGCGGCTGCGTCGAGCGCAGCAGCCGGCAGTGCAGCATCCGCGGAAGCATGATGTCGTCAGCGAAACGCGTCTGACCGGTGACCTTCGCGCGCGCGTCAACGCGGCGACGCGGACGTCCGATGACCCGTGACGTGCGGCTTGTCATTGAGCCTCTGCCGAAGTCTTGGTTTCGTCGCTGTTCGCCGCAGCCTCGACGGCCTCGACGATCTGCAGGTAGCCGGTGCACCGGCACAGGTTGCCGGACAACGCTTCGCAAATGCGTTCGTGCGACGGATGCGGCTCGCGATCCAGCAGCGCCTTGGCGGTCATCAGCATTCCGGGTATGCAGTAGCCGCACTGTGCGGCGCCAAGATCGGCGAAACTCTCTTGCAGCGGGTGGAGGCGCCCGTCCCTGGCCAGGCCTTCCACAGTCTCAATACGGCGCCCCTCCGATTCGACGGCGAGCAGGAGGCACGACAACACCGGCTCCCCGTCGATGAGTACCGCACACGCACCGCACTCGCCGAGTTCGCACCCATGCTTGGTGCCGGTGAGCCCCAGATCTTCACGGAGTACTTCGAGCAGCGTCTTATAGTCTTCTGCCAGAAGATCGACCGGTTCGTTGTTGACGACGCACGCGAGGCGAATCTTCATCCTCGATTCTCCACGGCGGCGAGCGTCCGCTTGACCGCCGGTGTGCGTGCGGCGATGCCCCGTACGAGGAAACGCGAGATGACCTCGCCTACCGCGGCTGCGGTGTCAGGACCGTCGGGGCGGAACCAGGTGACTGTCCAGTTCATCGCGCCGAGCATCGCGCGCGCGACGACCGCAGGTTCCATGTCGACCAGCTCGCCCGATTTGATGCCGTCCGCGATGAGCCGGCGGAGCGCCCGTTCGTAGTTATCCCGTTTCTTCACGATCGCGTCGCGAAGCTTGGGCGGCAGCGAATCGATCTGCAGGTGCGCGGTCGCCCCTTCGATCTCGTCAAGCAACGTCTGCAGGTGCGCCGTGAACACGATTCGAAGGCGCTCCGTGGCCGAGCGAGAATCTCGGCGCGCGGCGTCGAGGGCTGCGAGCATCCGGTCGAGCGCCCGATCCTGGCAATAAAACAAGAGATCGTTCTTACCGTCGAAGTAGTGATAGAGGTTTGCCGCCGAGAGATCGGCGGCGGCCGCGATATCGCGCATGCCCGTGTCGGCGAATCCACGCTCGCGGAACAGGCGTGCTGCAGCCCGGAGAATGGCGTCCCGCTGCCGATCACGACGACGACCGCGGGCGATTCCAGGCTGTGCTTTTGAACCGGTGTTCGATTTTCGAACCACGGTTCACATTATCGGCCGATGGCGCCTCCACGGTCCAGCGTTCAGCGCTCGCCCCGCTTCCGCCTGGCGGTCGGTTGAGAGGATCGGGGCACCAGCGGCCGCGCGATCATCACCTCTGTGGACTTCACGATGGCGATGGCATCGTCGCCTCTTCGAAGCTTCAGCGCCCGAACGGCGTCCGCGGTCACCACTGAGGTCAGGCGTTGATCGCCGACGCGCAGCTGTACCTGCGCGAGCAGGCCATCCACGCGGACTTCTTCGATATAGCCGAACAGGCGATTGCGCGCACTCAAGCCGCCGAGCGATTCGTCATCGTCGGCTTTCGTCAGACGCTTTCGGGCCGGTGGCTGGTGTGGCGCCAACAACCGATCGATCTCAGCCTCCGCGACGCGGTGATGACCACCCTCGGTGCGCGTGGTCCGGACGCGACCGTTTCGTACCCAACGCTTGAGCGTGGAATACCCGACGCCGAGCCTTTCAGCCGCGACTCGAGCTGTCAGAAGTGCCATGCGACGTCACTTTCTCCTCTGGAAAATGTGCAAATCGTATCATTCCGAGTCGTATCAAACTAACTCAAAAACGGGCTCATATTGTGTCTACACGGTCACATACAGTACAAGTATCCCGTAATGCTGCAGAGCCTGCAGGATGCAGATTTAGCATGAGCGTGCGCCCGTTCAGGCATTCATGCCTCGCACTGATAGCGGTGTCGCTGCTCAGCCTGCAGGACGTGCCTCTGGCACAACGTGCGCCAACGGTCGCAGCCGCCGCCAATCTCAACTTTGCACTGACTGAAATCGCCAAACAGTTCGAGCGAGACCGTGGCATGCGGGTCGACGTCGTGTTCGGCTCATCGGGCACGCTGACGCGGCAGATTCGCGACGGTGCGCCGTTCGAGATGTTTCTCGCGGCCGACGAAGAGTTTCCCAATCAGCTCACGAGTGCTGGTCTTACCCGCGATGCGGGCGTCGTGTATGCGATCGGCCGACTCGTGATCTTCGCGCCAACAGGCTCTCCCCTCATGGTTGACGAACGCCTCGATGGCCTCTCACGTTTGCTGCGGGCTGGCGGCGTTACGCGCTTCGCGATTGCGAACCCCGATGTGGCGCCGTATGGCCGAGCGGCCGAAGCCGTCTTGAAGAAGCACGGATTGTGGGACGCGATCAGGTCGCGACTCGTCGTGGGTGACACGATTGCACAAGCGGCACAATTTTCGACGACGGGAAACGCCGTCGGCGGGTTGATTGCCCACTCGCTCGTCAAGGAGCCAGGCGTCGCCGAGCGCGGCCGATACGCGCTCATTCCCGAAACGGATCACGATCCCTTGCGCCAACGGATGGTGCTGCTCAAACGAGCGACACCGGTCGTTGAACAGTTCTACGCCTATATGCAGGGAACGGCCGCACGCACGGTGCTCATTAGGAACGGCTACCAGGTGCCACAATAGCCGCCGATGGATTGGGCCGCTCTTCGTGTTTCGCTGTGGCTCGGAGCCGGGACGATCGCGATCCTGCTTCCCTTGGGCGTCTGGTTCGGACGCCTGCTCGCCGTTCGCGAGTTCAAGGGAAAGTTACTCGTCGAAGCTTTGATTACCGTCCCGCTCGTCTTGCCTCCGACTGTGCTGGGGTTTTACCTGCTCGTGACATTTGGTGCCCGCTCGCCGCTCGGTCAGGCGTTCGAGGCTCTCGTCGGCCATTCGTTGCCGTTCTCGTTTCAGGGTCTGCTGTTCGCGTCGGCGATCGCAAACGTCCCGTTTGTGGTTCAACCCATTCAACGCGGCTTCGAGGCGATACCCGCCGACGTGCGCGATGCCGCCGCGAGCTGTGGGCTGACTCCATGGCAGCGGTTTGCTCGCATCGAACTGCCGCTGGCGTGGCCGGGCGTTCTGACAGCCGCGGTCCTCACGTTTGCCCACACGCTTGGTGAGTTTGGCGTCGTCCTGATGGTGGGTGGCAATCTGCCAAGTCAGACGAGGACGCTGAGCGTCGCGATTTACGACCGCATGCAGGCGTTTGACGATCGAAGCGCCGGTGTCATGGCCGCAACGCTCCTCACCATTTCGGTGGTGACGTTGATGACAACGACGGCTCTGTCGCGCCGCGTCAATCCACATCGTGCGTGACCCGGCGCTGTCGGTGAGCCTGCGCCAGTCTGGGCCGATTCCACTGGACGTCGAATTCACCTGTCACTCGGGAGAGGTCCTTGCGATCTTCGGACCCTCGGGGAGCGGCAAGACGACAGTTCTGCGCTCCATTGCGGGCCTGTACCGACCGTCGCATGCGTCCATTCGATCGGGCGCCGAAACGTGGGCCGATACCGACACTGGAACGTTCGTTCCGCCGCATCGCCGCGCTGTCGGTCTGGTCTTTCAGGAGTACGCGCTCTTCCCTCACCTGACGGCGCTCGGCAATGTGATGACAGCGATCGGCCATCGTCCCCGAGCGGAACGGCGCAGCAGAGCGGAGGCGATGCTGAACCTCGTTCGCCTTGGTCCGCACGCGTCAAAGAGACCGCGCGATCTGTCTGGAGGGGAACGGCAACGCGTCGCGCTCGCGAGGGCGCTGGCACGCGAGCCGGCCGTACTGCTGCTGGATGAACCGTTCTCCGCGGTCGACCGGTCCGCCAGACGACGCCTTCAGAACGAGATTGACAGCTTGCGCCGGACACTGGACGTGCCTCTGGTCCTCGTCACCCATGACTTTGAAGATGTGGTGCGACTCGCCTCACACGTCCTGATGCTGCGACACGGACGGGGCGTTGCGTGCGGGCCGATTTCCACGCTCATGAGCCGTCCGGATCTTCCCTGGTTGCGTGAAGCCGTCGGTCTCGGGAGCGTGTTCGATGCCACGGTGACGAGGGTTCACGGGGATCGTGGACTCGTCGAGCTGACCTTTGGCGGAGGCATGTTGCTCGCGCCGGCCCGCAACATCGTCGTCAACACCGTTGTCCGCGTGCGCATTCCGGCACGCGAGATCGTGTTGGCGACCACCGCGCCTGCAGGTCTGAGTCTTCACAACGTACTGGCTGGCGTCGTCATGGCCGTTCACATTGACACGGCGTTTGAAGGAGTCATCGTTCAGTTGGCGGTCGGCACCATCGTGATGCTGGCGGAAGTCACTCGCGATGCAATCGGCAGATTGGGCATCGGCGTCGGCCAGCGCTTGCATGTGCTCATCAAGTCAGTCTCCATCGAACTGCAGGCGTCGGACGCGAAGAGCGCGACAGACATCAGCGCTGTTTGAGCTCGATTGAGTCGATTTGAGTACCGTCTCAATCCGATCTAGAGTTGTCGTCTCACACTCGACGGGAAATACTTGGTAAACATTCTCGGCAAGCAAGGAAGGAGAGCGGTCTCAATCTGCCTCGCCGTCGTGTGGGCGTGCGTTGTCGGCGTATCGTCCGCACGTGCGCAGACGGCCGCCGGCGAAATCACCGGTTTTGTGAAAGATCAGACGGGGGCAGCCGTTCCAGGCGCGACGATCACCGTCACCGAAACACGGACGAATCTACAGCGCGTGGTTGTCTCAACCCGTGATGGCGTGTACACGGCGGCGAGTCTGGTTCCGGGCGAGTACCGGCTGGATATCGAGCTCGCTGGCTTCAAGTCGGTGCGCCGCGAGGGCGTCCGTCTGGCGACGGGCCAGAAGGCGCGCATCGATTTCGATCTCGCGGTTGGAAGCCTTCAAGAACAGATAACTGTCGTCGGCGATGCGCCGATTGTGCGAGGGGAGACCGCGAGCCTCGGCACCGTGATCGAGAACCAGCACGTCGTGCAGCTGCCGTTGAATGGCCGCCTCTTCATCATGCTCGCCTCCATCGTTCCGGGTGTCGCGCTGCCACCCAATTCCGTATTGCCTCGTATCAGCGGGGGCAGACCTCGAACCAACGAGTATCTGTTCGACGGCATCTCCGTGCTGCAGCCCGAGCCAGGACAGGTGGCGTTCTATCCGGTCATCGACGCCATCCAGGAGTTCAAGATCGAGAGCAATAGCCCACCGGCCGAATTCGGGCGGTTCAACGGCGGCGTCGTCAATCTCACGACCAAGTCGGGCGGCAACGCTCTTCACGGCAACGTGTTCGAGTTCCTTCGCAACGAACACCTGAATGCAAGGAATTACTTTCAGGCCAGCAATCCGGTGAAACCGGACTACCGCCGGCATCAATACGGCGGCATGCTCGGCGGCCCCGTCGTCAAGGACCGGACGTTCTTCTTTGTCGACTATCAAGGTCAGCGACAAAGCATCGGCCGCACCGTGACCTCGAATGTGCCGACGCTCGCCGAACGTTCAGGCGTGTTCCGCCAGAACATTTACGATCCGACGACCACGGTCGGCAATACGCGTCAACAGTTTCCCAACAACATGATTCCGCGAAGCGCCATGGATCCGGTCGCGCTGGCGCTTCTCGATCGCTATCCGCTCCCAACCAACTCTGCTACTGCGAACAACTACACGCAGACGGCCAACGAAATCGACGATCAGGATCAGGGCGATGTGCGGATCGATCACAAGTTGGCGACCGGCCGCGATCAGATGTTCGGACGATTGACGTACTTCAGGGGTCAGGCGGAACCAGTGAGAGCGTTTCCAGACGGGAGTGGGACGATTCTGGCCGGCAGCGTGGCTGTCGGCCCGCAGGCGACGAAGGCATGGTCGTTCGCGTCGAACTATCAGCATACGTTCTCGACCAATCTGCTGAATGAAGTCCGCATCGGAGATACACGGCGCTCCGTCCAACGGAGCGCCGTGTCGTTGTCTTCGGCGGCGGGAACCGCGCTGAACATTCCCGGCATCCCGTCGAATGCAAGATTTCCCGACACGTTGCCGACGTTCGCGCCAAGCGGCTACCAGCAGATCGGCTCCCCGACGAATACGGCGTCGGACTTCAGCACCAGCGTGTCGCAGGTCGCCGATTCGTTGACGTGGCTGAAAGGCCGCCACACGGTCAAGACGGGACTCGACTGGCGCTGGGAACGGCTCAACGTGATCCAACCTCCCTGGCCGACCGGATCGTTTGTCTTCACCACCGTCGGCAGCGATCTGCCGGGAGTCGCGAACACCGGCGACGCGTTCGCGAGCTTTCTCCTTGGGCAGGTGCAAAGCTTCAACATCGACCTGCAGCAGGCCGATATCAAGGAGCGCGCACATGTTCAGGAGTACTTCGTTCAGGACGACTGGAAGGTATCCGATCGGTTGACGCTCAATCCGGGGCTGCGATACACGCTGAATTTCCCCTCCACCGAGATCAACGGCCAGACCGCCATATTCAATCTGCAGACACGGCAGCTCGAATATCCGGGGAAGGATCCGGTACGGCCGCTCAAGAAGAACAACTTCGGCCCACGCTTCGGCGCCGTGTATCGCCTGACGGACCGGACGATCGTCAGTTCGGGTTACGCCAAGGTCTGGATCGAGATGGCGGGGGTCACCACGCCCTTCACAACGCCAAATTTCCCATTCCTGCAGGATGTCTCGCAGCGAACGCTCGACAACATCGCACCAGCGTTCGTGCTGAAGAACGGACCGACCGTCACGCCAGTCGGCGCGACGCCAAACGCCGGCGTCGGACAAGGCGTATTCACCGTTGACCGCGACCTGGGGTCGGGCTTTGCGCAACAGTGGAACGTATCGGTCCAGCGCGAGTTGACGACGAACACGGTCGTCGAAGTCTCGTACCTCGGATCGAAGATCACGAACATCGGGATCCCGGACAGCAACATCAATCAGTTGACGGAGGACCAACTCACACTCGGTCCCGCCCTTCTCGAGAGGGTTCCGAATCCGTTTTTCGGAACCATTCCACGCTCCTCTTCGATTGGCGACCCGACGATCACGAGAGCGCAGCTGATGAAACCGTATCCCGAGTACACGGCGGTCAGCTTTTACCGGAACAACGTCGGCACGACCAACTACCAGGGCCTCTCGTTCAGCATTCGTCAGCGAACGTCGCGCGGTCTAACCTACTCGGCCGCGTATACCCGTTCGAAGCTGACCGACATCGCTTCGTCGGTGTTCGACGCATCCATTCTGACCGGCCCGCTGACCAACGCCGCTGTCGCCGACAGCCGCAATCTGGAACGCGACCGCGACGACTCGACCGGTGATATTCCCCATTATTTCGCTGCCTCCGTCGTATGGGATGTTCCGTTCGGCACGGGCCGCCCGAGCACATCCGGTGGCCTGCTTGGCGTCTTGGCGAACGACTGGAGCGTCGCGGCGGTGATGACGCTGCAGTCCGGAGTGCCGGTGGCGGTGACGCAGTCGAACTCGCTCGGGTACGCCGGCTTCACGACGCAGCGGCCCAATGTCATCGGCGATCCGACCCTGCCGGCGGACGAGCGGACGCCCGCCCATTGGTTCAATACCTCGGCGTTCGCGTTGGCCGATCAATTCACGATTGGATCTGCGTCTCGTAATCCGGTGCGCGGACCGTCGTACCGCGATGTCGATCTCGCCGTCATGCGTCGAGTCGGTTTTACCGGTGAGCGCGCGATCGAGGTGCGTCTGGAAGTATTCAACCTGCTCAACACCGTGAACTTCGGGGCACCGGCGGCGCAATTCGGCCCCGCCAGCTTCGGCACGATTACGACCGCGCTCGATCCACGGGTCGTACAACTCGCGGCGAAGTTCTGGTTCTGAGACATGGCTCGAACGCGCTCCAACTCCTCGTTCCCAGCGGGAAAGAACTGGAGTAAGGTGAGTGCGATTTGGAAGGACGCCTATGACCTTTCACACCCGCACCACGTTGCCGTTTCGCGCAGCGACCGTTGCAGCGACCCTGGCTGCCGCTTCTCTCTGGATCGCCTCCCCGCGGGGAGCACAAGCGATCGACGTCGACCGGGGCAGTCGAGACTACACGCTGCCCGACCAGATCCAATGGACAGACACCGAGAACGGCAGGACCGCGAATCTGTTCGGTGATCCTTCTAAGCCGGGCCTCTATGCCTACGTCGTGAAGCGCGGTCCGAACATGTGGAGCATGCCGCACTTTCACGACAACGACCTCTTCGTGACCGTGCTCGACGGCACGCTCTGGGCTGGCACAGGAAAATTCGATCCGCAGCGCACCGTCCCGTTGAAGGCAGGTTCATTTGTCAGAGACGTCGCGCGCGGCGTTCATTTTGAGGGGACGAAAGACGACGGTGCGACGTTGTATTTCGTGGGGATAGGACCGTCGCCCAACCGTCCCGCGGGACCAGGCACCACGGCCCCGAGCTCGGGCACCAACGTGATCGATCCGACGATCAGCCAGGTTCAGCGGATCGAGGACATGCCGAAGGAATCATTCGTCCTGTATGGGGACTCGAGCAAGCCCGGGCTCTACTTGCAGTATCAGCGACGAGCGCCTAACAACTGGAGCACGCCGCACTATCACCCGATCGATCGTGTGGTCATGGTGATGGGCGGCACGATGTTGATCGGTACGGGCCCGAGCGGCGACAAGGCGAGGACAGTGGGAGTGCCGAAGGGCGGATTCATCCACGATATCGCGCGCGGCGTCCACTACGATGGCTCCGGGAACGATCCGATGTGGATTCTCACCGCGGGTGTCGGGCCCACTGCGACTGTCAACGTCGACGCGCCGAAGTAGCTTCGGCCATAGGGCTAGCCGGGTCCCCGACCAATTGAGAACACCTGGTGCGGCGCGTGGTCGACCTGAAGTGTGGTGTGCTCGATGCCGAAGCGCCGTCGCAGCATTTGTTCGAGTTCGCGCCGAATGGCGTGACAGTCGGTCGCCGGCGCGACGAGTACATGTGCCGTGAGTATTGGGACACCGGGAGCCAGTTCCCACAAATGCAGGTCGTGCACCTGGCTCACTGATGCCGTACGTGCCATAGCCCAGCCCACTTCATCAGGAAGCGTGCCTTCGGGAGCGCTTTCGAGCAACACCCGCATGGCCTTGCGCTGAAGTCTGTATCCAGAATGGAACATCAGACCCGCGACGATGAGCGACGCGATGGCGTCCGCGCGATCGAAGCCGGTGACGAGAATCACGATTCCGGCGACGAACGTGCCGAGGAACGCGTAGAGATCGGTCACGATGTGCTGAAAGCTTCCCTCGACATTCAGGCTTTCACGGTTTGCTTTCGCAAGAACCCAGGCCGCAACGAGATTCACGACGACGCCAAGGGCTGCGACGATCGTGACCAGTCCGCCCGCGACCGCAGGAGGATTGATGAGTCGCGAAATCCCTTCGTATGTCACGAGCACGCCCAGCACGAGCAGAACGGCGCCATTGGCCTGCCCGCTGAGCACCTCTGCGCGCCGCATTCCGTATGTAAGCCGTCCACCAACGGGACGCCGCACGAGCCGAATGACCACGAGCGAGAGCACGAGCGCGCCGGCATCGGTCAGCATGTGCCCGGCGTCCGACAGTAGCGCCAGTGAATGGGCGATGAGCCCGGCCACGACCTCAAAGGCCATGAATCCGACGATCAACACGAGTGCGATCGTCAAGTAGCGTCGATCGGCGTCGACACTGAGGCGATGCGAATGATCGTTACAGTGGTGGTGACTCTGATCTCGGGCGTGGTCGTGCGTTTCCTGAGGCGACATCACAATCTCGATCTCATCGATGCCGGCGTGCTTCTCGCCTTGCCTCCCGATCGTATCGCGTGGCCGGGTAGGCGCGGGTTCGGCAATGGACGCCACCCCCTACTGAAGGCCGATGGACGGCTCCTCGATCTCACTGTTGTAATTCACGGGTTTCCGAGCGCCGTTGGCGATTGGAACACGCCAAGGAGGAGACTGGATGAGACGGACCTTCGTAG
>Ga0310810_10010891_pt1 | contig 10611 bp, 7 predicted proteins | sample NCmetagenome_FD_207641 | JGI IMG/M metagenome (GOLD analysis project Ga0310810, IMG submission 207641) | Soil microbial communities from experimental microcosm in Duke University, North Carolina, United States - NC | ecosystem: Engineered > Artificial ecosystem > Soil microcosm > Unclassified ... | reverse complement strand
GCGCGAGCGCGCGGCGTACCGCACGCTCGTCGCCATGGCGCACGACGAGCGGGAATCGATCGGCCTGCCATTGACGCGGTGGGATTCGATCGCGTCGGCGCTCGACGCCGGCGCGCGGCGTCCGATCGACGCGCGCGCCCCGGAGGCGTCGCCTGCCATGCGCCCGCGGCGGAGGCGGATCGCACGCGCCCCGCTCCTCCGTGCCGCGGCCGCCGTCCTGCTCCTCGGCGGCGGTGCCGTCGTCGGCCGGCTGTCGGCTCGGCAGAACGCCGCCCTGGACGACGCGGACGCCGGACGCTCCGTCGCTGGCGGCGCGTTCGCCTCCGTGGAGCAGGCTCGCCTCGCGCAGCTCCGCTCCGAGGCCACGTACCAGCAGGCGACGGCGTTCCTCGCCGAGCACGACACCGCGGCGCTGGTCGACGGCAGCCCGACCGCCTACCGGTCGCGGCTCGCCGCCCTCGACCAGGTGATCTCCACCACGCGAGCGGCGATGCGGCAGGCGCCGCACGATCCGGTCATCAACGGCTACTACCTGACGACCATCGGCCAGCGCGAGGCGACGCTCCGCCAGCTCAACACGGTGCTGCCCGCGAGTCTCCGCTCGAACAGCTTCTGAGCATCTCTCCGTTCGCATTCCGATGACGCACCCGATGTCCCGCTCTCCTCGTCGCTCGTTGTTCGCCGTCGCGCTCACGCTCGCCGGCGCGGCGGCGCCGCTCTCCGCCCAGCGGACCGAGGTGACGGCGCGCCGCGCCGCCGGCGACAACGACGCGCTGCAGATCAACGAGTTACGGCAGTCCGTCGACTCGCTGGTGCGCGTGTTCGAAGCGGGTGAGATCAGCGCGGCCGAGCGCGTGCGCGTCGGGCGCGAGATCGACGAGCTGGTGGCTCGGCTGAGGGCGCGGCGGGCGAGCGCCGCGCGCGCCGGCGCCGACGGCCCGGTCGTTTCCCCCCTGCTGCCGCGCGATGGGAGCGATCTCGATGTGCTCGTCCCGCGGCCCGCCATGGCTCGCGGCTGGATCGGCATCGTCGTGAGCGGTGCGCCGACCGTACTCCGCCTCCAGCGCGACGAGACGATGCTGCGCTATCTGACCTATCCCGAGATCGTGTCCGTCGACCCGAGCTCCCCCGCGCAGCGTGCCGGCCTCGAGCCGGGCGACACGCTCGTCGCCTACGATGGACGTGACGTCCGCGATTCGGAGATCTCGATGACACGGCTGCTCCGTCCCAAGGCGACGGTGCGCGTGCGCGTGCGCCGCGATGGTCGCGTGCGCGAGCTTCCCGTCGTCGTCGCGGAGGCGCCCGCGCGCATCAGGACTCGCCGCAACGACGAGATGCGCGACGCGCAGCAGAGCTGGACGACGTTCGGACCTCCGGTCATCGCGCCGATGCCGGGCTTCCCGCCGCCGCCGCGCTCGGCACGGGCAACCACGCCATCGTCGCCGATGCTGCCGCGGACGCCGATGACGCCGCTCCCTCCCGTCTTCGAGCTCGCCGCGAGCGGCGTCGCCGGCGCGCAGCTCGTCACGGTGTCGGAAGGCCTCGAGCGGAGCCTCGGCCTCCGCTCCGGCGTGCTCGTGACCTCGGTTCCGGTCGGCTCTCCGGCGGGCGAGTCGGGACTGCGCGAGGGCGACGTCATCGTGCGCGTCGATTCGCAGCCGGTGCGTACCGTGCTCCAGGTCCGCCAGCTCGTCGCGCGCGCGGCCGAGGACGGCGCGCGCGCGGTGGATCTCGCGGTGATCCGCGCCAAGCAGCGGAGGACGATCACGCTGCGCTGGTAGCCGCGCGCGCGGCGCTCAGCCCGCCGCGTGCTCGAGCTTCTCGAGCTTCCGGTCGTCGGGCACGAGCGACTTGTGGATCGCCAGCGCGGCGATCGCGCCGTCGGACGCGGCGGCGATCGCGAGCTGCGGGCCCGGCACGATGTCCCCCGCCGCGAAGCAGTTCAGCACCGAGGTATGGTACGCGTCGTCCACCACGATGTGGCCGTCCTCGTCGCGCTCGCAGCCGAGCTGCGCGCCGAGATCGTCGGCCGGGTACTGCCCGATCGCGAAGAAGATCTTGTCCGCGTCGAGCGCGAGGCCGCTCTCGAACGTGAGCGCCCGAACGCGCGCGCCGCTGTGTTCCACCCGCCGGATCGGCTCCTCGATCACCGGGATGTTGAGCGCGTCGAGCTTGTCGCAGTACTCGGGCAGGTGGAGATCCGCCGGACGGCCGTTCGTGCAGATGATGATGTCGCGCGTCCACGTCGTGAGGTCGAGCGCCATCCCCACCGCTTTCCGGCCCGCGCCGATCACGACGACCTTCTTGCCCACGCACTCGCGGCCGTCGCAGTCGGGACACACGTGCGCGTCGCTGCCGTACACGTGCTCGAGCCCCGGCACGTCGGGCCAGACGTCCTTGAGCCCGATGGCGAGCAGCACGCGCGATGCGTGGACGCGCCGCCCGGCGGCGAGCACGAGCTCGAAGTGCTCGTCGTCGTGCTTCGTCACCAGGTCGCACGTGCCCTCCACGAGCCTCACCCCGTTTCGCCGCGCCTCGTCGCGCCCCATGCGGCGGAGGTCGGCGGGCCGCACGTCGGGATGCCCGAGAAATCCGTTCACCCCTCGCGTCTCCCAGTTGCGCGGGTCGCCGGAGTCCACGAGCACGACCTCGTGCAGATAGCGCGAGAGCCAGATGCTCGCGCTCAGCCCCGCCGGTCCGCCGCCGATGACCGCGACGTCGTACCGCGCGTGCTCGCGAGGCGCATGCGGCTCCGAGTCGTTCGATTGCCCCTTCGCCACGTCACCTCCCTCGCGCGGCGTACGTCCGCGGGGGAGGGCAAGAAGGATTCCGGACGCCCGCGCTAGCGGACGGCGCCGGGCGGCAGCGTGTAGAGGAGGCGGACCGTCGCGCGGTCGGCGTCGGACAGCGCACGCACGCGTACGCGCGGCGCCATGATGCTCGTCTGATCCTCCGTGTGGTCCAGGCCGAGCAGGTGCCCCACTTCGTGAAGCGCCATCGCTTTCATCGACTCGTCGTCGAGCGCGGCGCCGCCGCGATGATGCACCGCGAGCACGATGTCCGCGCCGATGATCCACCAGTCGTCGTCACGCGCCCACTTCGTGCGGCCGCTGATGGGCTCGTCGAAATGGTCGATGAACGTGACGTGGATGTCGGCCGCCGCGGAGTCGGGCGAGAACGCGAAGCGCACGGGGAGCTGCAGCCCATCCCAGTCCAGGAACGCGTCGCGCACGAGCGTGACGTAGTCGGGGCGCCACTCGGTCACGTCCGAGGTCGGCTGGATCCAGACGGTGAGGGGGACGCCCCCCATGTCGCGCCAGCGCGCGAGCGCGCTGTCCCGTTCCGCCAGCATCTCGCCGATGTACGTGCCGGGTCCCTGCTCGGAGAGCTGGCGGCGCACGGCCGCTCTTCCGCGCGGCCCGGGACCCTTCGACGTCAGCTCGTTCGCGACGACGCCGCCGCTGGCCATGCTGGTACTGGTGTGCACGGGGCGCATCACGGACGACGCAGGCACCGCGGCCAGCAGGAGCGCGGCCGAGCCGGCCGCGAGACGGACGAGACGAAGGAATCGGAACGGCATGGACGACGGGGCCGTGACGGTCTCGGAAGGCGATCGCGATTGGGTCGTGCATCGGCCGAGGTGGGAGTCGCCCGAGCGAGCGGGGCGACGGACGGCCGCGGAGAACGGGTGAGGCGGGAGGTTCCAGCAGTCGAGCCTGCCAGCGATTCCCTAGCCGCCCCGTTCGCTTGGAGGACGAGTGGGTAGCGGAAATGGCACGCTGTGACCTCCGTCACAATCTACCCGGAGGACGCGCGAAAGTGCCCGTGGTTACACGACCTGCGAGTCGTCGCCCAAGCGTCGGCGAGCCGACCGGACGCTACAACCGGATGGTCTGGGGACCGGAGCGGAGGGGCATGGTGCGCCCCGCCCACTCGAACGTCCCCGTGACGCCGGCGGGCAGGTCGATCTCGGCGGATATCCCGGTCTCGCCGATGCGCCGGAGGGTCACGTCGATGTCGCCGCGCGGGTGCGGAACCCGCCCCGAGGCCTCGCGGAGTGGACCGAGCGCGGGGACGATGCGCACCGTCCGGAAGCCGGGTGATCCAGGGCGCACGCCGAGGATCGTCGCGAGCATGCCGTAGCTCGGATGCGCGGCCCATGCGTGGGTGTCCGACCGCGTCGGATCGCCTTGCTCCGGTGTCGACGTCAGGCCGAGCGCGAGCATCGCGTGCCACGGCGCGAGCTGCTCGACGTACCGATCTGCCAGCCCCGCCTTCCGCAGCGCCTCGAAGACGTAGAAGTCGAAGTAGTACGACGCCTGGACGAGCGCGGAGTCCGCGAGGACGCGCTGCATCAGCGCGCGCTGCTCGCCGGCGGGCACCGCGTCGGCGAGGATCGCCAGCACGTTCGTCTGCTCGCTGAACACCCCCGAATCGGGCGAGTCGCGGAAGAGCGCACGACGCGCGTCCCACGCTCGCGCGCGCACCGCGCGCCGCAGCGCGTCGGCGCGCGTGCGATATGCGGCGGCCATGCCGGGAACGCCCAGCGCGTCCTCGAGCGGCGCGGCGCGATCGAGCGCGTACGCGTAGAGGAGGCTGATCGTCGCCGAATGGCCGTCGTCCGCGCCGGGCGGAACTCCGCCGCGCCACTGCGCCGCCCAGTCCACGAAGTTCCAGAAGGGCATCGGTCCGAGCAGCCCGGTGGAGTCGACGCGGCGGCCGTACCAGTCGAGGATGCCGCGGATGCCGGCGAGCCGGCGGCGCACGAACGCGGTGTCCTCACGGTGCATGAAGTAGTCGTGCACCATCGCGACGTACACGAGCGAGAACGGCGGGATGAGCTGCTCCAGCTCCGACGGATACCGGCTCGCGGTGATCCCCTCGGGAATGCGCGACAGATCGAAGTGCTCGATCGCCTGGCGCATCAGCCGGTCGTCGCCAGCGACGTAGAGCGAGATCAGCGCCTGGAGCCGCGTGTCGCCCACGTACTGGAGCTGCTCGTAGTACGGCGTGTCCATGTACGTCTCGAAGGCACCGATGCGCGCGCCGTTCCAGTCGATGCGCCACACGTCGGCGAGCCACGCCGAGTCGCTCGAGAACCGCGCGCGCTCCACGAACGGGAAGGCGGTGAAGATTCCCGACAGCTCGTGCACACGGAGCGTCTGCGCGGCGGTGGCGACGTCCATCTGCACGTAGCGCCCCGAGCGCCAGTAGAGCGTCTGGAACCGCCGGTGGGGGCCGCCATCGGGGCGCAGCACGTCGTGCACGCCGCGGATCGTGCGCCCGTCCACGTCGTTGCGATTTCCCTTCCGTCCCGCGGAGTCGATCGCCGCCTCGGCGTAGGTGAGCGTGATCGTGCTCCCCGCGCCTCCGCTCGTCTCGAGAATCGTGTACGCGTTCGTCGTGCGGCCGTGGTCGAGCACGAGCGACGCACGCGTGTTCGGCGGGATCACGAGATCGCCCGCGCCGGCGAGAAACGCCTCCGTCGCGGCGACGCCGGTGGCGCGGCGCACCGCGGCGAAGCGCACGGGCGTCTCCTCCATCGGCGGGAGGTCTCGCGGCAGGAGCTGCCAGCCGCGCGGATCGCCGTTACCGCCACGCCCCGGCACGGCGCGAAGGGTCACGCCACCGACGATGGCGGAGTCGGTCGGCGCGCGAACCGCGTACCACGCGCCGTCGTCGTAGTCGGATCGTTCCCACCCCCACGGGTAGCGCGTGCCGTCGACGCGCTCGCCCTGCGGCGCCGCATAGTAGCCGCGCACGTCCGCCCACGTGACGCGCTCTTCGGCGTATGCCGAGTCACGGAGCAGCCGCCACCCCGGCCCGGTGTTCGCCGCCGCTTCCGCCGGGCTGTCGCCCTGCACGAGGAATCCCGCGCGGACGCTGTGCTGCGCGACGGGACGATGCTCGCCCCAGTCCCACACCACCGCGGCGAGCACGTTCGCGCCGGCGCGCAGGTGCGGCGCGAGATCCACCGTCTCGTAGCGCCAGTGGCTCTCGTCGGAGCGCTGCGGTCCAGACGCCACCGACACGCCGTTCACGTACAGGCGGTAGCGGTTGTCGGCGGACACGTGCACCACGAAGTGTGCGGGCGTCGCCGCGAGGTCGAGGTGCCGCCGCGCGTGGAACACGACGAACGAATCGGCGGCGATGCCCGGAGGCGCGATCCATCTCGCCTCCGGCGCACCGGAGAAGATCGTCGTCGGGCGCTGCTGCGCGGTCGCGCTCGAGGCGACGACCGTGACGAGCGCGCACGCGAGCGCGCATGCGAGCGCGCCGAATCTGGGCGGGGTGATGAGCATCGGGCCAACGTGCGGCGTGCGCTCGCGCGACGCCAGAGCGGGTCATCCGCGGATGCCGGCGACTGGTGTCATCCTTGCTGAGTTCCGACCCATGCGTCGTTCCTCGATCCGACTCCGTGTGCGTCGCGGCGTGCTCGGCGCGCTCGTGTGGCTGGCGTCGCTCGCCGCGTCACCGTCTCTCGGCGCCCAGCGAGACTCGACCGACGCGCAGAAGACCTTCTTCGTGCGCCGCGATCTCGTGGCTACGGGCGTCGCGCTCGCCGCCACGGCAGCGGTGAGCAGCGCCGACCTGCGAATCGCGCACTGGGCGCGCGGGAGCAACGTTCAGGGCGACTCCTCGCGGCGGCGTCTCGTCGAGCAGATGACGCGACTCAACGAGACGCCGCTCACGCTCGCCGCCCTCGCCACGTACGGTGTGGGGCGGCTCGCTCACTCCGCCACGACGGCCGACGTCGGTCTCCACACACTCGAGGCGCTGCTCCTCACGACGACGGTGAGCGAGGTCGTGCGCGGCACGCTCGGGCGCACGCGTCCGCGCGAGGCGCGCGAGGATCCGTTCGTGTTCAAGCCGGGCAACGGCTTCACCGCGTTCGAGACGCGATCGTTTCCGTCGCTGCACACGGCGGCCGCCTTCGCCACCGCGACGGCCCTCGTCGGCGAGATCCGCGAGCGGCGGCCCGGCGCGGCGCGGTACGCCGCCCCGCTGCTCTACGCCGCCGCCACCGTTCCCGGGCTCACGCGCATCTACCTCGACCAGCACTGGGCGAGCGACGTGGTCGCAGGTGCGTTCGTGGGTGCGTTGCTCGGCTCGCGCGTCGTGAGCTACGCCCACTCGCACCGTCGCTCGCGGCTCGACCGGGCCCTGCTCGGCGTGAGCGCCGTGCCCGACGGCTACGGCGGCGTGCTCGTGCTCGTGAGCGCGGGCCGATAGCGGCCCAGCCGCTCAGCGGTCGTCCTCGTAGAAGCCGATGCCGTAGAGCGCGTTCGCCGTCGCCACGTCGCGCGCCGAGAGCTGTCGCGCGACCACCCAGGGCGCCATGATGTCGCGCTCGTCCGGGCTGTGCTCGAGGCCGATGAGGTGTCCCACCTCGTGCAACGCCACGGCGCGAAGGGTCGCCGTGTCCTGCATCCCCCCATTCATGTTGCGCACGCTGAGCTCGACCATGGCGCTGCGAAGCCATCCCTCCGCATCCGCCTCGCGCGTGACCTGGCCCGCGCGCCGGTCGGGGAGCTGCCGGCGCCAGAACACGTGCACCACGGCATCCGACGAGTCGGCCACGAACACGAACCGTTCGGGCACGCCCGCCTGCATCCACGTATGGAACGCGTCGCGCGCGATGCGGCGTCGCGCCTCGGCGCGGTCCACGGGACCACGCGACGGCTGGATCCACACCGTGATCGGGAGGCCGTCGTCGGGCCAGCGCCGCAGCGTGGAGGTGCCGTCGACGCTGCTCGACAGATAGGTCAGCGAGTCGCTCCATGCGCCGCGCGTCTTGCCGAGGCACGGGCCCCCTTTGCGGCATCGCTTTCCGGCGACCGCGCTCCGCGCCGAGCGTTGCTCGCTGAGCAGCACCGTCGGGGGCGGATACCGCCATTCGCAGAGCAGCAGCGCGGACAGGAGCCAGAGCGCGGCACGACGAAACGCCGCGCGCCGCGACGTCGCGCCCCGGACCTTCCTGCCCTTCGGAGGCCGGGCGATTCCGGCCGCGCGATGCTCCATGACAGCGACTCCTGCCGTTGGTCCGCGATACGGCCCCGCGCGACGAATCTGATGCGGGTCCGGATGCTACACCGGAGTAGCCCGCGAGTGGCGCACGCGACACAATCCACGGCCGTCGCACCGGAAGCGGGCTATGTCGAGTAGACGAACGACCATCGTGAACGCATCCATAAGGGGGCCGCGGTGCGCGTGCCGGGCGGCCCGGCTCGGCGGAGGTTGGGCGGTCGTCTGCTCGGAGCAGGCAGAGCCGGCCGCGCCGTCCCTCGGGCACCGAGCGGTGCGCCGCTGCCGGACGTAGCTTTCAGGCCGTTCCACGATGCCGGACCGTGACGCCCCACTACGATGAGCGACCTCGACGCCGACGAAACGCTGTCCGACGGCCCCGCAGACGCGCGGGACGACACGCTGGAGCACCCAGCCGCGGGCGGCGGGTCAGACGTTCGCGCACACACGGCTGAGATCGCGCTTCGCCTGAGCGAGGAGCGATTCCGCATCCTCGTGCAGAGCGTGCGCGACTACGCCATCTTCGCGCTCGACGTGGACGGACACGTCATCAGCTGGAACGAGGGCGCACGGCGGATCAAGGGGTACGAGGCGGAGGAGATCATCGGAAAGCATTTCTCCGTGTTCTACCCGCCCGAGGTCGCCGCGTCCGGACACCCTGCCCACGAACTCGCGATCGCGCGCGAGGAGGGGCGCTACGAGGAAGAAGGGTGGCGCATCCGGAAGGACGGCAGCCGGTTCTGGGCGAACGTCATCATCACGGCGCTTCGAGACGACGATGGCACGCTGCTCGGATACGCCAAGGTCACGCGCGACCTGACGGAGCGCCGGCTCGCGCAACAGCGCGAGGTCGAGGACGCTCGGCGCATCGCCGAAGCGGAAGCGTCCAGCCGGGCGAAAACCGGCTTTCTCGCGGCGATGTCCCACGAGCTGCGCACGCCGCTCAATGCCATCGCGGGCTACGCGCAGCTCATGCAGGAAGGTGTCGGGGGCGACGTGAGTCCAGCGCACCGGGACTACCTCGCGCGGATCGTCAACAGTCAGCAGCACCTGCTCGCCATCGTCAACGACCTGCTGAACTACAGCCGGCTCGAAGCCGGTGGAGTGGAGTACGCACGGGAGACGATCGACGTGCACGAGCTCGTGGACGGGGTGCTGACGATGGTGGCGCCGCAGGCGGACCGGAAATCCATCGATCTCACGCATGGTCCCTGCGCCTCGGACCTGCACGCCACGGGGGACCGGCTCAAGGCGGAGCAGATCGTGCTCAACCTCCTCTCGAACGCGGTGAAGTTCACGCCAGCCGAAGGGGCGATCGCCGTGTCGTGCACCCGAGGCGACGGCGTGGTGTGCGTGTCGGTGCGCGACACCGGTCCCGGGATCCCCGCCGACAAGCTGGAGGCGATCTTCGACCCGTTCGTGCAGCTCGGCCGCACGCTGACGAGCGCACACGAGGGAGCGGGGCTCGGACTGGCGATCAGCCGCGACCTGGCGCGCGCGATGGACGGCGAGGTGAGCGTGGAGAGCGTCGAGGGGCACGGAGCACGGTTCACCCTGCGACTCCGTTCCGCCTGAAGGGGCAGCGATGACCCGCTCCTGGCAGACGCGGCTCATTCATTCGGATGCCGAGGTGCCGGCGGGGTATCGATCGCTCGTCGCGCCGGTATTTCGCGGATCGACGACGGTGTTCGATTCGTCGATGGCGATCACCGACAGCTGGCGGCAGCACGAGCTCGGGTGGACGTATGGACTGTACGGCACTCCGACCACCCTCGAGCTTGCGGCGAGGGTCGCCGAGCTCGAAGGAGGATTCCGGAGCTTCATCACGCCGGGTGGCCAGTCGGCCCTCGCGCTGATCAACCTGGCGTTCACGCAGGCGGGCGACCACGTCCTGATCCCGGACAGCGTATACAGCCCGCACCGGCAGCTCGCGGACGGGCTGCTCCGGCGGTACGGCGTCGAGGCCGAGTACTACGAGCCGACGGCCGGCGCGGGGATCGAGCCGATGCTGCGAGAGCGCACGCGGCTGGTGTGGTGCGAGAGTCCCGGGTCGATCACGATGGAGGTGCAGGACGTCCCGGCGATCGCGGAGGCGGCTCACCGGCACGGGGCAAAGGTGGCGATGGACAACACGTATTCCGCCGGCGTGTACTTCGACGCCTTCGGCCACGGCGTCGACATCGCGACCCAGGCGCTCACGAAGTACATCGGGGGCCACAGCGACCTGCTGCTGGGATCCGTGACCGTCCGGGAGCGGGCGGACTACGAGCGCGTCGGCGGCACGATGCAGATGCTCGGGATGTCGGTGTCGCCGGACGAATGCAGCCTGGCGCTGCGAGGGATGCAGACGCTGGCCGTGCGGCTGGAGGCACTGGAGCGCTCGACGCTGGAGGTGGCGCGATGGCTCGCCGAGCGGGAGGAGATCGTGCGGGTGCTGCATCCGGCATTGCCGTCGTGTTCGGGGCACGAGCTGTGGCGCCGTGATTTCACCGGCTCGACGAGTGTGTTCTCGGTGGAGCTCCGGCCGGAGTATCGCCGACCGCGGGTGCGCGCGTTCGTGGATGCGTTGGAGCTGTTCGAGATCGG
>Ga0310810_10010888_pt1 | contig 10613 bp, 8 predicted proteins | sample NCmetagenome_FD_207641 | JGI IMG/M metagenome (GOLD analysis project Ga0310810, IMG submission 207641) | Soil microbial communities from experimental microcosm in Duke University, North Carolina, United States - NC | ecosystem: Engineered > Artificial ecosystem > Soil microcosm > Unclassified ... | reverse complement strand
AACACGGCCGGTGCGGCCGTCCGTGTGTCGCGGATCCTGCTGCCGGGCATCGTCGCAATCGTGCAGTTCGACGTCAACGAAAGCTTCCTGGGTCCGCACCCAGTGGGGACCGTGACGGTAGGCCTGACGCTTGGCCGGTGGTCGAGGCCGCAGGACTACGCGAACCCGGTGAATCCGCTCGGCACCATCGTGCCGACGCTGCACTACGAGCTGTTCGAGCGCGTTCGGTAGTTCGGGATCGCTGTCGCGGGGATGCCGTGAACATCAACGGCGGCAACAAGAACCGAGTTTTCAGCACGGACAAATTGAACCCGTGTGAACTCGGATTGCGATCCTTCCCACGCTTCTGAAACCCTGGACTCGATTCTTTTGCAAAACTGGGAACGGACCGAGGAGCAGACGCGGCGCTAGGCGGGATCACTCGAGGACCGCCGTACTATGTCAATATGAAGATAGCGGCAGCTCAGCGGCAACAGGGCGGCGTGTGGTCGTGGTGCCGCATCACTCGATGAAAGGTCGGGAGCACCCGATGAGAACCGGTCGACTCGCCGCCGCAGTGGTCGTAGCTGTTTGGCTCGCGTCCATCGTTGGTTTGGCTCAGCAACGAAACGCCGAGATTCAACGCATTCTGCTCGACGCGACGCTGTGGGGCCGGGCGCTTCCGTCGCTGCTTGTGGAACTGTCCGCACTGCGCAATTCAGGCGAGACGACCGCGTACGTATTCGCCGACCGCGCAGCCGGGGCATTGGCCACCCGCGCACGGGATGCTGCGCTCGCCCGACTGCAGCGTGGCCGCGAGGCCGCGGCCAGGCCCGCCGCTCTTCAGCCGCCGTTCGCGACGATGCAGCAGCAGGTGACCCAGCGAGCCGTCGCTCCTCTCCGTCTGGAAGTGGCGAAGATTATCGACGGTGACGGATATCACGTCGTTCTGACTGGCGGCGCCGCCATCGAATTGCTGGCTCCGGGCCTGACCATATCCGCGGTGCGTGCCCGTTTGGGACCACCCGAGCGGGTCACTCAACTCACGATTCATGCCGAGGGTGAAAGCAAGCCGATCTTCCTGACTCTTTACCACTATGCGGGCGGAGCTATTGCTTTTGCGGAGTCCGACATGGCGGAGGCCGACATGGTTGAACGCGTGGTGCTAAACCTCCTTGCGGTGGTTCCGGCCGTCGTGCGCTAGGAAAGCGGTGACGATCTCTCAGTGGCGCTGCGGCTTGCTCGCAGCCGCCATCATCATCCGGACGGCTGGCGCGAGCGACGCGCAAGTTCGCCAGGTCAATGTCGCGACCGACGCGACGGACCCGAGTAACCTCGGCGACACCGAGCCGTCGATTGCGGTGAATCCTCGCAACCCGCAGGAAGTCGTGATCGTCGCGTTTTCCGAGAAGTGGAGCGCGACACAGATGGCTCCAGTCTGGAAATCGGACGACGGCGGTCTGACCTGGAGAAAAGTCCGCCAGATTCCCCAACCGCAAGCAGGCCTTGGCGGTCCGGGCGACCAGAAGGTGGCATTCGACTCGAATGGACGACTGCACGTCGCGGAGCTCGGGAGCGGAATGGGTGGGCGTCAGGACTTCATTTTTCGGCAAACGGGAGCAGCGGACGCCGCGCTGACGGTCGGCGCCTCGTTTGGCGACGACCAGCCACATCTCGACATCGATCTGCGAACGACCGGCACGTGTGCGGGACGGCTGTACTCGCCGTGGCTGAATTTCAACGTCGCCAACGAGCGTTCAAGTGTTGCGAATTCGGCAAACCGTGGCGTGAACATCACGAGTGTTGGCGCGGGCGACAACTCGACGTTTCCCAACCGCACCAGCCGCACGGCGATTGCGCCGAACGGGCGCGTGTTCCTGATCTACAAGACGCGCGAAGGCGGCATCACCGCCGACCCCAACGCCTTCGAAAACGCTCACTTTCGTGTGATGCGGTCCGACAATTGTGGCGCGACTTGGAATGCGATTGGCGCTGCCGGCGTCTCCATTCACGGCGCGGCGGCGGTGCAGACGTTTTTCACCGAACAATTTGGCAATCCGGCTGGCGGGCGACTGGTCGCGCGCGCACGATCCAGTGACGCGTGGATTGCCGCTGATCCAGGTGACGGCGATATCTATGCCGCGTTCGTCCGCCGCGATGGTTCCGGGTTCGGTCAGATCTTCGTCGCCAGGTCGACGGATCAGGGCGTGACCTGGGCGTCGACGCGCGTCACAGACGGCACGCATCATTCCGCGTTTCCGGAAATTGCTGTCGCCGCCAACGGTGTGGTAGGCGTCCTGTATGTGGACTTCGACGATAACGGCACCGTGACGCAGTATCGCCACCATTTTGCGCGATCGTTCGACAACGGCGCCAACTGGAACGATCAGACGCTGCAGAGTATGAACGCGCAGGGCCTCGCCGGCGCGCGCGATGCGTTCCTCTGGGGTGACTACGAGGGACTCACAGCGTCTGGCAATACCTTCTATGGCGTGTACACCGGTGAGGCAACCGGGCGGACCACGGCGCAGCTCGATCCGATTTTCTTCCGTGACACCGCCTTCGCCACTCCTCCAAAGATCCAGACGACGAGCCCATTGGTGTTTCCAAGCGCGTGCGGCACAGCGCCCGTTGTCGCGACCATGAACGTGTGCAACAGCGGCGGGGCACCGCTCACCGTCTTCCCCATCTCGTCATCGTCGCCCAACTTTGCGGTGTCTGTGCCGTCGAGTGGTTTCCCCGTGAGCATCGGTGCCGGCTCGTGCTTCCCATTTCAGGTGACGTTCACGCCGAGTGGCCCTGGTGCTGCGTCAGCAACCTTCACGATTCCCAGCGACGATCCGGTGAATCTCAGCGTGGCTGTGACAGCGCAGGCCAACGTTGGTCAGGCGACAGCCGCGGCCGTCATTGCTGACACGGGAGTATTTGGTAATGTGTGCGTCAAGCCGTCCAACTTCCGCGACCTCGATCTCACCATCAACAACAGTGGCTCGTGTCCGCTGACCGTCACCAGCCTCGGCTCGTCATCGGGCGAGTTTCAATTGCCGCAGGTGTTGAACTTTCCCCTGAGCGTTGCTCCCGGTGACAGCATCGCCGTGCCCATCCGCTTCGAGCCGACGTCCTCGGGCGCGAAATCATCGACACTGACGATCTCGACCAACGATCCATTGACTCCCGTGAAGAGTATTGCGGTCAGTGGAACGGCACCGCCGGCGTACGTGTGCTCGCCGCCTGTCTTCTCGTCGATTGACGCGGCGGTGGGTCCGACCTTCGGCACCGGAAGAACGGGGAACTACACGGTCAACGGCAGTGGACGAGTGCTGAAGCCTTTTGGTCATGACAACACATTCGGAGTGCAGATCCAGGGCGAATACCTGTTCTACCCGGGCCGGCAGGAAGGTCAGGTCGATGCGGCGCTGCTGTATCGGCACGGTGTGTGGCAGGCCGGCGTCGGTGGCAGTTTCAAGACCGCGAACCTTCGGGCCGAAGTTGGTCCCGGGGCGCTGACCGAGTTCGCCGGCAGTTTCGATGTGTTGCTGCCGACGATTCGATTCGGCGCGTTCGGATCAAAAGGCCTGAAGGAAACCGACGTCGTCGGATTGAGCGAGCGGGTTGGCGCCGCCGTTCCAGGCGGACAGCCGATTCTCGTGTTCGAGCGTGTCGCACATACCGTCGACACGCTCGGCGGCGACGTGCAAGTCGACCTCGTGCCCGCTTCGTGGTGGCTGGACGCGAACGCGGCGTTTCTGAATCGGCACGCGCCTGGTGTGAGCAACACCGCGGGTGGTGCGGTTCGCGTGTCGAATCAAGTCTTCCCGTGGCTCGTCGCCTTTGCGCAGGTCGACGTCAACGAAAGCTTCATCAGCTCGAACGCGGTCGGAACGGTGACGGTCGGCGTCACCATCGGACGATGGCCGAAGCCGCAGGACTGGTCGAATCCGGTGAATCCGCTCGGCACGCTCATACCGCGGCTGCGTTACGAAGTGTTCGATCGCGCGCGGTAGACGTACCTACTGCCGAAGTGCGGGTCGTTCGGGTCTTCGCCTCCTCAACCTTCAGAGACTGCGCGGCGAGCGGGACGAGCTCGCCAAACGCACCTTCCCCCGAGGAAGAGAAGGCTGATACAACGCAACCGCGGCGTTCCACGAGGCGCACCCGAACGCCGCCGTCGCCACATGCGTTCGCCGTGGCGACCTTTTTCAATGACGAAGCCTTGTTCCAGCAGAAGCCAAGTCAAACCGGACCGCGTCGCAGCACCGCAACGCCTGTCCCTTTGGAAGACGCGCACGGTTCGGTGGACACAGTGCCACCGGCTCAATTGTTCGGTGCTCAGGCGCTCCATGTCGGTAGCTCACATCGAAGACCGAGAAAAAAGCTACACCGACACGTTCGGCGTCGTGATCCCGAAGGTGAAGTCGCGGCTAAGCAAGCCAATGTGGGATCAGAGATCGGCTGACCACTTGGCAGGATGTTGCAGATAGTTGCCACCCCAGTGCCACCCCAGGATTGACGTGATCGATCACGTGGTGCTGGGCGACGTCCGGTACTGGAGCTTCAAGGAGGCAGGGCGATTGTGAGCCCCGGGCTGTACCTGCCTACGCTGGCTTCGCCGGTCCGCGTTCTGACCGCGCTCTCCTAGGCGTTTCAGCGCCGAGCCACGTTCTCGCTGCCGCCGGTGACCGTCGTTTCCGAGGTCTGTGCGGAATTTCCCGCAACGACTGGAATATTTCTGGACCGAGCGCACCGGAACTTGCGGATTCGCTCGAGAAGCCAAGCCGCGGTTTCCCTTGAAGTGGCCCGCCTCTTGCTCCGGTCAGGGGCAATTGAACCGAGTGCGTTCGGACTAGGTCGCTGAGGCGTGTCGCCCGGGCGTATATCAAGTTCTCAACAAGCCATTCGACCTGTCGGTGTGCCCAACGTTGGCTGCAGTGTCGGCTGCCTCAAAGACCCTCGGAGGTGATTTCCATGGCTCATCTGGCGATCAATGCGTCCCCGTTTCACTGTCGATGGATCTCAACCGGCACCGAAATGCGGTTGGAACAGTGGACCTATGCGATCTGCCTGCGCTGCCGGAACCAGCCACGGGTCGTGAGTGAAGACGAGTGCAGCCGATGCGTCTGTTGGGCGCCGGCCCCGACTGAGAGATTGTCAAAGGAGGACGCGCGATGACGAACACACTGCACTATGCGTTCATGAGTATGCTCGGGGCGAGTCTCCTTGCCGCAGGATGTAGCGCACCGGCCGAACAACCGCGGCCATCGATGCGGTCGACCTCACCGGCTGTCAGCGCGCCGGCAGTCTTGTCTCCGGTCAGCATCAACGCCGAGATGGTGAGGATCGTCGATCACGCAGGACATCAGCTGTGGAATACCGAAAAGCCAGACATGGCCCCGAAGACGGATGCCGACTGGGAGAATGTCGTCGAGCATGCGACGCAAATTGCGGCGGCCGGCGCGTTGATCCGGCTGGAAGGCACGGGGCCCAACGACAGGACGTTCGTGCAAAATCCAGACTGGCAGAAATTTGCCATGGCCCTCTCGACCGCCGGCATGGCAGCACTCAGGGCGGGTGAAACCAAGAACAAAGAGGCACTGGTAGCCGCCAACGGTCAACTGGTCGAGGTGTGCGAAGGCTGTCATAAGCAGTTCAAGCCAGCGCTTCCCAGCGAAGGGATCATGCACACACACACACACTGAGGAGTCTGACGCCCAGGCACATGGACTACATCCCCGCGATCGGTTCGGTCATGATGCCCTTCCCGCACGTGGTGCAAGTCGACGACAGTGTCCTGGCCCTTTCCGACACCCTCGGGCGACGAGGTCGCCTGACTGCGAAGAATCGATTCGTTACGACGGCGACTCGGCCGCCCGACGCGAGCTGTTTTCAGACGGTCATGCAGCACGGGTCCACCCACCAAGGCTAAAGGCCTCCAGCGACTCGTTCCGGTTGGCGCCGCTGATGAACGGCCGCATTAGCGGGAGCCGTCCGGCTGGAGGTGCGTCCGAATGATGGGCCCGCGGCCGTGAGCGCCTTCGTTGACGCGTGCCCGGCGCGCACTAGAATGAGCGTCGTTTCCGACGACACTGTGAGCGCGACCTGTTTTGGCCATGGACTGGAGATCGACGTGCGCATTGCCGACATGAACTGGATGCAGGTGGAAGCGTACCTGCGGCACGACGACCGCGCGGTGTTGCCGCTAGGCAGCACGGAGCAGCACAGCCATCTGCGGCTCACGGTCGATTGCATTCTCCCCGAACGTGTAGCGGCCGACGCCGCCGAGCCGCTCGGCGTGCCGGTGTTTCCGGTGGTGCCGTACGGCGTGACGCCATACTTCCGCGAGTTCCCGGGCTCGATCTCGCTGCGTGTCGAGACGCACCTGCGCGTCGTGGGCGACATCCTCGACGGCATGGCCCACAGCGGATTCCGGCGCATCCTGATCGTCAACGGGCACGGCGGCAACAGTGCCGTACAGCAATTCGCGCTCGAGTGGACCGCCGATCACCCCGGTTGCCGCGTGCTCTTCCATAACTGGTGGAACGCGCCGCGCACATGGGCCAAGGTGCTGGCCATCGATCCGGTTGCGTCGCACGGCTCGTGGATGGAGAACTTCTTGTGGACGCGCCTGCCAGGGGTGAACATGCCAGGCACGCAGCGTCCGATGGTGGACATGGCGCGCGTCCGGGCTCTCGATCCGGTCGCGCTGCGCCAGTACCTCGGCGACGGCAACTTCGGCGGGATGTATCAGCGGTCGGATGACGAGATGCTCGCGCTGTGGCAGATCGCGGTGGACGAGACACGCGCCCTGCTGACCGGCTCGTGGGGCGACGCGTCGTGACGCGAGGCTCAGTGTTCCGTGCTCGCACAGCCCTTCACGACGACAATCACCTTCGTGCTCTTCGTGGTCCTTCATGGTTTCGTGACAAGCCGTGTGGCGGACTGTAGGATGCGATCGCTCATCTGGGGCGCGGGAGCGATCGGCGGGACATTGGGCGCGTATCTCGCGCGCGCCGGCGGCGACCTGACGATGGTCGACACGGTCGTCGAGCACGTGGACGCCATCACGCGTGGTGGCCTCCACGTGACTGGACCGATTGACGAGTTCACGGTGCGCGTGCCCGCCTTCACGCCGCAGACGCTCCACAGCGTGTGGGACGAAATCATCCTGGCCACAAAGGCGCATCACACCGCGTCTGCCGTCCACGCGCTCCTGCCGCACCTCGCCGCAGGCGGATACGTGGTGTCGGCACAGAACGGACTCAACGAGCTCGCGATCGCGGAGGTTGTGGGCGCCGACCGCACGGTCGGCGCGTTCGTCAACTTCGGCGCTGATTACCTGGAGCCTGGCGTGATTCACTACGCCGGCCACGGCGCCGTCGTGATAGGCGAGATCGACGGCCGCATCACCCCTCGCGTCACCGCGATTCGCGACGCCTGGCACCATTTCGATCCGCGTGCGATCGTAACGCCCAACATCTGGGGCTACCTGTGGGGCAAGGCGGCCTATGCGGCGATGCTCTTCGCCACGGCGTTGACCAATGAGTCGATCGCCGACGCGCTCGCCATGCCCGCGTACCGGCATCTGTATGTCGCGCTGGCGCGCGAGATCCTGGCCGTCGCGGCGGCCCGCGCCGTTCGGCCCGAGGCGTTCGACGGGTTCGACCCCGCGGCATACCTCGCCACCGCACCCGCAGGCGCGGCGGAGCGCTCGCTCGACGCGCTGGTGGCGCACAATCGGCGCTCGGCCAAATCGCACAGCGGCATCTGGCGGGACCTCGCGGTGCGGAAGCGGCCCACCGAAGTGGATGCGCAGCTCGGCATCGTGGTCACGCTGGGCGCCGAGACCGGCGTGCCGACTCCGCGCACCGCGCGCCTCGTGACGCTGATTCACGAGGTCGAGCGCGGCGTGCGCCCGCAGTCGCTCGACACGCTCGACGCCTTGGCCCACATTCCCCACACGGTTGCCCCATGAACCTCGACTTCAGCGGAAAGACCGCCATCGTCACCGGGGCGGCGCACGGATTCGGACGCGCTATCGGCGTGGCGTTCGCCGAGCGTGGCGCACACGTCTGGGCCTGTGACGTGCTCGATGACGAGCTCCGCGAGACCGAAGCCCTGTGCCGCAACGCCCGCGGGTCGTGTCGCGCGCTGATCACCGACGTGCGCGACCGGGCTGCCGTCGACGCGTGCGTGGCCGCGGCGTCTGCGGCTTCGGGTCGCGTGGACATCCTGGTGAACAACGCCGGGGGCGTGCTTGGACAAATTGGAAGGCCCCTCGAGCAGATCGCGCCCGACGAGTGGCGGGCGATCTTCGACGTCAACGTCACCGGCGCCTTCTACTTCTCGCAGGCGGTGGCGCCCGGGATGAAGGCCGCGCGCAGCGGACGGATCATCAACATCTCGAGCGGCGCCGGACTGGGCATCAGCCTCACCGGCATCCAGGCGTACGCCTCGGCCAAGGCCGCGCAGATCGGGCTCACGCGGCAGCTTGCCCACGAACTGGGGCCGTGGGGCATCACGGTCAACAACATCGCGCCGGGGTTCGTCCGATCCAACCCGACCACCGAGAGGCAGTGGGAATCGTACGGCGAGGAGGGTCAGCGCGCGCTCGTCGATCGTATCGCCCTCAAGCGCTTGGGCATGCCCGACGACATCGCCTACGGAGTGCTGTTCTTCGCCTCCGACTATGCCAGCTGGATCAGTGGCCAGGTGATCTCCATCGACGGCGGGAAATGATGGCCAACGATGGTGTGCTGGGTCGCCTCCGGGCCAATCGGGACCGGATCCTCAGCAAGCTCATCGAGTTCGCTTCAATCCCGAGCGTCAGCGCCGATCTCTCGCACGCGGCGGACATGGAGCGAGCGGCACGCTGGGTGGCCGCCGAGGTCGCTGCCGCCGGACCGTTCACAGTGCGCAGTTGCCCCACCGCCGGCAATCCGGTCGTGTACGGCGAGTGGCTGGCCGCACCGGGCAAGCCGACACTGCTTGTGTACGGCCACTACGACGTGCAACCAGCCGATCCTCTCGAGAAGTGGCACAGTTCGCCGTGGACGCCAACCGTACGCAATGGCCGCCTGTACGCCCGTGACGTGTCCGACGACAAGGGGCCCATGCTCATTCCGATCGCTGTTGCCGAGGCGTTTTTCGCGACGGCCGGCTGCCTGCCGGTCAACGTGAAGTTCATGTTCGAGGGGGAGGAGGAGATCGGCAGCCGCCATCTCGATGCCTTCGTACAGCAGCACAAGGAGCTTCTCGCGGCGGACGTCGTGGTGTCGGCGGACGGTGCGATGTGGCGCATCGATGAGCCGTCGCTCACCGTCGCGAGCCGCGGTCTCTGCGGGCTCGAGCTCACGCTGACGACCGCTTCGAAAGATCTGCACTCGGGCCGTCACGGCGGCGGTGTAGCGAATCCGCTGCATGCGATCGCCGCGCTCGTTGCCTCGCTGCACGAGTCCGAGGTGATCTTCGCGTGCGCCTCGCACGGGATCACGGTCTTCTGGCCGAGGCCCTGCCGGCTCGTGCCGGATCAGCGTCCGGACGAGGTGGCGGCGCGAGTGCGGCGACATCTCGAAGCCCATCTGCCACAGGGCACCCGTCTGTCGCTGTCGCTCGCGGACCACGGGTCGCGTGCGGCGCACATCACGCTGGACCACTTTGCGTTGCGGGCCGCAGACGCCGCTTTGCATGCGACCTACGGCGTACGGCCGCTCGTGGTGCGCATGGGCGGCACGGTGCCGATCTCGGAGCTGTTCCAGCGCCAGATGGGACTCGACGCGTGACCCCCGACCCTCGCACCTCATTGCCCGATTCCACCGCCGGGCCGCCGGCTGGACTCGCACAGGCCGAGGCGCGCGTCGAGGCGCATAGCGCGTCGCTGAAGAAGGAGCTCGGCGTCCGCGATCTCGCCCTCACGCAGATCCTTTTCATTGTGGGGCTCACGTGGATCGGTGTAGCCGGGAAGCTCGGACCGCCGCACGTCGTCTTCTGGCTGCTGGCCCTGGTGCTGTTTTATCTGCCGTCGGCCGCGGTGGTGATCTATCTCAATCGTCTGATGCCGCTCGAAGGCGGCCTCTACCAGTGGGCGAAGCTCGGCTTCAACCAGACCGTGGGCTTCATGCTGGCGTGGAACCTGTGGCTCTACGTGATCGTGTTCACGTCCGAGATTGGCCTGCAGTGCGCGACGTATCTTTCGTATGCGATCGGACCGAGCGCGGCGTGGATGACGAGCAGCAGCTGGTTCGTGGCGTTGTCGTCGGCGGTGATCCTGTCGTTGATGGTGGTCACCTCCACCATCGGCCTATCGGTGGGCAAGTGGGTGCACAACACCGGGGGCATCTTCATGATCACGATCTTCGGCGCGGTGGTGCTGCTGCCCGTGATCGGCCTGCTCACCGGCACGCTCGCCGAATACCATCCCTTCCGCACCCACCTTCCCGAGCTCTCGCTCTACAACCTGAACATCCTCGGGAAGATGGGCTTCGGCGCGCTGGGCGGCTTCGAGTACATGGCCATCCTGGCCGGCGAGACCAGGGCACCCGCGCGATCCGTCACGCGCTCGGTGTTCATCGCGGCGCCGGTCATCGCCCTCATGTTCGTGCTCGGCACGAGTACCGTCGTCGCGTACGTACCGAACAGTG
>Ga0310810_10010887_pt1 | contig 10614 bp, 7 predicted proteins | sample NCmetagenome_FD_207641 | JGI IMG/M metagenome (GOLD analysis project Ga0310810, IMG submission 207641) | Soil microbial communities from experimental microcosm in Duke University, North Carolina, United States - NC | ecosystem: Engineered > Artificial ecosystem > Soil microcosm > Unclassified ... | reverse complement strand
CGGCGGGATGATGCTGGCCATTCTGGGCGTCCCGGCCGCCGTGCTGCTGGGGCTGCTGATGATCGTCTTGTCGCTGCTGCCGGTCATCGGCGGAGCGTTGGTGTGGGTGCCCGTCGCCATTGGCCTCACCATCCAGGGCTCGTGGATTAAGGCGGTGATCCTGGCGGGGTTCTGTTCGATCGTCATCGGCAGTATCGACAACGTGCTGCGTCCGCGGCTGGTCGGTCGCGACACCAAGATGTCGGATCTCCTGGTCCTGTTTTCAACCCTCGGCGGCATCGGCGTCTTCGGCGCCATCGGATTCATCGTCGGCCCGACCATCGCGGCGCTGTTCATCACCATCTGGGAGATCTTCGGCAAGGCCTACCGCGACGATCTCGACGTCGAACCGGCGCCGCAGATTCAGTTGCCTCCGAGTCGAGAGATCCGCGAGAGTGACTCGACCTACTGACCGCTTTCAGGACGGATTCGTGGCTTAGCCGTCCGCCGTGGCGTCACCCTTGCTTCGGGTGCTGATGCTCGTGCATTCGAGCGCAAGGTCTACAAGACGGAGACGCCAAGCCATGACTCCTGCCGTGGTTCGACTCATCGTTGCTCTTGCATTTCTCGGCACCACGGCCTGCTCGCTGCCGACGGTGCTGCGCAAGAATCTCGACGCGATCAACTCGAGCACCGCCGCGATCACCTCGAACAAGGACGTCGTCAAAGAATCGACGAGGGTCAGCGAACAGGGCATCAAGAGCTTCGAGGAGTTGAAAAAGCCGATGGAGTCTCTCGGCAGCCTCAATCCGAGGCTCGAGGCCGTGGCTGCGCTCGATCGACCGATGATCGACGTCGCGGCCCTCAAGCCGGAACTACAGGCCGTCGCCGCCCTCAAACCGGAGCTGAGCGAGGTCGGCGATCTGAACAGGCCGATGACAGGCCTGTTGAATCTTCAGCCAAGCCTCGACGCCACGGCGGCCCTCAGCGCGCCGATGGAGCGACTCGCGATGATGCAGGGGAGCCTCGACAACGTCGCGAACTTACAGGATTCGTTGGCGAACGTGGCCGCGCTTCGGCAGCAGCTCGACGCCGTCGCGGAACTGAAGGATGCGATGCGGCAGCTCGCCGCACTGCAGGAACCGCTCGATCGCGTCGCCACGTTGCAGGGGCCAATGATGCGTCTCGCCTCGGCGGGGGCGTGGCTCGATCGGCCGTTCCTGTTGGCGACGCTGGCGGTTTTCGGACTGATCGTCTGGGGCCTCGTCACGTTCCTGGCCGTTCACCTCGCGATCACCAGAGGTGGCTTCCCCCTGCGCGGGTGACGTCACCTCACAACGGGCCGTTAGCTCTATGACGAAGACGCATCTCTTTCCATTTGCCGCCGGGCTGGCCGTCGCGATGTGGCTGGCCGGATGCGAAGTGTTCCCTTCGGATTTTCCCGTAGCCGTTGGCAATCGGACGGCCAGCACGGTGACGGTCTTTGCCAACGGTGAACAGCTCGGCGAGGTCGGCTCGAATCAAACCGCGACCTTCACCGTCGACCTTTCACCGACTGGAAAAACTTCGGTCGACGCCATCGGCAATCCCATCTCTCCGGCACCGATCGCTCAAGCCACGTTCACGGCTCGAGACAATTCGACCGGTGTACTGTCGGCCGGAGCGGCCACGACACTGATCCACGACGTGACGGCCTATGTCGATGTCGCGCCGTGCATCCTCTTCGCCGGAGCGTCCACAGGGCTGATTTGTGTCTCTGTTGCCAACAGCAGCTCAGGAAGTTCAGGCACGTCACCGGCCTGCAGCGTCTCGCTCTCCCCGTCCAGTCAGTTGTTCGATGCCACGGGCGGGACCGGAAATGTATTGGTACAGGCCGCGAGCGGCTGCTCGTGGGTGGCGACGAGCAGCGTCAGCTGGATCACCGTGGTCAGCGCCGCTTCCGGAACCGGCAACGCCACTGTCGTCTACCAGGTCCAGACCAATATCACCGGTCAGGCGCGAACCGGATCGCTCTCCATCGCGGGCCAGACCCTCACCATCACTCAGAGTGCCTGACGCGACACGCCGCACACGCCACCGCAAGACGACGGCGATCAGAAGAGTACCCGCAACCGCGAGCTAGTTGGTCACCTTGAAGCCTGAAATCTTGAGGAGCGCGCCATGATTGCCTTCGCCAAGGTCGTCATTCACTTTTCGATGCTGGATGCTGACCAATGCCTCTTCGCCGGATCCGTAGAAGATGAAGCCCGAGGGCTCCGCCGACGTGTCGCGTACCGATCCAAAACGCACGCAACCGTCAGACAGGACGTCGTCGTCCGAGCCGTCGGGTAAGCACACCCACAGGTCGTTGCCGCGGAGCTCCGTGGTCAGCGGGTTCAGGCTTTTCACGGCGTTGACGGAATTGTCCTCGAGGATCACGAGATTGCCGGTGTGCGGCTGGAACGCCACGTTGTCGAACATGCCGCGTTCCTCGCTCCCGGTGACGAAGCGGTCAACGGCAGGAATCGACCCGGTCGATGGATTCGGCACGGCGCCGCTCGGCGGTTCCTCGGTCAGACACATGATCTCGGTCTTGACCCCGGAGTTCTCAACCAGGCTGCTGTCGGTGTGGCTCATGCGGCCGGTATTGGCCCAGCAGGCTCGAAAGACGCCGTTTTGCCCGGCGATCGGATCGATGTCCATGTCTTCGGGCCGGTAGTAGCCAGTGAACTGCTGCAGGAGCTGAGCGACGCGCAGCAGTATGTTGCCGTCTCCATCCATCACGCCGTTGCCGCCGACGTTCACGCTGATCCATCGACCTTTGCCGGTTTCGGCGCCCTGCCCCCAATTCGAGGAACCCGACGCCGCCACGCGAAGGCCGAAAATGCTTCCCGCGGCAAGCGGCGACTGCGCGAGCACCGAAATCGGACCGCCGCCCGAGAACGGCATCGTCGGGACGAATTTGTACACCGCGCCGCCGGCGCTGCCCGTCGCCACCGCTCCTGGCGCGAGTTCGTCGGCGTAAATCATCGTCCCGTCGGGTTTGATCGCGAAACTCTCGAAGGCGAGCGTGCCGACGGCCTGCCGCTTCACCAGGTGAGTGGGATCGGAATTGGCTCCGGTCGTGCGATTGGTCACATTGATGGGTGTGGTGATGTGAGCGGGATCGAGAATTTCGTAGAGGCCGCCGGTCGCGATCGAAGAACCCATCACCGTGGTGGAGGCCTCTTCGGCGACGATGATGGTGCCCCACGGCGTGCGTCGCACCGGGTCACATGACGACAAGCCGGTCACGATGGTGGTGGCATTGGACTCGGGAGGTCCTTGCAAGTCGACGCGCTGGACCGCCGGGTTCGACGTCTCCTCGTCACACACGAATGCATGCGTCGGATGGTCGTCGTCGGGCCAGAACGCAATCTGATCGGTGGCCGATGCCACTGAACTCGAGATCAACGAGACGTGAAGACCATCGGCCACCTGAATGGCCTGGAGATTATCGGCCCCGTTGTACGGCCCCGCCGCACTTTCCGCGAGCGGATGTGTAAATCCAAACAACACCTCGGCGCGGGCACTGAGTTGGTCGGCCACAAATGCACCAAAATCGCCGTTGGCGTTGCTGGCGACCACACGGGATGTCAAGCCGATGCCGACAAGACAGGCGATCCACACACACGAGCGAACCAGATATCTCGACATAGCGCTCCTCTTTGCCAGGTGCTGCGATCAACGCAGCAGGGCGCATCGTCGCTGATCGAAATCACCGGTGTGTGACAGCGAGGTCAAATCGGCGATCAAATCCCGCCACTTCGGACGAGTTTGCGGTGAACTGCGTCGATTCGCGGGAAAGCCAGGAAGCGGTCGTTCGGCGGCTTGCCCACTACTCGGGTCGAGCGATTGGCTCGCAAACGTGGGCCACTTTAGGCATTGTGCGAACGCCCGGAAGGCGGTATGGTTCCGAGCGACCGTCGCCAGCCTCCGGGCCGGAAACGGTGCCACGCAGACATCGTCGGAGGATGCTATGAGCCGAGCGAGAGTCTGGATTTCGTGCCTGGCCATGGCATTCTGCCTGGTGGCCGCACTTGCGTCGCCCGGGCAACAGCCCGGTTCAACCGCGCCGCCGCGCCCCGCGCTCGACTTCGAGTTTTTCCAGAGCAAAGTTCAGCCCGTTTTCCTCGCCAAGCGCGAGGGTCACGCGCGCTGCATTGCGTGCCACGCGGCGGCCACCGGGATGCGTTTACAGCCTCTCGCCGCGGGCACCACGACATGGAGCGAAGCCGACTCGCGTGCGAACTTCGAAAGTGTGCGGCGGATGGTCGTCCCTGGAAGCCTGAAGAGCCGGCTGCTGATGCATCCGCTGGCGACCGAAGCCGGCGGCGATTTCTTCCACAACGGCGGCAAGCACTTCGCTTCGCAATCGGATCCGGAGTGGTCGGTGCTCAAAGATTGGGTCATGGGAGCGAAGGCTGGAGGGAACTGACGATGACTTACACACGAACAGGTCGGTGGCTGGGGATTGTCGCGGCGGTTGTGGTTCTCGCCGCCCCGCTGCTGACGGCCGCAGGTCAGGTGCGGATCATTCAAACCAACAGCGCGGGAGACCGCGTGAGTCTCATCGATCCCGCGACCAATAAGGTGGTTGGCGAGATCAAGGACATCGAAGCCAACCACGGAGCGGTGGCCGCGCCCGATGGCAGCCGCATTTACATCAGCAATGAGGCGATGAGCACGCTCGACGTCGCCGACGTCAAGACCCTGAAGGTCATCAAACGCGTCCCGCTCAGCGGCCATCCCAACAACATCTCGATCAGTCATGACGGCAAGCGCGTCTACGTCGGGATCATTCAGGCGCCGGGCGGTGTCGATGTGATCGATACGGCATCCTTCCAGATGGTCAAGACCATCCCGACGAAGGGATCCATCCACAACACCTACGTGACTCCGGACGGCAAGTACGTGGTCGCGGGATCGATCCAGGGAAAGACGATCAACGTGATCGACGCAAAGACCGAGGAACCGGCGTGGACGCTCGAACTGGATCTGGGGATTCGTCCGATGACCTTCTCGGCAAATCCGGACGGATCGACGAAATGGATTTTTGCCCAGTTGAGCGCATTCAACGGATTTGCGATCGTCGATTTCGCGACGCGTAAGGAAATCAGGCGCGTCAAGAACCCCGACCTGCCTCCCGGTAAATCAGAGATTCCGGAAGGCGCCGATCCGTCGCACGGGATGGCGGTGACGCCTGATCAGAAAGTGCTCGTGGTGTGCAGCCGGCTGAACAACGCGCTCTATACGTATTCGCTTCCGGACTTGAACCTCACGGGCACGACCTTTCTCGGCGGCATGGGCGCCGCGTGGGTGACGCTCACGCCCGACGGCAAGACGGCGTATGTGGCGAATGCGGTGACCAATAACGTGTCGGCGGTGGACCTGAAGTCGATGAAGGAAATCGCCCTCATCAAGGTCGGTTTCGTGCCGAAGCGCAACAGCACCGGCCTCCTTCAGTAGCGGCGCAAGTTCGAAACTTCAGACCTGTTTCGAGGTGGACGATGGCGCGACTGGTTGCAGTGTGTCTGGCGATCACGTGGCTCGGCGCGATTGGTGTCCGCAGCACCGCCGGCGCCGAACAGACATGGACCGGCAGCATCAGCGACAACCGCTGCGGCGGCGATCACGGTGGAGAAGTCGACGAACGCGAATGCACGCTGCGCTGCGTCCAGACTGGCGATCGATTCGTGCTGGTGACCGACTACGGCAAGAAAGTCTGGCAGATTGCGAACCAGGATTTCGCCGATCTTCCGGCACACGCCGGTCACACGGTCAGAGTCACCGGCGAGCAGAAGGACGACGGCATCGTCGTCTCGAAGATTCAGATGCCGTAGCCATCAAGCGCTCAAGCTCCGTCCGGCGCGACGGGACAGGTCAGGTGATCGCCAGAGTCGTAAGGAGGCAGCATGAAACCGACGACGGTGCTTGTCGGGTTGGTCGCTCTCGCGCTGGTGCTGACGCTGCCAGCGACGGCTCGTGCGCAAAGCGCGATCACCGGCGTCGCCAGGGACACCTCCGGCGCCGTCTTGCCGGGCGTCACGATCGAGGTGGCGAGCGACGTCCTGATTGAAAGAACGCGTTCGGCGGTCACTGATGCCGACGGTCAGTACAGGATCATCGACCTGCGTCCGGGCGTCTACGTCATGACGTTCTCGCTGGAGGGATTTCAGTCGATCCGCCGAGAGGGCCTGGAACTTCCCGCGAATTTCACGTCGACGGTGAACGTCGACATGCGGGTTGGATCCCTTCAGGAAACGGTAACGGTTTCCGGGCAGTCGCCGATCGTCGACGTCCAGAGCACAGGGAAGTCGCAGTCGCTTCCCCGGCAGGTGCTCGACGCCGTCCCAACCGGACGCACCCTTCAGTCGTTCGCCGGAATCGTCCCGGGCATCGTCATGAGCGCGCCGGATGTCGGCGGCTCGCGTTCGATGCAGCAGACGACGATGTCCTCGCACGGCATGCCGAGCGCGCAGGCCGTCGTTCAGTTGGACGGCATCGGCTTGAACGAGACCGAAACCGACGGCGGCGTGCAGTTCTACACCAACACCGCCATCAACGAAGAAATGGTCTACCAGACCAGCGGCGCCAACGCCGACGTGGACGCCGGCGGCGTGCGACTGAACATGATCCCGAAGCGCGGCGGCAACAAGTTCAGCGGCTCGCTGTCGGCGCTGGACAAGGTGTATCAGAGCAAGAACCTCAGTCAGGACCTCGTCGCGCGCGGACTGACGGTGACCGACCGCATCGACACCCTCTACAACCTCGAGGGTGGCGTGGGCGGGAAGATCAAGCAGGACAAGCTGTGGTACTTCATCTCGGCGCGGCTGACGCGCCTCAATTCGCCGGTCGCCGACACCTTCAATACGCCGGCGGGTTCGTACTTCCCGACGGCGTACGCGCAGTGCAAGTCCGGCGCGATTTCCTGTGAGCAGGGCATCGACGATCAGTACCAGTTGAGCGGACAGGCTCGCGTCACGTGGCAGGTCAGCCCGAAAAATCAGTTCACGGCGTATTACGACAAACTCAGTAAGAACCGCGGCCACGCCATGGCCGCCGGCTACGATCCCGCCACGGCGTCGAACGTCTGGGGTCCGCCGAAATACGAAGTGAAGCAGGGCAAGTGGACGTCGACGATTTCGGACAAGATGCTGTTCGAGTTCGGATCTTCGATCGTCGATGATGCGCGGACGACGTTGTATCAATCGGGAATCACGAAGCCGTATGGAACGGCGGACTGGCTTTCGAATGCCGCGCACAACGACACCTCGCTGAGCACGTTCTGGCTCGCCGCGCCGGCTCCCGAGTACCGGAACTGGCCGCATCGCGTCTACCTCGTCTCGGCGCTTTCATATGTGACCGGCTCGCACAACATCAAGGTCGGGGTTCAGCATGATTCGGGAAACCAGGGCAACCAGTACACGATGAATGCTGACCTCGTGCAGCTGTATCAGAATGGCGTGGGCTACGCCGTCACTGCCTACAACACCCCGGTACTCAACTGGGCGAATTTGAACCGGAACGTCGGCGTCTACGGACAAGACTCGTGGACTATCAAACGCCTCACCGTCAGCTACGGCCTGCGCTGGGAAAACTGGAGTACCGGCGTGCGGCTGCAGGCGATGACGCCTGGACGTTTTGTCGACGCGCGCGCGTTCGGCCCCGAGGACCTGCCCGCCTGGAAGACGGTCAGCCCGCGGACGGGAGTCGCCTACGACCTGTTCGGCAACGGCAAGACCGCGATCAAGTTCAGCGTCAATCGATACCAGCAGATGGGCACGACCGGACTCGCCACGACCTACAATCCGATTGGATTACAGAGTCAGCAGTTGAACTGGACCGACATCAACAAGGACGACATCGCTCAGGGCACGCGCGGGTGCGTCTACCTCACCGCTGGATGCGAGATCAACTACGGGCAATTGCCCACCACGTTCGGCGCCGTGATTCCGGGGTGCTCGATGGTGGCGACGCCGGGGTCGATCCCGTGCGGAAACGCGCAGATCGATCCGAACGCCAAGCGCATCAGTACCTGGAATTACAACCTCGGCGTCCAGCAACAGCTGTTGCCACGGCTGTCGATCTCCGCGAACTGGTTCCATGTCGACTACTACAACCTGCGCGTTCGCAACAACGTCCTGCAGAAGTTTGCTGACTACACACCGCAGGACGTGGTGAGCCCGCTCGACGGCAGCGTGATCACGATCTATAACGTCAGCAGCGCCAAACGCCAGCAGGTCCAGTATCTTGACCAGAGCGCGCCCGGTCGGAGGCTTTGGTACAACGGCTACGAATTCACCTTCAGCGCGCGACTGCCGGGCGGCGGCACCGTGTTCGGCGGATCGACCACTGAGCAGACATTGGCGGTGATGTGCGACGAACCGTCCAATCCCAATAACCTGCTGTACTGCGATCAGCGGAAGAGCGGGATCCCCTACACGACGTCATTCAAGATCGCGGGCAGCTACCCGCTGCCGTGGGGGATTCAGTTGAGCGCGGCCCTGCAGGCGATGGCGGGCCAGCCGCAAGGAACGGCGGCCCTGAGCGGCACCGTTCAGAACACGGCCACCAGCACGACGCCGACCGGCCTCGGGACGCGCTGGCTGATTACGCCGACGACACGATACGCGGCCGATTGCAAAGGGCCGTGCACGCCCGGTGCGCTGGTCGATCCCGGAATGACGGTGTCGTCGCTGTCGGTTCCGCTGGTGGCGCCGGGCACCGAATTCTTCGACCGGCTCAATCAGCTCGACGTGACGGTTTCAAAAGTGTTCTCGGTGCGCGGGACGAGAGTTGAGCCGGAACTGGCGCTGTTCAACGCCCTGAATGGCGCGGCGGTTTCGGCGGTGCGATCGTTCAATTACGGCACCTCATCCTACGAGCAGCCGTCCACGATTCTGCAGGGCCGTTTCCTGCGCCTTGGAATTAAGATGAAATGGTAATCCGGCGAGGCAAGCATCACCGGGCCAGCCTGTGAGCGCACCAGTGCGAGGGACATCGATGGTCCGGAGACCTCAGATCGTCGGCGCGATCGCCATCCTGGCCGGCATCTGGCTGACGGCCGTCTCGAGCGCACGTCGGGTCGAGGCGCTTCAACAGCCGTCGCTCGCGCCGTCCGGATCGACGCCGGGGGCGGCGAACCGCGCCGTGGCCGAGCGATATTGTTTCGGCTGTCACAACCAGAAACTCAAGACCGCCGGACTGGCGCTCGATGCGCTCGACTTCGATCGCGTCAGCGCCAACGCCGAGACGTGGGAAAAAGTCATCGCCAGGCTGCGGGCGGGCTCGATGCCGCCGCCTGGACGTCCGCGGCCCGACGCGGCGACCTCGCGAGCGCTGGCCATCTCGCTGGAACAGGAAATCGATCGCGCGTGGACGGCCCATCCGAACCCCGGCCGGATTGCCGCCGTGCATCGGCTCAATCGCGCCGAATACAACAACGCCATTCGCGATCTCCTGGCGCTGGACATCGACGTCAAGCCGCTGTTGCCCGGCGACGAAACGGCCGACGGCAGCTTCGATAACTTCGCGAGCTCGCTGTCGATTTCGGCGACGCATCTCAACCGATACTTGTCGGTTGCCCGCGAGGTCACCCGACGTGCCGTGGGTATTCCGAGCGCTCCCACGGTCGAGACCGTCGAGATCCCGCTGCACGTGATTCAGGACGATCGCCAGAGTGAAGATCTGCCGCTCGGCTCGCGAGGCGGGATCGCCGTTCGCCACGACTTTCCGGTTGACGGCGAGTACTTCATCAAAATTCGTCTGCAGCGCCAGTATCAGGACTACCTGAAGGGCATGGGCTGGCCGCAGCAACTCGATGTGCGTCTCGACGGCCGGTTGCTGAAGCGGTTCACCGTGGGCGGCGGCGCGAAGGGCCGGCCGGCGGCTTCGAGCTACGCCGGCGACGGCGAGCCCGGCTTCGCCGGCGATCCCTCGTGGGAAGAATATATGCAGCTGACTGGCGATGCCGGCCTGGAGGTCCACACCAGGGTTCAGGCTGGCCCGCACGTCGTTGGCGTGTCGTTCGTCAGAGAAATGTGGGAACCGGAGGGCCTTCCACAACCGCTGCAGCGAGCACGGGTGATCACCAACGACAACGTCTACATGGACTACGCCAACGTCCATTCGGTCCAGATCGGCAGCGTCTCGCAGTCGCGCGTGCCGCCGAAAGACACGCCGAGCCGTCGGGCGATTTTCGTCTGCGAGCCGAAAGCGGCCGGCGAGGAGCGCGCCTGTGCCACCACGATTCTTTCGTCGCTGGCCGAACGCGCCTATCGTCGTCCGGTTGCCGGGAGCGATGTCCAGGCGCTGCTCGGTTTCTTCGACGCCGGCCGCCGCGAGGGCGGCAGCTTTGATGCCGGCATTCAATTCGCGCTCGAGCGACTGCTGGTCGATCCCGAGTTTCTGCTGCGCGTGTATCGAGACCCGGCGGCATCCAGACCGGGAGAAGCGATCTATCCCCTGAGCGATCTCGAGGTCGCGTCGCGATTGTCGTTTTTCCTGTGGAGCAGCATTCCCGATGGACGCCTGCTCGATCTCGCGAAGCGCGGCCAGTTGACGGCACCGGCGACGCTCGAGAAAGAAGTGCGTCGGATGCTCGCCGATCCGCGC
>Ga0310810_10010886_pt1 | contig 10614 bp, 8 predicted proteins | sample NCmetagenome_FD_207641 | JGI IMG/M metagenome (GOLD analysis project Ga0310810, IMG submission 207641) | Soil microbial communities from experimental microcosm in Duke University, North Carolina, United States - NC | ecosystem: Engineered > Artificial ecosystem > Soil microcosm > Unclassified ... | reverse complement strand
CGCGTCCGCCAGGCGCTCGCGATGGCCATCAGCCGCCAGGCGATCACGCGCGCGCAGCTGGGGCCGCTCGGCATCCGCACGGTGCCGCTCGGGAACCACATCCTGATGGCGAACCAGGCTGGCTACCGTGACAACTCCGGCGAAGTCGGCAAGTACAACCCCGAACGTGCAAAGGAACTCCTCGACGAGGCCGGCTGGAAGATGGACGGGAACGTCCGCAGGAAAGACGGCAAGCCGCTCGAAGTCACCATCGTCATTCCGACGGCCGTCAACACCTCGAAGCAGGAAGCGGAGCTGATGCAGAACATGCTGGCGCAAATCGGCGTCAGGCTGATCATCAGCGTCGTTCCGAGCCCCGACTTCTTCTCGAAGTACATCACGCCCGGACAGTTCGACTTCACCGTGTTCTCGTGGTTCGGCACGGCCTTTCCGATGTCGTCCGCCCGCTCGCTATACGCGATGCCCACACGGAATGCGGAGGGTCAGCTGGACATCCAGCAGAACTACGCGCGCACCGGCACACCGGAGATCGACAAGCTGTTCGACGACACGAGCCAGGAGCTCGATCGCGACAAGGCACACGAGATGGCCAATCGTCTCGACGGGATGATCTGGGAAGAAGTGCACTCGCTCACGCTTTACCAGCGCCCCGAGATCATCGTGACCAAGTCCAAGCTGGCCAACTTCGGAGCGTTCGGCTTCGCGGACTGGATCTACGAAGACATTGGGTGGATCAAGTAGGGCGCGACTTAGAACGCCTCGCGATCTCGCACACCCAACAGATACAAGATCCCATCAAGGCCGAGCGTCGAAATCGCCTGTCGCGCACTCTGCCTCACGAGTGGCTTCGCGCGGAAGGCGATGCCAAGACCCGCAAGGCGCAGCATAGGCAGATCGTTGGCGCCGTCTCCGACGGCAATCACCTGCTCCATGCTGAGCCCTTCGGCGGTCGCGATCTGTTCGAGGTAATGCGCCTTCCGTGCACCGTCCACGATCTCGGTCTTCACCTCGCCGGTGACGACGCCGTCGACGATGTCGAGTTCGTTCGAGTGCAGGTAATCGATGCCGAGCCGCCGCTGCAGTTCGCGCCCCATGAAGGTGAAGCCGCCTGACAAAATTGCGGTGCGATAGCCGAGCCGTCGCAGCGTGGCGATAAGCCGTTCGGCGCCTGGCATCAGGGGCACCGAGTCGATCACCTGCTGCAGAGACGATGCCTTCAGTCCCTTGAGTAGCGCCACTCTTCGGCGGAAGCTGCCCTGGAAGTCGAGCTCGCCACGCATGGCCGATTCGGTGATCGCCGCGACCTGGTCCCCGACGCCGGCCAGCCTCGCGAGCTCGTCGATGACCTCGGTCTGGATCAGCGTCGAGTCCATGTCGAACGCTACGAGGCGCCGGTTCCTGCGATAGACGTTGTCGTGCTGAAACGCCACGTCCACGTCGAACTCGTGCGTGAGCGAGAGCAGCGACGCACGCATGTCGTCCTCGCTCGCGAGCTCGCCCGACGCCGAGAGTTCGATGCACACTCGGCCCGAACCGTTCTCGTCGAGCGGCGTGCGGCCCGACAGGCGATCGATGCGGTCTATGTTCAACCCCGCTTTCGCGATGATGCCGCTGACGGCTGCCAGGTGACCGGCGTGCAGGGTCGGGCCAAGGACCGAGACGATGTATCGCCCCTTGCCCTGCGTGCGGACCCACGCGTCGTATTCCTCAGCGGTCACTGCTGTGAAGCGGATCTGCACGCCGAGGCGATGCGCCTCGAGCAGAAGATCGGTGAGCAGCGTCGACGACTTCATCTCATCGGTCAGCTCGACGAGCATGCCGAGCGCGAGCGCGTCGTGGATGACCGCCTGCCCGATGTCGAGGATGCGAACGTCGCCGGCGGCCAGGATCGCGGTGAGCGAATGCGTGACACCCGGATGATCGTGACCAGTGATATCGATGTGAAGAACGCGCGTCTGCGGCTGAGTGGGCATGGAGAACATTCGATTATGGCTTATCGTGACATAGCCGCGAAGGAGGCACGCGTGAACCCATCGATTGACGAACGCACGGCGTTCTGACAATGCCGGCGCTGAACCGCTTCATCGAGGCACAGGATGCCGCGCGAACCGGACTCGACGTTGCGCTGTCCGAGTTGCGCGCAGGACACAAACGCAGTCACTGGATCTGGTACGTGTTTCCGCAGCTGCGCGGACTCGGGAGTTCACCGATGGCGGAGTTCTACGGACTCGATGACCTGAATGAGGCCGAAGCCTATCTTCGCGATCCGATTCTGCGCGGGCGTTTGCTCGCGGCTTCGTCGGTCGCGCTCGACCAGGTCCGCGTCGGCACGCGCCTCACGACGCTGATGGGCTCGGAGATCGATGTGCTGAAACTGGTGTCGTCGATGACGCTGTTCGGAGCGCTGGCACGCCGGCAGGCCGGCGCCGGTGAAATTGGCGAATGCGAACGCCTCGCTGCTGTTGCCGAATCACTGCTCGAGGCCGCCGACGCCGAAGGCTACGGACGCTGCACCTTCACGGAGAAGAGACTGGCAGAACGCAAACTGGCTCTGTAGCGATCAGGGTGCGGCGCAGCCGGACGTTTCCTACGCCCGGCTGCGGTGCTGGCAGTACGTCAGTTCACCGGCGGCAGCGGCGTGCCGCGGTTGAAGACCCGTGCCGGCACGACACTGCAGTTGAAGACGGTGACATCCGGAACCGCGTCCACCAGGTCGCCGTTCTTGATCGCGTCGTCCATTTCCTCTTCGGTGGTGATGTGATTGTTCGCAGCGGCTGAATTCGTGAACAGCATCAGGTGAACCTGCCACGCGACGTTGAATTCGCTGCCACCCGGCGCGTCGACGAGGTGGTCGTGGCCCCAGACGCCGGCGCCGTAGACGCTCGGCATGATCGTGGCGGCCGCACCCGCAATCTCGGGCCCGTGGTCCGGGCAGTTATCACCGCCAAGATGTTGGCAGTTCATCGTGCCCACGAAGCCACCTGCGGATGTCGGGTAGACGATCAGGTACAGCGGTGAGATTGCGTGCTGGTTCGCTTTCGATGGGAACGGAGCCCCCAGAGGTGTCAGGAGGAAGATCATGTCGCCCGTCATATCGTCATAGGCGGGCTCGATGTACGACCGTCCGAGCTGCACTTCTCCGCTGGGCGTACCTTGCGCGTACGCGCGCGGGGCCAACGCCACGCTCAAAACCATCACCGCGGACACGACGGCCAGTCTCGTCTTCATGTCAGTCTCCTTGGCATGTGCGCATCGTGCGCAGAGGCCGAATGCTAATCCTTCGCGCCGCGTGCCAGTGTGAAGAGATCATCAAACCTTCATCGGAAGACGCGCCACACTAGCCCGGCTCGAACGGCGATACGACCAAAGTCCTAGGGGTGGTGTATAAAGCCCGTCGGCAGTCTTACGACCTTTGAGGAGGATCAGATGAAGCAGGGATTGATTGGTGCGGCGACAGCGCTCGCTGCCGTGATTACGTACGGTGTCGTGACCGGCGCGCAGGCACCCGCGCCAGGTGGACAGGCCGCGGTCTATCCGCCACCCGCGGCGAAGATTCAAGCCGGTGACGCGCCTGGGTACGCGTTCGACATCACCAAGGCCGAAATCGATTACGTCCTGAAGAACGCTCCGGCCAACCCGCCTGACCGCCAGCTGCGTGTGGTCGACATGGGCAAGTACAACCTCGGCGTCGGCATCATCCGGCGCGGACCGACCAACGACAAGCCGGGCGATCCGGTGCCGGTGCTCTGGCACGACTACACGCCCGAGATTTACTACATCACGTCGGGCTCAGGAGTCCTGACGACCGGCGGCGTAATCCTGCAGCAGCGCGTCGGCCAGGGTGTTCCGAACACCATGAATGGCCCGAGCGGCAGCGGCATCGCTGGCCCCGGCGCATACAGCCGCCGCGTGAGCGCCGGCGACATCATCATCATCCCCAACAAGGTGGCGCACGGCTGGAGCGGCGTGACCGATCACATCGAGTACCTGAGCTATCGCCCCGATCCGGATCGCGTCCTGCCGGCCGGCTGGGTCTATCCGCTGCTGCTGCGGACGACGCCGCCTGAAGTGCCGACGCCGGGCGTCGGGCGCGGCGGAGCGCCGGCTCCACCTCCCGCGGCTGCGCCGCGGTAGGACGACGGCGAAGTCAGAACTCAGAACTCAGAGGTCAGAATTGGAGGTTCAGAATTACTTCTGACTTCTGACTTCTAAGTTCTGAATTCGCCTTGTTACTGCATCGGGTTAGGCAGCTTCCCGCCCCGCAGCTCCGCCATCGTCATCTTGTTCGCATCATCGAAGATCTTGAGGAACGCACGCTCGCTGTAGGCGAGTCCGACAGCCGGCACCAGTTCAGGCACATCGAGCGTCGTGTGGTAGATGACGTGATCGATGATGTGGAACGCCGGCGCGAGCGGCGTGAACGCACCAAGCGATCCACCCGCGTTGCGTTCAGGGATGCGGTAGACCGACACGTTGAAATCCTGGAACGTTCGCGTGACGAGCTGCTGAAGCGCCGCACTGCCGCTGACATACCACCGCCGCGCGCTGATCGCATTCGAAGTGACCAGGTCCTGGTTGTACATGTAGAGCAGCGTCTGTGACGTGTGCTCGGCGTTCAGGATTAACGCGACCTTGCTCCAGTCGTACGTCTTGATTGCCAGTGTGCGGCCCGCTTCACCATGATGATGATCCGGCAGTGCCATGAACACCATCGTCCGGCGACGCTGCTCCTTCGGAAGTGCGGCGTAGTGGCGCGCGATGTCGATGCCGGTCGCCATGCCGCTCGCATTGTCCATCGCGCCCTGGAAGAACCCGTCGGTGTGCGTGAGGACGACCAGCTGTTCCTCGGTCATACCGGGCAGTGTCGCGTAGATGTTCTCGGTCTTCAGCCCCTCGCGCTCCTCGATATCGAGCCGCACGTTGAGCCGGACGTGCTGCCCTGCTGCCAGCATGTCGCGCAGCATGAAGCCCTCGTCCTGGCTGATGGTCAGCGTCGGAACCGCGTCGGGTCCGGCGGGTGCGCCCTCGGGATTGAACTGTCCGTTCCCGGGAACCGCCATGACGTTGATGATCATGGCCGCGCCGGCTTTCGTGACCAGCGTGTCCGAGTTGAAGAGACCAGCCCTGTCGCTCGCCGAGTGGCTGCGACCGCCAGGTACGAATGTGCTGTAGACCAGCACCGCCTTCCCTTTCAGGTCGCGACCTTCGAGATCGGGCGCTGCGCCGACGCCGACCCACACGGCGTCCGCAGCGATTCCCGCGGCTGGCGTCGCTCTGGTCTCGTTGATCGGGTACATCGTCTGCAGCGTGCCTGACCTGGCGCCCGCCGAGTACGAGGCCGTGAGCTTCGTCGGATACCACAGCGGCGTCATGTCGACCGGCTGGCGGCGCACCTGCAGCCCAAGCCGCGCGTATTCAGCAGCCATGCAATCCATGGCCATCTGGTGATACGTCGTCCCGGGAATGCGGCCCCAGTACAGCTCCCCCGCATCCTGGCTTCGCAGTGAGATCGCCGTAATTTTCTTGATCGTGTCTTTGATGCGATAGCCGTCGACGTCGGCGTACGCCTCCTGCCCTGGCTTCAGCGGATAGACGGGATATTCGGAATCGGGGATGAGCAGACGGTCCATGTCACGCGGAAGCCCGATACCGTAGGTCTTTTCAACCTTGGCACCGGGGCGCATTTGCGCAACCAGCTGCGGGGCAGAAACGATCGCGAGGGCGAACAGGGCGACGACGGCGGTCTTTTTCATCAATCGGTTTTCTCGAGGGCCCGCTGGTCGTCATGAGCGACGGCCGGCACCTGGTAGAGATACGCGCGAAGGTGCTCGAGTTCGACGCCGGCATCCTCGAGCTCGGCGCGCATCAAGTCGCGGACCGAGAGCATCGACACCACCCGGCCCTTGCTCAGGATCGGCAGATGCCTGATGTTGGCCCGATCCATCCTGACCATCGCAAAGCGGCAGTCCTCGTCGGCATCGCCCAGCAGCACCTCGGTCGTCATCACGTCCTGCACGGCCGTCCGCGCCGGGTCGAGTCCGCGAGCGACCACGCGCTGCACGACGTCGCGTTCGGACAGCACCCCAACCAGCTCATCGTTTTCCAGCACCGCCACGATGCCGACGTTGTTCTCGGTCATGGTTTTGACGGCGTCCATCACCGCGGCGTGTTTCGAAACGCGGAACAGGAACGAAGGCCGCATTACGTCGCGCACTGTCTTCATGGGTCACCTCTGGAAGGTAAACGCAGAGAGCGCCGACACAATTCAGACTGCTGGTGGGAGGCTACGCTTCCAGCCTCCGAAGCACAAGCACGACTACGCATGCGAATCGGACGGGCTAAGCTCGTGAGACACTAACCGACTGTGGCTGAAAACAATACCGCACTACCCGCAGCGCCCGGACGTGGGCCGGCCGGCCCTGTTCCGCCTGCCGGGCCGCGCGGCGCCGCTGTGTCTGGCCGGGGCCGTCCTGCCGCTCCGAGCCTGCGACCGCTGCTGACTCCGTATCGCGGGACCATCGCAACCATCATCGGACTGACCGCCGCCGCCAACGGGCTGAGCCTCGCCGTTCCCCGGCTGATCGCCCACGGCATCGACGGCTTTGCGGCCACCCGGGTGGTACCCGGCACCCTGGCCGCGGAGTTCATCGCGGTTGCGGCCGGCGTGTTCGTCCTCACCTACCTCCAGAACATCGCCCAGACGCTGGCATCCGAGCGCGTAGCGCGCGACCTGCGCACCCGCATCGTCGCCAAGCTCGCGACGCAGGACGTGGCCTACATCCAGAGAACGACGACGGCGACGCTGCTGACGAACCTGACGTCAGACATAGACGCCGTCAAACTGTTCGTGTCGCTGGCGGTCGGATCGATCGTCTCGTCCATCGTCCTCATCATCGGTGCGGCCATCCTGCTGCTGTCGATCAACTGGGAGCTCGGTCTCGCGGTCCTCGCGGTCCTGCCGATCATCGGCCTGGCGTTCCGGTTCGTGATGGGGCGCGTGCGAGCGCTCTTCCTGAAAGGCCAGCAGGCTATCGACTGGCTGAACAAGGTGATCAACGAGAGCATCCTCGGCGCGGCACTCATCCGCCTGGTCAACTCGCAGCGCTCCGAGCACGACAAATTCCTCGCCGCCAACACACAGGCGTTCGACATCGGTGTGTCGATCCTGCGGCTGTTCGCCAGCCTGATCCCGATCATCGTGTTCTGCACGAACCTGGCGACGCTGACCATCCTGACGCTCGGCGGCCATTACGTCATCACCGGCGCGATGACGATTGGCGACTTCACGGCATTCAACAGCTACCTGGCCATCCTCATCTTCCCGGTCATCCTGATCGGCTTCATGAGCAACGTGATGGCGCAGGCCGGCGCGTCGTACGGGCGTATCAGCCGCGTCCTGAACGAACCGTCACCGGCGGCAACCGGGACGCTGACCTCGGAGTTGCGAGGCGACGTGACCGTGGACCACGTGACGCTCAAGTTCGGCGAGCGAGCGGCGCTGCGCGACGTGTCGCTGTCGGCAACAGCAGGCACGAGGACGGCGGTCATCGGGCCGACGGCCGCGGGCAAGACCCAGCTCCTGTACCTGCTGACCGGTCTCATTGCGCCGACATCCGGCCGAGTCGAGTACGACGGCCATGCGATCGGCGAGTACCAAAAGGAGGCGCTGCACCGCCAGGTCGGCTTCGTCTTCCAGGACGCCACGATGTTCAACCTCACTCTTCGGGAGAACATCGGCTTCAGCAAGACCGTCCGCGACGAAGACCTCGAGAAAGCGATTGTCACCGCTGAGCTCAGGGATTTCGTGAACGCGCTGCCGCAGGGGCTCGACACAATCGTTTCAGAGCGCGGGACGAGTCTCTCGGGCGGACAGAAGCAGCGCATCATGCTGGCGCGCGCACTCGCGCTGAATCCGCACGTGCTGCTGCTGGACGATTTCACGGCGCGTGTCGACACGGCGACCGAGAGAAAGATCCTCGACAACGTGCAACGCAACTATCCGGGGCTGACGCTGCTGTCGGTCACGCAGAAGATCGGACCGGTCGAGCACTACGACCAGATCGTGCTCCTGATGGAAGGCGAAGTCCTCGCAACAGGCACGCATGCCGAGCTGATGGACAGCTGCCCTGAGTACGTCCAGATTTACGACTCGCAGCGGAGCACCCAGCACTATGAATCCGTACAGGCTTAGCACGGGCCAGCGCGAGCGCAATTCGTCGTTTCTGACGGCGATTGGCAGGCTGGCGCCGCTCATGGCCGACCAGAAGCCGAGCATCGTCGCGGCGTTCGCCGGGACGATTGTGTCGGCGGGCGCATCGCTGGTGGCGCCTTACCTGATTGGCCGGGCGGTCGACACTTACATTCGAAATGGCGACTACGGCGGAGTGCTGCGATCGGCGGCGCTGCTGCTGGCTGCGTACGTGGGCGGGACCGTGGGGACCTACCTGCAGGCGCAGCAGATGGGTCTCGTCGGCCGGCGCGTGCTGTTCAAGCTGCGCAACGCGATTTTCACGAAGCTCCAGGAGCTGCCACTCGACTTCTTCAACCAGAACAAGGCTGGCGACCTGATTTCGCGCATCAACAACGACACCGACAAGTTGAACGTGTTCTTCGCGCAGGCGCTCGTGCAGCTGGCGGCCAACCTGTTCCTCATGGCCGGCGCCGCTGTCTTCCTGGTATCGCTCAACGTGCGGCTCGGCGCCGCCGCGCTGGTGCCCGCGGCGGTGGTCTTCGTCATCACGCGCGCGACCGGGAGCATCGTGAAGGCACGCAACGCGGCGAGCCTGCAGTCGCTTGGCGCGCTCAGTGGCGAAATCCAGGAGAGCATGAGCAACTTCCGCGTGATCGTCGCCTTCAACCGCGTCGATTACTTCCAGGAGCAGTTCAAGGCAGCAAACGACCGCAACTACGCCGCGTCGGTGCGCGCGGGCATTCTCAATACGGTCTTCATACCGCTCTATGGCCTGGCCTTCAACAGCGCACAGTTGATCGTGCTCGCGTATGGCTTCTACCTGATCGCCGCTGGTCAGTTCACGGTCGGTCTACTGATCGGGTTTCTCCTGTACGTGAACAGCGTCTACCTGCCGCTGCGCCAGCTCGCCGCGGTCTGGTCGTCATACCAGCTGGCGATGGCCAGCTTCGACCGCATTTCCGACGTGCTCGCGCTCGAATCGAACCTTCCACAATTGCCAGCGGAACCGCCCGTGCGCAGTGCCGTGATGGCATTTGATCACGTGGGATTCGGCTATGTCGAGAATCGCCCCGTGCTCCGCGACGCCACCTTCTCGCTGGAACCGGGCAAGACATACGCGCTGGTCGGACCAACTGGAGGCGGCAAGACGACAACGGCCTCGCTCATGGCGCGTCTCTACGATCCGGGCACCGGCCGCGTGCTGCTGGGCGGCCGCGACATCCGGACCTTCACGCCGGCCGAGCGCGCGAAGCGCATCGGCTTCATCCTCCAGGAGCCGATCCTCTTCACCGGCACGATTCGCGACAACATCGTCTATGGGAACGATGCGATCCAGGGGTTGTCGGATGCGCAACTCTCGGAACTGCTCGTGTCGAGGCACCTGGACGGGCTGCTCGCGCGATTTGAGCAGGGTCTTTCGACGAAGGTGACCGCCGTAGGTGAGGGCGTCAGCCTCGGGCAGAAGCAGCTGATTGCGTTCATCCGGGCGGTCCTGCGGGAGCCCGAAATTCTGATCCTCGACGAAGCGACCGCCAACATCGACACCGTCACCGAGCAGCTGCTCGAACAGATCCTGCGCGAGCTGCCGCCTACCACCACGAAGGTGGTGATTGCGCACCGTCTGAACACGATCGAGAATGCCGACGAGATTTTCTTCATCAACGCGGGCGAGCTCACGCGAGCCGGGTCGATGAACGACGCGCTCGACCTGCTGTTGCACCACCACCGCGCGAGCTAGTCGATTGGGAATGGGAAGGTCGTCGGGCCGCGGGCCTTCAGGCCCGCTATCGCATTGAGGGTTTGTCATGCGCAGATTGATCACTCCACTGATCTTCGTGCTCCTCTCCCTCACGGTCGCAGCCCAGCAACCCGATCTTCCGCCACCCTTCCCGCGCACGAACGCGACACGTCTTCTCGACAACGAACGCATCAACGTCTGGGACATCGTCTGGCCCCAGGGTCAACCGACGGCGTTGCATCGGCACATTTACGACCAGGTCGGCACCTACTACGCGCGTGGCGGCCGCAAGATAACGACACCGGACGGCGAGTCTCGCACCAACATGACCGAGGTCGGCAGCCTTTCCACGACGCGCAAGGGCACGACACACATCGAAGAGGGCAACACCGATCCGCCCCTTCGGGCGGTGTTCATCGAGCTGAAAAAGGACGGACCAAGCGGAAACCCGCCGGCAAACGCCGGGCCGCTTTCGTTTCCACGCGACGGAGCGAAACAGCTACTCGACGACGATCGCGTCATCGCGTGGGACTACACGTGGACGTCCGGGCCGGGCGGACTCCAGTTTCGTGCCGCCCGCGAAACCGTCATCGTGTGGCTCGGCGACGGCTCATTGCGCGTCGCGACGGGCGCAGCGTCCACGAATGTGCCGGTCGAGAGCGGGACGATGCGGCATCTCGACCGG
>Ga0310810_10010885_pt1 | contig 10615 bp, 10 predicted proteins | sample NCmetagenome_FD_207641 | JGI IMG/M metagenome (GOLD analysis project Ga0310810, IMG submission 207641) | Soil microbial communities from experimental microcosm in Duke University, North Carolina, United States - NC | ecosystem: Engineered > Artificial ecosystem > Soil microcosm > Unclassified ... | reverse complement strand
TTGGCAGGACAACTTGTTCTCATTAACGGGACAAACTGCAACGTGCAGAAGCGAGGCGTGCAAGATCAGAAAAACGCAATTTGATAGGTCGTTCGTTACGCCTCCTATATTCTTATTTGACTGTAATTTCTTGAATGGAGGGTGCTGCATGTGGGCTCACAATGACAGGCCTTTCAGGGGAGTCGATACAATTGCTGCGGCCGCGGAATTTATCTCTGCGGCGGAACGTCTGCTGGCTCGCGATGTCAGGCCCGAAGTTCTTCCAGACAATGAGAGAGCGTCTATCGAGTACTACCTGAAATTACTTTCGACAAAGTTTTATCGCGGGTGCTAGAACGCGCCCCGCACATCACAACGCTGCCGACGCAGCCGACGCACGATACGCCGATCGAGATCGGGGCTAGGAGGTCAATGCCCTGTTTGCGCGATGCGTCGGCCCCGTGAAATAGGGCCAGGCTCTGGCCCGGTTCGAGTTCCCCGCCCCTGCTGCTACGTCCTGTCCGGATGACCAATCGCTTTGTGAACTTCCGCCAGGGAATCGCCTACTGCAGCCGCTCAGCCGAACGGTTCATGCTGAAGTATGGTGCAACGAATCCTGTACGCGTGGACCGCGCTCCTCGTGGTTCTCCCCCTGCTGCTCGATATTGGATGCACAAATCGGGAATACACGAGAACGCCCAGAACCAGTACTGAGCAACTCTTGCTCAGTCATGCGCTCGACAAAAGCATGGGAGCGGTTCAACTGCCAATCGGCCCTCCGGCGACCGTCGCCGTGGAGGCAGCAGGATTCGTCGGTGGCCGTCAACTGTTAGAGCCGGGATTTTTACCCAATGGCCCCATGGTGAACAATAATACGAACACAGGCAGCGGTACGAGCTCAACGGAACCCATGCCCACCATTATGCGTTCACAAAGCCCCGATCTTGGAATGGTGCGGGGTTTTGTTGAAGGCCGTCTCACTCAGTTGGGCTATACACCAGTCGATCACAGGGAGGAGGCCGATCTTTACGTTCGCCTCCTTGTGCTAGCGATGGGAACCGATCAGGGGCAAAGCTTCCTTGGAATGCCGGCAATCCAAAGTACGATTATTCCATTCTCAACCCCTGCCCTCGTCCTCTATGAGGCGCAACGACAAATCGCCTATGTGAGGTATCGTCTCCAGATCTATGATCGGAAAACTGGAAAGTGGCATGCCCCCGATGATTGGTACGACGGCCTCGCGTATTACAATCAATATACATTGCTGTTTTTCATCACGTTTCGCGGCACCGATCTCATCCAAGCGCCGTATCTTCAATAACTTACAAGGAATTCATCCGGCACGTTTGATGTCGGCCGCCTTCGTTGACACGCGTAAATCGAGCTTGCAGATACTTCCTTTTCATGAGACTCGGTGAGAGCGGCATACGGATGATACGCATTTGTAGGCCAAATCGTACAGGCCAATCCTCCCAAATCCAAGCTGGATGCCGTCGCGGAGCGGATGGGGGGACACCCCTAGTGCCGCGATTACGTAGATTCACATATTCTTTCTAAAAGTATGGAATATTCGATTTCACACGACCTCGCCAACTTCATTGATTACGGGAACCGTCTTTTGCGACGTCTGAAGACAGAAGGGGCGCAGCTGTCTGAAATGGAAAGACGGATTCTGCTCACACATTTGCGAAAGCTCAGTACTGCTGCGGAGCAACTACAGGGTTCCAGGTCAGAGTCCTTCAAGAAGGACGCAGCCTGAACCGACAGACGACCGACGATATGGCGCAAGACAACAATCCAGCGCAAACCAAGAAGCACATCTGCATTTTTCAACTTGAGCGCAAGGGCGCCTACTTCACCGCGGACGTGGTCTGTACCGTATGCGGCGAAAAACTTGCGTCGCCCACCAGAAAAATTGATAAACACGACGCACAGCGCGCGACTCAACCGCAATAAGCGGCAGCACGCTGCAGAGGCGCTGATTCCGATTACGTGCTCTTAATCAAGCAGTGGTGCCGGCTCGCGTGCAGTCGGGGCAGATTCTGCTGTCTTGTAATCAGGCACCACGGAGTTGAACAATTCCCTGCTCAGATCCAACCGCCCTGCTGATTCGGCCACTTGACCTCCGTGCAAGGCGCAGGCAACAACCATTTCTCTCGGCTCGACAGCCAGTCGTGAAGGAAGCGGAGCAAACAGCGATCGAATGCGAGAAGGCAACACTCCGGGAGCTTGATTCGTGGCGCTTAATTTGTTTGCAAGCTCCTTGAGCTGATAGACATCGAAGCGGATGTCATCAGGCTTATCGCTCGCTCGACAATGCAGATATGTCTTCCATGCATCCATGAAGTGGGCTTGCTGAAGAGGAGAGAATTGTTTCTCGGATGCGAACATCTGACAGCCACTTTGTAGCCACAGCCACCAGATCAAAAGGACTGTCATACCCACTGTCAGCGCTCGCTGGCGCTGCCGGTTTGCAGGACTGATGAACGCAACGTGCATGATTCTGCCTTCTCTTCGCCTTGACCCGGCTTGGACTCATGACAGCAACGGTGACAACAGTTATGGGGTAGATTAGTTCTTCAGCCGAATTCCCAACGCTCTCAACAATTCCCTCGCGTAGCCCTCAATTAACCGACGTTCGTCTTCTGACAACCGGTCACACCCTGGAACGGAGAGCGTCGAGAGCGCGTGCTGGCAACCTCGAATAAAGAGGCGGGCTTCATGTTGTACAGCTTGAGTCGAATCTCGCATAAACATGATCCTTGTTCCTGCCGTCGTGCTCGATTGAATAATTGATGTAGTGTCTGACGTGAGACCTGGGTTGCTCAACTAAGGTAAACCCTAGATGTCGATGCTTGCGCCGACAGATGGCAGAACTGAGCCGGCGTGTACCACTCGCCAACAGATGTCGACGTGAACTGGCCGTGCCATTCATTCGCAGAGGAGATCCGTCAGCGCCTGCACGGTCAACGGCGCATTGCCTTCCAAGCGGTTGTTGACCAGCACATAGGCGCGCCGGTTGTTCTTGACCGCGTCTTTGATCAGGATCAGTGCCTCCCGCCTCATGTCCGGCAGCTCACCCACGATCTTGGTGTAGGGTTCTGCTCGCCGCTTCGCCGCTTCATAGGACATCTTGAGCGGCGTGAGCAAACGCAAGACGGTAAACGGCGCAGTGAAGGTTTCCAACTTCTCATGCTGCTCCCCTAGCGCCGGCATGTAGGACCAATGGTTGTAGACATGCGCCACGCCGTGGCTGGCCAGCATATCGCGATAGAGCGGGCCCAACATGCTCGCGTTTCGAATCTCGACGGCATAGCTGAAGTCTCGTGGCAATTCGGCGAAGAATGCGTCGAGTTTTACCACAAAGTCTCTCGGCAGCATGCCGTGCCGTTGAAATTCGAAGAGGAAGGGGCCTGAATGCGGTCCGAAGCCGGCGTCGCGGTATGGCGTCAACACCAGATCTTTGAAGAGGCTTGCGTCGAGGAATCGCGGATTGGGTTGGCCGGCCTTCATGCCATAGCGTGGATGGCTTGAAAACGTCGGAATGGTCAGTTCCTCCCAGACCTTGAAACACATTTCGAAATCTTCGGGGATCTGCTTGAGATAGTTTCTCAGCTGGTTGGCCGTTGGCGGCCGATAAAAAGTCGAATCGTTGCCAACGGTGCGAAACAGCGGCTCGCTGTTATAGAGATACTGACAGTATTCGCCTAAGCACTCTCGCGCAAAGGTCGTCTTTTTGTAGGGCCTGTTATAGACCAGGCCTTGCCAGCCTTCGTAGGTCCAGGTGGAGGTGCCGAACCGGATCAATGGTGAAAGGGTCATGACGGGAGCGGATTGTAACAGATCGTGCGGCAGGGCGAATGGTGCTCGATGCAGATGAATGCCATCCGCTTTCATTAGGCAGTTCTCTTCTAGACGACCTCCTAGGTCAAATCATCGCAAGAATCATGGATGATTGGCGCGCATCCGTACGCTGGATTAATTTTTTGATGCCATCGTTCTCGCTCACTGCTCGAACCCCTCGAGCCGATACGCCACACGCAGTTGTTGGTCATGAATGTAGACGCTTGTCGGGGCGAGCCCATCGACATGGCTGCTGGGAACGTCTGATCAGCTGGTTCGGCTGGTACCCCTGGCGATGCGCTCGCTGTGGGAACCGATTTTTTCTGCGCCTCCGAGCGTGACCGAGGCCAATCGCGAACAGTCTTGAGCCGCGCAGACACCACGTGCCAAGCCAGATGTGCCGAACCCCGCAGATGAGTGACTGATGCGTGCGGAGCCGTACCGAGAAGCTCACGGGCAAGCGACGGATGCGGTCACACGATGCGTCTCACTGCGGCCCTGATGCTTCGAGAGGGAAGCCAGTTGGTGAGATCTCGGACGGTGGCGCGGATGTAGTTCATCAACAGCGATGTGGTCGTTGGAATATCCGGACGGATTTTGTTGTGTGGTGGATTCATAGCTCGACAATTTGAAGGATACCTAATGCGTGGAACACTGGGGAAGCCCCTAGTTATTGTAAAGTAAGTTGGTGTTCCGCGTGTGGCGACGTCCGTAAAAGTCCTACCCTCTGCACCTCTCGTTGTCGCATCCCACCGCGGGTCTTCGGTGCTTCAAGGCAGCATGAACTCAGCAGGTCAGTCTTTTAAATACTCTGCTACGCTTGTTGTCATGGGCGTGAAGCCTATTCTCTTTCATGACATCGATGATGTCGCAAAGCTTTCCTGACGGTCACCTCTAACACCGATCTGATCACCCAATATCGTACGCCGACTGGACGAACTACGCCGACAAACCCGTCTGGATCGCCGAAACCGTAAAACTGCTGATGGACCAAGAATGCGATCGCCATCGGTCGTGAGTGCCCTTCCACCTGGATCACAAGTAACGAAATAGCGTCGTTTTCCGTTCAAGCCGTCAAAAGCATGGCAGCAATATTGCAGACAACTCACTGGGTCGCGCACGCATGATCGCACCAGCACAGCCGTCGTAGTATGCTTGCCGCCTCAGAACACGCCGCAAGACGTTCGATCTCCTTTACGTGAGGCGCTGCCATGTTGATCCAATCAAAAGAAGACCGGCGTAAGTCCCCGCGGAGATTCAAAGATCGGCGGCTGCTCACTTGCGAACGGCAGCTGGAGGCCGCGACGAAGGTGACTCGCGCACTGTTCGAGCACCTCACGCTGGATGAATTGGTCGTCAAAGCCCTTCACATCGCTGTCGACGTCGTCAACGCGGAATGCGGATCCATCTTGCTGGCCGATCCGGACTCGGAGCGATTAATTTTCCACCATTCCATCGGCATTTCTGCCGTCCCGGCAGGCACCGCCATTGCCTGGAATGAAGGTCTCGCCGGCACCGTCTTCCACTCGGGAGAGCCGACCGTCACCGCAGACGCGCAACAGGACGCTCGCCATCTCGAGACCATCGATCGCTTGACCGGCTATCGAACGCGGGATCTCATCACCCTGCCGCTCAAGCGCTGGGATGGAGACCCGATTGGCGTGCTTCAAGTCATCAATAAACGGGAAGGCTCGCTGAACAGCGACGACCTGTCGATTCTGACAATTGTCTCTGCAATCACGGCGTCATCGATAGAGCGAGCGCGCTTGTATCAAGAGGCTCGACTGGCAGAAGTCGTCCGGCTGCTCGGCGATATTGGCCACGACATCAAAAACCTCTTGATGCCGGTGGTATGCGGCGCCGAATTGATGCAGAGCGACCTTCATGATCTTGTGCGCGAGGCGCTGACGCGCGGCGATCGACTCGCGAAGGAACGTTTTACGCGGTGCCAAGAGGTCGTGGAAATGGTGAATACGTCCAGCCGGCGGATCCAGGGCCGCATGAGAGAAATCGCCGATTGCGTCAAAGGGCTCAGCACCGAGCCATCGTTTGCCATGTGCTCGCTGGGGAGGATCGTCAAAGAAGTGATCGAGACACTCGCCTGGTGGGCCGATCAGAAGGGCGTGTCAATTCTCACATCGGGGCTGGACCACGCGCCAGACATCGTGGCCGACGAACGTCGGATCTTCAATGCGCTGTACAACCTCGTCAACAATGCCATCCCTGAGGTCTCGAGGGGAGGAACGATTACCATTGCCGCGAAGGAAGAACCGGGCGCCGCCATGCATATTACCGTCGTCGATACCGGCAAGGGCATGCCGCCGGAGATCCGCGACAGTCTCTTTACACCGGCCGCCAAGACGAGCAAGCGCGGCGGCACGGGATTAGGCACGAAAATCGTGAAAGATGTGGTCGATGCGCATCGCGGAACAATAACTGTCGAGAGTCAACTCGGAGTCGGCACCACCTTCCATCTTGTTTTGCCCATCCAACCGTTGCCATCCGGCACCCAGAGCCTGCAGAGACCACCCACACGCTAACGCTCGAAACGCGCCTCAAGCAATGCGCCGGTCTTGGTCACAGCACGAGCCATCTCGTGAGGGCTAAGAACGCGGCGATGCTGACAATCCGCGTGATGCCTCCGACAAGAATGGTAGCCGCAATTACCGGATCGTAGCCCCGGCGCTTCATGAGAAACGGCGTGACGGCGACGCTGCTCATCACCCTGCCGGGATCTGCACGCAGTTTCACGCATATGGATCACTTTCGATGCATGGTATTGGATTTGATTCACCGGTGCGCCGACTGCAAGCCGATAGTCGATACGTTTCGGTATCAAAATTAATGATTCTTGTATCATTCATTCCTGCCTCGGCTGGTATACGGCTTGCCTTGGATTCCAAACTATGCATTTCACGCTCTTTGATTTCTTATGGTGACCTGCACTCACGACGGCACTCCGTCTGGTGTTCTTGTCTGCGCTCAGTGCGGAACGCTGCTTGGCAAACGCTGCCCGCAGTGTCAGGAACTGTTGCCGCAACACGCTCATTTTTGTTTGGCCTGTGGTCTTGAGCTGCCGAGGCCGGAGGCGAAACCCCCTTCGCCGTTGTCCATCGAAGCGGAGTGTTTCGGCGAACGGCGGTCTGCCACCATTCTATTTTCCGATCTCACCGGCTATACCGCGATGAACGAGCACCTCGATCCGGAAGAAGTCGAAAGCGTGATGCGGCGTATCAAGGAAGGCGCCGTCGAGATCGTCGAGCGCCATGGGGGCATCGTCAATCAGTTCGTGGGCGACGAGGTGCTCGCCCTCTATGGAATCGCCGAAGCCCATGAAGACGACCCCCTTCGCGCCGTGCGGTCCGCCATCGAGCTGCATGCACTCGTCCGGGAGATGAGCCCGCAAGTCGAGCGGCGCATCGCACGGCCGCTTCGCATGCACACCGGCATCCATACCGGTCTTATCGTGACGAATCTGAAAGATGCGAGGGACGGACGGTATGGCATCACCGGGGAAGCGGTCATTAGCGGCGTTCGCCTGAAGGTGGAGGCGAAGCCGGATGAGATTCTCGTCAGCGGCGAGACGCAAAAGTTAATCGCTGCATTTTATGACACCGAGGCATTGCCGGCCTTCACACCCAAGGGCCATACAAAAGCCACGGTGCCCTTCCGTGTGTTGAAACAGACACCGATCGACTCGCGCTTTGAAGCGTCGGTCATCAAAGGATTCAGCCGCTACACCGGCCGCCGCGAGGAACTCCACAGGCTGGAGGAATGCCTGGAACGGACGATCGCCGGTGAGGGCGCACTCGTCACGGTGATCGGTGATCCAGGGATTGGCAAAACCCGGCTGCTTCACGAGTTCACGTCGGAATTGGATCAGACGACGATCACCATTCTACGCGGGAAATGCCAAACCTTTGCGCAGTCCACCCCGTATCATCCGTTTCTCGATGCGCTCCGACGCGAGTTGAACTTGACCGACGACGCAGAGGCCGATGACCTCGTCGAGTCCGCACGGACGAATATCGTGGCTATCGACGCCTCCCTGGCCCCCTATCTTCCCTATTATCTGCATCTCCTGTCGCTGGAGACGGATTCGATCATCACCCATATGCAAGCGGAGGAACTGCGGCATGCCATGGTGAACGCTCTGGTGAAGATCTTCACCTGCTTGGCGGCTCGGAAGCCGACGCTCTTTATCCTGGAAGACTGGCATTGGCACGATGAGCCATCCGAGCACCTCCTGAAACGCCTAGCCGACCTCCTACCCCGGCATGCGCTGACCATGCTGCTGACGGCACGGCCTGAATACTCGGTCTCGTGGGCCACATTCCCCCATCACCTATGCATGAGATTAACGGCTCTTGACGTACAGGACAGTGAAGCGATCATGCGCTCAGTCTTCAAGGCCGACATTTTGCCTGAGAGACTCGGGCGGCTCGTCCATGACCGAACCAGCGGAAACCCGCTGTTCATTGAAGAGATCTGCCACTCATTGAGCGAGGAAAACAGGATCGTCGTGAAGGACGGCATAGCCACCCTGACACGACCATTGGACGACCTGGCGCTGCCTGAGACGGTGCAGTCGATCATCCAGTCGCGTCTCGATCGCCTGGACTGGAAACTCAAGACAGTGCTGCGGCTCGCATCAGTGATCGGGCGCGTGTTTACTGAGAAATTGCTCGAGCAAGTTTTGCAGGGGCAAGGCCCCGGCAACCTTCGTGAATCCTTGGAAGCTCTCATCCGCACCGAGATGGTGCTTCCGGTCGAAGGCCACTCCAGCACCGAGTATATGTTCAAGCATGCGCTGACCCAGCAAGTGACGTACAGCACGATCCTGCATCAGCGGCGAAAAGTGTTGCACGGCCTCGTCGGTCGAGCCATGGAAGAGCTCTATAGCCACCGGATGCATGAACTCGTTCATCTCCTGCACCATCATTTCAGCCTCGCGGAGGACTGGGAGAAAGCGATCCGATATGCGCGCGAGGCGGCCGCGCAGGCGAAACGGGTATGCCAGTTCGAAGAGGCCTTACGCTTGCTCGAACAGACGAAGACGGCGATTTCGCAACTGCCGCCGGATCGAGCGCGGCACGCCACGTTGATCGAGACGTTATTGGAAGAGGAGCGCCTATCAGACACGCTGGGATGGCGTGAACGCCAGGAAGCCGTGCTCGAACAGATCTTTTCGATTCTCCGGTGCCATGACGAGCCGTCATGCAGAGCCGCGGCCTCTTTGCGCCAGGGCGACCTCTTGACCCAGCTCGGACGCTTCCAAGAAGCCGACGAGGCCTTGCAGGAAGCGCTGGCCATCAGACGCAATCTCTTGGATGCGAGTGGAGAGAGCAATACCCTTCGCAGCCTCAGCTTCCTCCGATGGCATCAAGGCAGGCATCAGGAAGCCGTGGCCTGTAACGAAGCGGCCCTGACGATCGACCGGAAGCGCGGCGACGGCCGGGCCATGTCGCATGATCTCACCAACCTCGCTCCCCTCCTGCAACACCTCGGCGATTCAGAGGGCGCACTCGCACGTCTGCACGAAGCGCTTGCCCTTGAAGCTTCGCAGAAGGATGCCTTTAATCGCATGACCATCCTCTTCAACATCGGCAACATCTACAACAAGTGCGGCGAGCTTGATCATGCACTGGCCTATTACCGTGACTCGCTCACGGTCTGTGTGGACCATCATCTGGGTATTAACCACACGCTCGTCCTGTGCAGCATCGCGAGCATTCACTGGAAACAGGGTCGGCAAGCCGAATGCCTTGAGCTCTATGCGGAAGTCCTCAAGATCTGTCGAACGATGAACTACCGCCGCGGTCTCTCATATGCATTGACGGCGGTGGGGAATTTTCTGCTCCTGCTCGAGCGTGCCAACGACGCTCTGCCCTATTTCCTGGAGAGCACGTCAGTGCTCGAAGAGCTCGGCGATTTCTCCAACGAGGCCATCGCCTGGCGCATGGTGGCAACGCTGTACCAGCAATGCCACGCGTTCGACAAAGCGCTCGAGGCCTGCCAAAAGGCCTACGGCTTGCTCGCCCGTCTGGAGGACCGCTGCGGCGCTATTGGCGTGTTATCTGACATGGGACGTATCGCCCGCGACCATGCCGCAGGCGCCACTCAAGCCATCGAATATTTCACGAAGGCACTTGGGATCGCCCGGGAATTAGGCGACGCCCATCGTCAGGGCGATCTGCTCAATGCCATCGGGATCACGCTTTGGAAGAACGGCGCCTATGAGCCGGCCCTCGCCCAATATGAAGCGGCACTCGTGCAATACCGCGACGCCGGCGATCTGGCGGAAACGGCACTCGTGCTCAACAGTCTCGGCGTCACGCTCAAAAGTCTGCGCCGCTACGATGAGGCCTTGGCGCGCCTCGAGCAAGCGGTGCACGCGGCGCATCAGGCCGATCACCGTCTGTTCTTAGGCTATGCCCTGGCCGGCATTGGCGATGTGTATCGCGAGAGAGGCGAGTACGCAAAAGCCGCCACTCACTACCGGCACTCCCTGGACATTCGTCGTGAAATCGGCGACCGCACCGGTGAAGGATGGATGCTCCATCATCTGGCCATGACCGGATCCGCAAACGGACAAGCAGGACAAAGTCGTGAGTGGGCAACGGAGGCCTCACGGATTGCGGAGCGTGAAGGCGACAGTGAATTAGAACGGGCCTGCGAAGATTTGTTACGCACGTGCACAGATCACCCTGGAGGACAGCATGCCACGATACATTATTGAGAGAAGCCTGCCATCCATGCCACCCGAAGCCTTGCAGCAGCTTGCCAGACAGTC
>Ga0310810_10010883_pt1 | contig 10615 bp, 7 predicted proteins | sample NCmetagenome_FD_207641 | JGI IMG/M metagenome (GOLD analysis project Ga0310810, IMG submission 207641) | Soil microbial communities from experimental microcosm in Duke University, North Carolina, United States - NC | ecosystem: Engineered > Artificial ecosystem > Soil microcosm > Unclassified ... | reverse complement strand
TATACTCACTTGCCTGACTTCCTCCACAGATAAGTTAAGCGCCTCTGCCACCTGTTCCACGCTCAAACCCATTGCCAATAATCGAGGTATTGCATCCCTTTGTGCTTGCTCTGCACTTTCTGCGCGTTGCCGCTCTTGTTCAGCTCTTGATCGTTCCAGCTCAGCGCGTTCATCCCCAATCAGCAGCAACTGCCCTTGCTCATCCCACCACCTTAGCCACTGTTGGGTTTGATTTTGATAGCTTCCTTGCCACACCCCCAATTCAACACCCATAGGCGTTATCGGGTAATGCCCTCGTTCATTAGGCGTTAACTTCTGATACCGTCCACCGTCTAGCTTGTAAACTTCTAACTTGCCATTGTTAATTTCATAAATACCGTAATAGGCAATCCGGATGATACGTTCATACACCCAAAACTTCCCTGGCTTCCTTACCTCCCCTTTAGCAGAAAGCGATAATGGTGTGCGATCGTGTTCTTCGTCGCCATTGCCACTCGCAAACTCCAAAGCAATTAAAGGTGCCATCAATTCTCGCCATAGTACGTAAGAACGACGAATCTGACCATCGAGCTTGGGTGGTACATTGGGCACATAAAACCAATCGGGAGCCTCTGCGCCTTTTTCAGGCGGGTCAGTCTCTCGCCAATAGATACCGCAGTCTTGCCCAATGGCATATTGTCCGTCGGGATGTAGCTGCTGCAAAATTAGTCCAATCGAGTCGGTCAGAATCAGGCTTTGAGGATGCTCCTGAAAGTTTTTCACGAACGTTCCATCCGACTCCGGTAGTTGAGTGTGGTCAGGGAACGGAGGAGGTAGTAGCGCATTAGGGTTGATACTCTGGGTCATGACAATTCAAAGGTGAAATTTTATCATCGAATGGTAACAGCCTGAGGTGGTGCGAAGTTAGATGTGGCAGTGTCCAGATGCTTGAGTAAGGTGGCTTGAGGGAGTGATCCTTGCAAATGACTCCAAGGCAACACTTGGTCAGTTGACCAATCAGCATAGACGTAGAAATCTAGTTCTGGTAGTTGCCCTTTCAATTCTTTGAAGGCACGGCGATAACTGCCCAGAGAATCACCGTAGTGCCGTGTTAATTCTAAAAGAGGAGATAAACGGCGATCGCCTCTTGATATCAATGCCTGAATCACAGACCAGTTATAGCTTTCCGGTCGAAACTCCATCCCTTGCGGTTTAAGATGTTTCTGCAAGAATCTCAGCCGCTTCTCGGCCTGAGCATTCACTCCAAACCACTGAAACGGGGTATGCGCTTTGGGCACAAAGGTACTGCAACCAAAGGTCAAGCGTAAGCCCGGTGCCGCTTTCTTGATGTCTTTCATCATCGCCACCGTCTGCTCTACATCTGACATTTCCTCACCCGGAATTCCCACCATCCCGTAGAGTTTGAGATTTTTTAAGCCTCCAGCTTTGGCATTAACCGCTGCTTGAATAATCTCTTCATTATTCAGCTTCTTATTAATAATCTGCCGCAACCGTTCCGAACCACTTTCCACTGCGATCGTAATGGAATTAGTCCCTCGTTTAGCCAGAGTTTCTGCTAGCTTTGGCGTTACCGTATTCGTCCGTACCGAGGCAATGCTCAGTCGCACGTTCTCATACTGAGGCTGACTCAAGAAATCCAGTAACATTTCAAACTCTGGATGTTGGGTTACTGATGCCCCCAACAAGCCAATTCGGTTTGTTACCTCTAACCCCCGCTGAATTCCTGGAATGAGCGAATCTGCCAAACTTGCTGTGCGAAACGGTAATGTTAGATAACTCGCTAAGCAGAAGCGGCACATCTCTGGACAACTGCGTACCACTTCCACCATATAGATGTTTTCCCAAGCGGCTTTTTCCGTGACTACGGTTGAGGCAGATAGGGTATTACCCCGGTAAGTCTGCTTGTGTACCTGAGACGGAATTTGGGCATCTACTGGATGAATTGACTCAATGGTACCCGTCAAGTCGTGGTACCTTACCTCGTACAAGCTGGGAACATACACCCCCGGTACCTGCGCTAGACGCCGCAGTTGAGTAGTTCGGTCAGCGGTGCGTACTTCTTTGTAAGCGTCTATAAAATCACCCAGCAGGATTTCCCCATCTCCTAGCAAAATCACATCAAAGAAGTCGGCAAAGGGTTCTGGGTTAGCCGTCAGTACTGGGCCACCGCCAAAGACGAGGGGATGGCGATCGCCACGCTCAACAGACTTGATAGGAATCCCTAAAAATTCCAATAAGTTTAATATATTGACATAATCCAGTTCCCATGATATTGAATAGCCCAATAATTCTGGCTGTCCTGGTAAAGGTTCATGAATATCTGTGAACAAGCGGCTCACTTGTAGGTCAGAGCGCGAGGCGAGTGTTGCCCACACGACCTGATACCCAAGGCTAGTAATCCCCACGCTGTATTCATTGGGAAAAGCGAAGATTGTGGGGATTGCACCCACTTCAGGAGTGGCGGGCGTAAACAGAAGGCGTTCGGATGCAAATACAGCAGAGGTCACAGGCGTTGTGCGATCGCTCGCAAAGTAAGGTTTCACCTATATCTAATTTTAAGAATCAAAATCAGTAGCGCTAAAGCTAGGGTTACTACGTTACACACAATAATGGGCATTGCTCCAATAGCTAGTCCATATATGATCCATAGAAAAACACCGAGACAGAACGTAATCATCATGACTAAAGAAACATCTTTAGCTGACTTGGATTTCCAAGTTTTGAGGAGTTGGGGCAAAAAGGCTATCGTTGTCAATGTTCCGGCGATTAACCCCAAAAGATTGCTTAATTCTGTGTCCATTTATATAACTTCTCTTTCGCTGTTTAGAATAATATGATGGTATTTTTGAGATTATTCCGATAGGATGCGACATTGCATGTATCATCAAACTCCCTATATTTTTACTAGGGCTGCCAGAAAAGAGCTTTTACCGGAGGGATAATCCTATGTATCAAGAAAAATCTCCGCCTACTTGTCTGCTGTAAATGCTAATAGTAAACAGCGTTCAGGGACTCAAAGGGGTGGGAGGTTAAGGGCCCAAAACCAGGGTAACCCAAGCTTTTGCCAAGTCCCGCGCCATAATTGGACAGGGGCTTCTGGAGCAGCGGGATCTAACATTCCATCAAAAAGAAATTTGCTGCTTAGCGCAGATCTTGATCCCAAGCCCTAAAATAAGCAAGAAGTTGTGGCGGCTTGTGGTGTAACTGAGGAGTTAAAGTGTCAAAGTTCATCCCAAAGCATAAAGACTTATCAAGTCAGAGTAATTCAGCGGCGTCAAAGGAACCCGAATCGGAGTCGGCGTCACCTGCTGATGGGCAACGCGATCAGGCAGAAAAACCGGAATCGAAGCATGGGCTGTTGAGACGCTGCCAACAGGGAGTCACGCTCACAATCAACGGCATCAAGCGTGTTTCGACGCCTGTCATTGAGCCGTTTACAGGACCCTTGAAGCTACATCGTCGCCCCTGGTTTTGGTTGGGCTTGGGTGTCGGGGGTGGTGCGATCGCACTGGGTGTCGGTTGGCTGACCCTAGAAAAGAGTATTCCCAATTCTACGGCTGATGTCTTGACTTATGTCCGAGAAGGCACGATTACGATCAAATCTGAAAAGGGCGAGATTCTCCAGCAAATTGGTCCAGCCACCCGTAAGACGATCAAGATTGGAGAAGTCCCCAAAACCTTAACTCAAGCGTTTTTGGCGACAGAAGACCAGCGCTTTGAACAACATCACGGAGTCGATTACCAGGGAATTGTCCGCGCCGTGCTGTCTAACCTCCAAGCGGGGGATGTTGTACAAGGCGGTAGCACCATCACTCAGCAGCTTGCTCGGATTGTCTATTTCAATCAGGAGCGCACAGTAACGCGCAAGCTCAAAGAAATGATGATGGCGCAAAAAATTGAGAAGTCGATTGCTAAAAATACCATCCTGGAGCGGTATTTAAACTTAGTCTACCTGGGCTCAGGTGCTTATGGAGTTGCGGATGCGGCTTGGGTGTACTTTAGCAAACCGATAAAAGATTTGACGCTGCCAGAAATGGCAATGCTTGCTGGATTGCCTGCTGCCCCGAACGACTACTCACCCTTAGTCAACGCCAAACTCGCCAAAGAGCGCCGTGATGCTGTCCTGGTTAAGATGCGAGACACTGGGTTCATCACAAAGGCACAAGCCGATGAAGCGATCGCAACGCCCCTGGTGACCAAACCGAGCAACCCCAAGCGATTGGAGCGAAAGGCCAAGTACTTTACCGACTATGTTCAGCAGGAACTCCCCAAGTACGTTTCCTCCCTCAATTTAGCCCAGAAGGGATTGACCATTGAAACGACATTAAACGCAGACTGGCAAAGCGCGGCTGAAGAAGCTGTCAAAAAGACAGTTGAACGGGAGGGACGCTGGGAGGAGTTTAAGCAAGCAGCTTTAGTTGCAATTGACCCGCGCACGGGACAGATTAAAGCAATGGTAGGCGGTGGGGGGAAAGATTTTTATAACGAACAATATAACCGGGTCACTCAGGCTAAACGTCAGCCCGGTTCTACCTTTAAAACCTTTGTTTATGCCACAGCTGTCGCCGCCGGTATCTCTCCCAATCGCGGCTACCTGGATGCTCCTTATACCGTCGATGGTTATACCCCAAAAAACTATGGTGATAAATTCCGGGGTTGGGTTAATATCCGAGACGCGCTAACCCACTCAATCAATGTGGTTGCCTTGAAGACATTAATTGATGTCGGATGGGAGCCCACAATTGAAGTGGCTAAAAAAATGGGGATTGAGTCCACACTCCACCCGACCTACTCCCTAGCTTTAGGTGCTTCTGAGGTGAATCTATTAGAGCTCACCAGTGCCTATGGTACTCTAGCAACCCAAGGGATTCACACAAAATCTCACGCCATTCATCGTATTCTCGATCAGCACGGTAAGGTTATTTACGAGGAGAAGTTTCAGGGTGAGCGGGCGATCGACAAAGAAACCTCTGCGATCATGACTTGGATGTTGCGAGGAGTCGTGAATGACGGAACCGGTCGTTCGGCTCAGCTCGATGATCGTCCTGTTGCTGGCAAAACAGGCACCTCTGACGAGGCTCGTGACCTCTGGTTTATTGGCTACATTCCCCAAATGGTAGCAGGGGTCTGGCTCGGTAATGATGACAACAAACCCACATCTGGAGCGAGTAGCACAGCCGCCTATACCTGGCATGAGTTCATGGAAAAGGTGGTCAAGAACATGGACGTTGAGAAATTTCCTGACCGTCCAACCCAATTAGAAGGCCGCAAGCCTACTATTAAAGCCCAGCCGATCCGACCAAAACGGACTTTAACCAAAGCAATTCCTGATTCCGATGGGGATAGCAGTTCGGACAGTAATTCAGACAGCACCTCTGAACGTACCTCTAGAAGGCGCTATAGAACAGATTCAAGTTCTAGCGATAATTCTCGCTCTGCTTCCTCTGAGGATACCTCTTCAGACAACAGTTCTTCCAGGCGGCAGCGACGGCGGCGCATATCTGAGGATAGTCAATCGGAATCGCGAAGCGGCAGTGATAGTCAATCTGAACCTAGAAGGTCTTCCCGTCGTCGTCGAAGCTCTGTCGAAGACACGAGTTCCAGTAACTCAAGTTCCAGCGATACGGGTTCTAGGCGCTCAAGTTCCAGACGTTCAAGTTCCAGACGCTCAGAGTCCAATTCCACAGATTCCAGCAACTCGACTCCCAGACAGTCATCCTCAAGAAGGCAGCGAGCTTCCCAGAGGAGTGAGGAATCCAACTCATCAGACGCGCCAGTGTCCAGAAGGCAACGCAGGTATGAATCTGCACCAGCAGAACCCCCAGCCCCTCCGGCTTCTCGAAAAACATCAGAACCCTCACGGGAGACAGCTCCTGCTGCGCCAGCGCCTCCCCCAGAGCCCCCAGCTCCCGCTGCTGAGCAATAAGCTGATTTTTCAGAGGCAACAGCTAAAGCGGGGAAGGTTTCTTGATCATCCTAAGGAGAGTTGAATTAGTCTACTGCTGTTCTACTCTCTCCCTGTTTTTCGTTTAGGCAGATCTCACTCAGGAATGAGAGAAGCTTCTTCAGGTTTTGGTAGGATAACCGAAATACCATAAGGAGTTTACAAACGATGCATTTATTAATGGGAGTCGGAATAGAGGCTGCGCCTCATTTTCCAGTTTCTTTTACTCTTGTGTACGTTGTGGGTTTTATTGCGGCTGTAACTATTGGCTCCATTGCCTGGTACAACTCTAAGCGCCCTCCAGGTTGGGAAGGCAAAGATCGTCCTGATATTGTGCCGAAGGTAGAAAAGAAAGATAGTCCTGGCCTGTAAAAACCAAATTTGTAGTCAGTCAGGTTTAAGACAAGCCGATTAATTAATTCCTGCCTCTTTTACTGCTCGGAGGCAGTATTTTATTAACCACTAATCTTTCCAGCGGCGTAGAATCCATCCTGGCAGCAATAGTAGCTATCGATCGTTCAGGTCTACACCCCTATTCTTGTTGACATAAAATCACAAGTGTGATATCAAAGCATTAGCTAATACCACAACTTTGGGTTTAATATTGCAGCAAAGCTCAGCTTGGTGTCAGCAATGACATCAATGTACTGTCGTAAGTTCAACAGCTCAAGAGAAGCTGATTCAGAATTCATAAGCTGGCAGTGCTTAATATAAGTTATTACAAACAACTTCTGTGAAGTGGTAAAAGCAACTGCAAGGATTACCCACGCTTTGAGAAACCGCAACTAGGCGCAAGTTTGATGAGCGGGGCTAGTTTAGGAGCCAGGTTGCTGTCCTTTCACAGCCCTAGAGAGTGAAGACTTAGGAATTAAAACTCGAAGCTTTTTTAGCTTTTTGATTCATTCTGGCAGGGCGGCGTAATCAGTATTTCTCAATCGCCGGAGCAGCCAGTCAAAACGAGCTTTGGCGAGAGGAACGTTATCAAGCATTTCAGGAGACAGGTCATCTGAGGTGTTATCGTCTTGCAACAACTGACCCTTGGCATAACCCAGATATCTGACTGTACCTCGCAGTCGGGTGGAAAGGAAAATTGCGATCGCTCGATAAAAACGTGACGCAAACCCTTCATCTTCTCTCAGTTTTGCCACTAAATGCGCTCTAGGAATCGCCAAAATCAAGGAGTTTTCTACCGCCTGAACGGTAGCCGAAGGCGGACGGGCATCGGCGAAAGACATCTCGCCCACAACCGCGCCGCTGGTTAAGCGAGCGATCGTCTTGCCTTCTAAGGCCGCGACAGATACAGACAAGGTTCCTTCTAGGAGAATGAGGAGTGTATCGATAGATCGGCCTTCTTGGATGAGGACTGTCCCCGCAGGAACTTCCTCTCGGCGACCCGTTGAGACCATCCAATCGATGTCCTCGTCAACTAGTTCACCCAGTAAAAAAAATACTTTTTTCATAACTTTGGTTCTGTTTCTAGTTGTGGTAGGCAGGAGAAGTGTGGCAACTTCCTGACACACCCTGAATACGCTGTTTCCTTATCTTAGATTTGAAGTCTTTAGATAACCATTATGGTTTAGTACAAGTCTTCAGGTTGCCAAAAACCAGAAAATTTTTTAACATTTGTTAATGTTACAGCCTAGTGCTGACTTAAGTTTGAGAATCATAAGGATACCTTTTTTATACCCAACGCCCTATTTCAGAGGTTAGAAGTTAGACGTTAAAGGCCGCTTCACGGATCAAGGATACTCTGAGAGTACTGTGGGCGAATTCATGGGGAGTTATCATCCTTCACTTCTAGGGCGAAGTCTTGGCCCAATGAAAGTGACGATAAACCCAACTTTCCGAGCAAATGCCGTGCCTAACCGCTCCGCTAGTGTCAACCTGACATTCGCGCTAACACGCAAGCTACGCTAATGGAACTTGCTACTACTATGTGATCGCCTACTGCACTAGTGAAGCGGAGCGCTGCGCACACAGCTAACGCCCATAGGCTCGATTTAGGCGGGGGGTCTGACCCCTCATATAATTGACCAACACTATCATATATTGGAGGGATTGAGAAGCAGACAACAGAGTCAGGAGAGCGCTCTGCTTTCTCTCTACAAATTTTTTCTTGGGTTATGAGACGCTCTAATAAATCCTTAGACCGAGATATCCTTAGGCAGTTCCTTAACCTGAAAGCTATCTGGCTGGGTGTTTTTCTTCCAGTCCCCAGTTATTGCGCTAGTCTTTGTCTAGCCTTACAAGCTTCCTTACTAAAGACTCCTGCTTGACAATATATACGTCTCGTGCCTTGTTATTAACAGTCTCAATGCTTAATGTCGCTTCCGAGAAACAAAGGATAGGTGTAACGGAGCGCAACCGCTTCATTTGCTTAACAGCCAAGGCTTGGTCTATACATAGCTGAAGTAAGTCCTGCTCAAAGTCGGAAACCTGGCTCCAATTGCGGCGCTTCAATACACCCTCATCGAAAAACACCTCGCCTTGATAGGACTGAACATTAACAATAAAGGAATTTTTATTAGGGGATTGCAAAAACACATCCACATTCCCCAGGTTAGGAATCGGCAGATTGCAGGTGATTTTCCATCCCTGTTGCTGCAAATCCCTGAAGCTTTTTGTGGCAGCCACTTCTGTTTGAGTACCCTTGGGGATGGGAGTGGGAGACTTTTGTGTTTTTTTGTCTTGACGCGCCGGAGTGGGTAAGTTCTTTGTTTTAGGGCTCTGAGGCGCTGCACTGGGTGTTTTGTAGGAGGTATTACTCTGAGCTACTGAATTTGGTGAAAACCAGAGTTTGAAGCCCTGTATAACAAACGGTACCGAACAAACTACAGCAGCCGCCATGACCAAGTTTGCCTGTTCAAAGAACAGAGGCGCAAGCCAGATGCCAATCATAATTGTCAAACCAGCTTGTGCAAACTTCGTTAGAGCCTCACCCCTGCGCTCTTGTGCAGCTACTTGAGCTAAGTCACTATTGGGGGATGGGGAAATAAAAGCCAGTACTCTTTGTTTAAGTTGTTTAAACTGACGCTTTACGTTTAACATCTGTTTGCTGCAACGTTTCCATACCGCTTTCTTTAGTATGGCTTTTAGAAATAATGACGAGTAGAGCGATCGCACTGAACGATAACACAATGCAAGCGGCAGACATTTTAATTCTCTCCAATGGCCCCGGAGAGGTGACAACCTGGGTGCGTCCTGTAGTGAAAGCGTTGCGGCAACACTTAGGAAATGACCCATCGCTCTTGCGCATCTCGGTAGTCCTGTCGCCTTGTCCCAATGGTACGGGTAAAGAAGCTGCGATCGCACAATCCTACCCTGAAGTAGACCGAGTTCAGAGTGCAGAACATTTCTTTCCCTTCTTGCTGTGGGGAAAGACAGCAGAAAACTGGGACTGGCGCGACAAAGGTGTGGTTGTCTTTTTAGGCGGCGATCAATTTTTCCCTGTGCTGATTGGCAAGCGCTTGGGTTATCGCACGGTTGTTTATGCCGAGTGGGAAGCACGTTGGCTGAGTTGGATCGATCGCTTTGGTGTGATGACCCCACAGATTATCAGCAAAATTCCCCAAAAATATGCCGATAAACTTTCTGTTGTAGGAGATTTAATGGCAGATGTAGGGTTGCAGGTTAACAGATTACAGGTTGAAAGTTCAGACTTGCTTGCTAACCTTCAACCTTCAAACCTTCAACCTTCAAACCTTCAACCTTCAAACCTTCAACCTTCAAACCTTCAACCTTCAAACCTTCAACCTTCAAACCTTCAACCTTCAAACCTTCAACCTTCAAACCCTCAACCTTCAAACCCTCAACCTTCAAACCCTCAACCCCCAACTGAACTCATCGGATTGCTACCTGGGTCAAAACCAGCCAAACTCTTGCAGGGTGTACCATTGAGCTTAGCGATCGCCCAACACATTCACGAAAGTAGACCTCAAACTCGCTTTGTGATTCCAGTTGCTCCAACGTTGGATTTTTCAACGCTGGCTCGTTTTGCCAACCCTGAACACAATCCCCTGATTCAGCAGTTGGGATGGGGTGAAGCTGAACTAATTGTCCCAAAATCTGATTCCCCGGACAAAGCCTTGCTTAAAACACCCAGTGGTTTGTGTATAGAACTTTGGCGAACGTTTCCGGCTTATGATTTATTGTCTCAATGTCACCTCTGCCTGACCACTGTGGGAGCGAATACGGCAGAGTTAGGTTCTCTCGCTGTGCCGATGATTGTCTTGCTTCCCACACAACAATTGGATGCCATGCGTGCTTGGGATGGGTTGCCTGGAATTTTAGCTCGCTTGCCTGGAATTGGGTCTAGTTTGGTCAGGATGATTAATTTGATTATGATCCAGCTGATTTTGCGGCAGAAGCGTTTATTTGCATGGCCTAATATTTGGGCTAAGGGCGAGATAGTACCAGAATTGTTTGGCAAACTTCAGCCGCAGGATGTGGCACAACTCGTTCTCGACTACTTAGAGCATCCGGAGAAGTTAGAAGAAATGCGATCGCGTCTTCGTAGCGTTCGGGGTCAACCTGGAGCCGCACAAAAACTTGCTCAACTGGTACGGGAAGAACTTGACCAATCTTAAGTGTATTAAGCTGCGATGGAGCTAAATTTAAGTTTGGAGGCTATAAACTTCCGACTACCATTAATAAATAGCATCCACCACCATT
>Ga0310810_10010882_pt1 | contig 10615 bp, 6 predicted proteins | sample NCmetagenome_FD_207641 | JGI IMG/M metagenome (GOLD analysis project Ga0310810, IMG submission 207641) | Soil microbial communities from experimental microcosm in Duke University, North Carolina, United States - NC | ecosystem: Engineered > Artificial ecosystem > Soil microcosm > Unclassified ... | reverse complement strand
ACGGGCGACGGGCGACGGAAGAAAAGGCGTGTCATCCCGAGCGAAGCGAGGGATCGCGATCGTCACGATAGAGGGCGTGGCCCTCCACCCCGATGATCGCAACCCTCATCTGCCCGCTTCGTGGGCTGTGGCGGTCGGCTCGTCGAGTCAGCAACCGCAGGAGCTGATGGCTGATGGCTGATGGCTGATGGCTGATGGCTGATGGCTGATGGCTGATGGCTGTCTTTCACGCCGCCCTCGCCCACCACCAGCAGCGATAGCGGCGCGCAACGGCCGATTAGACTTCAACTCGCGCCGCCCTCCACCAAACCGAGCCCCGCCCGTGTCAGAAGACGTTTCCGCTCCCGCCCCCGCCTCGGCGTTCGCCGAGCTCGGCCTCGATCCTCGCATCACGGCCACCCTCACGGCGCTCGGCTACGAGGAGCCGACGCCCATCCAGAGTGCCGCGATCCCCGTGCTCCTCGAGGGCCGTGACGTGCTCGGCCAGGCCGCGACGGGGACCGGCAAGACCGCCGCGTTCACACTGCCGCTCATTCAACGGGCGGCGGTCGGCGCGGGGGTAGTCGGCGGCGTGGTCGAAGGCGCCGCGACCGATGACGGCGCCGATGACGCGGCGATGGATTTCGAGCGCCACGGGCCGGCCGTCCTCATTCTCGTGCCCACGCGGGAGCTTGCGATGCAGGTGGGCGAAGCCGTACACAAGTACGGCAAGGGACTCGGCATGCGAGCGGTTCCGGTGTACGGGGGACAGGACATCCGCCGTCAGCTCCGCGCGCTCGAGCGTGGCGCCGACGTGGTGATCGCGACGCCCGGCCGGGCGCTGGATCACATCCGCCGGGAGACGTTGGCGTTAGGCGGCGTTCGGGCGGTCGTCCTCGACGAGGCCGACGAGATGCTCGACATGGGCTTCGCCGACGACCTCGAGGCCATTCTCTCGGCCGCGCCGGCGGGTCGCCAGACCGCGCTGTTTTCCGCGACGCTTCCGCCGCGCATCCGGGATCTGGCCGAGCGTCACCTGAACAACCCGGTGCGCGTGTCGATCCCGGCCGAGCGGGCAGCCGGCGGCGCGCTGCCGCGCGTCCGGCAGACGGCGTACGTCGTGACTCGCGCGCACAAGGTCACCGCGTTAGGCCGAGTGCTCGACGTCGAAGCGCCGACGCTCGCCTTCGTATTCTGCCGAACGCGGACGGAGGTGGACGAGCTCACGGAGACGCTGAACGGCCGCGGCTATCGGTCGGAGGCGCTGCACGGCGGCATGTCGCAGGACCAGCGTGATCGCGTCATGCGACGCGTCCGTGCCAATGCCACCGACCTCCTCATCGCGACCGACGTTGCCGCGCGCGGCCTCGACGTGGAGCACGTGTCGCACGTGGTGAACTATGACGTGCCGTCGGCGCCCGAGGCCTACGTGCACCGCATCGGCCGAACCGGCCGAGCCGGCCGAGAAGGTGTCGCGATCACGCTGCTCGAGCCGCGCGAGCGTCGTCTCCTGCGCAACATCGAGGCGGTGACGAAGCAGAAGATCGAGATCGCGACGGTGCCGACGGTTGCCGATCTGCGCGCGCGGCGGCTCGAGCTCACGCGCGGGTCGCTCGAGGAGGCGCTGCTCGAGGGCGAGGATTCGCTGGAGACGTATCGCGCTGTCGTCAACGCGCTCGCGGCGGAGTATGACGTGGTGGACATCGCCGCGGCGGCGGTCAAGCTCGCCGACGAGCGTGGACGGGACGGTGATACCGCCGAGGAAGAGATTCCGGACGTGCAGTTGGCCGAGCGGCCGCGGCTCGCGCGCGACCGACGCGGGCCCAGGGAAGAGCGAGGCGAGCGGGGCGGACGGGGCGATCGCGACTTCCGACGTGATCGCGAGGGGCGAGGCGATCGTGAGGCGCGCGAGGATCGAGGCTCGCGTCGGGGCGGGCGCGGTCGTCAGGCGGACCTGGACGTGACGCGCGTGTACGTCGGTGCGGGCCGCAAGTCGGGTATCCGCCCGGGCGACCTCGTGGGCGCGATCGCGAACGAGGCGCGCGTCGACTCGAGCAATATCGGCGCGATCGAGATTGCGGATCGATTCTCGCTCGTCGAGGTGCCGGAGCGGATCGCCGAGAAGGTCATCGAAGCGCTGCGCAGCACGAAGATCAAGGGCAAGCGGGTCACCGTTAGGCGGGATCGCGATTTCGAAGCAGGCGGGCGGGACTAGCATTTCTTCTCGGGACTCGCATCGCTTCTCGTCCAGCCCTTTCGGGAAAACGATGAAGCGGATATTGCCGAAACTGGCGGATCAACCCCTCACTGGCTGACCGCCTCCCACAACAGCCTGCTTTTTTGAGAACGACCCCGGATGCTCTTTCATGTGTTCCGAGGCCGTTCCATTCCGGTCACGGCTCGGGGCGAGTTGCGTCGATGCCAGCCGGATCCGGCCGTTTCCGCAGCATCTGCGTCATTGCTGTGCCCCTGAAAAGCTTACCCTACAGAGATGCTGACCGGCCACTTCAGCCAGGAGCTGTTATCCGGTCTGTTGCACGGAACAAACGCGCGCTATATCCAGAATCTCCCTCGAACTCGAGATCGATCATGAGCCTCACGCGGTCGTCAGTCGTTATGCTCGCGGTGATCGTCGCGGCGTGCAGCGTCGAGCAACCCCAATCACAGAGCGCCGGCGAGGCGGCCAAGACCGACAAGACCTTCAGGCCATCGCAATACTCCGTCGCCGACTTCTACGCCAACAAGGGCTTCTTCGGCGCCTCGTTCTCGCCCGACCGCCAGAAGATCCTCGTCGGGTCGAATACCTCGGGGATCTGGAACGCCTATGCGGTCCCTGTGTCGGGTGGCGATCTCGAGCCGCTCACGAAGTCGACGACGAACTCCATCTTCCCGATCTCGTACTTCCCGGGCGACGCACGCATCCTCTACTCGTCCGACCAGGGCGGGAACGAGCTCCGGCATCTGTATGTGCAGACTCCCGAGGGTGGCGTCACCGACATCACGCCGGGCGCGAAGCTCACCGCGAACTTCGTCGGCTGGGCGGGCGATGACAAATCGTTCTTCATCGCCACCAACGAGCGCGATCCACGCTTCTTCGACATCTACGAGGTGAAGACCGACGGCCTCGCGAAGACGCTCGTCTACAAGAACACCGAGGGATACAACGTTGGCGGCGTGTCGCGCGACAAGCGATACCTCGCGCTCGTGAAGAGCTATACGACGTCGGACCAGGATATCTTCTTGCAGGACCTGCAGAAGAACACGGCGACGAACATCACGAAGCACACCGGGACGGTGAACAACTCGCCGGCCGACTTCTCGCCCGATGGTACGAAGCTGCTGTTCGTGTCCGACAGCGGCCGCGAGTTCGCGTCGCTGCGCGCGTACGACCTCATCGACGGCTCGAAGAAGCCGGTGTACGAGCAGCGCTGGGACATCGCCGGCGCAGGCTACTCGAAGAGCGGCAAGTATCTCATCGTCGGTGTCAACGAGGACTCGAAGGTCACCGCGCGCGTGCTCGATGCGAAGACGCTCGAGCCGGTGACGCTCCCCGGCATGCCCGCGGGGCTGATCAACGGCGTCCGTCTGGCGCCTAACGATTCGCTGATCGCGTTCTACGCCAGCGACGGCAGCGTCCCGCCCGAGCTGTACGTGGCCGCGATCGGCGCGGCGCCTCGCCGCCTCACCAACGCCCTCGACCCGAAGATGAAGCGCGAGGATCTGGTCGTCCCGACGGTCGTTCGCTTCAAGTCGTACGACAGCGTCGAGGTGCCGGGTGTTCTCTATAAGCCTCACCAGGCATCAACCGAGGCGAAGGCACCCGCGATGGTGATGGTGCACGGCGGGCCCGGAGGCCAGGCGCAGGTCGGGTACTTCGAGCTCACGCAGGCCCTGGCGAACCGCGGCTACGTCGTGTTCGACATCAACAACCGAGGCTCGAGCGGCTACGGCAAGACGTTCTTCCAGATGGACGACCGCAAGCATGGCGAAGCCGACCTGGGCGACGTCGTCGCCGCCAAGCGAATGCTCGCGGCGCTCGGCTACGTCGACACGACGAAGATCGGCATCATCGGCGGCAGCTATGGCGGCTACATGACGCTCGCCGCGGTGACGCTGCAGCCCGATGCATTCAAGGTTGGCGTGGATCTCTTCGGCATCTCGAACTGGGTGCGCACGCTGACGAATGTGCCACCCTACTGGGAATCGTTCCGCGAGGCGCTCTACAAGGAAATGGGCGATCCGAAGACCGACTCCGCTCGTTTGCGCCGCATCTCGCCGCTGTTCAACGCCGACAAGATCAAGGTGCCGCTCATGGTGCTGCAGGGCGCGAACGATCCCCGCGTCCTCAAGATCGAATCCGACGAGATCGTCGCCGCGGCGAAGAAGAACGGCGTGCCGGTGGAGTACGTCGTGTTTCCCGACGAAGGGCACGGGTTCGTGAAGAAGGAGAACGAGATCCGCGGCTACTCGGGCATTCTCGCGTTCCTGGATCAGCATCTGAAAGGCGAGAAGCCGCTCGCGGCCGACTCCGCGGCGAGCATCGCGGTGCCGGTGACTGGTGGCGACTCCGCGAAGGGTGGGGGGAAGCGGTGACGGTCGCGGCTCTGGCGACCATCGTGTACGACGTCGTCCAGACGCCGATCGACCGCCTCGTCGTCGCGAGTGACGGCTCCGCGATCGTCGGCGTGTGGATGGCGAACGCCGAGCCGGAGGACGCGCGCTGGGCAGACCGACGTGGTACGGACTCGCTCCTCGACGAGGCGCGCCGGCAGCTCGTCGCATATTTCGCCCGGCGGCTGCGAGCGTTCGACGTGCCGCTCGCGCCTAACGGGACGGACTTTCAGCGCCGAGTGTGGAATGCACTGCGGGAGATTCCGTTCGGCACGACGATCAGTTACGCCGCGCTCGCGCGGCGTGTGAGCAACGCGGCGGCCGTGCGGGCGGTCGGCGCTGCGAATGGCCGCAACCCCATTCCGATCATCGTTCCGTGTCACCGAGTCATCGGAAGCGATGGGTCGCTGACGGGTTTCGGCGGCGGGCTTCCGCGCAAGCAATGGCTCCTGAGGCACGAGGGCGCGCAAGGCGAATTCGCGATCTGACCCCAATGACGCGCGTAGTCCGACTTCTGTCGTGGAACCAATCTCGATCTGCCGTCGTATGTGATCTCCATCACCGGCGTCGAGGTCGGGATTCCAATGGAAAGCTCGTCGAATTCCGCGGCCCGCTCCACGAGCAGGTCGCTCGATGGCGTCCCCTCGGCTTCCTCCGACAGCATCATGATGTGGGGGGCCAAGGGGTCGGGGAAGTCGATCTACATCGCGTCCCTCGTGTACTGGAGCCCGCCCGCCGATGCCGCGCGACGCGTGTGCGTGTTGCCCGCAACCTCGGCGGCGGCGGAATGGGTCGCGGATCGCGTTAGGAGCCTGGCGGGAACAACGGGACCGGGGCCTGGACCGGGGCCTGCCCAAGCGTCTCCGCTCGAGGAGGTCTCCTCGGCGCCACGAGCCACCCGGCCGGGTTTCCAGTCCCCGGTCCCGGGTCCCCCCCAGTACAAGACACTTGTAGAACGTCGCCTCGACTTTCGCCTCTACACCCTGCCCACGACGGCGGGCACCATAACGCGGCTCCTCAACACCGAGTCGCGCTACGAAGCCAGCCTCAACTTCTGGGACGTCCCCGGCGAGGTGTACGACGGCGACATCCCGCCCAACATTCTGCGCGAGATGACCCGCGCCCGCGGGCTCATCCTCCTCATCAACCCGAGCTTCGTGCCTGACGAGGGGCGCGAGCGCTACTACATGCGCTTCTTCGATCGCACGCTCGGGCGACTCAAGTTCGCGCTGGCCGACGCCGCGCAGCGAGGCGAGCGTGTGCCGTTCGACGTCCGCACGAACCAGCTGACGATCCCGGTCGCCGTGTGCCTCAGCCAGATCGACCGGGCGCCGGAGTTCATGGACGCCGAGCCGAAGGCGCTGTTCGAGGAAACGGTCGGGGACACTGCGCCTGTCCTATATTCGTGGCTCACGAGGTTCGACATCTTCAAGCTCACCGCGTTAGGCAGGCCGCTCCGCCGCGTCGGTGACCGCGAGGTGCTGGACGGCGAGCCACGGCCCAAGTTCGTCCACCTGCCGATCTCGTGGATCGTGGGGCAGCATGACCGCACCTGAGATGTCTCACGGCGGCCCGCGGCGCGCCATCTGGGGCCTCGTCAACGACGGGTACGCACTTGTCGCCAAGACGGCGAACCTTTCGTACGACGAGGCATTCGAGCTCTGCCGCGTCCCCGACATCGGCGACCCGAGCGCGTACCTCGACTCGGGGCTCGCCTTCCTGCGCGCGCCGAAGTGGGGCAACGTCTTCGCCCGATACTTCACGAACGCCGACCGCGACTCGGCGGGACGGGCGTCGCTCGTCTACGATGTCGTCGCGCTGAGCGACGATGAGCTCGCCGCGATCGGCAACGATGCGTTCGCCGCGCTTCCCCCGCTCGCGCGGGATCATCGCCCCGAACGGTTCGGCGAGCTGCCCATTCCCACGCTCGCGCCTCGCGACGAAGCCACGAGCGCGGCCCGACTGACCGAGCTGCTCAAGACCGAGGACCAGACGACGATTACCACGCTGCTCGCCGCGCTGCTCGCCGGCGACCGCGTGCTGTCGTTCCTGCCCGGCGTGCGCGAGGAGACCGTCGAGTGCCTCACGCTGCTGCTGCCTCCGTGGCTTCGCCCGGCGCTCACCTTCCAGATCCCCACCATCGATCTCCCGAAGCACACGCCTCGACTCACGGTGGCCGAACGCCCGCACGCGCTGCTCGTGGAGCGAGAGTGGTCCGCCATGCTCCCGCGGGACGCCGCCGATCCCCGGTTCGCCGAACCCGCCGCGACGGCCGCGCGGCTCGTGGCGTTAGGCAAGACCGGTGACCGCCTCCACCGCGCGTGGGCGGTCGGTGCCGTCCTCTCGCCCGAGGGCGTCCCGACGCAGATCGACCTCGGCGCCGAGATCGCGCGCATCCTGCGCATGGACCTTCTGCACGAAGGGTTGCGCTCCGTCGACCTGCGGCGCGCCGTGCTCGTGACGGCGCGCGCGACGAGCGATGGCGAGCGCAATCGTCTCGCCGACGCACTCTTCGCGCACGCCGCCGCCGATCGCGTCGCGGCGGCGCTCGCCGACGTTGCTCGCGGCGAACAGCGTGGTGCCTGGAGCGCCGTGCAGGCCATCTGCCTCGCCGTCGGCCTACGCCGCGACGAGCAGCGCGAGCGATTCACGAAGTTCTTCTCGAATCTTCTCGACGGCTTGCACGCGGTTGCGCGGCCCGCGGACGACGACAGCGCTCGCGCCGCACAGGTCACGCTCGCGTGTGCCGCCGCAGCGCTCGACGATCTCGACCGGTTCCTCGACGTCGCGGATCCGGCGTTGCCGTGGGACGCCGCGTGGCACAACGGCACCGCGCGCTGGGTGAAGGGGCGATCGCAGGTTGCGCGGCTGTTCGACGCGCTCGCGGCGAGAGGCACGTCGTACGCCGACGCGGTCGATGGGGTGAACGCGATCGCGGCGGTCGCGACTTCCGCGACCGGCCGTGCGCGGCAGCGCGCATCGGCGATCGGCCTCGTGCTCGTCAGGCGAACGTTCCGCGAGCGTGCGCTGCTCGAGCCTCCCGACAAGCTCGGACCGCTTGTCGACGGCCTGATACGCATCTGGCTGGCGGGAACCGCCGACGCGGGCGCGTCACCGCCTGACGACGCCGAGCCTGCGCTGCGGCGGCTCTTCGGCTTCGGCGAGCCGCTGTCGGGTGGCGGCGACCCACGTCGCCTCGCGGCCGAGCTCTCTCGCACCGTAGGCGACGCACCCGGCGGTGAGGTCGAGCTGGTGGGCTGGATCGTCGCGGCGCTGGACCGTGCCCATGCCGGAGCGATCGGTGAAGCGGCGGTCCGCGTCGCAACCGTGCTGCTCGAGGAAGCCCACCGTCTCGCGCCGCGGAGCGAGCTTGCCACGCACGTCGGGCGCGTGCTGCTGCATTTCGCGGCCACCGACGCCGCCTTTGTGTTCCGGCCGGGATGGCTCGACCTCGTTCGGCGCGTGGACGACACCGTACGCCGCGAGCTCCTGGCGCGAGCGCTCGCCTGGGTCGCTCGTGGCTACGCCAGCGGGCGTTTCACCATCGGCGCGCTCGTCGATGCCTGCGTGGCGTCGGGCGCCGAGGGCGGGACGGTCGATGCGGCGACGGTCGCGCTGCTCGAGTCCCACCTGGTGGCGGCCGTACGGAATCGGGGCAACGCCACCGAGCTGGCCCTGCTGTCGGGCGTGGTGTCGGGCATCGCCACACCTAACGCGGCCGAGCGGTTGACCGAGGCGCTGCTTGGTGCCGTCGACGAGAGCGTGAGCGATGGCGTTCGCATGCGGCGTCTCGCCCTGGCGCTGTACGAGGTCGAGCGTGTGCGCGACGAGGAGCGCTTCGCCGATGCCAGGGCGGCGCTCAGGCGCGCCACGGCTCGGCGGGCGCTGTCGCCCGATGAGGAGCGCGCGTTGCGCACCTTCCTGGGCGTAGAGAACGGAACCGTCATCGGTCGTCTACTCGCTATGCTGCCAAGTCTCGCGACAGGTAGCGCAGTCGCCACGAGCGAGGGGCGATGACGGCTCCGACCACGCCCACATCGCCCGTGGCGCCGCCGGCGATCACGCCCGTGCCGTCGCTCCCGCCCGGTGACACGCACGACGGGTTCTTCCTCTGGGGCGCGCCGAAAGCGGGAAAGAGCGGCTTCATCGGCGCGTTGTACGGCCTCTCGCGCGGCGACGATGTCGAGCGGTGGACGGCCCACCCGAAGGACTGCGACGACCCGCACACGCAGGCGATGGTGCTTCGCGCGCACGAGGAGCTGAGCGAGCGGCGGAACACCAAGACCGGCGTTCGCGACATGCCGTACCGTCCGCTGCGCCTAACGCTTCGGAAGATGAAGTCCGGCCGGCAGGTCGGCGAGCTGCGCGTCGCGCTCGTGGACCCCGCCGGCGAGTTCTCCGTCGATCCGGCGCATCGGCTCAGCTCCGCGGGAAAGCAGCTGTACCGCCAGGTGGCGACGAGTCACGGCGTACTGTGGCTCTTCGAGGCGACGCCCGACGGCGGCGCTTCGACGCTCGATCGCCTTCTCATCCTCGAGCAGCTCGTGGCGCTTCTCGAGGCGGGAGGCGCACCGCAGCTCGATCTTCCCGTGGCCATCTGTCTCAGCAAGATCGACTGCCTGTCAGAGGCGAAGCGCCGTGCCGCGCTCGCCAACCCAACCGAGGCGCTGCTCGACCATCTCGGCGCCACGTCGCTCACGTGGTTCGAAGCGGTGTGCCCGACGCTGCGCTGCTTCGCGGTGTCGTCGGCGGGCGTCGTGCCCGACAAGGTTCGGCCGATCGGGCTGAACGAGGTTCTGGACTGGCTCGAAGACCAGCGGGCTCGCCGAGTTCGGACCGCGCGAGCGAGCGCGATCCGCGGGCGAGCGTTCGACTTCGTGAAACGCTGGACCTCCGTGGTAGCCAAGGGGACGATGCTGGTAGCGCTCGGCGGTGGTGTCGCGTTCGGTGGCGTGCTCGCCGCCCGAAAGCTTCTGCAGCCGAACGTAGCGCCGACCGAGGTCGTCGGCCCCGCACCTGTCGTGCAACCGGTCAGCGCACCGTCGCCCGGTACGACGGCAACGCCGGCGGTACGGTCTCGCCAGTCGACCGGTGATGTGAACCGCGCGCCCACGCGTCCGGTCTCCAAAACCGTCCCGGTGATCTTCGACGCGAAGGCCGAGCGTGACAGCATGCGCGCGGCGTTCGCGCAGGGGCTCGCCCTTCAGCACAGCGGCCAGAAGGGTACCGCGTGGTTCCGTCGTGCGTACGTGCACGCGACGCGACTCATCGAGCGCGGACGACCGGCGAGCAAGGAGTACACGCCGGAACGACTGATCCGCGCGCGGTCCTGCGTGCTGGGTGAGCTTCAATGTCCGCGCACCGCCGTGAGCGAAGACCTGACATGGGTGCTCGTGTTCGGTGACGACGCGCAACGCCGCACGGCCGTGCGCCTGCTCGAGCGGATAGGCGCATGACGCTCACCGCCGCAATCGTGCTCGGCACGGCGGTAACGGCCGCGCTCGCGTTTTTCGCGTGGCGGCTTCCCGCTCGATTTCCGCGTGTCGCGACCCTCGTGGTGGTCGCGCTTCCGCTCGCGCTGCTCGTGAAGATACTGAGCGGCCGCGACGTGTCGCTGTCGTCGCAGTCGCTCCAGGTGGTCGGTCAGTACGCGTTTCTGTTCGATACCCTGCGCATCGGGTCGGGGCCCGGGGCGGATGTCCCCATCCCGGCACCGAACAACGGACGGAGCGGCACCGGCCTGGTGTCGATCCACGTCGAGCCTAACGACACATCGGTCGTCGTACGGGCCGAAGCGGGCGCACCGCCCGTCGTCGCCGGGCAACGGGTGCTCGCCGCCGCCGGCGTGGGCAGGAGCGCCACCATTGTTCTCTCGCGTGCGGGCTCGGCCCCCGTCACGGTTCACGCCGCGATGCCGTGGTGGCCGATCGGATGCGCAACGCGAATCGCGCCACTCTGCGCCGAACGCACGCTGACCGGAGGCGGCGTCAGCGTTCGGGTACGGGCGTCGGAGAGCGGCGCCTGG
>Ga0310810_10010879_pt1 | contig 10616 bp, 8 predicted proteins | sample NCmetagenome_FD_207641 | JGI IMG/M metagenome (GOLD analysis project Ga0310810, IMG submission 207641) | Soil microbial communities from experimental microcosm in Duke University, North Carolina, United States - NC | ecosystem: Engineered > Artificial ecosystem > Soil microcosm > Unclassified ... | reverse complement strand
CGCGTCCAGCCAGACGATCCCGTCCAGCTGACTCGGACGGGAACACGGGCGCGTCAGAGTGGAACACCACGTCGTCGTCACGCCGTGCACCGGCGACACGGAGCGTGCAGGCCGGGAATTTGCCAGTCATCGGCGCGTGGAAACCAAAACGACGCACGAAACCGACTCGTCCGACTGGCTCGCGGAAGCCGGCGCCAAGCCCTGCAACCGCTGCGGCAAACACTCGTCGATCCAGGCGCTGAACTTCGGCGACGAGAAGGGCACGCCGGCGGCCCGCGACGCCGTGTGGTTCTGCTTCGAGTGCGGCTTCGAAGAACGGCTGCCGCGCTAGCCGTGCGCCGGCCCGTGCGTGCCGGCCAGGGGTAAGCACCCGACCCGTCTGGCCGCGTGATCCGCAGGACGCCGTCCCGCTAGAATGGCGCGGAGATCCGTCCGCGCCATGCCGCACTCCTCGAGGACACCGGACCGGAAAGCCGGGCGGCGCTCCGCCGCGCCGCTCGCCGGCGTGTCGCGCGAGCTGGCCGCGATCGGCCGCCGGTTCTACGCGCGCGGCTGGGCGCTCGGCACGAGCGGCAATTTCAGCGCGGTCGTCTCGCGCCGGCCGCTTCGCCTGGCGGTCACGGCGAGCGGCGTGCACAAGGGCCGGCTGTCGCCGTCCGACATTCTCCACTGCGACGATCGGGGGCTCGTGGTCGGCCGCGCGCGCGGCCGCCCGTCGGCGGAGACGCTGCTGCACGTCGCGCTCGCGAAGCGCGGCGCCGGCGCCGTGCTGCACACCCACTCGGTGTGGGCGGTCGCGCTGGCCGAGGTGCATGCCGGACGCGACGGGTTCGCGATCGAAGGCTTCGAGATGCTGAAGGGCCTCGACGGCATCACGTCGCACGAGCACCGCGAGTGGATCCCCCTCATCGACAACGATCAGGACATCGCGCGGCTTGCCATGTGCGCCGCGGATGCGCTCGACCGGCATCCGGCCGCTCACGCGTTCGTCCTGCGGCGCCACGGGCTGTACACGTGGGGTGCGACGCTCGCCGAGGCGGAACGGCACGTCGAGATCCTCGAGTACCTCTTCGAGACGATCGGGCGCGCTGCCGCGCTGGCGCAGGCCGCCGCCGCGCCGGAGCGGCGCCTATAATGACGGAGGGCAGGAGGATGTCATGGCGATCCTGAGAATCCCCGAACAGCGCACGACCATCACCGATGCGGACGGCGTTCGCGCGTATCTCGAGCGCGCGCAGATCGAGTACGAGCGGCTGCCGCCCGACCCTGCCGTTCCCGCCGACGCCCCGGCTGACGCCCTGCTCGCCGCGTACCACGGCACGATCGACGCGCTCAAGGCGCGCGGCGGGTACGTCACCGCCGACGTGATCGACGTCAGGCCCGACACGCCGGGGCTCGAGGGGATGCTGGCGAAGTTCAGCGCCGAGCATTGGCACGACGAAGACGAGGTGCGGCTGATCGTCGAAGGCCGCGGCCTCTTCCACATCCATCCGGCGGACGGCCCGGTGTTCGCGTTGGAGGTGGAGGCCGGCGATCTCATCCGTGTGCCGAAGGGCACCCACCATTGGTTCGACCTCTGCGGCGACCGCCGCATCCGCGCGATTCGCCTGTTCCAGGATCCGTCGGGGTGGACGCCTCATTACACCGGCAGCGGTGTCGACCGCGGCTTCCAGCCGGTGTGCTTCGGCCCGTCCTACATCGCACCCGCCGCACCGCCCGCTCGCGCGTGACCTTCTCGCTCGGCGAGCACGGCGTTCGCGCGGTCGTGCTCGACATCGAAGGGACCACGACGCCCATCGCGTTCGTCACCGGCACGCTGTTTCCGTACGCCCGGGCGCACCTGCGCGTGTTCCTCGCGGAACTGCCTCCGGCGGACGCGCACGAGATCCTGCATGCGCTCGCCCGCGACCACCGCGACGAAGTGTCGCGCGGCGGGACGCCGCCCGCCTGGGATCCGGCGGCGCCTGCCACCGCCGTCTCCTTCGTCGAATGGCTGATGGATCGCGATCGCAAGACCGGAGGCCTGAAGCGGCTGCAGGGCCGCATCTGGGCGCGAGGGTATGCCGACGGAACGCTGCGGGGCGAGGTCTTTGCCGACGTTCCGCCCGCGCTCGCGCGCTGGCGCGCCGGCGGGGCCCTGATCGCGATCTACTCGTCCGGCTCCGAGCAGGCGCAGCGGCTGCTCTTCGGTAGTACGGCGGCCGGCGATCTCACGCACTTCATCGATCGCTTCTTCGATACGGCGGTGGGCGCCAAGACCGTTGGCGCCAGCTACCGGCGGATCGCGCGGGAGCTCGGTCTCGCCGAGCGGGAACTGCTGTTCGTCTCCGACGCCGGCGCCGAGTTGAGGGCGGCCGCCGAGGCCGGCTGCCAGGTCGTGATGGCCGTCAGGCCCGGCAACGCGCCGGCCTCGGATCAGGCCGCTCCGTCGATCGCGACCTTCGACGATCTCGTCGCATGACGCGCGATGGACGGTGAGCGTCAGGAGGACCGGTCGTAGACGTATTTGATCTCGAAGGGGCCGGTCTCGCCCAGGCCGCGCTCGAAGCGCACCTTCACCACGAGCTGCTTCGTCGGCGCAAGGCCGTAGGTCGTGATCATCCGGATCCCCTTGCCGAAATCGGCCTCGGAGACGAGCAGCGGACCCTCCCACCGCGTGGTCGTATTCACCTCGTTCTGCCCGATCGAGATCTTCTCGCGCTTGCCGCTGGCCGTCAGCGTGCGCTTCTCCTGGCCCTCGCCGAGCGAGATGGCGTCGCCCGACTGCGAAATCGTCAGCGTCGTCGCCGGATACCGGACGCCCTTCGTGAGCTCGTCGAGCCGGTTCTGCTCCTCGAGCGACGGAGGCTTCTCCTGTCCGCCTTGAGGCTGCCGCTGAGGGCCGCGCCGCCCGTACCCGCCGCCACCGCGGCCGGAGCGGCCGCCTTCCGGCTCGTCCCCGCCGAAGATCCGATTCCCGCCGCCTTGCCCGACACCGAGCCGGATGACGGCCGCTGCCTGCGCAGGGCTGTCGCTGAGGTACGTGTCGAGCAGCCACGTTCCGGAGAGATCGGGTCCGCTCTGCGCGGCCGTCCCCACCGTGGCGGCGCACACGAGCGCCGGCAGCAGCCGCAGCAGATTCGATCTGTTCGTCGTCATGGAAGCCTCACCCGATCCCGAGCGTACGGGTGCGAATCGTAAAAAGACAATCGCGAAGTTACGGCCGGCGGCGGGCGGGCGCGGTCACTGCGGCATCGAAGCGCGCGGCAAGCGCCGGGAAGGCGGCCGTCGGCCCGTTCCACCGCAGGTCGTCCGGCGTATCGAAGAGGTGCAGCCCCGTTTCGAGCGTGGCGAGACGGCGGAACAGGAGCGCGCGGTCGCGCTGTTCGCCGAGCGTCCGGGCGAGCGCGGCGGCGTTGGCCGCGTTGACGCCCCATGTCTTCCAGTCGGCCGGGATGGCTTCGAGATGCCCGTATTTCGCCAGCACGGCGGCCGTCGATTTCGGGCCCCAGCCTGGCAGGCCGGGGTATCCGTCCGACGCATCGCCGACGAGGGCGAGATAGTCGGGGATGGAAGACGGCGGCACGCCAAACTTCCGCACGATGGCCGCCTCGTCCATCCAGGTCCGCGTCCGCCGCACGAGCTGAACGACGCGCGTGCCGCGGACCGACTGCGCGAGATCCTTGTCGGGCGTGCAGATCACGACGCGATCGACCTCCGCCCGGGCCGCGGCCGCCGCGCTCGCCGACGCGAGCGCATCGTCGGCTTCGTACTCGACCATCGGCCAGACGACGACGCCGAGAGCCGTCAGCGTTTCCTCGAGCAGCGGAAACTGCGCCTTCAGCTCCGGATCGATGCCTTCGCCGGTCTTGTACCCCCGCCAGAGGCCGTTGCGGAACGACTCGATGACGTGGTCGGTGGCGACGCCGAGATGGGTGACCCCCTCGTTGATCATCGCCAGCACCGACGTGAGGACCCCGCGGACGGCGCCGATCTCGCGGCCGTCCGCATCGCGGGCGGACGGCACGGCATAGAAGTGGCGGAACAGTTCGTACGTGCCGTCGACGAGATACACATCCAAGGCTGAGACAGTCCTCCCGGCCAGTATACCGGGCCGCGTTCGGCAGACTGCCGCCGCGCAGCGGCGCGCGATCGCCCGGAACTGTTCATGCAGAGAAAGACTCCGAGCGCGCACCGCTGAGATCGCGTGCCTGGGAGGATGCCCCTGTCGAACGCATGGCCCGGCCAGACGATGCGCCGCGTGGAAGCGCCGGTCGACCGCGTCGACGCCGCTGCCTACGTGGTGCCGACCGACGCGCCGGAGTCGGACGGGACGCTCGAATGGGATCACACGACGCTCGTCGTCGTCCACGTGAGCGGCGGCGGCTGCACGGGCATGGGCTACACCTACGCGCACGCGTCGGCCGCGGTCCTGGCGCGGACGCTGCTCGCCGATGCCGTCGCCGGCATCAGCGCCCTGGACGTGCCCGCCGGCTGGATCGCGATGACGCGGGCCGTCAGGAACCTGGGACGGCGCGGCATCGCAGCCACGGCGATCGCGGCGGTCGACATGGCGCTCTGGGATCTGAAAGCTCGCCTGCTGAGTGTGCCCCTGGTCGGCCTGATCGGCGGCGTCCGCGAGGCGATTCCGCTGTACGGCAGCGGCGGCTTCACGTCGTACACGGATTCGCAGCTGCAGGTACAGCTCGGCGGGTGGGCGGCCGAGGGACTCCCGGCGGTGAAGATGAAAATCGGGCGTGACGCGGCCGCCGATCGGCGCCGCGTGGCACTCGCGCGCGAGGCGATCGGTCCCGACACGGAGCTCTTCGTGGACGCGAACGGCGCCTACGACCGCAAGCGTGCGCTGGCGCAGGCGGAGGCGTTCGCCGACGCGCGCGTGGCCTGGTTCGAAGAGCCCGTGACCTCGGACGACCTGGACGGGTTGACGCTGCTGCGCGATCGCGCGCCCGCCGGAATGGAAATCGCGGCCGGCGAGTACGGCTACGAGATCGGGTACTTCCGCGAGATGGCGGCGCGCGGCGCCGTGGACGTGCTGCAGGCCGATGCCACGCGCTGCGGGGTCACCGGCTTCCTCGCGGCCGGCGTCGTCTGCGACGCCTGGCACCTGCCGCTCTCGGCTCACACCGCGCCGAGCGTCCACGCGCACCTGTGCTGCGCCGTGCCGCGCGCACGGCACCTCGAATACTTCCACGACCACGTCCGCATCGAGCAGATGCTGTTCGACGGCGCGTGCCAGCCGTCGGCCGGCACTCTGGCGCCCGACCGCTCGCGCCCGGGCCTCGGGATCGCGCTGAAGCGCGCCGACGCGGACCGGTTCGCCCTCTGAGGACCGCGACACATGGCCACAGCGATTCGTCTGACTGAAGTCCGGCCCCGATCGACCGACGAGTACCGCCGCACGGCGGACGCGGTCGATGCCGAACGGCTGGCGCGCGATCTCCGGCGCGCGCTCCGAGGGGAGGTCCGGTTCGACCGCGGATCGCGGGCCCTCTACGCCACCGACGCGTCGAACTACCGCCAGCCGCCGATCGGCGTCGTCATCCCGCGCGACAGCGGCGACGTGGAGGCGGCGCTGGCGGTGTGCCGGGCGCACGACGTGCCGGTGTTCGGCCGCGGCGGGGGCACGAGCCTCGCGGGCCAGTGCTGCAACGCGGCGGTGTGCTTCGACTTCTCGAAGTACATGCACCAGGTCATCGACATCGACGCGGAGCGGCGCCTCGCGCGCGTACAGCCGGGGACGATTCTCGACGACCTCCGGCAGAGCGCCCGGGCGCACGGGCTGACGTTCGGGCCCGATCCCGCCACGCACACGCACTGCACGCTCGGGGGCATGGCGGGCAACGACTCCTGCGGCGTCCACTCGGTGATGGCGCAGTTCGCCGGCACGGGGGCGCGGACCGCCGACAACGTGGAGGAGCTCGAGATCCTGACGTACGACGGCGTGCGGATGCGCGTCGGCCCCACCAGCCCGGACGCGTTCGCGCGCATCGTCCGCGCCGGCGGGCGCCAGGCCGACATCTATACGCAGCTCGAGGCGTTCCGCCGGAAGTACGCGGACGCGATCCGCTCGGGGTTTCCGAAGCTGGCGCGGCGCGTCTCCGGGTACAACCTGCCGGATCTGCTCGACGAGGCCGGCTTCAACGTCGCGCGCGCGCTCGTGGGCAGCGAGAGCACCTGCGTCATCATCCTCGAGATCGTCGCCAGCCTGATTCCCGAGCCGCCGGCACGGAGCCTTCTCGTGCTCGGGTATCCGGACGTGTTCGAGGCCGGCGATCACGTGCCCGAGATCCTCGAGTACCGGCCGATCGGCCTCGAGGGGATGGACGATCGCCTCGTCGAAGACATGAAGACCGCCGGCGTCCATACGAAGCACCTCGGCCTGCTGCCGAAAGGGGGCGGGTGGCTCCTCGTCGAATTCGGCGGCGCCACGAGGGCGGAGAGCGACGCGCAGGCACGCGCGCTGATGGGCAGGCTGCAGGGGCGCCCCGGCGCGCCCGAGATGAAGCTCTTCGACAACGAGAGCGAAGAAAAGGAAGTCTGGAAGATCCGCGAGTCGGGGCTCGGCGCCACGGCGCACGTCTCGCAGGCGAAACCGACCTGGGAGGGCTGGGAAGACTCCGCGGTGCCTCCCGATCGCGTCGGCGAGTACCTGCGGCGGCTGCGCGAGCTGCTCGACAGGCACGGCTTTCACGGCGATCTCTACGGGCACTTCGGCCAGGGGTGCGTGCACACGCGCATCGATTTCGACCTGGAGACGGCGGCTGGCATCCGCGCGTACCGGGCGTTCGTCGAAGAAGCCGCCGACCTGGTCGTGAGCCTGGGCGGATCGCTGTCGGGCGAGCATGGCGACGGCCAGTCGCGCGCCGAGCTGCTGCCGAAGATGTTCGGGCCGGAGCTCGTGAACGCGTTCCGCGAGTTCAAGGCGATCTGGGATCCGCGGTGGCGCATGAATCCCGGCAAGGTCGTGGATCCGTACCGGCTCGACGAGAACCTGAGGCTCGGCACCCGCTACGATCCGCCGCACCCGCCGACGCATTTCCAGTTTCCGGACGACAGCCACAGCTTCGCTCGCGCGACGCTGCGCTGCGTCGGCGTGGGGAACTGCCGCCGGCTGGACGGCGGCACGATGTGCCCGAGCTTCATGGTGACGCGCGAAGAGCAGCACTCGACGCGCGGCCGCGCGCGTCTCCTGTTCGAGATGCTCGAGGGCGATCCGCTCACCGGCGGCTGGCAGGACGAGCACGTGAAAGAGGCGCTCGATCTCTGCCTGTCGTGCAAGGGATGCAAGGGAGACTGCCCGGTCAAGGTGGATATGGCCACCTACAAGGCCGAGTTCCTCTCGCACTACTACGAGCGGCGGCGGCGGCCGATCAGCGCCTACGCGTTCGGCCTGGTGCACTACTGGGCGCGGGTTGGATCGCTCGCGCCCGACGTGGTGAATTTCCTCACGGCCGCCCCCGGCTTCGCGCGCATCGCGAAGCTGGCGGCCGGCATGGCGCCGGAGCGCCGCATCCCGGCGTTCGCGCCGTTCACCTTCACCGAGTGGTTCAGGAGCCGGCCGCGCGCGCCGCGGAACGGCCAGCCGCGCGTCATCCTGTGGCCGGACACGTTCAACAACCACTTCCACCCGGTGACCGCCATCCACGCCGTGCGCGTCCTCGAGCGCGCCGGGTTCCACGTCGAGGTCCCGGTCGAACCGCTGTGCTGCGGCCGTCCGTTGTACGACTACGGCATGCTCGACACGGCACGCACCTGGCTCAGCCGGATCCTGGATGTGCTCGGGCCGGCTATCGAGCGCGGCGTTCCGGTCGTCGGCCTCGAGCCCAGCTGTGCCGCGGTCTTCAGGGACGAGCTGCGCGCCCTGTTCCCGCGCGACGAGAACGCGAAGCGGCTCGCGGCGCAGACGAAGCTGCTGAGCGAGTTCCTGAACGAGAACGGTTTTGCGTACCCCGCGCTGACGCGCCGCGCCCTCGTCCACGGCCACTGCCACCACAAAGCGGTGATGACGTTCGATGCCGAGCAGCACGCGCTGGAGCAGATGGGGCTCGACGCCCGCCTGCTGGATGCGGGCTGCTGCGGCATGGCCGGATCCTTCGGGTTCGAGCGCGATCACTACGACGTGTCGATGAAGGCCGGCGAGCGTGTGCTGCTGCCCGCCGTCCGCGAGGCTCCGGCCGACACGCTCGTCATCGCCGACGGCTTCAGCTGTCGCGAGCAGATCGCGCAGGCGACCCGGCGCCGGGCGCTCCACCTGGCCGACGTGATCGAGATGGCCGAGCGCGAGGGTCCGGGCGGGCCGTCGTTCGGGTACCCCGAGCGCCGCTACGTGCCCGACTACGACACGGCGCCGTCGCTGACCACGAGCGTCGCCGTGGCGGCGGCCGCGATAGGCGTCGCGGCGCTCGGCGGCGCTCTGCTGCGCACGTTCGCATCTCCACCCGCGAGGTCGCTGCGCGACCGCGCCTGAAGGCCCGCCGGGTATAGCCATTGCAGCCCGTGCCGCACACGCCCGTACGGCGTTGCGTTTGGTGCGGGTCCGTCGCTGGCCGTCGTGCAGAAGTTACACGCGGCGCGCGCCGGGCGTACGGTTCTTGTGCAAAACCTCATGCATTCCGAATGGCTCGAGCTGGCGCTGGCCATCGCCGTCTGCCTCCTCGGCGGCCTGCTCATCGCGCGCCTGCACAAGCGTGCGGAATCGGAACGCGCCGAGCGCGTGCGGGCCGAACGCCAGGCCCGCCTCGCCGACAGCCTCCAGCAGGTCGCCGCCGCCGTCTCGCGCGCGAGGACGGCCGCGTCGGTCGTCGAAGTCGCCCTTCCCGAGTTTCTTCATGCGTTCGGAGCGGCCGCCGGCGCGTTCGCGATCGTGGCGAAGGAGGCCGAGTCGGCCGAGATTGTGCGCACCGTCGGCTGCGGCGAGCCGATCGAGCCGATGCCGTCGTTCGCGCTCTCCCTGTATCCGTCGCTGGCCGACGCGCTGCGCCGCCACGAGGTCGTCGTCATCTCCGACGAGCGCCCGCGCGATCCTCGGGCGGAGCGGGTGCCGCCGCTCGACTTCATTGCCGCGCACGAATCGGCGGTCGCGGTCCCGCTGATTGCCGGCAGCCGCGCGATGGCGCTGCTCGTGATGGGCTTCCGTGAAGCGCGCTCGCTGGCAGTGGACGAAGTCGAGCTGCTCATCACCGCGGGGCGGCGCACGGCCGAAGCGTTCGTGCGCGCCAGCGCGTACGACGCGGCCGAGGACGCGAGAGCCTCGGCGGAAGACTACCGGACGCGCGCCGATCTCGAGCTCCGCGAACGGCAGAAGGCCGAGGCCGCCCTTCGCGAGAGCGAAACGAGGTACCGCGCCCTCGCGGCCCGCACGAGCCGTCTCTACGCGCTGAGCGCCGCGCTGTCTGAGGCGAGCACCGTCGACGCGGTCGCCGCCGCCATCGTCCAGCACGGCAAGGTCGTGGCGGGCGCGTCGGCCGCGTCGGTGGCGCTGCTCGACCCCGATCGCGCCACGTTCGTCACGCTGCGCGGCGACCGGTTCGCCGAGCAGCCGGGCGAGCCGGGCGTGCGCTTTCCCGCCGAGCGGGGGTTGTGCGCCAGCGCCGCCGTGGAGACCCGGCGCCCGGTGTTCATCGGGTCGTTCCAGGAATCGCAGGAGCGGTTCTGGCGCTCGGCCTCGATTGCCGCCGACGGCGGCTTCGCGTCGGCCGCCATCCTGCCGCTGGTCGTCGGCGAGGCGGGCGCCGGCTTCGTCGCGTTCCATTTCACCGCGCCGGTTCACTTCGACGAGGAATACACGGCGCTCCTCGTGTCGGTTGCCCAGCACTGCACGCAGGCCATCGATCGGGCCCGGTTGTACGAAGGGGCCCAGCAGGCGCGCACCGATGCCGAATCGGCGAACCGGTCGAAGGACGACTTCCTGTCGACGGTGTCGCACGAGCTGCGCACGCCGCTCACCGCCGTGCTCGGCTGGGCCTCGCTCCTCAGGACGGGCACGCTCGACGCGACCCGCGCCTCGCGCGCCGTCGAGGCGATCTACAACAACGCCACCCGGCAGGCACAGCTCATCGACGAGCTGCTCGACATCTCGCGCATCGTGAGCGGCCGTGCCGCGCTCGACGTCCAGGAGCTCGATTTGAGCGACAGCATCCGCGGCGCCGTCGAGGCCGTCATGCCGATGGCCGAGGACAAGGGCCTCGAGCTGCGCCTCGGATCTCACCCCACGGTCCCCGTGCAGGCCGATCCGCGCCGGATCGAGCAGATCCTGCTGAACGTGCTGTCGAACGCCGTGAAGTTCACGCCGCCGGGCGGCCACGTCACCGTCGACGTCGCCGTGTCGGCCCAGTCGGTCGACGTCCGCGTGGCCGACGACGGCAGCGGCATCGAGCCGAGCTTCCTGCCGCACGTCTTCGAGCGCTTCCGCCAGGGCGAGAACACCACCGCGCGATCGGCCGGCGGCCTCGGCCTCGGCCTCTTCATCACGCGTCAGCTCATCGAAGCGCAGGGCGGCGCGATCCGCGCGGAGAGCCGCGGTCCGGGCCAGGGCGCCGCCTTCACGCTCACCCTGCCGATTGCCGGCGGCCGGACCGCCCGCGATCGATCCGCAGCCGTGGAGCTGGTGCCCGCGG
>Ga0310810_10010878_pt1 | contig 10616 bp, 7 predicted proteins | sample NCmetagenome_FD_207641 | JGI IMG/M metagenome (GOLD analysis project Ga0310810, IMG submission 207641) | Soil microbial communities from experimental microcosm in Duke University, North Carolina, United States - NC | ecosystem: Engineered > Artificial ecosystem > Soil microcosm > Unclassified ... | reverse complement strand
GGAAAGGTGTTGAAAGGAAATCTCTACAGCCGCAGCGGCATGCGCTTCTGGCTGAAGATCGGATTTCCCCCAGACCAGCAGGTTCGGATGCTCTTGAAAGAAAACGTCGTGACCGGGGCGGCGATGATGATGCGCGCTTCGCTCCGCGAATGCGTGCTGCCGATCTCAGGTTACGCGGTGCAGGACCACTGGATTGCCGCCATGGCCTCGTTCGTTGGGGATTACGGTATCGCCGTATTCGAGCGGCTGATGAAGTATCGAGTCCATCCGAAGCAGGTCAGCGGACTTTACGAACCGTCGAAGGCGGTCCCGGACATGCTGGGGGCGCCGGCGATGTGGGCGGAGCACCTGGGCACGTTTCGCGATCTTCGTGAAACCGTGCATGCCCGGCCGGAGCTGCTGCAGAAATGTAAGCCGGCGGACCTGCTAATGCTCGACGAGAAGATCGCGCACCTCGAAGCCCGGCTTGCCCTGCACGGCGCGCCGCTCCTGCGACGCTACAAGGCCGCGTTTTCCGAGATTCGAACCGGACGCTATGAGCGATTCTCGCTGGGCTGGCCGAGCGCCCTGCGCGACCTGGTGCCGTTCCTGGATTGAGGAATCGCGTTAGTATCCGGCGGAGGCTTCGCGGACGTGCCGTCCCTGAAGCTGATCCTCGAGCATGTCGACGTCGGCGTCTACCATGATCCGGACGAGTTCCTGGAACTTCACCTTCGGTTCCCAGCCGAGAACGCGCTTCGCCTTGCTGTAGTCGCCGAGCAGGAAGTCGACTTCCACCGGCCGGAAATAGCGCTGGTCGATCTCGACAAACTTCTTCCAGTCGAGCTTGGCATAGTCAAAGGCCTGCTCGACGAATTCCTTCACCGTGTGGGTTTCGCCAGTCGCGACGACGAAGTCGTCAGGCTGATCGAGCTGGAGCATGCGCCACATCGCTTCCACGTACTCGGGCGCGTATCCCCAATCGCGCTTGGCGTCGAGGTTGCCGAGGTAGAGCTTGTCCTGCAGTCCGGCTCGAATGCGCGCCACCGCGCGCGTGATCTTGCGGGTCACAAACGTTTCGCCGCGGCGAGGCGATTCGTGATTGAACAGGATGCCGCTGCAGGCGAACATCCCATAGCTCTGCCGGTAGTTGACGGTCATCCAGTGCGAGAAAACTTTGGCGGCGGCGTATGGGCTGCACGGCCGGAACGGCGTGGTCTCGCATTGCGGGGTCTCCAGCACGGCGCCGAACATCTCGCTGCTCGATGCCTGGTAAAACTTCGCCTTCACGCCGCTGGACCGGATGGCTTCCAGCAGGCGCGTGGTGCCGAGACCGGTGATGTCACCCGTGTACTCAGGAATGTCGAAGCTGGTGCGGACGTGGCTCTGCGCGCCGAGGTGATAGATCTCGTCGGGCCGAACCTCCGAGACGAGCTTCATGAGACTGGAGCCGTCGCTCAGGTCGGCGAAGTGCAGGAAGAGTCGCGCGTCGCGCTCATGCCAGTCCTGCAAGATGGCGTCGACGCGCGCGGTGTTGAAGCTGCTGGAGCGTCGCTTGAGCCCGTGGACTTCGTAGCCCTTGTTCAAAAGAAGCTCGGCCAGATAAGAGCCGTCCTGGCCGGTAATACCTGTAATGAGAGCCTTCTTGCGCATCGACAAAACAATCCTTTTCCTGCGCGAAAACTTGGGGGAACTTGCGGAAAGTGCTCGACGAGCATACCACGCAAATGCCCGGCAGACGCGGCACGCAGCGCGATTTCACCGTCCGTTCGGCGCTCGGTTCCCGGCTACGACGAAGGCGAAGCAGCGCCTGTTAGCCGCCGCCGAATGGCCCGCAACACCTGTTTCGAAAAGACGGACGCAGCGCGAAACGACGGCCGGAATCCGAACTCCGAAGCCAGCCGGTAACAGCGCCGGAACTCGCTCCCATCGAAGTCTGTGAGCATCGCGTGCAACAGGAGGACGGCCGCCCGGCCGTGCACATCTTTCACTGCGCCGGCGGGGAACGGCATGCTCTCGAGGATGTACTTCATCACCCGGAATTCCTCGTCGACGTGGGTCCAGACCTTGAGCTTCGAACGGCTGGTACTCCCGTGCGAGCGGAAATAATTCAATGGTTCGGCGACGAAGGCGAGATCGGATGTCCGCAGCGCGGAGGCCCAGAATTTCCAGTCGCCGGTAAGGCGCAGCGAGTCGTCAACCCCGCCAACCGCGTCATACAAGTCGCGCCGAAACACGACCGCGCTGGCGTTGGGAATCACGTTTTGCTGAGCGAGGAAGCGGCAGCATGCCTCATGTCCGTCGATCACAAAATCGTTTCGCCACTGCCGGCGGTCGAGGTCCTGGACATCGAGCGTGACTAATCCGTGTACGCGGCTCTGACCGTCGACTTGCAGGGAATTGCAGAAAGCCACCCCGCACTGCGGGTTCTGCTCCAGCCGCTGTACCAGGGTCTCGAGAAAGCGCTCGTCGGCATAGTCGTCCGACTCCGCCACCCATGCGTATTGGCCGCGGGCGAGCTTTAATCCCTCGTTCCACAATTTGAATGGATTGCCGGAGTTCTGCTGGTGGACGATGACGCGGCCGCGGTGCTGGTCCGCAAACCGCTCCATGATTCGCGGGCTCTCGTCCGTGGACGCGTCGTCGATCAGGATGACTTCGAAATCCTGGAATGTCTGTCGCGCGATGCTTTCAAGCCGCTCGCCGAGGAAGCGCGCGTAGTTGTAGTTCGGCACGACAATCGAGACCTTCGGCATGCGGCAAAGCATCCTCGCGACAGCATTCTAGAGGATGTCGCTGCACGGGTAGCCCCGCGTACCAACATCGACTACAGTGAACCCGGCCTGTTCACGCGACAATGAGGACCGTGCGCTCGCATCTGCATTCGATCCGCAGTGGCTGGCGGCTGGCTTGCGGAGTGCTTCGCCTGCCGGCTGCGCTGCACCGCGGCCGGAGCGGCAGAGAAAAGCTGATTTCAGTCGACATCTTCGCCACGTTGATCGCGCGTTCGGTCGAAGACGACGCTGCATGGCGGGCGGGTGCGCTCGAGTGTAACGCCGTCGCACGGCAACACGGCTTGAAGGCGACCAGGGATCCGGTGGGACTGCGGATCGCTGTCGAGCGGCAGCTGTCGATCGAGCGAGCCGCTGCCGGCCTCGATCCCGAATTCACTCACGAGCGGGTTTTCGCCGAGATGCTTCGGGGATTGGGTGCGGGCGAGTGGGCTGCCGGGGAGGCGAAGAGGATTGCCGAATGGCAGCTTCGACGCGAGATCGCCTGGACGTATCGCGTGCCCTCGGTCGCCGACTGGGCCGAGCAACAGGCGCGCTCAGGAAAGCGCGTCGTTGCCGTCTCCGATACTCGTTACACCGGCGAACAACTGGCGGTGCTTCTCTCGAGCAAGGGCATTACTGCGCCAGCCGCGATCTATTCATCCGCGGATCGCGGCTTCAGCAAATTCAGCGGCCGGCTTTTTGACCGCGTCGCCGAACTGGAACGCGTGGCGCCGCGCGAAATTTTGCACGTCGGCGACGACATCCTGACAGATGCTCTCGCTCCCGCGCAGCGCGGCTTGGGAGTACGGCGCATCCGCCGGCCGGGGAGAGTCACTGCGCCATCATTGCCTATGGCGCCGGCGGCGGCGAATTCAGATCCGGCATTTCTCGTCGGTTACGAAACGATAGGTCCGATCCTGGTCGTGTTCGTCCGCATGCTGTTTGATCGTGCGGCGCGCGATGGCGTTCGGCGCCTGGCGTTTGTCGCGCGCGATGGCGAATTGCCATTCCGCGTTGCCGAGATCCTCGCGTCCGGTGCGGATTCGATAAGCGATCTCCCGACGTTGCACTACGTGTATCTCTCCCGCCGATCCATGGCGTGCGCGCTGCCGGAATTCTGGCAGCTTCAAAACGATCCGAATGCTGTCGAAGGAGTCATCCGTCTCCTGCGAAACATTCGGCAGATGGGCACGTTCCTGCAGAGCTTTGAGACATTCTTCGGATTACCGTCGGAATGGACACTTCGGCAAGCCGGCCGTCTGAATCTGGCGGCCGGAAATGAACGCGACGTGCGCCTGCTGCTGTCTGATCCGACGGCAATTGCCGAGTTGCAGGACCTGCTTGCCCCCATGCGTGCGCGGTTGAATCGGTATCTTGCGAATGAGCAGCTTCTCGCATCCGACACCGCCCTGGTTGACATCGGCTGGCAAGGATCGCTGCTGAAGATCGTGCGACACGAGTCGCAGGCGAGGTCGTTGCCGGGGCCGTGCGGATACTTCCTGGGACTGTGGAGTGACGGCGACAGCCGGTTCGGCGATCGCGCCGATGGGCTCATTTGCGATCAGCGACGCAGCCGGAGCTTGCACGAGGGCGCCGCGTACCATGCGGCGTTTCTGCTGGAAGCGGTATGTCGCGAAAATCAGGGTGTCACGATCGGGTACCGCGAGGAGGCCGGCGGGAGTGTGCGTCCGATCTTCATGGACGCGGGCGCAACCCGCGAGGCTGAGCGCGGCGCCGAGACTACGCAGCAGGCGATTCGGGAGGGCGTGTTGGCTTACGCTCGCTGGTTTGCCGCTTCCACGTTTGGCGTTCCGATCGACGAAAACAGGCTACGCCGCGACGCGCAAAGCCGATTGTTCCAACTCGCGTTCTTTCCTACCGCAAATCAAAGAGCCGTGGGGCGGTCGTTGATCCACAGCGAGCCGACCAGCGACAATCAGGCTCTACCGCTGATTGCGACTCCGGGAAAGGGAATCCGAGGCTGGCTGCGCGGGCTGCGTTCGCCTTGGAAGAGTGGGTATGTTTACGAGCACGGAGGATTTCTGCCGGCGACGCTCTATTGCTTCGCGGAAGCGGTGCTGTCGCGTATCCCCGGCTCGAAAACCACGCTGCGTGGTTGGCTGATCCGTGAGGGCTGAGAACGCGAAACGCGATCAGTTCCGAGTGCCGCTCGCGACGGCTTTCTCGTCTTGCATCGGCTCCCCGGGCGCGTATTCGAAGTTGATGCGATCGCGCTCGAAGACCAGTGGACGCTTTTGCACCTGCGTCTGGATGTTGCCGATGTACTCGCCGATGATTCCCATGAACATCAATTGCAGCGATCCCATGAGGAAAAAGCCGATCACCAGCGGGGCGACGCCGAGCGAAAAGCGGCTCCAGAACAACAGCTTGTAAGCCAGGTAGATGAAGCCGACCAGCATCGAGACGGCAGCGCCCGCGAATCCACAGAAGGTGATCAGGCGCAGCGGCACCTTCGACAGCGTAGTGATGCCGAGCATGGCGATGTCGTAGAGCGTGTAGTAATTGTTCTTCGTCTTGCCGCGCTTGCGCAGTTGCTGCTCGTACTCGATCTCGACATGCGGCAGCCCGATCTCCGAGATCATGCCGCGAAAATAGGGATACGGGTCTTCGCACTGCCGCACCATCTCCATGACCTTGCGGTCGTAGAGCCCGAAACCGGTGAAGTGCTCGAGCGTCTCGATCCCGGCCAGGCGTTGGACCACGCGGTAATAAAGCGTCCGCAGCGCGAACATCAGGCCCGATTCTTTGCTCGTCTTCTTGATGCCGACCACGATGGCCGTGCCCTTGTTCCACTCCGCGATCATGTTGGCGATCAGCTCGGGCGGATCCTGGAGGTCGGAGAGCAGGATGACCACGGCATCGCCCCGCGCTTCGAGAATCGCGTGGTGCGGCGAGCGGATGTGGCCGAAGTTGCGGGTATTGCGGATGACCTTGACGTTGTGATCGGCGGCAGCCAGGCGGCTAAGAATCTCGAAGGTGCGGTCCTTCGACGAGTTGTCGATGAAGATATGCTCGTACCGGCAGCCGGAGCGCGCGATGACGTCGCGTGTCCTTCGATAAAGCTCTTCGACGTTGCCCTCTTCGTTGTAGCAGGGCGACACCACGCTGATGGTCTTGATCGACAGGGCGTTATTCCTTTCCCGCCACGGCGATCTTGGCCCCCGGTTTCGGCGGCGCCGGATCGATGCCGCGCGCGTAAATGCTGTCGCGCAGCGCGGGGATGCTGGCATACGGGCTGTCGATGGCGTCGATCACGATCGGGTCATCTTTGCCGATGGCGCGCAGCAGCACCTCGCCGCGCATCAACTCGCGGCAGGAGATCTGGCCCTTCTGCAGCGGGATCGCCAGGTAGACGTCGTCGTCGCTCAGGATGTGCCCTTCCGGCAGGTCCTGCTTCGCGTACACACCGCGAACAAGCGCATCAAGGTACGCGATTTCCTTTTGTGGCGAGATGCGCTTGGATGTCCCCGGGGCGCCGCACATCTCCTTGGCCTTGTGATAGGCCTTGAACCATGTGTCGACCTGGGCGGGCAGGGAACAGTACGGCGAGACTTTCACGCCGTCGCTTTCGATGTCGATGTGGCGCTCAAACGTCCTTGCGCCCTTGGCATAGGCGATGAACATCGAAGCTTCCCAGTCGCGGCACTCGTGCGTCGAGAAGCCGATGGTGTGTCCCGGGTACCGCGCCTTGAGGAAATCGACCTGGTTGATCTCCAGCTCGCGGTCTTCCGATGGATAGATGGCGACGCAGTGGTTGATGGCCAGCGGGATGCGGCGATTGTCGAAGAATGCGACCAGGTCGTCCAGATCCTTGAGTGACGAGCCGCCGGTGGAGACGATGACCGGCTTCTTGGTGGTGGCGATCTTCTCGATCAGGAGCCAGTCGTTGACGTCGGAGCTGGCGATCTTGAGGATCGGGATCCCCAGGTCGCAGCAGTGGTCCACCGACTTTTCGTCGAAGGGGGTTGCCATCGGCATGCAGCCGCCCTGACGGATGGCACGCACCAGCGTCGACATGTCTTCGAGCGACATCTCGGTGTCCACCGTCTTCTTGATGTAGCGGATGTCAGTGCGCTCGCGGAAGTCTTTGTGAACGAAGTTGGCCACGTCGCGGATCTGGATCTTGATGGCCGCGCGCACATTGTTGAAGCGCACGATCCGCGAGTAGTCCGTAATGATCTTCAGCCCGCGCTGCACGTCGCCGAGATGGTTGTTGGCCATCTCGAGGACGAATAACTCTTCGAAAATGTCGGCACCGGTCATGGAGTCAGCTCCGAAGCGATGTCGCGCGCGACATTCCACTGCCGCCGCGCATCGCGCGTGTCCTGCTGCCTGATCACACGGGGGAGTGCGTGCATTGTAGCGCGATTCTCGCCGGCCGCATTACGGGGAAAGCCTTACTTAAGTCACTCCGGAGGTTCCATGTTTGCCGCCAGTTCGGCGGGTTCGAGGAATGGGTACATGTCCTCCAGTGCGGGAGAAACGATGCGCCCGTCCGGCAGCTGGCGCGAGCGGATGCGCGGCTCGAAGCCCTGCGCGGGATCGAGCATGACTTCGATCAGGACGGGCCCTTTCAGCGCGAGCGCGCGCTCGACGTCGCGGTATTGCGCCTCGCGGTCGATGCGCAGGCTCGGGATGCCATACGCGGCGGCGGCTTTCTGGTAGTCGGGGAACGAGACGCCGCTTTCGGGACTCTCGCCCACCAGCTTCTGGAAGAAGTTAGCCTGCGTGCTCCGGATCGAGAGATAGCCGCCGTTGTTGAGGACGAAGATTTTGACCGGCAGCTTGTTGTGCGCGACCGTCGCAAGTTCCTGGATGTTGAGCTGGAGACTGCCGTCGCCGGCCATACAGATCACGCGCTTGCCACCGCGCGCGACGGCGGCGCCGACCGCCGCGGGCAGGTCGTAGCCCATCGAGGCGGAACCCGAGTTCGAGAACAGGCGCTGGTCCTTCGTCAATCGCAGCACCTGGAAGCTGACGATGCAGGCGGTGGCATTCCCGCAGGCGATCACGTCGTCCGGCGCCAGCATTGCGTTCAGCCGTTCCATAAAGCCGTACGGATTCAGCGGCGGTCCCGGCGCGCGCTGCTGCGGCTGCACCACCGGATACTTCGCCACACGCTCGCGGCACCACTTCAGCCAGCGCTCGTGTGCCGGCTTGTACCCGGCGAGGCGAGAGCGCAACTCCGCCAGGAAGACTTTGAGGTCGCAATGGATGGGAAGGCCGGGTTTCACCAGCGGCTTCTGCAGCTCGGCGCAGTCGACGTCGACCTGGATCTTGAATGCCTTGGGCGCGAACGCCTGCCAGTTGTAACTCACCTGGCGGATGTTCAGCCTCGAACCGAGGATCAGCAGGCAATCGGAGTTCTGCACGGTGAAGTTTCCCGCGCGCTCGCCGATCGTTCCCGGCCGTCCGCAGAACAGTTCATTGTCTGAGGCGATAAGGTCGTGCGTCCACGCCGTTGTCACGGGTACGCGCAGTCTGTGCGCGACATCGTGGAATTCGTCGAGCGCATGCGCCAGCCGCACTCCCGTGCCGGCGAGGATGACGGGATGCTTCGCGCTCTTGATCCGGGCGAGGACTTCATCGCATTGCCGCGCGATCAGGTCGCGATCCCACTTCGGCTCGTCTTCGGCTGGCTCGTAGCGGCGCGCGCCGGCCTCGTCGATTTGCGCGCCCTGCACGTCGACGGGGATGTCGAGCCAGCACGGCCCGGGGCGCCCCGTCTGCGCAAGGCGGAATGCGCGCTCGAGGTGGTAAAGGATCGACTGTGGATCGTCGACCAGCACCGCGTATTTCGCCAGTCCGCGAACCATGCCGATGATGTCGACTTCCTGGTCGCCGAGCTGACGCAGGTCGCGTGTTCCGGCACTGGCCATGCACGTCTCGCGCTTCACCTGGCCGGAAATGACGAGCATGGGAATGGAATCGGTCCATGCGCCGAAGACGCCGTTCAGCGCATTGATGCTGCCGGGTCCGGTGGTCACGTTCACCACGCCGACGCCGCCGGTCACGCGCGCGTAGCCTTCGGCGGCCATGGCCGCGGCCTGCTCGTGGTGCGTGCAGATGTAGCGCAGCCGGGACTCGCGTCCCAGGGCGTCGTTCAGATGCATGGCGCCGCCGCCGGTCACCATAAAGACGTGGCGCACGCCCCAATCGGCGAGGCGCGCGGCGATGATGTCAGCGACTCTCGGCATACGCTCCTTGCGTCCTGTACCAGGCCTGCGTCTTGCGGATGGCGTCGCGCAGTGGGACCTCGCACCGCAGGCCGAGTTCATGCTGCGCGCGCTGCGTCGACGGCACGTAAACGTTGGCGGCGCCCGCCCGGTTCAGATTGCCTTCGATCTCGACCTCCACTGCCGGTGCCAGCGAACTCGCGACCAGGCGCGCGGTTTCGGCAATCGTTACGGCTTGCTCGGAACCCACGTTGTAGGCGCGGAGATGCCGTCCCCGCAGCAGGATCGTAAACAGCCAGATGACCAGATCGCCCGCGTACATGTAGGAGCGCACCGGCGTCCCGTCGCCGCGGACTCGAATCGGCCCCCCAACAAGCTGATCCCGAATGAAGTTGCCGATGGCAAAGTGCGCGTCGAGCGGCAGGTAAGGGCCAACAAAGGCAAAACAGCGCGCGATCTTGATCTTCAGATCGCCCGGCGCGCCCGCCAGCGCGCACTCCGCCTCGGCCACACGTTTTCCTTCCGCGTAGACGTTCCGGCGATCGAGCGGATCGGGGCCTCCGGTGTAGTCCTCCGACAGATGCGCGAGCATCGGCGGCTGTGGACCGTAGATGGCGCCGGAACTGGTCAGCAGGAAGTTCTTTGCGCCGCACTCGGCGGCAAACCGCAGACAGCGCGTGGTTCCACCGACAATCGTGCTGATCATCTGCCGCGGATTGTTCTCCGTCAGCTCGGCGCTGGCTTCCGTGGCGGCGTGGATGACGTGATCGAACTTCTGTCCCGAGAGTTCGAATTCACACACGTCGCCGGTCACGAAATGAAAGGCGGAGTTCCCGGCGAGATGCGGCGCCTTGCGCCGAAAGCGGTCCGCATCGCGCGTCAGGATCGTCGCATCGATCTGCAAGCCTAGCTTGTCGTTAAACGCTGCCAGCGCTTCCAGCATCCAGCACCCGAAGAAACCTGTGCCACCGGTGAGGAACAGGCGCGCGCCGCGCAGCTCTCCCCACAGTTCGGCATTCGCGTCGCAAATGCGGCTCAAGTCGTCGGATAGCGGGTTTTCGGGCAGATTCATTTCCGGTCTTCGGATGTTATCCACGACGTCGTGTTTCGACAATACGCGCCACAGAGTGCCGCCTTCCTCGCCTACCTTGAGCTATCCGAAGACTAAGTGGTGCTGCTATAGTGCCAAACGTAATTCGGAGTGTCTCTATGGACTTGAAGAATATTGTTGAGCAACTTAAGCAGGAGAGGGCCAGATTGGATGCTGCAATAGCGGCGCTGGATGGAATCGGCGGCCGTCGTCCGGGGCGTCCCGCTGGAGTCAGTAGTGCGGGCGGGCGTCGTCGTCGTCACATGAGCGCCGCCGCGCGGCGGAGGATCTCAGCGGCGATGAAAGCGCGTTGGGCAGAACGCAAACGGAAAACAGCGTAGTATTTGCGGCAAGGAAGATCGGGAAGCAAGCTTCTGGCTTGCTTCCCATTTTCTTTGCCGATTCGAGCGGCTATTCCTCCAGACTGGCGACTACTACAAACTCGAACGGTACCGGCATCACCGCCGACGTCTTCCCCTCCGTCGCCGTCAGTACCGCATCCAGATTGACCCGGGGCATTGCCAGCAGTTTGAAGGTGTCGCCCGGCTTTGCGTTATCCAGGGCATCGCCCGGCGG
>Ga0310810_10010876_pt1 | contig 10616 bp, 6 predicted proteins | sample NCmetagenome_FD_207641 | JGI IMG/M metagenome (GOLD analysis project Ga0310810, IMG submission 207641) | Soil microbial communities from experimental microcosm in Duke University, North Carolina, United States - NC | ecosystem: Engineered > Artificial ecosystem > Soil microcosm > Unclassified ... | reverse complement strand
CATTGGCCTTTGCGAAGAATCACGGTCACCTCGACGCGATTCGCCGCGCCTGCGGCGAGCGTGAACATCGAGCTCGACATCGCGGGATCGGCCGTCGGCCGCATCCTCGACGCACCCGAGCAAGCACTCGAGGGCGTAGACCTCGTCTTTACATCCGCGTTGTCGGCGCTCGAAGCAATGGCCTGCGGGCGCGGCGTGATCGTCTGCGACGGGCGCGGGCTGGCCGGCTGGGTGTCGCCGGCCCGCTACGACGAGTGGCGGCCCTTGAATTTCGGTCTCGCGACATTGCGCGCGCCGGTCACCGTCGAATCCGTACTCGGCGAGATCGATCGCTACTCTGTCGAGGATGCGGGGCTCGTTGCCGATCGCGTCCGATCGGAAGGCGGGGTGAACGCACAGGCTCGCCAGTACTCGGCGATCTACGCGGCCGCGCTCGCCGACGATACGTGGCGCGAGAACATCGCGTCCAGCCGGGCGACGCTGGCGCGCTACGTTGAGGAGTGGTCGCCGCCTGGGTCACACCTGCGCGCCTGGCTCGAGGAGCGCGCACACCTGCTCGGCGAACTTGGCGCCGGGCTGATCGCCGGACGAGCTGTCGCGGACGTCGACTACGCGTTCGGTCAGCCCGGGAGTGACCGCCACATCCAGCCAATGTCGGGTCTCTCGCCCTTCGACGGCGCGTCTCGCTGGACCGATGGTGCGTCGGCTCTGTTCGTGCTGCGCGCGCCGGCCGCGGGTTCGTGGCTGCTCCGTCTCCGCCTGGTGCCCTTCCTGCACCCGTTGCACAGATCCCAGCGGGTTGGGCTCGAGGTGAACGGCCTCACGCTGGTGGAACGAACGTTCGAAGGCGATGAGCCCGGAGATCCCGTCGCCGTCTTCGCGACGATTCCCGCGGATCGTGTACCCGACGATGGCCTGCTCTGGATCCGGCTGATGCTTCCCGATGCCGTCGGCCCCGCGGCGCTCGGACTCAACGAGGATTCACGCAAGCTGGCCGTGTCGCTCATCGACCTTCGCGTGACGGCGGCGTGAAGCCGGCGCCCGCTGCCGCGCTGTTCAGCTCCCCAAGCCGAACGACACGTACTTCATGTCGAGGTACTCCTCGATGCCCCAGACACCGCCTTCGCGTCCGACGCCTGACATCTTCATGCCGCCGAACGGCGCTTGTGCAGTGGACGGAATACCGTCGTTGACGCCGACGATGCCGTAATCCAGCGCTTCGGCGACGCGGAAGGCGCGGGTGAGGTCGCGCGTCCAGACGTAGGCGGCAAGCCCGAACGGCGTGTCGTTGGCCTGGCGCACGGCGTCGCTGTCGTCCGTGAACGGCACGATCGGCGCCACCGGGCCGAACGTCTCCTCCTCCAGCAGCCGCATACCGCGTTTTACCGACGTCAGAACCGTTGGCTTGAAGATCAAGCCTTCACCTGCGCCGCCGCCGACGACCGCCTTCGCACCCTTGCTCAGGGCATCATCCACGTGGGCGCGGACCTTGGCCAGGCCCTGCGCGTCCACCAGCGGGCCGACCTGCGTGGCCGGATCCATCGGATCGCCAACCTTGAGCCCGGAGGTCGCGGCCGCGAACTTCTCGACGAAGCGATCGTGGATGTCGGCGTGCACGTAGATGCGGTTCGCGCAGACGCAGGTCTGGCCGGCATTGCGGAACTTCGACGCGAACACTTCCTTGACGGCGGCATCGATGTCAGCGTCGCCGAATACAAGGAACGGCGCGTGGCCGCCCAGTTCGAGCGACATCCGCTTCATCGTCTTCACGGCCTGTCCGGCGAGGAGCACGCCGATCTCGGTGCTGCCGGTGAAGCTCAGTTTCCGAATCGCCGGATCCTCGAAGAACACCCGCGACACCGCGGCCGGATCCGAGGCCGGCAGCACCTGGAAGACGTCCGGCGGGCCGCCCACCGCGGTCCAGAGCTCGGCGAGGCGGACAGCGGTCAACGGCGACTGCTCCGCCGGCTTGACGACCACCGTGCAGCCTGCGGCGAGCGCCGGCGCGGCCTTGCGGGTGATCATCGCGGCCGGGAAATTCCACGGCGTCACCGCGTACGCCGGCCCGACGGGTTGAGGCTGAACGAGGATTCGCTTGTGTGAAAACTGGCTCGGCACCGTCGTGCCGTAGACGCGCTTGGCTTCCTCGGCGTACCACTCGACGAACGAAACCGCGTAACGAACTTCTCCGCGCGCCTCGGTGATCGGCTTTCCCATTTCCTGGGTCATGGTGCGGCCGAGCGCGGCTTCCTCGGCCATCATCGCCGACGCCCACGCGCGCAGGGTGGCGGCACGCTCGTAAGCCGTGGTCTTGCGCCAGGTGCCGAACGCCGCCACGGCGCGGGCAGCCGCGGCGCGGGCCTCGGCTGCGCCGTTGTCCGCGATCGATGCCACCGCGCTGCCGGTGGCCGGGTTCATCACTTCAAACGTCGCGCTCATCGCTCCACCTCTTGCTGCATCATTGCCCACAACGCTTCGACGTGCGGGCGTTCGGTCGGTTCCGATCCAATCGAGACGCGGACCATCCAGCGGTCATCGAGAATCGCCGGTGTCAGGTACGCGGCGCCGCTCCTGTTGAGGCGATCGCACCACTCACGCGTGTGACGATCGAGCGCCTCGCCGCTGAGTCCGTCCGGTTCATGCCGCAGGCAGAGCGTCTGGAGCGGCACCGGCGCCAGCAGCCGCCAGTTCTTCGTCTGCTGCACCCGATCTGCGAGCCACTGCGCGTTCGCGATGTCACGACGCAGCCGCGACTGCAGGCCGCCGACGCCCTGCTCCCGCACGAGGAACCACAACTTCAGGGCGCGGAACCGCCGCCCCAGCGGGATCCCCCAATCACGGTAGTTCGTCACCCTGCCATCTGCTGATGATTGCAGATAACTGGGGTTGGTGGACATCACCCGGACGAGGTGCTCCGGGTCCCGTACGAAGTAGACGGAGCAGTCGAACGCCGCCCCGAGCCACTTGTGCGGGTTGATGACAACCGAGTCCGCCAGCTCGACGCCGTTCCACATCCAGCGGCACTCGGGCAGGACCATAGCCGAGCCGGCCATGGCTGCGTCCACGTGCAGCCAGAGCCCATGGCGCTCGGCCAGCGGCGCGATGGCACTCACCGGGTCGAGCGACGTGGTCGTCGTGGTGCCGGTCGTTGCGACGATGGCGCACGGGCGCAAGCCGCGGGAGAGGTCGTCGAGGATGGCCGCCTCGAGCGCGTCGGCCTTCATCGCGTACTCCTCGTCGTGCGGCACGTGGCGAACGTTCGCGCGGCCGAAGCCGGCCAGGAGCGCGGCTTTGTCCACGGAGCTGTGCGCGTGCGCCGACGTGTAGACGACGAGCGGCTGTTCCTCGGCCTGGAACCCGCCGCGGCTGGCGCCGTACTGCGTGGCGCGCTCGCGCGCGCAGAGCAGAGCGATCAGGGTGCTCGTGGATGCCGTGTCCTGGATGACGCCGCTCCACCGTTCCGAGAGACCGACCATCTGGCGCAGCCAGCCGGTCGTGACCTCCTCCAGTTCGGTCAGGGCCGGACTCGACTGCCACGCGAGGCCGAGCACGCCGAGACCGGTGCTGAGGTAGTCACCGAGCACGCTCGAGAGCGTCCCGTTACACGGGAAGTAGCCGAAGAAGTGAGGGTGCTGCCAGTGCGTGAGCCCGGGCATGATCAGCGAGTCGAGGTCGCGCAGGATCGCGTCTACAGGTTCCGGGGCTGCGGGCGGCGCGATCGGGAAGCGCGCCTTCACCTCGCCCGGTTCGACCTGGGCCATCACCGGCCGCTCAGCCACGTGCGCGCGGTAGTCGGCGATGAAATCGATCACCGCGTAGCCGGCGCGGCGAAACTCATCAGGGGTCATTTCGGGATCATAAGGGCTGGGGCCTGGGGCTTGGGGCTTGGGCTTCGGTTCTGCGCTAGGATTGCGCGGTCCGGTGCACCCACCAGGCCGGGCAGGAGGACAGGACCGTGAAGCATGTGATGTGGGCGGTGGCGGCGGCTGTCGTGATGGCGGCGGGGGCGCATGGGCTGAGCGCGCAGGGCGCGGCGCAGGCCGATCCCCGGATGAGCTTTTTCATCACGAGCGTCGGCTCGGGCAATGGCGCCAATCTCGGGGGCCTTGCCGGTGCGGACGCGCATTGCCAGAACCTCGCTAAAGCCGTCGGCGCCGGCAACAAGCAGTGGCACGCGTACTTGAGCACTCAGGGCCCGAACGCGGTGAACGCCAAGGACCGCATCGGGACGGGACCGTGGTTCAACTCGAAGGGCGTGCAGATCGCGGCCAGCGTCGCCGACCTGCACTCGGACAAGAACAACCTGACCAAGGAAACGCAGCTCACCGAGAAGGGGACGGTCGTGAACGGGCGCGGCGACACGCCGAACACGCACGATATCCTGACCGGCTCGAACCTCGATGGCACCGCGTTCGCGGCCGGCGAGGATCACACCTGCAACAACTGGACGAGCCAGACCGACGGCTCGGCCAACATGGGCCACCACGATCGCCAGGGCGGCGGCGCCAACCCGAACTCGTGGAACAACGCCCACCCGTCGAAGGGCTGCAGCCAGCAGAACCTGATTGCCACCGGCGGCAACGGCCTCTTCTACTGCTTCGCGGTGAAGTAGGTCTTGGGGTCTTGGAGTCTTGGGGTCTTGAGGGTACGGCCCTCAACACCCCGAGGCTTCCAGGCCGCCCCCAAGACCTCAAGACCCCAAGACCTCAAGACCTTACCGTCCGTCCAGCTTCTTCAACCCCGCCGCAACTTCCGCGAGCTTCACGAATTCCGCGCGGTCGCCATTGGGATCGGCGCCCCTGAACTGACGGGCCCGCGCGATCAGCCGATCGAACGACGCGTCCGGCGCGTGCGGCGAATCACGAAGCAGCAAGCCAAGCTCCGCCACCGCCGATGCGAATCCGAGGTTGCCGCCGAGCGGCTCGACGCGATTCTGAATCACCGCCGAAATCAGCTCGCTGCGATCGCCATTGGGCGCCTTGTAGCGCAGCTTCACCGTCAGCAGCTCCGCCGCCGAGCCCGGTGCCACCGACGGCTTGGGATTCGGCTGGTATTTGAGCGGATCGACGAGCGGCCGATCCGATTCAGCGCCGACCGGGACGATCTCGTAGATCGCGGTGACGGTGTGGCCCGCGCCAATCTCGCCGGCGTCCTTGCGATCGTCGTTGAAGTCCTCGTTCTGGAGCATGCGATTCTCGTAGCCGACCAGGCGATACGCGCTGACCGCCGCCGGGTTGAACTCCACCTGGATCTTTACGTCCTTGGCGATGGTCACGAGAGTGCTTCCCGCCTCGCGCACCAGCACCTTGTTGGCCTCCTGCACCGAGTCCAGGTACGAGTAGTTGCCGTTCCCCTTGTCGGCCAGCAGCTCCATCGTCGAGTCCTGCAGGTTTCCTTCGCCGACGCCGAGCACCGACAGGAAGACGCCGCTCTTCCGTTCGCGCTCGATCAGGCGGAGCAGATCCTCGTGGCTGGTCACGCCGACGTTGAAGTCCCCGTCAGTAGCGAGGATCACGCGGTTGATGCCGTTCGGATCGAAGTGCTCGCGCGCGGTCGCGTAGGCGAGCTGGATTCCAGCCGCGCCGTTGGTCGAGCCGCCGGCCCGGAGGGTGGCAATCGCGCTGTGAATCTCCGACCTGCGGTCCCCTGGCGTCGGCGGCAGGACGAGGCCGCTGGCGCCGGCGTAGACGACGATTGCCACGCGATCCTGCGGGCGAAGCGTATCGGTCAACAGCCGCATCGAGGCCTGCACCAGCGGCAGCTTGTCCTGCGGCTGCATCGACCCGGACACGTCGAGCAGGAACACGAGATTGCGCGGCGGCGTCTCGCCGGCCGGCAGTGCGCGGCCCTGCAGCCCGATCAAGGCGAGGTGATGCGCCGGATTCCACGGGCACGCGGCGAGCTCGGTCGCGACCGAGAATGGCTCGCCCCTCGACGGTTCGCGATAGTCGAAGCGGAAGTAGTTGATGAACTCCTCGACGCGAACGGCATCCACGGGAGGAAGGTTCCCATTGGTCAGGAAGCGGCGCGTGTTTGCGTATGACGCCGTGTCCACGTCAATCGAGAACGTAGACAGCGGCTCTTTGGCGACGCGGCGGAACGGGTTCTCTGTGATTGGCGCGTAACCTTCGCGGGCCCGTCTCGCTCCCGGCCACGTCCCGATGTCGGTTTCGGGCCGAAATGTCGGGGACCCGGTTATGCCGCCGGCAACACCGCCGGCCACACCGGCTGACCGTCCACGCTTGTTCCGGCGCGGCGACTCTCCGGTCACCGTGACGCTCTCGCTGAGGGACGCAACTTCGATGGCCGGCGACCACGTGACGGCCGCGCCGTTGGTGATGTCCACCTCCGTTTGCGCCGTCCTGAACCCGGTCAATTCGGCGGTAACGGTGTAGTGGCCCGTTTGAAGAGCGACGAACGTGTAGCGCCCGCGCTCGTCGCTCATCATCGACGCACGTTGCGGTCCTGTTGCGGTCACGGTGACGCCGGGCAGGACCGCCCCGGCGTTATCGGTGATGACACCTGAGAGGCGGCCGGTCGCCGCCATCATCAGGTGTGTGAGCGAAAACACCACGAGCAGAGCAAGTCCGACGCGCATGCGCATGACTCACCTCCAGGCAGGCGGTGATCGGACGAGCAAAGCGCATGCCCGCGCGATCGGCGTCTTTTTCCTTTAGACACCGCGCGCAAGTAATTGGCTGTCTGGTGTTATTGGATCGCGGCTGACCGGATAATTGGAGTTACTTCGCCTCTTCCCACTGCACATCTGGCCGCGATTTCAAAGCCGTTACCTCGATCTCGATCTTCATGCGCGGATCCGCCAGGCCGGCCTCGATCATCGTCGCCGCCGGCCGCACCTCGGCAAAGGCGCGGCGAAGCGCCGGCCAGCACTTCGGAAAGTCGGCCGCTCGGGGAAGGATGTAGTGCACGCGCACAACGTCGGTGAGCGCGGCGCCGGCCTCGCTCAGCGCGTGCTCGATGTTCCTGATCGTCTGCTCGGCTTGCGCCGCCACATCGTCTTCGATCGTCATGGTCGCGTAGTTGAACCCCGTCGTGCCCGAGACGAACACCCAGTCGCCGGCAACGACCGCGCGTGAGTAGCCGATCTCCTGCTCGAACGTCGATCCCGAACTGATTAGACGTCTCTCCATCGCGCCTCAGTAGACGATGGCCTGGTGGACCAGCGTCTGGAACTTGGACCGGATGTCCGTGAAGTTGGGGAGCTGGTTGAGCATCAGCGCAAGCACGAGCCGCGCCGACGGATCCACCCGATAGACGGAGCCGTAGGCGCCGCCCCACCCGTACGCGCCGACCGGATCGAGGCCGTTGCCGCCAACGTGCTCGGTTGTCTCGAATGCCAGGCTGAATCCGAGGTCCACGCCGTGCAGCATTCCCGACTGGTTGTGGGTCATCAGCGCCACGGTGCGCGGCGCCAGCAGCCGCACGTCGCCGATGACGCCGTCGCCGCGCACCATCTCGAGGAACCGCGTGTAGTCGCGGGCGGTCGAGACCAGCCCGGCGCCGCCGGCGAAGTTCCGGCGCGGTCCGTTGACGTAATGACCCTGCCCGCGCGCGCCGTCCGGTGCCCTGACGAGCAGGTCATCCCTGGTGTTGGCATAAACGGTGACGAGCCGGTCCTTCTTGTCCTGCGGCACGAAGAAGAAGGTGTCCTTCATGCCGAGCGGCTCGAAGATGCGCGTCTGGAAGAACCGGTCGAGCGGCATGCCGGAGGCGCGCTCCACCACACACCCGAGGATGTCGGTGTTGTAGCCGTAAACCCACGCTTCGCCGGGCTGCGCCACGAACGGCAGCGAGGCGAGCCGCTCCATCGAGTCGCAGACCGGTTCGTCCTTGTCCGCGAGGTACCAGCCGTAGCCGGCAGCGGGACCGAGCGCCTTGCTCTCGTACATCTCCCCGACTTCTTCGCTCACGCCGTACGAGATCCCGGCGGTATGCGTCAGCAGGTCTTTGATCGCAATCGGCCGCTTCGCCGGACGGACCTGCGTGCCGCCGTCTTCGAGACGGGTGATGACCTTGGTCTTCTCATACGCGGGGATGAAGCGGCTGACGGGGTCCATCAGCCCGATCCGCCCCTCTTCCATCAGCATCAGCACGGCGACGCTGGTGATCGCCTTGGTCTGCGACGCGATCCGGAAGAGGCTGTCGGTCGTCATCTTCACGCCGGCCTCTTTGTCGCGCCAGCCGAAGGCCTTGTCGTACACCGGCTTCCCGTCCTGCAGCACGAGCGCTACCGCGCCGGCGATCTGGTTCTTGTCCACGAACTCCTGCAGCACCGGATCGAGCCGCGCGAGGCGGCCGGCGTCGATTCGGAGCGGACGCATCGACGACGACGGAGGCGCCGCCGACTGGGCCATCGGCGCGGCGGCCAGGAGCGCGAGAGCAGCGGAGAGTGTCAGCGACAGACGGCAGGTGTGACGCATGGCGCGGCTAATCTACCGCGAACCGGGACTCCGGTGCGCTTGGATACAATCCCCCGTTGCCAGGCTGCTGCAGAACGCAGCCTGAAGTGAAAAGTGAGATGTGAGAAGTGAGAAGCACGAAAAACTCTCTGCAATCCGACCTTCTCACCTCTCACTTCTAACTTCTAACCTCAGGTTGCTGGCGTTTTCAGCAACCTGTTTTAGGAGGCCCGATGTCACGTGTTCACCTGCTGCTGTTGTCGGCCCTGCTGCTCGGCGGTACGCAGCCGTTCGCGCAACAGGGAGCGGCCGGGCAAAACCAGGAGCCGCGCGCGGATACGGCGAAGCCCGAGTCGCTGGTGCTTTCGACCGCCGAAACGCTGGAGTTCACGACCGACGAGGTGACATGGCCGTCCGTGGACGTGTCGCCGGACGGTCGCACGCTTGTCTTCGACGTGCTCGGCGACCTCTACACGCTGCCGATCGACGGCGGCACGGCGACGCGCATCATCGGCGGCCTCTCCTTCGAGAGCCAGCCGCGCTACTCGCCCGACGGCAAGCAGATCGCGTTTCTGAGCGACCGCACCGGCGTGGAGAACCTGTGGATCGCCGACGCCGACGGCAGCAACCCCCGGGCGGTGAGCAAGGACGGACTGACCCGCGATCGTCCGCAGATCATGACTTCTCCCAGCTGGACGCCAGACGGCCAGTACATCGTCGTTTCGAAGTCGAGGCCGCCCGACCCGGGTACGTTCTGGCTCTTCCTGTATCACCGGGACGGCGGGAACGGCGTGCGGATCGGCGCCGCGCCTCCGCCTCAACCCGGGCCCGATGCACAAGGACCTCCGCCGCCGCCGGCGCCGAATCGAATGGGCGCGGTGGTCTCGCCCGATGGCCGCTATGTCTACTACGCGCAGCGGAGCGGCTCCTTCACCTACAACGCGCGATTCCCGCTCTGGCAGATCTATCGTCACGATCGCGAAACCGGCGACGCCTCTCAGGTAACCAACGCGCAGGGGAGCGCGATGCGGCCGCTGCTCTCGCCCGACGGCAAGTTCCTGGTCTACGGCACCCGCTACAAGACGGACACCGGGCTCCGCGTGCGCAATCTCGAGACCGGCGGGGAGCGGTGGCTGGTGCTGCCCGTGACGCGTGACGATCAGGAGTCACGCGCCTCGCGCGACACCTTGCCCGGCTACGCGTTCACGCCCGACGGCAAGTCGCTGGTGGTGCCGATCGGCGGCAAGCTGCAGCGCGTCGATTTCGAGACCGGTGCGACGCGTGCAATCCCGATGAGCGTCCCGGTGAGGGCCGAGATCGCGCCGCGCGTCTACACGCCGGTTCGGATGGACGATGGCGATCGCGTGCGGGCACGGCTGATTCGCTGGCCCGTGCTCTCGCCAGACGGCGCGCGCGTGGTGTTCAGCGCGATGAATCGCCTCTATGTCGCCGACATGCCGAACGGCTCCCCGCGGCTGCTCACCAGCGGTCCGCAGGGACCGAGCGAGCGCGGCGGAACGGCGCCGGAGGGCGAGTTCATGCCCTCCTGGTCCCCGGACGGACGCTCTATCGTCTACGCCACCTGGACGAGCCGCGGCGGCCACATCAAGCGTGTCTCCGCAACCGGCGGCGCGCCCGAGACGCTCACTCGCTTCGAGGGCTACTACCTCGATCCGGTCGTCACTCCGGACAGCTCGAAGGTCGTGTTCCTGTCGGGCGCCGTCAGCGACCAGCTCTACTCAATCCTGCTGGATACCCCGCCAGAGGGCGAAGCACACCGGGAGCCGGACGCGATCGGTGAGATCGGCGGCATCACCCCGCCGAACACGCTGGAGATCCGGTGGATTCCCGCCGCGGGCGGCGCCTCGACGCTCGTCGCCGCGGCTCAAAGCGGGCGGCGGCCGCACTTCCTGCAGAACAATTCGTCGCGCATCTACCTGAGCGGACCGAGCGGCCTGCAGTCGATCGACATCAGCGGCTACGACCGGCGCACGCTGCTGCGCGTCACCGGCTCGGGGCCGGGAAACAACCCGCCTGCCGCCGACGAGATCCAGCTCTCGCCCGACGGCACGCGCGCATTCGTGTCGCTGCAAGGCAAGCACTTCGTGATTCCAGTCGCGAAGACCGGCCGCGAAACGCTCGAGGTCAAGATTCAGGGGCGCGGCGACACCACCGTTCCGGTCACGCGCCTGTCAC
>Ga0310810_10010874_pt1 | contig 10618 bp, 12 predicted proteins | sample NCmetagenome_FD_207641 | JGI IMG/M metagenome (GOLD analysis project Ga0310810, IMG submission 207641) | Soil microbial communities from experimental microcosm in Duke University, North Carolina, United States - NC | ecosystem: Engineered > Artificial ecosystem > Soil microcosm > Unclassified ... | reverse complement strand
CGATATAACACCCGCTGTTCCTGAACGTTAAAAGCCACCACCGAGAACTTGCCGAACTGCGGTTCCCGCGACAGCCGCCGCAACACCGTCACCAGCGCCAGCGTATCGATGGGCCGCAGGCTGGATAAGTTTGAATTCTGGGGCGCGAAGTTGACCAGGATTTTGATGTTCAGCGGCTTGCCGGGAGCGCGCTCAACCGGTGGCTCTTCGTTGAACTGCTCGTACTCGGCCCGCTCGACCGCTCCGGCGGCGATGGCGGGCTGGATATCCTTGTCCCGGTCGGCCAGTGCCGCTTCCGCGTCCCAATAAAACGAGCAGACTCGTTCGGAACGATCTTTCATTAAGAGATCGATGTGGTACTTGCCTTCCCCGAGGTCGAACAATCCACCCAGCACTGCGTCGCCCTTGGCGTCGTCGGGAAGCTTGGGCACGCTGATGCGCTGGACGAAGTACACGGGATCGTCCTTGCGAACTTCGGAAGTCACGCGAACCAGGATCGAGAGCAGATTCTCGTTGCCGGCCACATCGCGCAGCGGCAAGTTGATTTCGTAGCCCCCATGGAAGCGCAGGTCGAATCCCAGGGTAGGTTTCACGGGATCCACCGAGCACGCCAGATCCTTGCGGACTTCCTGGGCTTCGAGGACTGCCAGATCGGAGCCGTTGAGTTGAATTCGGGTTCCGACACCGGGAAGCGGCGACTGCGCCCAGGCGGCTACGGCACACAGAGCGAAACCCGCCCAAAAAGCGGCGCGCGCCAGTTTGTGCCAGAACCAAGCCGACATAACGTCGTATCCATTAGAGCACCGAATCGACGCCGATGTTACCGCCCCCATTCCGTCAACTGCTGGAGGACGCCTTCCGCGGCCTTCTGTCCGGCCGCCTTCTTCGAAAGACCTTGCGCCTGGCCGACCCATTCTTTGCCGATGCGGACTTCGACGGTAAAGGTTTTGGAGTGCTCCGGCCCCTGCTCCCCCACGATGTAATAGCGCGGCGGGGGCAGCTTGAGTGCCTGCGCCATTTCCTGCAGCGCGCTTTTATAATCCGCCATGGCGCCGTCCACGCTGCCCGCGGCGCTTCCCTCCACACTTCCGTCCGCGGCCGCAAAGGCGCCGACCACCTGCGTTTCAATGAACGCCCGCGCGGGTTCGAGGCCGCCGTCCAGATAGATCGCGGCGATCAGAGCCTCCACGGCATCCGACAGCAAGGCTTTTTTGGCGCGGCCGCCGCTCATCTCCTCGCCCCGGCCGAGGAACAGAAAATCGCCCAGGGAAAGGCTCTGCGCCACTTCGTAAAGGCGGGTCGCGCTCACCAGGTGAGCCTTGAGCTTGGACAAACGCCCTTCCGGCGCCGAAGCGAAGCGTCGCACCAGGCAGGCACTAACCACGAATCCCAGGATGGCGTCGCCCAGGAACTCCAGTTGCTCATTGTCGCCTGCGGACGGGCTTTCGCCCGTCTGCTCGTGCATCCTGGATTTGTGCGTGAGAGCGCGCTGGAGCAATTCCCGATCCCGAAACGCGTGCCCGATGGCCGCTTCAAGAGCCTCCAGTTCGGCCGCCATGGGAGTCGCTGCTACTTGGCGGTTTTGGCCTTTTCGGCGCGCGCTTTTTCAGCCTGCGCCACCTGCTTGATCTGGTCGGGAATATTCGGCATGGCCAGCGCTTTATCCAGCGCGGCGATGGCCTGGTCCGGCTTACCGGCGTCGGTGTAGGCGCCGGCCATGCGGATGAACGTTGCCGGCTGAACCTGGCTCGCGGTTTCGGTGGCGGTCTTGAACTCGCCCGCCGCGTCGTCGTATTTCTTCCGCGCCACGGCGATCAATCCCAGGGCTTCATGCCCCCGCGCCAGATCGTCCTTCTTGAGGTCGGCCCACTGCTGATCGGTGATCTGCGGATTTGGCTTGGCCGCGGTGGGGATGAGCTTCATGCCGTCATTGGCGTATTTCTCCGCCTTGGTGAGCTTTTCTTCCTTGTCCAGGTCGAACTCGCGCGTGGTGCGCGCGGTTTCGGCGGCCAGCATGAGCATAGCGTTGTAATCCTTGGGATTCGCTTCCAGCGCCTGCTGGTAGTAGATGATGGCCTTGGTTACGTTTCCGCCCATCTCATACGCTTCGGCCGCCATGGTCAGCGCGAAGCTGCGATATTCGCTCTTGGGGAAACTCTTCACAAACGTGTCCGAGGCGGCCACGCGCGCATCCACCGTGGTTGCATTGACGATGGCCTGCAAGGCCTTCACTTCGTCGGGCGAGGGCGGGTTCTGCTGCGCAGGCAGCAACACAGTCCCCATTGCCAGCAGCGTCATTGCGGAAAAAACTTTCTTCATCACTCCTGCTCCTTTGATTTAGGATTCCTGGCGAAGGCGCCCGTCAGACCTCTCTGCGCCTCCTGCCGCGCCAGATCAGAGATACCCTGAACCGCCAGCGCGGCCTTATAATTCTCCTGGGCCGGTTCCTTTTCGCCCTGCGAATCGGCCAGCTTGCCGATATACACCAGAGCCCAGGCTTTGGTGGCAGGATCCGGTTCCAGCTCCAATATCTTGCGGAAAAACCGGTCGGCCGTCTCCGGGTCCCGATCCAGCAAAGCGATCCGCGCCAAACCATAATACGCTTTGGCGTGCATGGCCTGCTGCTGGGTTTCCTGCAGCGCTTTCAGGAACAGCTCTTTGGCTTTGGCGGAATTCCCCGCCGCCTTTTCGCGATCCAGAAATAACTGCTCGGCGTCGTCCAAGGTCTTGGCCGCACCGGTCAGCTCGGGCTCCTTGACCTCCGAGGTCACGCGGTACGTTCTAACCGGCCGCTCCTTGAGGAAATCGATCTTGGCGATGCGCTGCTGCTCTTTCTTGACATCGATTTGGGAAACCAGATCGGGGAAGTACAGCCGCATAGCCACTTCCTGGCGTTCGTAGAGCTGCAGGAGCTCGGCGAAGGCCGGGGCCAGAACGAAGCCTTCGCGCGCCGCCTGCTCCGCCAGCGCGGACCGCCGGTCGATCCGGCTCTCCACCGCCTTGATGAAACTTTCGGTTGCCAGCCGCACGAAGTCGATACGGAACTGCTCGCCCAGCAGCGGCGACTGCAGGGCGTACTCGCCCAAACGGGATTTCTTCTGGAGCTCCTCGGCGAAACGCGCGCCCAGCGGATCCACCATGTAACGCAGATAAGCGTGGCGCAGGTCGAAAATCGGTTGTTCCACGGCGGGGGTGACCACCACGAAATAGTCGTCGATGTAATTGCGGAACTGGACTTGATTGGGCGCGCCCATTAGATCGACCAGAATTTGGAAGCGCCCGCGCCGAACACCGGTGCTGACGTTGCGCAGATACGCATTGACTTGCTGGACCGCGAGCGTGACAGGCTCGTGCAGCTGCGCGATGGCGCGGTCATAATCGGGCTGGGCCTGCTGCCACAGGACCCCCAGCCTGGCTTCCTGGTAGAAAGCGGCGAGCACCGGGGGAAACTCGTAGAGTGTGTCCGCGTCGACCGGCTGCGGCAGATCCGGATTGGCGGGTGTGAAATCCGGCGCGCCTTTACTGACCAGCGCGAAAGAAATGTACTGGCTCAGCTCCGCCGCGGGATTCCTGGGTTTGTGATCCCGCACAAACCGCTTGAGAGGCGTGAGGCTGGCCAGATTCTGCTTGGCCAGATAGTCGCGCACGCGGGCGCGCAGCGGATTGTTCGTGGAGGAATCGGCCTGTTCATCATAGCCCGCCGCATTAATCGCCGCCAGGACGTAGAACAAGGTCTGATTGGAATCGAGCTGGTTATAGGGTTCCGGAGGCGCCGGGGCTTCACGTGGAGGTGGCGTGCGCTGAGGAGGGCGCGTCTGCGGCCACGCCACGGCTGCGGTCAGCAGCCAGATCGACAGAAAATGCGCAAAGCGGCGCAACAAAACCTCTAGTCTCCCAGTATATCCAGGGCCGCCTGGAGCTCGCTCAATGCATGCGGATCGCGAGTGGCGGAAATCCCGCGGCGGTACAGGTCGCGGGCCTGATCCAGTTTGCCCAGCTTTTCCAGGGCCTGTCCGCCGTGATAGTAGGCGGCGGAATACTTGGGATCGGTCGTCAGGACGGCTTCGAACTCCTGCACGGCGCCTTCCAGGTCGCCCGAGCGGACGTGCTCCATCGCTAAGCCGTAGCGGGCGAAGGTGTTGGCGGGGTTATCCGCCAGGAGTTGCCGCAATGTTTCCAGCCTTGCGTTATCCAAAATATGGTTTGTCCAATCTGTTAGGATACATCCTGAAAACGTGGCGTGCCCTTTTTTTGTACCTTCCCGTCGCTTGGAACTGGCCGGATGGGTGCGCCCGCCCCGATTTCCTCTAGGCGATCCGTTTTCCGGCGCCTGCCACGCCCAGCCGGCCGATATCGTCGAGCCCCCTGAAGCGCACCAGCGCGAACTGTGCAATTGCGGCTATGCACGGACTCGCTGTGACCGCTTTCCCGAAGGCAGTGCGCCGGACGCCGTGCGCTTCTCGGTCACCGGCGAGACCGTCACCCGGCTGTCGATTATTTATGTGATCGAAAAGGATCACGCTCCGGTGGAGCACGGCACGATCGAGTACGGTGTCGAGGACGCTCGTCTGGAGGGGCCGAATATCAGCGATGTTCTGGTTCAGCAGGCGCGGGCGTTCCTGGAGAGTTACCTGCGCCGGCGAGTCCAGAGCGCGTCCGCTTGAACCTTGTGACGGCTTGAGCATCGGAAGGCGGATAAGACGATGCGAACGGAAATGCTGCGATTCAACGGCACTGTCGAGCGGGATCCCGCCATCGATGCGTGGATGAGAGAGCACGCCGGTGAGTTGGGAGCCATTGCGCAGCGGTGGTTTGAAGTGATGAGAAAATGCGGGGACGAAGTCCGGGAGCTCCTGCATGACGGCTGCCCGGTCGCATGTCTGGGAGATGTGCCCTTTGGCTACGTCAATGTATTCACTTCACACGTAAATGTTGGATTCTTTCAGGGCGCATCGCTGCCGGATCCGGGCCACTTGCTGCAAGGCAGCGGCAGGTTCATGCGCCATGTGAAATTGAAACCGGGAATCGCCACAAACGCCGCAGCCCTAAGCAAGCTCATCAATACGGCATACTCGGATATAAAAAAGCGCGTCGAAAACGGCTAGCACGCTCGCGGCCGGCGTGTCCGCTATCACGGTCGCTTCGCTTTCGTATCCACGTCGGCGACACCACCAAGATATACGCACGCATCCGCCATCTGGCCGAGAGTCAGAGGACTTCCCTGAAAGATGCTCCTGCATCCGCCGGGGCCGCGGCAGTTAAATATTGTCCTGCCCATAAACTCCTCGGCTTTGAAGTCTCGAAATGGCAAACGCTGGAGCGGCACCAGTACTGGGCGGGCCTGCGTCTTCAACGCGCGGTCGAACTTTCGATAGTCGGGATCGGGGCCCGCGGCGGCTCCCGGCGGAATGTCTAGACGGCCGCCCAGTGGAATCACCGCCAGCGTTCGACCGGGGTAATCGCTTTCCAGCATCCTCACGATTCCGATGTCTTGTCCCATGTTAGAAAGGTAATCCGCTGGCATCGTCCGATAGAAGTGCGCGGCGCCATAAATCACCAAGGCCTTACCGTGCTTTTGAAGCACCTGTTGCTTCAGGACGGAGACGGCGGCGGTCTCACGGCTACGCTTGTCTCCAGGTCCAGGGTCACCCCCGAAAACGCGAACTCGCGCATCGGCAGGCAGCCTCGAATTGACATCGCGGACGGCTGCGAGAAACTCCGCGTAAACTGATGAGTCCCAGACTCCGTTGGCGCCCTGGGTTGTGGTCTTCCAGACCTGCTCCAACTGAGCCCTGGGTACATTCTCGCCTCGAACATAACGGTCCAGGGTCGGCTGCTCTGTGGTGCTGCCGAACTCCACTACGATGGACCGCACTTTCTTCGCGAAGTCGGGATGACGAACCACGGCGATTCGCAGATCGGTATCTAGTCTCCACTGGTGCGTCTCGCCTAACGCGATAATGTCGGCTTGATCGAACGCCGAAACCAGCGTGCCGGCAATCCCGTCAATTCCCGCGGACTCGTCCGGTAGGCGCACCTGCGGCGGTGGTGCTTTCTGGGGCGACTGAGCACGAACAAAAGGTCTATTCGTCAGGCTAAAGGTAAACAGGGCTGCCACGGCGACGGTCATCACCCCGAACCTCCGCAGAACCACGTTTTTTGCGGCAACTGATCTGAAGGACATGGAAGCTCCCCGCGTGAGCTAGACGCGCGTAGCACTGCCAGGTTAGCTCAGATCGTAACCGCTCGACCGCGATTAGGTCAGGAGCACAGTCCAGCCTGGAAGTTGCCTTTCAGCCTGACCTAGGCTTTGTACATGTACTTGATGTTGGATTTGAAGATCAGCAGGTTCGGCTCGCCATCACGATTCACTTTGAGGCAGCCTTTGTCATACCACTCGATCACGCCCTTCAAGGTTTCCCCGTCCTTGAGCACGATGGTCATCTGGGTCTTGGACTGCATCTGCTTGAGGTAATAGAAGTTTTCCGCGTTGGTCTGGTCCGGCGGGGTGGCCTTCTTGGGTTGCGCGTCTTTACGGGGGCTGCGGGGATCTTTCATCTCATTCAGCGACGGCCGGATCAGTCGCCGGTTTCCGGGTTCCACTTGCGGGCTCCTTCTGCAGAGGCAAATTAGCGGGGTTTGGGACCTGCTGTTTCCTACATGGATAACACAGCGCTAGCGAGATCGCAAACTTGCAGCAAAAGCATCGAATGCAATCGACTTTTGGATGTTGCGCCGGCCCAGTTCCACCAGTTCGTCCACGCGGGCGAGGGCCCGGCGGAGCCAGACGAAGTCCACGCGGCTCGCTAAAGCCTGTAGTTCGATTCGTATGTCGCTATTACGCAATGTGTTACGGCCGTGGACCAGACCCATGACGTCCGCCAAGAGCGAATACAGCACTTCGAGATAAGATTCGAGCTTTTCCGTGCGCCGCGCCGCGACCGAATCGGCATGTTTCAGCCACGTATCGAAGCCCGCCAGACCGCCGGCGACCTTCAGCAGTGCCAGCATGGCCGTCCGGCGGCGGTCGTAGGCTTCGAGGTCGATCGATACCGCCAGCCCCGGGGCACCCTCGGCCAGGGCCAGGCGGCGCTCCGGCTGGTCCAGATTCCGTGCCTGGATGAAAGCCCGCATTTGCTCTTCGGGGAGGCGGCCTAGCCGGAACGGAACCGCGCGCGAGCGAATGGTGGGGAGCAGATCGTAGGGGTTGCGCGCCGTCAGAATCAGGATCAGGTGCGGAGGCGGCTCTTCGAGTGTCTTCAGGAGCGAATTGGCCGCCTGGGGATTGGCGCGGTCGATCCCGTCGATCAAAAATACGCGCCAGGAGCCTTTGAGGGGCTTGAGCGACGCCCGCTCCTTCAACATCCGCATCTGCGGGATGGTGATCTGCCGCAGCGGGCCATCCGGAACAAACGTCAGGAAATCGGGGTGAGAGCCGAACACCAGCGGATCTTCGTTGCGCTTGTCGGCCGACCATTTTTCGCGATCGGCGATGAGCGTGGCATTGGATTCAAGGCTCAGGTCGTCCTGATCGATCTTGGCGACATCGTAGTGCAGGAGTTCGGCGGCGAACCGCCGCGCCAGCGTGGCCTTACCCACGCCCTCCGGACCCGACAAAAGCAGCGTCTGCGGGATCCGTTCCCGGCGGATCATGTCGCTGAGAGCGGCCGCAACGGCTAGGTTTCCAAAAAAGGTGGCCAAGGACTAACGGTAGCATTGCACACCCAGGTTGTGAAAAGCGTCAGAATGAGTGCAGTGACGGCCCGAATCCTGATTCTCGGTCTGTTGACGAGCCTGGCGCCTGCGCAGACCGTGGTGGTGGAATTGTTCACCTCCGAAGGATGCTCCAGCTGTCCGCCGGCCGACCAGGTGCTGTCGCGGCTGGAATCGCCCAGATATGGAAATGCAGGGAAATCGAAACAGGTAGTGATGGTGGCGCCCGGCGTCGAAGTGATCGCGCTGGGCGAGCACGTCGACTATTGGGACGAACTAGGCTGGAAAGACCGGTTTTCCTCGCCGCTGTTTTCGGCCCGCCAGCAGGATTACGGGAAAGCCTTTCGTCTCGAAAGCGTCTACACGCCCCAGATCGTCGTGAACGGTCAGAAAGAAGTGCTGGGATCGGATCCGCGCGCGGTACAGGAAGCCATTAGCGAAGCCGCGAAGAAGCCTTTAGCCCAGGTGGCCATCGCGATGACATCGGCCGGGACGGTGGCTTTCCGCGTTGCGAAACTCCTGCCCGGAAGCCATGAAGCAGATATCCTCCTGGCAGTGACCGAAAGCGGGCTTGTCACTCCCGTCTATGGCGGAGAGAACAACGGCCGCCAGTTGCGCCACGCCGCCGTGGTCCGCAGTCTCAGCAGCTTGGGCCGGCTGGATCCGAAGCGTCCTGGCGAATTTTCGGCGGAAGCGCAGCTTAATTTGCGGCCGGATTGGAATCGCGCCAACCTCAAACTGGTGCTGTTCGTCCAGGACCGGACCACGCGGCGCATTCTAGGCGCGGCATCGGTCAAACCGTAATGTCAGAATCGTTCCAGGAAGTCTTCGACACGCTCAAGCCGGTGTTCGAGGAATATGCGGGACGTCTGGCGATCCAGGTGGATAAGCCCGGACAATACTACCTGGAGACTAAGACCGCCGCCGCGAGCGGCCCTTATAAGGGGAGGCGCTTGCAGTTCGGGGGCGTCAAAATCGGCAAGGCGTACGTCAGTTTCCACCTGATGCCGATTTACATGAACCCGAAGCTCCAGGCGACGATTTCGCCGGAGCTGAAGAAGCGCATGCAGGGGAAGTCCTGCTTCAACTTCACGCGTGTGGATCCCAAGCACGTCTCCGAGTTGACAAAGTTGACGAAAGCCGGCTTCGAAGAGTTCAAGACCTGGCCGCAAAAATTCGGATCAACTTAGATATACTCATTTACGTTGCCTGTGACCAAGTTCGCCGTCCGATAAGCAATCGCGGCCCTTCCCTTCCACCCAAGGTCATAGGAGAATCTCGCTTTGAAATCTCATTTGGAACACCAGTGGTTTGAAACCTTTTTTCAGGGCCCCGCGGTCGATTTTTGGACTCGTGCCATGACCCCGGCCCTCACTTTGGCGGATGTCGATTTCCTGGAGAAGACTTTCGACGTTAAGCCCGGCGCCCGTTTGCTGGACGTGCCCTGCGGTAACGGGCGCCACTCGATTGAACTGGCGCGGCGCGGCTATCGGGCAACCGGCATCGATCTGTCGCACGAATTTCTGGCGGCGGCGCGGGCCGAGCTCGATGCGGATTGGCGGCTGGGCGATATGCGGGCGTTGTTATCGGATGGGTCGCTGGAAGCGGCAGCGTTCGACGGCGCCTTCTGCTTCGGCAACAGCTTCGGGTATCTGGATCACGAGGGCGTTGCGGCGTTCCTGTCGGCGCTGGCCGTGGCGCTGAAACCCGGGGCGCGGCTGGCGATCGAAACCAGCATGACTGCGGAGTCGATTCTGCCCACGCTGGTTCAAAAGCGCTGGCATCGGCTGGGCGATCTCATGATTCTCAGCGAGAATCGCTACGACGCGGCGGCCAGCAGGCTGGATATCGATTACACGTTCGTGCGGGATGGGACCATCGAGACACGGCCGACGTCGCACTACGTTTTCACCTCCGCTGAGTCGCGCCGGATGCTGGATGCGGCTGGATTCAACACGCTCGCGTTTCAAGGGAGCGTGTCGGGTGAGCCGTATCAGTTGGGCATGGGCCGCTTGGTCATCACCGCCCAGCGGCGACCGTAGCGTCAGTTGGACGATGTGGGGCGGGATCACATCCTGCCCCACGCGCCAAGATCTAACTGGATTTATCCTTGACTCTGACCTTAGGTCAGACTCTAGCATGTCGTTATAAAGGCCGGATGTGGGGAAGTCCTACAAGATTCACGAGTTCGCCAAGCTGGCGGGAGTGACGGTCAAGGCGTTGCATCACTACGATCGCCTGGGACTTTTACAGCCCGGGCGGACCGAAGCCGGGTATCGGGTCTATTGCGAGCGCGATCTGGAGACGCTCGAACAGATCGTCGCGCTCAAGTTTCTGGGGATCCCTCTCAAGCAGATCGGGCTGGTTCTGAAACGGGCGGCTCAGTTGCCGGACGCTTTACGGCTTCAGCGCAGGGCTCTGGAGGAAAAACACGCGCTACTGGGACGCGCCATCCGCGCGATTCAAGCAGCCGAGGAGTCCCTCGAATCGGGCCAGCCGGCGGACACGGGCGTTTTAAAACGAATCATCGAGGTGCTCGATATGCAAAACGACATGCAAGACGGCATTGCCGTGATGAAGAAGTATTACAGCGATGAAGCCTGGGAGAAGCACAAGCGTTACTACGAGGAAGGTCCGTCGCCCGAGTGGCGTCAGCTATATCGCGACGCCGAGGCGTTGCTGGACGCCGATCCGGGCGGCAAGCCCGCGCAGGATCTTGTCGAGCGCTGGTTCGAATTATCACAACGGGCGTACAACGGAGATCCGGAAGTGCAGACTGACTCACCGAAGGCTTGGATGGATCGTGAACATTGGCCTCCCGTCATGAAGCAGAGGTTGGCGGAATTCAAAGTAGAAGAGGTCACCGCTTTCATCAAGCTGGCGGTAATGTCTTCGCGGAAGCAAT